>Ga0315905_10000214_pt1 | contig 62978 bp, 39 predicted proteins | sample LakEriMetagenome_5_FD_203522 | JGI IMG/M metagenome (GOLD analysis project Ga0315905, IMG submission 203522) | Freshwater fungal communities from buoy surface, Lake Erie, Ohio, United States - Buoy 4 MA121 | ecosystem: Environmental > Aquatic > Freshwater > Lake | place: USA: Lake Erie, Ohio...
GCTGCTCCTGTTCCATCACGTGGACATCCTGCGCTACGCCGTCGAGAAGCCGAAGGCCAAAATCGAAACGTGGGAATGGGACCCGGCTGACGTACAGGCATTCCATGCGGCCATCAAAGGCCGGCCTGCCGCCATCTTCTACGGTCATACCCACAACCGCAACGCATACCTCTGGGATGGCGGAGGGGTGGCCACTAAGCAGGGCATCCCGGTCTTCAATGTGGACAATTCCTGCCACTTCCATGGCCGCAATCACGCCTTTTTCTATGTGGAAGTGCGCCCCTCTGCAGTCCTCGTCCGGGAATATGCGACAAAAGACACCTGGCAGTCCGGTTTCTGGACGCCGCAGGTTTGGAACACTCCCTTTGCCGTCTAGAGCGTGTCATCGCAAATCAGCGGGAAAGGCGGGGTGAAATGAAATCCCGGAAGAGGTCTTTCGTAGAGGGAAGAGTATGTTCAGCAAACTGACCCGTAGCCTCCATCAGGCCCTGCTTGGCAGGGTATCTTAATTCATCTCCTAAGAGCCTGTTGAAAACCCCCACTCCGGAATTGTTCCTGACAAAGCAGAATTTCCCGGCCTGCGGCGCGCGCCATCTGATATTCTGCGCTGCATGGGAAAATTCCGCCGACAGGATCAGCAGCATGCGCAGCAGGAACTCTGGGTTCCCGCCGCCGCAGTGGTCACCGGGCCGCAGGACGGCTTTTACGCAAAGCTCAATGCCGTGCCCGCTAAAATGCGCTTCACCGGGAACATCCACCTTCTTTGCGAGCCTTACTACAAAACCGGAGCGCAGAGCGGCGGACGTCCGCCGATTAATCCTGCCGTGCTCTTCAAGATGATGATCGTCGGCTTTCTCGAAGGCCTCGGCAGCGACCGCGGCACGCTGCGCCGACAGCCTCACCATTCGCCGCTTCCTCAGCTGCAGCCTCACCGAAGAGACGCCGGATCATTCCAGCTTTACGGTCTTCCGCCAGCGGCTGCCGCAGAGGGTTTTTGCCGCCGCCCATCTTGAAATCCTCAAAGCTCTCAAAGCCTGCGGCCTGCTCAAAGGACGCGACCCCGGCATCGACAGCAGCACCATCGAAGCCAACGCCAGCCTCCGCGGCTGGTGCGCTGCAACACCGGGCAAAGCTGGCGCGACTATGTCCGGGAACTGGCCGCCATCCAGCATGAGACCGGAACGAGCACCGTGACCGGAGATGGGCAGGCCGCGCGGCGGCGACTGGAAAACCTTGAGCCGGAAATGCGCGCCGCCTTGCAGAAAGCATCGCGCGCCGTGCGCAGCCAAAGCGGCAAAGACCTGCTGCGGCAGCGGGGTGAAAAGATCGAACGCGGTTTTGCCCACACCCTGGACAGCGGAGGCCTGCGAAGAACCACGCTGCGGGGCCTGACAAATATCAACAAACGCTATCTGTGCGGCATTCTCGCGTTCAATCTCTGCCTGATCATGCGCAAGCTCACCGGCTGGGGCACGCCAAAGCAGACCGCCGCGGCAGGAGCGGCCGCGAGGGCTCTTCTTTGCGGCCTGTGGCGGGCACTGACAGCCGTTTGGGAACATCATTGGCCTGCGACTGATAAATCACACTCTCTCCCGCCGCCAAATGCCCTGTTCCTGACAGAAATCGTGAAAACACCGTTTTTAGCCGGAATTCGGATTTCTCCACGTTTTTCAACAGGCTCCTAACCCTGTTGCGGAGTGGCGCTTCCGGTAGCCGTGCAACACCTCGACGTCCTGCCTGGAAATGAAGCTTTCGAAACTTGTCCTCATCGGTGTGATTCTCTCTGGCATCGGTGCGGTCGCGGGATGGACGCTGCGTCCGGCCATTGCGGGAGATCCTTCGGCTCCCTTGTCTGAATATGGAGGAACAAGTGCCTGCGGCTTCAAGGCGGAAGTCACGTGGCATCCGGAGACGAAGATCGAGGGGGAGAACTTTGTGATGCACCAGACAACGTGGAAGTGGGTGTTTCACAATCGCTCCGACGCGTCCATACAATTTTCGATCCCTCGTCAGGAGATCCAACTGGATCGCAGCATCTACAGCGGCCAGTTCATCAAGCTGCCCGACTCAATGCTGGGCGATCCTCCGATTACGATCGCGCCAGGCGAGAAGAATGAATTCAGCGCGCGGAGCGGAGGGATGTCGTGGGACAAGGCGAGGAATGGTGAGTTTGGATTCCGCATTGTGGCAAAGATTGACGATACGTTTCACATCCTTGGGTGCGCTGCGAACGTGCGCGAAGCCCCTCCTGGCAGAACAGGGCACCGCACCATAATCCGCTACCCGTTCCAAGTCGGATTCGGAGGGTGACGATGACCCCGGAGCCTTTCTCAAAATTCTTCGCTGTTATGCAGCCCCAACGGGGCCTGACATCCCAGCCTGGGGCAACGCTCCAGGAATGGCCGCACACCGATCCGCGAACCCTGACGGGGCGACACAATCTTTCCGTGGGCTGATTGTCCCGCCCCTTTGGGGCTCCATTTGGCGAAGACTTTTGAGAAAAGGTCTAAACCAGAATCGGAGGTGCGCTCCCGGTAGTGGGGGGCTTTTGGCCGAAGATTTCGCAGCACTCGTTTCAGACGGACTGGCGCGCGGGCTTCCTGGCGGTCTTCCTTTCCGGGGACCGGTTAGCAGTGGAAGCGGTCGGCGTCGGGGGTGGGGCCTGGGAGGCGGGTGAGGGCGCGGTTGGCGGCGAGGTGCTGGAGGGAGTGGAAGACGTCTTCGGCATCGAGGCCGGCGGCGGCAGCGATGTCGGCGGCGGTGCGGGGCTCTGGGGTGACGGCAGCGCGGGCGGCGGTGAGGGTGGTGAGGAATTCGCTGGCGGCTTTTTTTCCGGCTTCGACGCCGGGCTGGTGGTAGGCGTTGATGTTGACGAGGGAGGCGTAGAAGCCGGTGGCGCGCTCGAAGGCGGCGATGACGGCGCCGAGGGTGAAGGAGTCGAGCCGGGGGAGGCTGAGGGTGAGGTTTTCGCGGCCGTTTTCAAAGAGGGCGCGGCGGGTGCCGCGGAGGAAGCCCTGCAGGTAGTCGCCGCTGGTGACGCCGGGCTCGACTTCGACTGGGGCGGGGGCGTCCTGGGCGTCGCGCACTTCCACGAAGGTGGCGAAGAAGTTGTTCGCGCCGTCGCGGAGCTGCTGGACGTAGGCGTGCTGGTCGGTGGAGCCTTTATTCCCATAGACGGCGATGCCCTGGTGGACGGTGCGACCGTCGAGGTCGAGGGTCTTGCCGATGGATTCCATGACGAGCTGCTGGAGGTATTTGCTGAGGAGGACGAGGCGGTCCTTGTAGGGGAGGATGACCATGTCGCGCGCGCCGCGGCCGCCTCCGGCGTGGTACCACATGAGGGCGAGCATGAGGGAGAGGTTTTGTGCGGCGGGGAGGGCGCGGGTCTTGGCATCCATGGCGGCGGCGCCGGCGAGGAAGGCGTCGATGTCCACGCCCTGGAGGGCGGCGGGGACGAGGCCGACGGTGCTCATGACGGAGGTGCGGCCGCCGACCCAGTCGGTCATGGGGAAGATGGCGAGCCAGGCGTGCTGGGTGGCGTAGGCTTCGAGCTTGCTGGCGATGTTGTTGGCTTTGGTGCCGGTGACGGCGACGGCGTGGCGGGCGAAGTCGAGTCCGGCAGCTTCATAGGCGGCTTTGGCGACGAGCATGCCGTTGCGGGTCTCGGCGGTGCCGCCGCTTTTGGAAATGACGATGGTGAGGGTCTCGGGGAGGGCGCTGCCGATGTCGCCGAGGACGCGATGGAGGCCGTTGGGATCGGTGTTGTCGAAGAAATGGGTGCGGAGGGGGGCGCTCCAGGAATCAACGAGGGCGTCGGCGACGAGCTGGGGGCCGAGGGCGGAGCCGCCGATGCCGATGATGAGGAGACGGGTGAATTTCCCGCCGTGCTGGGGGGCGATGGCGCCGCTGTGGATGCGGGCGGCGAAGTCTTTGGAGGCGGCGATGTCGGCGGTGATGCCGGCCTGGAGTTCTGCGGGGGCGAGGGCGGGGGTGCGCAGCCAGTAGTGGCCGACCATGCGGCCTTCATCGGGGTTGGCGATGCTGCCGGCCTCCAGGGCGTGCATGTCGGCAAGGGCTTTGGCGGCTTTTTCCTCCATGGAGGGGATGAAGGTGTCCGGGAAGTTCATGCGGCTGATGTCGAGGCTGATGCCGAGGTCTTCGTAGCGGATGAGGTGGGTGCAGTAGCGTTGCCAAAGAGTGGACATGGTGCGAATGGGGGCGGAATAGTAGTGAGACGGGCGGGAAAAGCAGGATGAATGCCGCAGGGGGCGGGAATGTGCCGGGGGAATCAGGCGCGGGGTTCTTTGATCCAGCGCCGGGCTTTGAACTCGAAACGGGGCAGGGTGCCGGTGGGGACGGCCTGGACTTCGATGCGGAGCTGGAAGGTATCGCGCAGGGCGGCGCTGACTCGGTCAGGGAGGGTGTGGTCGCGGTGGCCGGGGCGGGTCTCGACGAGGACGCGGAGGTCGAGGAGGGCGCCGGAGCGGTGCTCGCGGACCTGGTATTCGGCGACTTCCGGGAAGCGGCGGAGGACGGCGTCCACGGCGGCGGGGTAGATATTGACGCCGCGGACGCAGATCATGTCGTCGAGGCGGCCGGTGATGCCGCCGTCGAGGGAGAGGGTGCCGTCGGCGGCGAAGGTCTTGCGGACGAGGTCGCCGGTGCGGTAACGGAGCATGGGGCAGCCGAGCCGGGTGAGGGTGGTGACGACGAGTTCGCCCTCCTCGCCTTCCAGGACCTCGCGGCCGCTGGCGGGGGCGAGGATTTCGGCAAAGTGGAAGTCTTCAAGAATGCGGAGGCGGCCGGGCGTCTCGGGGTCTTCGTGGCTGATGGGGCCGGTCTCGGTGAGGCCGTGGTGGTCGAAGACCTGGGCACCGGGCCAGATGGACTGGATGCGCTCGCGGACGGCGGGTTGGCTGCCGCCGGGCTCGCCGGCGACGATGATGAGGCGCAGGGCAAAGGGGGCGTCGCGCAGGGTGTCGGTGTTTTGCCTGACCTCGCCCATGTGGAGGGCATAGGTGGGGGTGGTGACCACGACGGAGACTTTGTGGTCGAGCATGAGCTGGAGGCGGGAGTTGGTGCTCATGCCGCCGCCGGGGATGACCATGCAGCCGAGATGGGTGGCGGCTTCAAAGGCCGTCCAAAAGCCGAGGAAGGGGCCGAAGGAGAAGGGGAAGAAGAGGCGGTCCTCGCCAGGATGGAGGGCGGCGGCGTCGAAGATGCTCTGCCAGGCGGTGAGCATGTTGGCCCAGTCGGCACGGCTGTCGAGCCAGGTGAGTGGGGGGCCGGTGGTGCCGCTGGTCTGGCAAAAGCGCGTGTAGTTTTCCAGCGGGTAGGTGAGGTTGGTGCCGTAGGGCGGGTTGCTCTCGCGGTCCGCGACGAGCATGCGCTTGGTGAGGAGCGGGCAGAGGCGCACGTAGTCCTCAAGGGATCCGATGCTCAGGTGGCTGATGCGCTTTTGATAGAACGGATTGGTGATGAGGATGGTGTCGAGCAGGGCGCTGAGGCGCTCCCACTGCGTCTCACGGATGGCGGCGCGTTGGCGCTCGAGTTGTTGGTGCCGGGACAAGGCGGGGAATCAGGAAACGTGATACTGGCGGGTGGTGACATCCACGCAGCCCGGGGCGACGCGGGCCGGAGCGGCGGCGCTCTGCGCGGCGGGAGCAGCGGCCGGTTTGCCGGGAACGGCGGCGGGTGTCTCGGCAGCGGGCGGTGCGGGCTTGAACTTCATGACCATCGCGGTGCCGGCGGCGGCGAGGACGATGCCGAGGATGAACTTGGCATTCACGTAGCCCCAGTTCCCCTCCTTGGTGGTGGAGACGAGGGTATTTACAATAGGAGCGCCGGCGAAGACGATTGCGGGGACGATGAGGGGGAGCACGTAGCGGCTTTCCGTCGGATTCCGCCCGGAACTCAGGGCCATGAGCAGGAAGAACGCGCCCACCGCTCCGGCGATGCCGGCCACGAGGCTCCACTTCCAGCCCGCCGAGGGGAAGTTCCACGAAGTGCCGCGGCTCATCATGATGAGCAGGGGGCCGACGATGGCGACGATGAAATAGGCGATGCCGACGAGCAGGAAGGCTTTCATGCGGTTCCCCAGCAAGTCGGGCGGACCGGCGGCGCCTTTGCCCATTTCCACGCTGCCCATGTGCAGGAGGACGCTGTAAACTCCCCAGCAGAGGACGGTGCCGAGGGCGAAAAGGAGTGCGGTGGTGCTGATCATTTTGGTATTCACGGGAATGGGAGGTGGAGAAGAATCAGGCGGGAGCCCCGGGCGGGGCGAGAAGGGCGGCCGGAGCGGCCTCGATACGGCTGCGGAATGCCTCCGGTATCGGGCTGGACTTCATTTCCCGCGTGCCCGGGGTGGCTGCAACCGCCACCACGACGAATTCCCCGGTCGCCGCCAGCGTCCGCGCCGCCGCATCCCCGGGGTTCTTCCAAAAGCGAAACTGGTAACGAAAGGCCTTCGTGCGCACTTCCGCGACGAGGAGTTCCACCTCGACCACTTCTTCAAACAGCAGCGGCTGCCGGTATTCCGCCGAGACCTTTAGCCGCGGCCAGCCGGTGGAAGTGTCGCTGCCCGCCGCCGCCAGCGGATGTACGCTCAGCCCCAGCGACCGGTAAAACGCATGCTCGGTTTCCTCCATCCAGCGGAAGAAGTTCGAGAAGTGCATGATCCCCGCGAGATCGGTCTCGGCAAAGGTCACGCGGCGCTGGTGGGTATAGTGATGGGCCATGAGTAGTTTGGTGGAAGTTGACCGGGCTTTCCCTGCTGGCAATCGGAGTGACACTCCCGGGCAGAATGGCGCAAAAGTCACGACTTCCTGATGCTATTGTGGCAAAATCGACGCTTTTTTCTTGATCTTAATGTTCCCGCGGTGCTAAATCGACATTAATTCCCAGTGATCTTCATAAAACAAATGTACGCATTTAAGAAAGTAGTGGTCAGCTTGGTTGCCTCTATAGCGACTTCTTCCGCAATCAACATTGCGTGGGTCAGTGATCAGTTTGTGCGAACTGGCGCTGCTGACACGAGCGATACCACCAGCACTCCCAATGGAGTTTTTGGTGGCGGTACGGGCCCTTATGCGGATCAGGGTTTCATCTCTCTCCTGACTACTGCGGGGCATACGGTGACTCGCTACAACCCGCCAGACAACATTGCGCTTTCATCCACAGATGTGGCGCAGCTGAATACTTATGACTTGGTCATCATCGGGAGATCGCTTGGCAGTGGCTCGTTTGACAGTGCAGCTGAGGCCTTAGCCTGGAATACGCAGGTGACCAGGCCAATTCTGGCCACCAACACCTATCTGACCCGTTCGAGCCGTCTCGGGTGGTTTTCGACGGCGGGTGCTCCTGTTCAGCCGGATCAGGTTACCAATCCGCTTACATTCACCAACATATCCGACCCGGTGCAGTCTTATCTGATTGGCTCTGCATCTCTGGTTGGCAGCACTACGGTGGACTCTATCACTGGTAGCTTTAACTTCCCCAATGACGGTGCCGCAGATGTTCGCGGCATCAGCAATCTCACTGGCAGCACGATCAATCCCGGGGGCACAATCATCGCCACGTCGTTTATTACCGCCACCAGTCTCACGTCCCCCTTCATTGCTACATTGCCTGCCGGAACTGTGCTTTCGACAACCGGTACCGGTGCTGTCGCCGCCGGACAAACGCTGGGTGGTTTCCGTATGCAATTCCTTGCCGGAAACCGCGAAGCTGCTGCAGCTCCAAACAACGGAGTGAGAAACGCGGGGTTCGAGACTCTGACTGCGGAGGGGGAACAGATGTTTCTAAGGGCCGTAGCACTCGCCGCCAACAATGGGCTTGTTCCGATCCCTGAGCCTGCCATCGCTGCTTTGGCCGGTCTGGCCGGTCTCGCGCTGCTGCGCCGCCGCCGGTAATCACAGCAACTATCTCCAGAGCCGGGGCAGCAATGCCCCGGCTTTTTTGTATTCTAATCTCTCTTCAGGCAAATTGTCGCGCATCGCCGGCCTCCCCTTTTCAAAATGAAAGCTCCCCTCTTTCTTCTTCTCACCATCGCGGCTCTGCACGGCGCGCCCTCGGTTTCCGTCACTTCACCCGCGCCGTCGGCCACGGTGGGCACGCTCACCAGTGTCAGCATCACGTTCAGCGAACCCGTCACCGGCGTGCTTACAGGGGACTTCCTGATCAATGGCGAACCGGCGGCAGCCGTGTCGGGCAGCGGGGCAGGGCCGTATGTGTTCACATTTCCGCAGCCGCCTGCGGGTATTGTCACGGCAGGCTGGGATTCGGAGCAGGTGGTGAGCGGCATCGGCACGGGGCAACTGGTGACGCCGCCGGCGTGGACCTATACGCTCACGGACAGCATCGCGCCGGTGATCGGCAAGCTGCCGACGACGGCAACGTGGACGTTCGGTTCGCCGTCTTCGCTCCAGACGGGGACGGGCACGCAGATGGAGCATCTCCTCCCTGCGCCGGGCTCCACGGTGAGTGCGCTCACGCAGGTGGAGGTCGGCTTCGCGGAAGCCGTCACCGGCGTGGAGGCTGCTGACCTGCTGGTGAACGGCACGCCGGCGGCCGCGGTGACGGGATCGCTCGCCGGGCCGTACGTATTCACTTTCCCGGCCGTGGCGGCGGGGGCGGTGGGTTTTACCTGGGCGGGCGGCCATGGTATCGCGGACTTGTCAGGCAATGCGTTCGCTCCCTCCTCTGGCTGGAGTGTCACGGTGGGCACGCCGGGCACGGTGCAGATCACCGAATTCCTCGCGCTCAATGCCGGCACGTCAGTCATGGCCGGCAGCGCCACCGACGGGGTGCGCGATGAAAACTGGGATCTCTCGCCGTGGATCGAACTGCACAATCCCGGCGCGTCTTCTGTGGAGTTGCTCGGCTGGTCGCTCACTGATGACGTGACCGAGCCGGCGAAGTGGATTTTCCCCGCCCGCACGATTGCGGCGGGCGCACGGCTCATCGTTTTCGCCTCCGGCAAAGACCGCAAACCGGCGAGCGGCAATCTGCATACCAACTTCGATCTCGCGGCGAATGGCGGCACCCTCGCCCTCTTCGCACCGGGCGCGACCACTCCGGTGTCCTCATGGGTGAACTACCCGCCGCAGCGCTACGACTACAGCTACGGCGCGCTTCCGGCGGATGGCACGGCGCGCTACTTCTCGCCCCCGTCTGTCACTCAGGCCGCCTACACGCCGCCGAGTTCCGATGGCCAGACCGGCACGCCGGTTACCGGCCCCGCGGCTCCGGCGGGTTCGGCCAACAGCACCACGGCGCTCAGCGGCGTGCTGGCGGAACCTACGGCGAGCGTCAGCCGCGGGTTCTTCAATGAACCCTTTGCCGTGATTCTCAGTGGTCCCGCCGGTGCCACCGTGCGCTACACACTGGACGGCAGTCCGCCCACTGTGGCGAGCACGGCCTACAGCGCGCCGGTCAATGTCAGCGCCACTACTGTGCTGCGCGCCGCCGCGTTTGCCGCCAGTCACGTGCCCAGCCGCACGGTGACGCACACCTATCTTTTCCCCGACCTCGTTTGCCCAAGTCAGCCGAGCCCTCCCTACAATCACCCTGGCACGGCCGCGGATGATGCCAATCCTGCGCCGCCCGCGCCCGGCGGCAGCCCGCTGCCCATCGCGTGGGGCACCAATTCCACGTTTACCGCCGCGGCTTCACTGCCTGGTTTCAATACCGGCACCGCCACCGGCTCTAACAATCTAACTTCTGCCATCATCCCTGGACTCGTCGCCGGGAAAATTCCGGCCGACTACGGCATGGATATCAAAGTCTGGGCCGACCCGACGAAGTATAACGATCTCGGTGCTGTGGACAACGTGAACGGCGTCACCAACCGCCAGCGCATTGAGCGCGCCCTGCGCACGCTCCCGGCGCTCTCGCTCGTCATCAAGAGCACCGACTTCTTCGGCGCTTATCCCAATGGTCAGGATGCCGCCGCTACCGCGGGCAATCCGGCGCTGCCGCTGTACCCTAACTCCGCAGCCTCGGTGAAGACGGACATGACCAAGGCCTGCTCGCTGGAGATGCTGGAACCCGACGGCAGCACCACCTTTGTCGTGGATGCCGGCATTGACCTGCACGGCAATGCCAGCCGTGATCCGTTCAAGAATCCCAAGCACGGCTTCACCGTCCGCTTCAAAAGCAAGTATGGCGCGAACAATCTGGAGGCGGATCTCTATCCCGACTCCCCGGTGCGGAAGTGGGACAAACTTGTGCTGCGCGGCGACTTCGGCGGCAGCTGGCTGCACCAGAGCGGTGCGGACGGCATCACCGTGAGCAACGACAGCCAGCAGCGTCCGCGCGGCATTCGCATCCGCGAGGCCTTCAGCAAAGAGAGCTTCCGCGACATGGGCCGCGTCGCCAGCCATCACCGTTTTGTGAATCTGTTCATCAACGGCGTCTGCTGGGGCAGCTATGAACTGATGGAGGACGAAGCTGAAGACTTCACCTCCAGCTACATGGGCGGCGAGAAGGATCAGGCTGACGTCATTGACCAGAAGAACGACAGCGTGCTGAACAACCGCTCGGCCTCCCTCAAGAGCGGCACATGGAATGTGTGGTCGGCCTTGAAGGCTCACCTCGGCTGGACCGGCGGCAGCGCCACCATGGACCGCAATGTGCCGCCCACCGCGGCTGTGCTCGGCTATGCGTGGACGAATTCCCAGCAGGAGACGCTGAAGACGATGCTCGATATGCCGTGGTTCGTGGACTACATGATCTGGCAGACCTTCGCCGGGCACCGCGACTGGGCGAACGACAACTCCGACGCCGCGCGCTACATGAAGAACGTGTACTTTGTGCGCCCGCAGGGTGGGAAGTTCCGCCCCATGCCGTGGGACATGGAGAACCTGCTCTGGCATGAGAGCGAAGACCGCGTCACCGGCGGCACTAACAGCTTCAATCCTGCCGCGCCCATCACCGCGCCGTCGCTTGCGCCTCCGATTTTGATCCATCCGCGCATCAAGTCGAATGCGGAGTACCGCATGGAATTCGGCGACCGTGCGTGGCGTCACATGGTAAAGCCCGGCGGCGCGCTCACGCCTTCGGAGAACATCGCGCGCCTCGACAAATGGATCAATGTGGTCGGACCGGACGCCATTTGCCTCGAATCCGCGCGCTGGGGCGACTACCGCTACAAGGTCCACGCCTATCAATCCGGCACCACTAGCCAAGTTTATTCATGGAATGGCGCGTGGTACGACAACAACGCCGCGGCACAGTACAACGGCGCGTGGTCCGCAGGCATCATGAAGTTCAACACCGGCCGCACGCTCGCCAGCCAGCTCGGCACCTACTCCGGCATCGGCATGTCGAATGCGTGGTATGATGAAATCCGCCGCCTGAAGACAATCTATTTCCCGGCCCGCACCAGCAACGTGCTCGCGCAATACCGCACCAACGGCCTCTATCCGTTCCTCAATGCGCCGGAACTTCGCGACAACGCCAGCAACGCGCTCCTCGGCGATTCGACCGTCGCCGCCGGCACCCTTGTGAAGCTCACGCTGCCCGCCGCGGGCACTGGCAGCAGCACTGGCGAAATCTATTACACCCTCGATGGCACCGACCCGCGCCCGGCCTACGACCAAACCGGAACGCCGCGCGCCGGCGCGCTGCTGTATGCTGCGCCGTTCGCCATCACCGGACCCACGACGGTTAAAGCCCGCCTGCGCGGCAATTCCTCCGCTTTCCCGAAAAAGGCCGATGTGCGCGCCGCATCCATTGCCACCGCAGGTGCTTACACAGCGACCGGCGGGGCTTCTGCCCGCGGCCAGATCACGGCTGCGCCCGCGACACTCGATGGCATCGCGCTCGCTGCCGGCGACCGCATTCTGATGAAGAACCACGCCACTACCGCGGCGAATGGCATCTATGTTGTCACCACCGTCGGCACTGGCGCGAACGGCGTCTGGGACCGCGCCACGGATTGGGATGCCGACGGCGAAGTCTCCGGCGGCACATGGGTCCGCGTGAATGCCGGCCTCACCAACAACGCCGTCAGCGCCAACGAAGGCAGCCTCTGGCGCGTGAGCAACGCGGGGGCCATCACCGTTGGCGGTGCCAGCGGCACGGCCGTGACCTTCGCGACTCAGCAATTCAGCCCTTGGAGCGCGCTCATGGAGATCACGCTGAATGTCGGCCCGCTGCAGCCCACGGTGGTCATCAGCGAGATCAACTACAACCCGCGCGGCAGTCAGGGCGGCACTGCGGCAGAATTCATCGAGTTCTACAACTACGGCACGCTGCCGGTGGACATGACTTCGTGGTATATGAACGGCGTGGAATTCATCTTCCCCGCTGCTACGGTGCTCCAGCCGGGACAGCGTCTTGTCATCGCCAGCAACAACAGCCCCGCCACCTTCGCCGCGCAGTATCCCGGTGTCGTCGTGCTCGGCTACTTTGGCGGCACTTTGAATAATGGCGGCGAGCGTCTCACGGTCTATGACGCTGCGGGCCGTCTCGTCACCTCGGTGGAATACGACGATGATCTGCCGTGGCCGAGCGCTGCGGATAATGGCGGCTACTCACTCGAACTCATCAATCCCGCGGGCGACCTCCTGTCGGGCATCAACTGGCGCGCAAGCACCGCGCTGAAAGGATCGCCCGGAGCCGCGAACACCACACCGGCCGCACCATCGGTAGTTATCAGCGAATTCTTCGCCGCCGGCGGACAGGGGCACATTGGAGGCAAGCCGCAGCCGGATTTCATCGAGTTGCACAATGTCAGCGGCTCACCCGTGGACCTGATTGGGTGGTCGCTCAGGAGCGTGCCCTTCACCACCTCTACCGTGCTGCCCCCCGACGGCCGCCTCGTCTATTACTCCACTCCCCTTCCAGTTGGTGGATTCAATTTCGGAGCCGAGATGCGCCCTGAGCAGGGTGAGTTTCTCCTGCTCGACAGCGGGTTTAATTTGGTGGATGCCGTGCGCTATGGCCCGCAGATTACCACGCACAGTTTTTACCGCGATGGCAATGAATGGAAAGCCGGGCTGCCGACGCCCGGCACAGCGAGCGCCCCCGCCTTCACGCAATCCGCGGCCCAACTCCGCCTCAACGAAGTCATGTCGAACCCTGTTCCAAACCCTGTTCCAGGCGAGGACGACTGGCTCGAACTGTACAACGGCGACACAGATGATCCCATCCTCCTCACCGGCCTGACGTTTGAAGTGAATGGCGATCTTTTCACCGTCGAGCTGCCCGCTCTCATCCAGGGCGACAGCTACCTGCGCCTCTGGTGCGACGCCGGCGGCCTGTTGGGCAACAACTTGAATTTCAACCTGCCTGCGGAAGGCACGACGCTGCGCATCTACGACAATGCATGGACCGTTGCCGCCAGTCAGACCTACGCCGCGCAGCCGGAAGGCATCACCCACGGCTACGTGGACGGCACCGGCTGGACGCAGTTGGCATTTCCCAGTCCTAATCTGGACAACATCCCGCCCGCCACGCAGCGCGTGCGGCTCAACGAAGTGCTCGTCATCAACATCAACGGAGCGAACACGCCGCGCGCTACCCGCGAGCCCTGGGTGGAACTGCACAATCCGCTCGCCGCCGCCGTGGACCTCAGCGGCTGGTCACTCCGCAGCGTTATGGCCCACCTGCCGTCGAGCACCTGGACGTTCGCCAATGGCACCACCATTCCAGCGGGCGGCTATCTAGCGCTCTGGGGCCGCGACATCTTCATGGCGTTCGATACCAGTGAATACGACCACCACGGCATCGAACTCCGCAGCGCCGACGGCCAAATCCAGGACCGCGTCACCTGGGGCCGGCAGCTTCAGGATAAATCCATCGGCCGCCTCGTCGACGGCACGTGGGCGCTGCTCGCCAACCCCACGCGCGGAGCCGCGAACAGCGCCGCGCATTCCCTCAGCCCCGCTGCGAATGTGAAGCTCAACGAATGGCAGGCCGCTGCCCCCAGCGGCGCGCACCGCGGCGAATTCATCGAACTCTACAACCCCGGTGCGAATCCCGTCGCGCTCGGCGGCCTCTGGATCAGTGACGAACCCAGCGAAGCCGGACGCCGCAAGACGCAGATTCCCGCGCTCAGCTTCATTGCCGCGGGCGGTCACTTCGTTTTGAGCCCTGAGGGTGAAATCAACGGCGACTACCCCGGTGGCGCGCCGCTCTGGCCGTTCAGTTATGACTTCCGCATCTCCGCCGGCGGTGAGATGCTCCGTCTCTCGCAAAACGATCCCGCCACCACCGGCATCGACACCGTGAATTTCGGCCCGCCTAGCGTCACGCCGCAGAGTACCGGACGTCTCACAGACGGCTCCGGCAACATCACCAGCCTAACCGCCAGTCCTGGCTGGCCGAATGCGTCTGGTCCCGCGCCGTACTTCACGCGCCAGCCCGACGATGTCGTCGTCACGCTGAATCAGCCGATCTGGCTGCCGGCGAATGTTGAACTTGCCACCACCTTCCGCTGGCAGCGTGGCAGCACCTTCATCACCGCTGCCGCCGCACCCGCTCCGGCGATCGATGCATTGAATAACGCAGGCTTCAGCAAAGCCAGTGCCGGCATGGACGACGACGGCCTCTACACCTGCCACGCGACCAGCGCCGCGGGCACGACAGTTAGCCACAGCGTCCGCGTCATCGTGCTGCACAACTGGGCCGCCTACGCTGCTCATTTTGGTCTCACATCACAAACCGGAGACAACGACAGCGACGGTCTCAGCAATGCCACGGAACTCCTCGCCGGCACCAATCCGCTCGTTCCGACGTCCATGAGCGCCGGGGTGCTGGGGGGGCATGAAACCATCGCCGGCACTGGTTACCTCACGCTGGAATATACGCTCAGCCCCCGCGCTGCTTACACGTCCTTCAACGGTCAGCGCAGCAGTGACCTTAGTCTCTGGAGCACCGCTACAGACGCCACGACGCAACTCCTCAGCACTCAGTCCAACGGCGATCAGCGACTCAAGGTGCGCTTCCCGTGGCTTCCGGGCGACACGCGTGAGTTTGTCCGGTTGAGTGTCGCTCCGTAGTTCGGGTCTACCGCCTGCCGGTTGAGTGCAGTGGCGGCGTTCCTGATTTGCGGAAGATTTCCGCAGGCATCGCCGGAAAGTTGCGCTTCGGTGCGAGCCGCCAGGCCTGATGCCTTCATTTCAACTGTCATGACCATTTTCCGAACCTGCCTCCTGTTGATTCCGTCCTTCACGCTCATTGTCCGCGGTGAAGGCGAATGGAATCCCGACACCACCTTTCCGGCGCTTAAGCCCGACGATGCCATCAAGACCATCGAAGTGCCGAAAGGCTATCACCTTGAGTGTGTCGCCAGCGAGCCGATGGTGGAGGAGCCTGCGATGATCGCCTTCGACGGTAATGGTTCGCTCTACGTCTGCGAATGGCGCACCTACATGCAGGACGAGCACGCCACCGGGCAGTTAGATCCCGTGAGCCGGGTGGTGAAGCTCACCGACACCGACGGCGACGGCAAAATGGACAAGCGCACCGTCTTCATAGATAACGTCATTCTGCCCCGCACCGTCCTCCCCATGCATGACCGCGTGCTGGTGAACTTCACCGAAGACTCCAGCATCTACGCCTACTTCGACGACAACAAAGATGGCGTCTCCGACCGCCGTGAAGTCGCCTGGCAGGGCGAGCCCGACCACGGCAACATCGAGCACCAGCAAACCGGCCTGCTGTGGAACCTCGACAACACCCTTTGCACCAATGACCGCCGGCTCACCTGGAATGGAGGCAAGCTCCACGCCCTGCCGCACAGCCGCGGCCGCATCAGCCAGTGGGGACTCGCCCGGGACGATGACGGCCGGCTCATCTGCTCGTGGGGCGGCGGGGCGAACCCTGCGCACAGCTTCCAGCTTCCCGCGGGCTATCCCATTCTCGACATCGGTGAACATGAAGACGGCTACTTCCGCCCGTGGGGCATCTGCCCGGTGTGGGACTATAGCGACGGCGGCTACGATGTGCAGCGTCAGGCGCAGTTGACTCACTTCTCCGCCGCCTGCGGACAGAGTGTGGTGCGTTCGCCGCTCTTTCCTGAATGGTATGGAAATTCGCTGGGCTGCGAACCTGTCGGCCGGCTTATCCGCATGACGCGGTATTCCTGGCAGGACGGCAAAGGCACCGCACACAATGCCTTCCCCGGCAGCGAATTCGTCCGCAGCAAAGACGCCTACTTCCGTCCGGTGTGGACGGAGAGCGGTCCCGATGGCGGCATTTACATCGCCGATCTCTATCGCGGCATCATCCAGGAGAAGGAGTGGTTTCCCACTGAAGTCTCGCCGGAACTGCAGGCCCGCTACGTCGAAGACTACCGCAAGAACAAGCTCGGCATCTGGGTCGAACGCTATCACCGTGTGAAGCGCTGGGGCATGATCAAAGTCCACCGCCACGGGCGCATCTACCGACTGCTACCGGATGGCAAACCCGCCGGAAAACTCCCGCGCATGCTCGACGAAACCCCGGTGCAGCTCGTGGCCCATCTTGCCAACCCTAACGGCTGGTGGCGCGATACCGCGCAGATGCTCATCGTGTCCCGCGGCGACCAGGCCGCGGTGCCTGCGCTGGAGCAAATGGCGCGCGGCGACAGCACCAGCGGCCGCATTCACAGTCTCTGGTCGCTTCAGGGCCTCGGCGCTTTGAAAAAGGAACACCTCCTCGCCGCGCTCAAAGACAAGGAACCCCGCGTGCGCCGTGCCGCCGTGCAGTTGTCCGAAGCCCTGCTCGGTGCCGGCGATACCGAAATCATCGCGGCCGTAAAATCACTGAATGCCGATCCTGATGCTCAGGTCGTCACCCAGGTCTATCTTGCGTGGAGCGGCGCGGGCGAGCCCGAGCATTTTCAGCCCGGTCAGCGCCCGCTGCCGCTGGTGGACGCGCTGAAGAGCTTCGCTGCCAGCGAAGCCGAGCAAAGCAAGTTCAGCAAAACTGCGCGCAAAGGCCGCCTCATTTACGAAAGCCTCTGCATCACCTGCCACGGTGCCGATGGCATGGGCGTCAAAGCCGGTGATCTCCTCATGGCCCCGCCGCTCGCCAAAAGCCAGTGGATGGCCAACAACGGCAACGTCTCTGCGCTCGCCCGCATTCTGCTCAAAGGCCAGACGGGGCCCATCGAAGGCGTGAACTATGCCGGTGGTCTCATGCCCCCGCTGGAGAAGACGCATACCGACGAACAAATCGCCCAGGTCCTCACCTACGCCGGCGAGCGCTGGCACAGCTGGGACCGCCCCCTGACGGCCGCCGACATTGCCGCTGTGCGCAAGGCGATCGAATCCCGCGCAGCTCCATGGACTCACGAGGAGCTGAAGGCAGTGAAGTGACGCGGACCTGGTCCAAGTTCAGCGCAGGACCGAGCGGACTTCACGGTTGGGCGGAGGCGTCTCCTGGCGGTAATGCAGGGCCGGCGGCTGATCGGAAACGATGAAGCGCTTCACCCCGTCACGCAGATTATCCACATTGAAGTTCACCAGCAGTCCCACCTCCAGACCGGTGAGCCGGAGGATGTTCCGGATCCTGTTCTTGTGACCGGCCTCCAGGGAGGGAACGCTGTCCACGGCCAGGATGACAGACTTTTCGATGAGGAAGTCCACCCGGATGCCGCCTTCCACATTGTGGCCTTTGTAACTGAAGGGCAGGGCGGCGTCGCGCTGGAAGATCAGCTCCTTCATGCGCAGTTCGAGGGCGAGGCAGTCGCGGTAAGTCTCCGGGGCCAGTCCCGGCCCGAGGTGACGGTGCACCTCCATGCAGGCTCCGATGATCAAATGGGGAAGTTCCTGAGGGTCAAGATTCACGGCGGCGCAGTTTAAGCTGGTTTTAGCGAAGGGGAAGCAGTTCCTCCGTTTGGATGCGTTTTCATGGCGGGCCGTTCAAACAGCGGGGCGAGCCGCCTGATTTATAAAATCCAGGAACTTGCGATGAATCCCTTGACCGCCTTTCATTCTGTAGTAGTGGCTTCGGCTCCCCACCCCAAAATCAGAATCTTTTAATTCAATCAGGCCATGGCTAAAGTTTGCCAAATTACAGGTGTCCGCAAGTTCCGCGGCCGCCGCATTCACCACAGCGGTAAGTCCAAGAAGTCCGGCGGTATCGGTCTCAATCACGTGAAGAAGGTGAACCGCACCTTTTCCCCGAACCTTCGCGACAAGCGCATCTGGGTTCCGGAACTGAAGAAATTCGTCCGGGTCAAGCTCACCGCGCGTGCTCTGAAGACCGTGACCAAGAACGGTGCTTTTTCTGTACTCAAAGAGGCTGGCCTTATTTAATCTCCCCAGGAAATTCATTCTGGTCCCCGATTTTTCAGCCCCCCCGGTAAACACCCAACCCACATATAACATGGCCTTTAGCGTAATCAGCAAGAAATCCGGCAAAACCTATTATCTCCACCTCAAGGAGCAGAAGCGCGCTGATGGTGGCATCACCAAGCTGTTCTTCTTCGGCGGTGAGATCAAAGCAGGCGCTCTCGATAAGCTCCCGGACGGATACAATGTGATCGAAAACGAGCGCACCGGTCTGCCGATGCTCAAGAAAAAGTAAGCTGACACCGGCTTAATCCTTCGCCGCCTCCTGTTCCCTGGCGAAGGGGACAGGAGGCGTTTTTGTTTTCCGGCGCAGCGGTTTTGGACAACTGACCGGAAGCACCGGGGAATTCCCCGGCTGTTTGTTCGCCATTCATTACACTTTTCACCCCCCCCCCCGTATTCATTCCATGTCCCGTCATGTAGCCATCGTGGGCGCCACCGGAGCCGTCGGCGTCGAAATGATCCACTGTCTTGAGCGCCGCGGGTTTCCCGTGAGTGAGCTGACGCTTCTCGCCAGCGCCCGCAGCGCAGGGAAGAAGCTTTCCTACAAGGGCACGGACATCACGATCAAGGAACTCACCGCGGACAGTTTTGCCGGGGTGGACATCGCGCTCTTCAGCGCTGGCGGCGGCATTTCCAAAGAATTCGCCCCGCACGCGGTGAAGGCCGGCGCAGTGGTGGTGGACAACTCCTCCGCGTTCCGCATGGACCCGGCGGTGCCGCTCGTGGTGCCGGAGATCAACGGGGCGGATGTGAAGCAGCACCAGGGGATCATTGCGAATCCAAACTGCAGCACTGCAATTGCGCTGATGGCACTCTATCCGCTGCATCAGGCCTTCGGGGTGAAGCGCGTTTTCGCCAGCACTTATCAGGCCGTGAGCGGCACTGGGGCGCAGGCGATTGAGGAACTGGCCGCGCAGAGCCGTCAGTGGGCGGTGGAGAAGACCGGCGCGTGGGACGACGCCCGGCTCAGCACGCCGCCGTCGGTGTATCCGCACCAGATCGCTTTCAACGTCCTGCCGCACGTGGATGCCTTCCTTGAGCACGGCTATACGAAGGAGGAGATGAAGATGGAAAACGAAGGCCGCAAGATTATGCACCTGCCGGAGTTCCGGGCTTCGGTCACCTGCGTGCGGGTGCCGGTTTTCCGGGCGCACAGCATTGCCATGAGTGCCGAGTTTGAGCGTCCCGTAAGTCTGGAAGCCGCGCGCGCGGCGCTGGCCGGTGCGCAGGGGCTGGATGTCATCGACAACCCGGCGGCGAAGGAATATCCGCTGCCGCTCACCGTTGCCGGCAAGGACAACTGCGCTGTGGGCCGTCTGCGGAAGGACTGCGCGCTGGACAACGGCCTCGCCTTCTGGGTCGTGGGCGATCAGCTCCTCAAGGGTGCGGCGCTCAATGCCGTGCAAATTGCGGAGTTGCTGTAATCAGCGCACGATTGCGCCAGGAGAAACCCGGAGGTTCTGGCCTCCGGGTTCCGCCATCAGATGATCGCAGCTCGCAGGTTCCACCCTGGAGTCGGTGCGATGGAGTCAGGGGAGCCATACAGAATCGCCTCTCAAGCAGACCAGCTTAGAAGCTGCCCTCCCAGCCGGTGCGGTAGGCGGGTTTGATGAGGGCGGTGGCGGAGTCGCTGTTGGTGAACTTGAGGGCGGAGGCGTCCCATTCGAGGCGCTGACCGGGGTGGTGCACGGCGATCATGCCGAGGAGGCCGATTTCGCTGAGGGCGCCGCCGTAGGAGAAGGGGGAGCCGGCGGGGCGGTTGGCGCGGATAGCGTCGAGCCAGTCCTGGTGGTGGCTGCCATTTTTGACGCGGGCGATGGTTTCCTCGGGGCGCTTGATGTCTTTGGCTTTGCTGGAGGGGATGATGCCCCAGCCGCCTGCACCGTGGGAGCCGTGCATGATCTTGCCCTTATCGCCGATGAGCACGGCACCGATGCCGACGACCTTGCGGCCTTCCGCATTCAATTCCTCGGGCTGGGGGATGCCGAACTCGCCGTCGTGCCAAATGAGTTTCACGGCGGGGCGGCTGTCTTTGGCGGGGAATTCGTAGGTGATGCGGGTACCGGAGGGGTAGAAGGCGCGATGCTCCTGAGGATTGTAGCTCTTGCTGACTTCCGCGGTGATGGCAGTGGGCATGCCGAGGTCCAGCGCCCAGAAGGAGGGATCGACAACGTGGCAGACCCAGTCGCCGATGCAGCCGCTGCCGTAGGCGGAAAAGCCGCGCCAGGAGAAGGGGAGGTAGAGGGGGTGGAAGTCGCGGGCGGCCGTGGGGCCCTGCCAGAGGTCCCAGTCGAGTTCGGAGGGGACGGTGTGCTTTTGGATGAGTTCGGCGGCGCGGTGCTGGAGGGAATAGATGTCGCGGAAGGCGTCGCAGCCGGCGTGGATTTCGGTGACGTTGCCGATGGCGCCGGAGCGGACCATTTCCACCAGGCCGCGGATGCTGTGTGAGGAATGCCCCTGGTTGCCCACCTGGGTGATGACTTTCTTTTCCTCCGCCATCTTCTGCATGGCTCGGACTTCGGCGATGGTGTGGGCGAGGGGCTTTTCGCAATAGACGTGCTTGCCGCGGGCCATCGCGGCCATGGAGGCGACGAAGTGGGTGTGGTCGGGCGTAGCGACGAGCACGGCGTCGATCTGGTCGGCCATGGCGTCGAACATCTTGCGGAAGTCCTTGAAGCGCTTCGCCTGGGGGAACTTGTTAAAACTGTCGGCCGCGCGACGATCATCCACATCACAAAGGGCAACAACCTCCTCGTGGCCAAGGTTTCCAAGATCGGAGCCGCCCTGGCCGCCGCAGCCGATGGCGGCGAGGCGGATGCGGTTGTTGGGCGTGGGCTTGTTGTCCTGGGCGCGGAGGACGCCGGGGCGGACGATCTGGAATCCAAAGCTGGCGGCAGCGGCGGCGGGAAGAAAGGAGCGGCGTTTCATAGTGGCGGGAGTGTTCCGCGTGACCGCGCGTCTGGCAACAACGCTGACGCGGTGGAATGCGGAGCGCGGGACCTGGCGGATTCCCGACTTGATAGCCGGAAAAAAGGACGCTATGCGCCCGGCATGTCCAGCATTTGGGGTCAAGCATTCCGGGTATCTACATGGGGAGAAAGTCACGGCGGAGGGGTCGGGGTCGTCATCGACGGCTGCCCGCCGCTGCTGCCGCTGACGGCGGAGGATATTCAGGAGGACCTCGACCGCCGGCGGCCCGGACAGAGTGACATCGTAACGCCGCGGAAGGAGGCGGACCGCTGCGAAATCCTCAGCGGCGTATTTGAAGGAAAGACGCTCGGCTCGCCGATTTCCATCGTGGTGCGCAACGAAGACGCGCGCCCGGGGGCCTACAGCGAAATGGCGGAGAAATACCGGCCGAGTCACGCGGACTACACTTACGATGCGAAGTATGGCATCCGGAACTGGCAGGGCGGGGGGCGTTCCAGTGCGCGGGAGACGATCGGGCGTGTGGCGGCCGCCGCGGTGGCGAAGAAGGTGCTGGCTTCCCTGGCCCCGGGCTGCGAGGTGATCGCCTGGGTGAAGAGTATTTACAACCTGACGGCGCAGGTGGACCCCGCGGCGGTGACGGCCGCGCAGGTGGAGAGTAACATCGTGCGCACGGGCGACCCTAACGCTGTGGAGCCGATGGTGGAGTTGATCAAGAAGATCCGTGCCGAGGGGAACAGCGTGGGTGGCGTGGTGGAATGCGTCATCCGCAACTGCCCGCCAGGGCTGGGCGAGCCGGTGTTCGACAAACTCGACGCGGACCTCGCGAAGGCGATGCTGAGTATCCCGGCGACGAAGGGTTTCGAAGCCGGCAGCGGCTTTGCCGGCACACTGCTCACCGGTCTGGAGCACAATGATCCCTTCCGCATGAAGGACGGACGCGTGCGCACAGCCAAGAATGACTCCGGCGGTGTGCAGGGTGGTATTTCCAACGGCGAGGACATCATCTTCCGCGTGGCCTTCAAGCCTACCGCTACCGTCATGCGTGAACAGGACACTGTGAGCAGCGCCCACGAAGACACCACCCTCACCGGCCGCGGCCGTCACGATGCCTGTGTGCTGCCGCGCGCCGTGCCCATCGTGGAGGCCATGGCTATCCTCGTGCTCGTGGACCACCTCCTGCGCCAGCGCGGTCAGTGCGGGCTGAAGTGAGCTGCCGGGTCACGGAATCAGCGTGACCTTCAGCTTCATGTAGTCACGGCCGGCACTGGAAACGGGCGCGGTGAAGGTGTGGGCGCGGCCGGAGCCGGAATCGGCGAGGGGCGACCAGTTGATGAGGTTGGTGGAGGATTCCGCGCTGTAGGTGACGTCATTCACATTCAATGGCTGCGTGAAACTGGCGATGAGCACCGAGCCGTTGTATGAAGGCAGCGGGCGGAGGTGCGGGTCGTGGACTGTGGGGTTCATGCCGAAGCCGTATTCCAGCAGATTGACGACGCCGTCGCGGTCCGGGTCGGCGTCATTGTGGGCGTCGCCGGTGTTGGTCATGATGCCGAAATACTGCTGCCGCCAGCTGAGGATGTTGCTGGAGGTAGTGAAGGTGGCGTCGCTGCCATTGGCGGTGCCGTTGCTGCTGGTGGCGCGGAGGCGGTAATGATAGGTGGTGTTGGGCAGCAGACCGGTGAGGGTGACATTGACGACTTCCGGACTGGTGCCGCTGCCGGTGACGCCGGGAACGAGCGGGAGGCTCTGCCCGTAGGCCGTTGTGGTGCCGTAGTCGAACTGCCAGGAGGAGGCATTGCCATTGGGATTCACCGTCCCCTGCAGGCTGGCACCGCTGGCTGTGATGCTGAGCGCGGCTCCTGTGACGACAGTAGGCGGCTGCGGCGTGGTGAAGGTGCGGTTTTGCCCGTAGTAGGTGGCATTGCCGGCCGTGGTGCCCTTGAGGCGATAGTGAATGGTGGTGCCCGGGGTAAGTCCGGTGAGGGTAAAAGTGACGAGTTCCGGATCGGTGCCGTCGCTGGTATTGCCCGGCGGGATGGGGCCTACGGTGCCGTAGCTGATACTATTCCCGTATTCAAACTGCCAGGTCATGACTGAACCCTGCGGGTCGATTGTGCCGACGAGCGTGGCACCCGTCTGGGTAATGCCGATGGCTGGCTCAGTGAGGACTTCCGGGGCCTGCGCGGTGGTAAAGCTGCGGGTGCTGCCAAAGACCGGATTCACGCTCGCGGCATTGGTTGCGGTGAGACGGAAGTAAACGGTGCTGCTGGCGCTGAGGCCGCTGATGGTGGCGTTGACGGATTGCACGCCCGTGCCGCTGATCGAGCCGGCGGGAAGGGGGGCCACGGAACCCAGCAGCGGCGTGGGGCCGTATTCGAACTGCCATGAAGTCTGCTGGCCCTGTGGATTGACGGTGCCATTCAGCGTCGCGGTGCTGTCCGTGATGTTGCTGGCCGCAGAGGTGGAAACGGCGGGCGGCAGCGGGCTGCCGGAAGTGGTGACGGTAGTGTCGCTGCCGGTGGCGGTGCCAGAGGCGTTGGTGGCCCTGAGCCGGTAGTGAATGGTGGCTCCCGGGGGCAGACCGGTGAGGGACGTGCTCACCGCTTCTGCGCTGCTTCCGCTGCCGGTGGTGCCGGCGCTGAGCGGAATGACGGAGCCGTAGCTGGTGGTGGTGCCGTATTCAAACTGCCAGGAGGCAGAACTGCCACGGGGATTGACGGTGCCATTCAGCGTCACGGAGGAGGCGGTGACGTTCGTCGCGGCGTCAGTGACCACGTCAGGAACCTGAGGGGAACTGGATGCCGTGAACGTTTGGTTGGCTCCATAGACTGTGCCGCCACTGTTGGTGCCGCGCAGGCGGAAGTGATAGGTGGCCCCGGCGGTAAGTCCGCTGAGGGAAGTGCTGACGGCTTCCGCGGCGTTTCCATTGGTGGTGCTGCCGGCCGTGGCTGGTGCGACCGAGCCATAGCTGGTCGTGGTGCCCCATTCAAACTGCCAGGTTGAGACTTCGCCTTTCGGATTCACTGTGCCATTGAGCACGGCGGCGCTGGTCGTCACCGAGGTTGCGGCACTGGTCATCACGTCGGGAGCATTTTGACTGCTGATGGTGAGTTTGAAGAGGGTGCCGAGACCGTTGGCACCGCCCTCCAGGGTGGAACCGTAGAGGGTGCCGTCCGAGGCCTTGATCAGACTGGCGTAAGGCCGGCGTCCTTTGACCGCGCCGGAGGTGTTGGTGAACTCAACGAGCTTGTGCGTGAATGTGGAAGTCGTGGGATTGTAGCGATAGACCGTGCCGTGATCACCGGAGCCGCCGACCTGAGTGCAGCCGTAAAGATTGCCGTCATTGGCTTCGACCACGCCACCGGAGGGACCAGCACCCTGGAAGCTGCCGGAGGAGTCGGAGAATTCGACCAGCGTGGTGACAGCGTCGGTGGAGGGGTTCAGGCGGAAGAGCACACCGGAGTTGGTGGTGCCGCCGTTGTCGGTGGTGCCGTAGATGAAGCCCTCACTCGCCTTGAACAGCCGACTGGATGGCGATTTGCCGGGGTTGGGGGACGAAGTGCCGGTGAAGTTCACCAGCGTTGTCAGGGCTTCGGTGTTGATGTTGAATTTGAAGAGCGTGCCATTGCCACCGGTGCCGCCGGCGCTTGTGGTGCCATAGAGAAAGCCGTTGCCACCATCCAGCAGAGTAGCGCGCGGATACTGCCCCTTGTTGCTGGTGCCGTTGTTGGTGAATTCAATGATGGCCGTGTATTCCGCGAAGGGACTGGTGGCGAGTGGCTTGAACTTAAACAGCACGCCGTGATTTCCCGCGCCGCCCTGCCGGGTGGTGCCGTAGAAGTAGCCGTTCCCGTTTTTGATCATCCCCGCGATTGGCTCTGCGCCTTTCACCACGCCGGTGGTACCATTGAAAGTAGCATGAGTAGTGAAGGTCGCGCCCGAAAGCTGTGTCGAGAAGATCGTGCCGATGTTGCTCGTGCCGCCGTAGGGCACGTCACCGGATGTCATGCCGATCAGATTTCCCGTGCCATCCTGGATAAGGTGCGGTGTCGGATAAAAACCCGGAGTGGGATTGATCGTGCCGGTGAAGGAGCGGACCGTGGAATAACTGCCCGCGGGGGTCAGCTTGAAGATCAGGCCGAAGTTGCTGGAGCCGCCCTGGAGCATCGTGCCGTAAAGATTTCCATCGCTGGCAATCATGAGCGGCGATGACGGATAACGGCCTGGAGCACCTCCGGTATTACCCGTCATTTCGGTGATCAGCGAGTGCGTGACGACCTGCGAGCGGGCTGCCGGGGCAAGGGCAGCCGCACACAGAAGGCCGAGCCAGCGGGAAAGACGGCTCGGCGCGATGGAGGGGGAAGTGGGCGAATGCATGCGAAAGGGGGACGCGGTTCGGGTGTTGAAACGCGTCCCCCCATAGTCAAAAACCTTACGCCCGGAAAGTCTTAAATTACAGGGACGCGTAAGATTTAATCCCGGAATTCCAGGATGCTCTTAATGCGCCGCCTCACAACGGCGGTGCGGGTGCTGATCTAAGCCGCCTTCCGTCGCTACTTGTTGAGCGTCTCGTCCAGATTGAAAATCTGGTTGGCCATCATCGTCCAGACAGCCAGTTGGATCGTGTCGAGAGCCGGATCCGATTTGTGTTCGCCTTCCGTGAGCAGCGCCTTCGCATCGTCCGGGGCGGTTTGATAGTGCTTCAGCAGATCGTTGTAGCTGGCCATGAGGATGGCGGTCTCTTCGGGTGAGGCCGGCCGTGCCAGAATGCTGCGGAAGGTGAAGTCGAGACGTGCCTCCGGCGTGGCCCCGCCTTCCTTTAGGGCGCGTGCGGCGAGGAAGCGGGCGGCTTCGACAAACTGCACGTCATTGAGCGTGACGAGTGCCTGGAGCGGCGTGTTGGTGCGCTCGCGGCGCACGGTGCAGACTTCACGGGCCGGAGCATTGAAGATATCCATGCTGGCCGGTGGCGCGGCGCGCTTCCACATCGTGTAAATACTGCGGCGGTAGAGGGACTCGCCGCTGTCGCGCTTGTAGTGGCGGGTATTGCTTTCCGGCATGGCCACGGCTTCCCAGATGCCGTCCGGCTGATAGGGTTTCACGCTGGGGCCGCCGATTTTCCGGGAGAGAATGCCGCTCGCAGCGAGAGCGTAGTCGCGCACCATTTCGGCATCCATGCGGAAGCGCGGGCCGCGGGCGAGATAGCGGTTGGCGAGGTCTTTAGTGTATTTCTCCTGCGGGGCGGCGGCGGCCTGCCGGTAGGTGGCCGAGATCATCATGAGGCGGAAGAACTTCTTCATGTCCCAGCCGCTCTCACGGAATTCCACGGCCAGCCAGTCGAGCAGTTCCGGATGGCTGGGGAGTTCGCCGCTGATGCCAAAGTCTCCGGCGGTGCGCACGAGGCCGGTGCCAAAGAGTTCCTGCCAGAAGCGGTTCACGGTGACGCGGGCGGTGAGCGGGTGGTCCGGACGCAGAAGCCACTGAGCCAGGCCAAGGCGGTTGCGCGGCATGTCGTCGGCCATGCGGGGCAGGCTGGCCGGAGTTTCCGGTCCCACCGGATCGCGGCGTTTGTCATATTCGCCGCGGGCCAGCACGTAGGCCATCGGTTTGTCAGCCTTTTCCTGCATGACGTGGGTCACGGCACCGCGCTGGCGCAGGGCCGACTGCTCCTGTTCGAGCGCGACGAGTTTTGCCTGGCTGTCCTTCCACGGCTGATCGTTCGCCGGGAGCCACCAGTCGTAGAGCGCATTGCGGTCGGCGTCGCTGCGCTGGTCCGCCGGCTTGGCGAGGATGGTGCCGAATTTCTGTGCATTCGGCAAAGCGGCGACTTCCTCAGCGCCGAGGAGGCGGCTGTAGAGCCGGACATCCTGCAGGCCGAGATTGTCGATACGGGACTGCTGGTCGCGCTGGCCGAACTTGAGCGGCAGCGTGTTCTGAATGGAGGCAGTGAGCTTGTCCGCCTCTATGTCGGATTGCTGGAGTTCACCGTCGAGATAGATCTTCACACCGGCGGCTTTGCCGCTGCCGTCGTAAGTCACGAAGACATGGTGCCAGTGATTGGGCTTGAGCGGCTTTTTGCCCACCACTTTGATGGCATCGGTCTGCCATGCGCTGATGATGTGCGTGCCGGGGCGGTTCCCCTGGATCCAGAGGTCCCACCCGCGATAGCGCGGGGCTTCCTCCATGCGGGCAAACGATGCGCCAGTCACGTTGTTGCCGGGCAGGTGAACCCATGCGCCGTAGGAGAACGGCTTGTTATTCTCGAAGCCGTCCGGCTGGGCGAGCGCGGCCGTTTTGCCGGGCTCCACTTTGAAAGCCTTGGCCGCGACGACACCATCTATGGCTCCGGCCCCGCCGCCGCAGGTCACGGGGGCGGGGCCGGCGGGTGTGACGACGGTCACGCTCTCGCCTCCGGCTTCGTCCAGCGGGGCGTGAAGCTGAAGACCCTCGCTGGAAACCGACTTCGTAAAGATGTCCGGCGTAGTGGACGCCAGCCATTTATCGAACTCCGCACGGGCACTGCCTCGGCGTTCGTCGATGGCTTTCTTTGTGGCAGCGAGTTCGAGGTCGATGGCGTTCCATCGCGGGCGGTCCTCCTCCTGTGGCACGAAGACAATGGGCGGCGTGTCCTTGATGTTCCCGTCCATCGCGCCCTGCGTCGTGTTGTTGAAGAACGCGCTCAGCGAGTAGAAGTCCTTCATGCTGATCGGATCGAACTTGTGGTCATGGCACACCGCGCAGCCAGTAGTGAGGCCCATGAAGACCTGGCTGGTGGTTTCCGTGCGGTCGCGGGCGTAGAGGACGAGATATTCCTCAGCGATGGCACCGCCTTCGTTCGTCGTGATGTTGCAGCGGTTGAATCCGGAGGCGATCTGCTGGTCGAGTGTGCGGTTCGGCAGGAGGTCGCCGGCAAGCTGCTCAATGGTGAACTGATCGAACGGCTGGTTCTTATTGAAGGCCTCGATCACCCACTGGCGGTAGGGCCACATTTCGCGGTAGTTGTCGAAGTGAATGCCGTGGGTGTCGGCATAGCGGGCGGCATCCAGCCAGTAGCGCGCACGGTGTTCGCCGAAATGCGGCGACGCCATGAGCTTGTCGAGCAGCTTCTCATAGGCATCGGGCGCGGTATCATTCACGAAGGCCTCCACGAGCGCCGGCTCCGGCGGAAGGCCGGTGAGGTCCAGCGCGGCGCGGCGGGCGAGGGTGCGTTTGTCGGCTTCCGGATTCGGGATCAGACCCACCTTTTGCATTTCGGTGAAGACAAAGGCGTCGATGGGGTTCTTCGCCCACGCCGCATCGGCCACGGCGGGCACCGGTGGACGGGCGGGCGCGAGGAATGACCAGTGCGCTTCGTATTTCGCACCTTCCGCGATCCACTGCTGCAGCGTGGCGATTTGCTCCGGCTTCAGCGTTTTGTGCGTCTCTGGCGGCGGCATGATGTCATCCTCGTCTTTGGTGAGGATGCGCTCCATGAACGGGCTCTTGGCCGGGTCGCCGGGGATGATGGCGGCCACGCCGTCGCTGTTGGGACGGGTGGCATCGGCAAAGTTGTCGAGCCTCAGCTCGGCTTTGCGGGCGGCGGAGTCGGGGCCGTGGCAGTTGAAACAGTTGTCGAACAGGATCGGCCGGATATCCTTGTTGTAGGCCAGCGGTGCCGCGGCTGCGGATACAGCGAGAGAGAGGAGCGCAGCCGGGAGCGTGATGCGCAGGGATTGAACACGGGCGGAATTCATGAGGGAGAATCGGGAAATCTGGAATCCTCCATACGTGAATGCGCCGCCTCTTTTGCAGAAATTCCGGCTCCCGTCCGGGCAGCGCACTTTGCCGCTGAATGCAAAAATTTCTCGCAACCGCTGCCGCCCGGCGGCATGGTGGCGCGATTATCCCATGGGCTCCACCTCCTCCCCGGTTTCCTCTTCGACTTCGGCCAATGCGCGCCTGCTCGCGGCCGTTCTGGCTGCTGCGGTGCTCGCCACGCTCTGCTGGGCTGCGATTCAGGTGCGGGAGCAGCATGCCGCCGCCAGCCGCTGGCGCGGGGAAGCCGCGGCGCTGGAATTGGCCGGCCGTGTCCGTTCGTCCGCGCCTCAGGCAGCGCTGCCGGTGGACCAAAGCAGCCGCATGGCCGAACTGGAGCGCCGTCTGGCCGAAGCTGGCGAGGCTGAAAAGCAGGCGTCCGCACGGGCTCAGGAGCGCGAGAAGGAACTCCGGGACCTCATCACCTTCCTCCGGCAGGAGAATACCGCCGCGCAGCAGACCATCGAGCGGCTCAGCGCCCTCCAGCCCACCGCCCCTCCGGACGAGGGGGGTAAGCCTGTCGAACCCGCGGAGCCTTCCGCGCCTGCAGGGCCGCCGAAGAAGCGCCCCAGCGCCCGTCCGTGATTGCGTGGCGTTTTGCTTCGGGAAGTTCCGCCGCTCCCGGAAATGCTCATGGTCCCCTCACTGGCTTGCCGCCTTTTACACACCAACCTGATACTACTATGATCCACGCATCCCGCCGCAAGTTCCTCAAAGGCTCCCTCGCCGCCTCACTCGCCGTGCCCATGAGCACGTGGTCGCGCGCTGCCGGGGCCAACGAACGCATCAACGTCGCCGTCATCGGAGCCCGCGGGCAGGGTGGCGGTCACTTCAAGGACGCCCTCAAGAACGCCCACGGCGGCCAGGCCATTGCCGTGTGCGATGCCGACATGGCTATCGTCAATGAGCGCGTTGCCGACGGCGACAAGGCCAGCGTCAAAATCCAGGGCTACCAGGATTACCGGAAGCTCCTCGAGAACAAAGACATCGACGCCGTCATCATCGCCACGCCGAACCACCTCCACTCCCTCATCGCCATCGCCGCCCTCCAGGCCGGGAAGCACGTCTATGTGGAGAAACCCGTCAGCCATAACATCCACGAAGGCCGCATCCTCGCCGAGCACGCGAAAAAGCACGCCAAGCTCATCTGCCAGCACGGCATGCAGCGCCGCTCGGACAACGTGTGGCTCAAGATACAGGAATTCGTGAAGTCCGGCGCCATCGGCAAGCCCGTCGTCTCCCGCGGCTTCTGCTACAAGAAGCGCGAAAACATCGGCAAGGTCTCCGGCCCCCAGCAGCCGCCCCCGACGGTGGACTACAGCCTCTGGTGCGGCCCGCGTGAAATGGAGCCCGTCACCCGCAAGCAATTCCACTACGACTGGCACTGGCAGTGGCCTTGGGGCAATGGCGACATCGGCAACCAGGGCCCGCACCAGCTCGACGTCGCCCGCTGGCTCATCGGCGACCCCGCCGCCTGCCCGGAGCGCGTCATCAGCATCGGCGGCCGCTTTGGCCTCGATGACGATGCCACCACTGCCAACACCCAGATCGCCTACTACGACTTCAAGCCCATCCCTGTCATCTTTGAAGTCCGCGGCCTCCCGGACAAGGACATGAACTTCCGCGGCCGCATGCCCTACTACAAAGGCGGTGTGCAGATCGGCAACGTCATCGAGTGCGAAGGCGGCTACGTCGCCGAGGGCAAGGCCTACGATAACAACAACAAGGAAGTCGCCAAGTTCCCCAAAGACGACGGCGCCGGCCACCGGAAGCACTTCTTCAATGCGATCAAGAAAGGCAGCATCGAGGCCACCCACGACGCCCTCAACGGCCACCTCTCCGCCGCCCTCGCCCACATGGCCAACCACAGCTACCGCCTCGGTAAGACCGCCAGCCAGGAGGACATCCGCGCGAAGATCAAAGACAACCCGCTCTTCACCGAGACCTTCGAGCGCATGCTCACCCACCTGAAGGACAACAAGATCGAAGCCGAAATGGACAAGGTCACCATCGGCCCCATGCTCACCCTCGATCCGAAGACCGAGAAGTTCAGCGGCGACTTCGCGGACGAGGCCAACAAGCTCGACGCCAGCACCTACCGCAAGGAGTTCAGCCTCCCCACCGTGTAAGCCGCGGCTCCAGATATAGATTGCCAACTGCGGGCGGTCCGGACATCATGCCGGGCCGCCCGTTTTTGCTATGTCTCTCACGCATCCTGATATCCCTCACGCGCTCATGATGCTGCTCCCGGTGTCCGGGTATGACCGATGCCTCCACACCTGGCGTGAGCCGTGGCCGTTGCATGGCGTTAGTGAAGGCGAGTATCTGCCGCTTCCGGATGGTGCCGTTGAGGCTGCGGGCTGGGAGATAGATGCGGCGGCAGAAGTGGAGCGCGTGTTTGTTGCCGCGGACCTTACAGCGGAACTGCGTGCGCTGCTGACCGCGCCGCTGCCGCTGGAGTGTCAGTATGTATTTGCGCTGCGGGCGCTGGCACCGGAGGTCACAGAAGACGGACTGGCCAGCCTGGGCCTCTTTGATCCCCGCGATGCCAAGCCCCTGCTCGCACTGCTGGAGGAACATGGTATCATCTTTCAACTGGAGGCAGACCACTCAATGCTCAACGCCCCGGGCCGCACGGTGGCGCTTTTCACTGGAATGTATCCGACAGGCTCGCAACTGGAGATCTTTGTCCAGGCCGAAGACCTGGGGCACGCCCGGCGACTGCTCCACGTTCAGTATCCCCCCGAGCGGCCGCCGGTGTCTCCTGCGGCGCTCGCGCCGGCGAAGCCTGCGGCTGCCCCGGCCATGGAGGTTTATGCGCCGCCGGCCACGGCGCTCGCGCCGGATGGGGAGACCTCGTTCCGGCCGGAGGACCGTTGAGTTCTTTCCCGGGCAGTGTTACGGGGTTTTGGGGGCTTTTGAGTCTTTGGGTGCCGCCGGTTGGCGGAGGCCGATGCAGACGAGGCGGGACTTGTCGCGGGCGTAGAGGAGACCATCATTCATTGCCGGAGGGGCGCGGTGGCCGCCGCGGAGGACCTGGCTGCGCTGGGTAAGGGCGGGCTTTTGCAGAGGGTCGGCGGGGGCAAGGATGAGTTCACCGGCTTCGGTGAGGATGATGAGGGTTTCCCGGCTGCAGATGAGGTGGCCTGCATCGAGGGGGATGGACCACTGGAGTTCACCGTCGCTGGCGCGCACGCAGCGGAGTTCCTGGCCGGTTTCCTGGCGGCCGTGGAAGCCGATGAGGGAGCCGTTGAAGCAGACAGGGGTGGCGTAGTGGCAGTCGAGGATGTCTTTCTTTTGCCAGATCGGTTTGAGGGATTTGCCGTCGCGGGCGATTTGCCAGAGGGCGGCCCCGGTGTCGTAGCTGGCAGAGGTGAAAAACTGGTCGTCCTGGACGATGAGGGGGGTAGCGGCGTTGACGGAGGTGTGGGAGCGGGCGCGGAAGGGGGCCTTGAATTGGATCTCACCGGTGTTGGGCTCGATGCCTGTGATGCCTTCGCGGGTGAGGAAGACGGCCGGGGTGCCGGGGAGGCTCATGAAGGAGGTGGGGGAGGCGTAGCTGGCTTCGCCGGTGGGGGCTTTCCAGCGGATCTCGCCAGTCCTGGTGTCGAAGGCGGTGATGCCGGCTTCCGGGCCGCCGGTGGCGACGAGGAGCACATTGCCGTGGACGAGGGCGGAGCAGCAGCGGCCGAAGAAGCCCTTGGGGGAGCCCAGTTCGGCGGCGCAGTCTTTCTTCCAGACGAGGGTGCCATCAGTCAATTTGAGGGCGGCGAGGGTGCCGTCGGCCGCATAGCAATAGACATGGGTGCTGTCTGCGGTGGGCGTGGAGCGGGGACCGTTATCGAAGCCGAAGTCGTCTTTGTAGTCGGTGGGCCAGGCGGTCTTCCAGAGGGGCTTGCCAGTGGCGGCGTCGAGGGCTTCGACGACGCTCTCATCGCCTACGCGGTGAAAGAGAAGGACGCGGTTGTCCCGGACGATGGGGCCGGCGAATCCGGAGCCGCAGTCGTGCTTCCAGAGGGTGGGCCAGCCGTCGTCGGGGACAGTGGTCTGGAGTTCCACACCGACCTGTCTGGCGTGGCCGAGGTGCAGATCGCCGTGGAGGGTGGGCCAGTCGGCACTGGCAGTGGCGGCGGTGAGGGCGAGCAGGGCGGAAAGGTGGAGCGGGCGCATGGCGGAGTATGCTGGCACAGGCGGGCGGCACGTCAGGCGGAATTTCGCGCGGGGGCGGGTGAGGTCGTGTTTGACAAGGCGGCGGGGCCGCGGCCATCTTCGCGCGGTATTTTCCCCTTCTTCCTCCTACCCTATCATGACTACCGGCCCCTCAGTGTTGATCGCCTGCGATAAGTTCAAAGGAACGCTGACGGCGGCGGAGGCTTGTGCGGCGGTGGCGCGGGGCATCGTGCAGGTGTGGCCGGGGGCGCAGTGCTTTAGCCGGCCGATGGCGGATGGCGGGGAGGGGACGGCGCGGGTGATTTGTGAGGCGTGCGGCGGGGTGTGGCTGGAGGAGGAGGTGACGGGGCCGCTGGGGGACAAGGTGCGGGCAGGCTGGGCGTGGCTGGAGGGGACGGAGACGGCGGTGATCGAAATGAGTGAGGCCTCGGGGCTGAAGCTGGTGGATCCGTCGCGGCGGAATCCCTGGCGGGCGACCACGGCGGGCACGGGGGAGTTGATGCAGGCGGCCATTCGGCGGGGGGCGCGGCGCGTCATCGTGGGCATCGGGGGCAGTGCTACGAATGATGGCGGGTCGGGGATGGCGTGGGCCATGGGCTACCGGTTTCTGGACGGGGAGGGGAAGGGGTTTTTCCCGCTGCCGGCGAATCTGGACACGCTGGCGAAGATCGTGCCGCCGGAGAATGTGGACGGGCTGCCGGAGATCATCGCGGCGTGCGATGTGACGAATCCGCTGCTGGGCCCGGACGGGGCGACGGCCGTTTACGGGCCGCAAAAGGGCGTGCGGCTGGAGCGCATCCCGGCATTCGAGGTGGGGCTGCAGCATTTGGCGGTGGTGGCAAAGCGGGACCTGGGCCGGGACCTGGGCCGGGACCTGGCGGAAGCGCCGGGCGCGGGGGCGGCAGGGGGCCTGGGATTTGGGCTGATGACGTTTTGCGCGGCGGCGATGCAGCCGGGTTTTGACCTGGTGGCGGAGGTGACGCGGCTGGAGGCGGCGGTGCGCGCGGCGGACCTCGTCATCACGGGCGAGGGCTGCGTGGATGCGCAGACGCTGCACGGGAAGGGCCCGGCGGGCGTGGCGGATATGGCGCGCCGCCTTGGCAAGCCGGTGGTGGCGGTGGGTGGTATCGTGGATGAACGGGTGCGCGACGGGCTGAATGCGAAATTCCACGCGGTGCTGGCGTCGGCCACGCCGGAAACGCTGACGGAGGCGCTGGCGGACCCGCCGCGGGCCGTGGAGCGCGCCATCGTGCGGGCAGCGGAGCAGCTCAACGCCATCCTGGGGGCCTAACGCACGGCATTTATGATCCTGGAGGCGCCGGCCAAGATTAATCTCTCGCTGCGTGTGCTGCGGCGGCGGGAGGATGGGTTCCACGAGATCGTGACACGCATGGCGCCGCTGGCGCTGGCGGACCGGGTGACGGTGGAGGCGCTGCCGGATGCGCCGCGGGGCATGGTGGCGTTCACCTGCGACACGCCGGGCGTGCCGGCGGATGAGTCGAACCTGGCGGTGAAGGCCGTGCGGGCGCTGGAGGCGCTCACGGGACCGCTGCCGGCGGTGCGCATTCACCTGGAAAAACGGGTGCCGCATGGCGCGGGCCTCGGCGGGGGCAGCAGCGATGCGGCGGCGGTGCTGCGGGGGCTGGATGGGGTGTTCGCGCTGGATTGCGGACTGGAAACGCTTGCCAGGGCGGCGGGGGCGATCGGGTCGGATGTGCCGTTCTTTTTATATGAGGCGGTGTGCGACTGCACGGGCCGGGGTGAGGCGGTGGTGCCGGTGCCGGATTTCACGTGGCGGCCGGAGTTGCTGCTGGTGAAGCCGGCGTTCGGCGTGGCGACGCCGGGTGCCTACAAGCGGTGGCGGGACTCGCGCGAGGTGCCGGGTTTTCCCTACGCGCCGCAGCCGGTGCCGGGCGGGGAGTTGGTGAATGACCTGGAGCGGCCGGTCTTTGAGAAATACCCCGTGCTGGGCGTGCTGAAGAATCGGCTGCTGGCCTGCGAGGGCGTGAGCGCGGCGCTGATGTCGGGCTCGGGATCTACAGTGTTTGCCGTGCTGGATGGCGAAGCCGCCCCGGCGCTGGCCGTGGTGCAGGAGGAACTGGGCGACGAGGTGTGGACCTGCCGCACGGCGCTGCGCTAGGGAGGGGACTTAAAAGAGCGCGAGGAGCCGCGGGCCGAAGAGAAAGAGGGCGACGGCGGCGGCCCCGAGCGATGCGGCCAGGACGCCGCCGGCACTGAGGTCTTTGAGGAGACGGATCGTTTCTTCGCGTTCCAGAGTGACGCGGTCGGCGAGTTTCTCGATGGCCGAATTCAACGCCTCGGCCGCAAGGACGGCTCCCATCGCCAGGCTGAGGACGGCCCATTCCATGGCCGGGACGCGCAGCCACATTCCCATGATGACCACGGCCACCGCACACACGGAATGAAGCCGCCCGCTCGCATCCCGCAGCAGCAGGTGGAGGAGACCGCGGGTGGCATCGCGAAATCGACTAAGAAGGGCTCGCATGGGAGGAGGGTAACGGGGAATTCGCGGGTGGCATGAGGAATTTGCCGCTGCGGGAGGGGGTGGGTTATGAAAATTATAGCGAGATTCGGAGGAATGGGTTAGAGTGGTGGCGTGCTTCCTCCCGTGCCGGCCATTCCTGCTGCTGTTTCACCTCCGGATTTCCCTCAACCAGGGCCGGGAGCGGCAGGGCGTGGGCAGGTGGAGTGCCCGGGGTGTGGCTGGAAGGAGTCGGCGGGTGAATCCCTCTGCCGGAGCTGTGGCACGTCGCTGGCTGGGGTGCGGGTGGATCGCCCGGCCCACGCGCCCGTGGCCGTGCCGCGGAGTCCTGCGTGGACGACGGCTGCGGTGGAGCGAAAGCCGGCCGGTTCGCGGCTCAAGCGGCAACTGTGGGGGCTGGCAGCCCTTTTCGCCCTGGGAACCGGCTGGTGGGCCATAGGGCGTCCGGTGCGCTATCCCGCAGGAATGCTGGTGGGGGAAGCGCCGCGGCAGGATCCCGCGGTGGACCGGCAGCCATGGACGCTGAAGGATGGCTCCCGGGTGGTGCCGCTGGCCCGGTATGACATCAAGGCCCGGCTGCTGCACCGGGAGCGCTACCGGTTTGATGCCATGGCGGATATTTCGCCGGTGGACTTTGGGGTCGGGTGGTACCGGATGTCAGATCAGTCGGTGATAGACGGCTACGCTTTCTCCAACAGCACCCGCTTTTTGACCTGTGTGCATCCGGATGGCGACCAGGCGGGCATGGATGCGGGGTCGATAGCCAACATGCACATGCTGCCGGCCAACGACCGCGTGCGGGAGCGGATGCTCTCATTCCGCGCAGGCGAGATTTTCCATGCGCGGGGCTACCTGGTGAGCGTCGAGCGCCCGGGGATGAATCCGTGGACGAGTTCCCTGAGCCGTGATGACACGGGGATGGGGGCCTGTGAAATCATGTGGGTGGAGGAGATTCGTCCGGTGAAACCGCCGCAGACGCGCTGAATCTCTGCCCCGGGCGGATGACGCGCAGCAGCAGAAAGCCGAGCGCGGCCCCGCTGACGAGGTCAATGAGGTGGTGCTGATGGGTGAGCACGGTGGCGACGCACCCGGTGGCGATGAAGGCGGCGAGCAGCACTTTCCCGGCAGTGAGGCGTACGCGGGCAAGATACACCGGAGCGATGAGGATGGCTTCGCTGACGTGGAGCGAGGGGGCCTGATTGTAGGGGAGGTCGGTGGTGTGGAGCAGGGCAAAGAGCGGCGCTGTCCAGTCGTCGGGCACGGTGCGCACATAGCCGCAGCGCATGGGGTAGAGCATGAAGATCGCGCACGAGATGCTGAAGGCCCAAAACAGCCTCCGCAGCAGAAGGTGCCACTCGTCCATGCGCCGGGTGAGCAGCGGGGAGGCCGCGAGCATGAGGTCGATGCCCCAGTAGGGCACCACGGTCCAGTTCACGCGCGGGATTTCCAACTCCCACGGCATGGCGTGGCAGCGGGTGACGCCGCGCCAGTCGGCGAGGTGATTCGCCGCGCCATAGATGGAGAGGGCGAACAGGGTGAGCAGGACCGCACTGAACACCCGCCGGGGCCAGGTGGGGCAGGCGTCGGGTGGCAGGGAGACGGGCAGGGGGATCATGGCGAGGAATGGGGCGCAGGTCTTTCTGCCACGGCGGCCCCCAGTGGGGAAGGAGGATTTTTCGCCGCCCGGCGGTGGCACTTTGGGCGGCTCCAGAGCGCTGCTGATTAGCCTGTTGTGAAAAAACCCCGGCATCACCCGCCGAAAGTCTGACAGGCCTAAGAAAATTCCTTATTTTTGCACTGAAAGCTTGCACCTTAGTGAGGCATCAGGCAAACACCGAGGCGGAAGGAGAAAAATCTGTGTACTCAAACGACGACTATTTGCTCGACCTGTTGCTGGAATCCGGGAATGTTTCACCCGATGATGTGGGGGAGGCCCAGGCCTCGAAAGGACGCCGTACGGCGCTTGAGTATTTGATCGAAACCGGACGGATTTCCGAGGAAATCGCGGCGCAGACGATGGCGATGAACTCCGGGATGGAGTTTGTGGACCTGACGGGATTCGTGCCGGACGCCACGATCCTGGAACTCGTCCCCGCTGATGTGGCGAACAAGTATCACGTGATGCCCGTGGGCTTTGAAGGGGGGCGGCTCGCACTGGCGGTGGCGGACCCGCTGGATTTTCAGGCGATGGACAGCCTGCCGCACCTGGTGCCCTACGCCCTGGATTTCTACTGCGCCCCGAAGACGCAAATCACGCAGTTTCTGGTCGAATTTTACGGCTACCAGAAGGAGGCCAGCAACGATTTGGTGATTAGCAGTTCGGCCTCGGAGGGGGCTTCCACCGAATCCGATGCCCCCATCATCAAGATGGTGGCCGATATGCTGGCGGAAGCGGTGAACAGCCGGGCGAGTGACATTCACGTGGAGCCGCTGGAGAAGCGCCTGCGCATCCGCTACCGGATCGACGGTGTGCTCCAGGAATCCGCGAGCCATCCGAAGCATCTCCACGCCCCGATCATGGCGCGCCTGAAGATCATGACGGGCTCCATGTCCATCGACGAACGCCGGGTGCCTCAGGACGGCCGCATTCAGGCCAAAGTGGGCAACAAGGAGATCGACCTCCGGGTTTCCACGGTGCCGACCAACCACGGGGAAAGTGTCGTCATGCGTATTCTCGACAAGAGCAGCCTGCTGCTCGGGTTGAGCGACCTCGGCTTCTTCAGCGATGACCACGCGACCTTCAACGAACTCCTCGGACTGCCGGACGGGATCATCCTGATCACCGGTCCTACGGGGTCCGGCAAGACGACGACGCTCTACGCCTGTCTGAATACGATCAACCGTCCGGACAAGAAGATCATCACCGTGGAAGACCCGGTGGAGTATCAGCTGGCGGGAATCAACCAGGTGCCCGTGAAGGAGGACATCGGGATGACGTTCGGCGCGGCTCTGCGCTCCATGCTGCGTCAGGCGCCAAACATTATCATGATCGGGGAAATCCGGGATGCCGAGACGGCGAATATCGCCATCAACGCCTCGCTGACCGGTCACCTTGTGTTCTCCACGCTGCACACCAACGACGCCCCGAGTTCCGTGGCCCGTATGGCCAACATGGGCGTGAAGCCGTTCCTCATCGCCTCGGCGGTGCGCGCCATGATGGCGCAGCGTCTCGTACGTAAACTCTGCGCCGAGTGCAAGACGCCGGGGGAACTCAACGAGAAGGAAATGCGCGCGCTGAACCTCGACTCCGGCCGCATGGGCGATGCGAAAATCATGCAGCCCAACGGCTGTCCGAAGTGTAAGGGCAAAGGCTTCCGCGGCCGGATGTGTATCCTGGAGATTTTTAAGGTGGACGACCAGGTGCGCAGCATGATCAACGAGGAACTGAGCACGCCGCAGTTGCGCAAGCGCGCCCGGGAACTCGGGATGCGCACCCTGCGCGAAGACGGCATCCGCAAGGTCCTCGCCGGTATGACGACGGCTACCGAAGTCATCGAAACCACCATGGGCGACACGGACTAAGCTTTTCCGCTGCCGCCTCATTTCCTAATTTCATCGCTTTTTCCATTCCATGACCGCCCGTTACGTCCTCGACCTTTTTCTGAACCGCGGCGTGCTCGATGAGCACCAGGCGCGCGAAATTCTCGACGAAATCTCCACCACCGGAAAGGACGTGAAGCGGTTGCTCACTGATAACGGTTTCGTGGAGAGCGAGGATCAGGTCTATGAGTTCATCGCTGAGGACATGGGGGCGGAATTTGCCGACCTGCGGCGCTACGAACCGCCCCGCGCGGTGCTGGATTTGATCCCGGCGAATCTCGCCAAAATGCACGGCGCTCTTCCGGTCGCCTACGATGAGCAGGGGCTCCACGTGGCGCTCCTCGACCCGCTCAATCCGCAAACGGTGGAGGACCTCCGGTTCGCCATCGGGAAAAACATCGTGGTGGTGGTGGCCGATGAAGACCGCATCGAGGAACTCATCAATACCAGCTACGCCGCGGAGAATGAAGGTGCCGAGGACATCCTGGCGAACCTGCAGCTTTCCGACATGAACAAGCCGGGCGGGCTGGAGTCGGAGGCGAACTCGGCTCCCATCGTCCGCTATGTGGACCTGGTGCTCTTCCAGGCAGTGAAGCAGCGGGCTTCGGACATTCACTTCGAGCCGTTTGAGGGCGAATTCAAGATTCGCTACCGTGTGGACGGTTCGCTTGTGGAAATGGCACCGCCGCCGCCGCACCTCGGGCCGATCATTACGTCCCGTATCAAGGTGATGGCGAACCTGAACATCGCCGAACGCCGCATTCCTCAGGACGGCCGTATCATGAAGCTGGTGGGCGGCAAGCAGATCGACATGCGCGTGAGCACGCTGCCCACAGTGCATGGCGAGTCCGTGGTGCTCCGGGTGCTCGACCGTTCCAGCGTCAATCTGGACCTCGAAAACCTCAATCTGCCGCCGGATGTTTACGACTACATCCTCGATACGGTGAACAAGCCCAACGGCATCTTCATCGTGACCGGCCCGACCGGGGCAGGGAAGACCACCACCCTGTATGCGGCCCTGCGCAAGGTGAATACCGTGGACAGCAAGTTGCTGACGGTGGAGGACCCGGTCGAATACGACATCGAAGGGATCCAGCAGGTGCCCACCAATGAAGCCATCGGTGTGAACTTCGCCAAAGTGCTGCGGGCGTTCCTCCGTCAGGACCCGGACCGCATCATGGTCGGGGAAATGCGCGACAAGGAAACCGCCACGATCGCCATTCAGGCGTCGCTGACCGGGCACCTTGTGCTTTCCACGCTGCACACGAACGATGCTCCCGGCGCGGTGACGCGTTTGCTCGACATGGGTTGCGAACCGTTCCTCGTGGCGGCGACTCTGGAGGCGGTGCTCGCCCAGCGTCTGCTGAGGACCATCTGCAAGAGCTGCCGGGTTCCCTACGAGCCAACCGAGAGCATTCTCAATCAGCTGGGGCTCAGCCCGCATGAGATTGGCGACAAGCACTTCTACACCGGTCGGGGATGTGAGGATTGCGGCCACAGTGGCTACCGCGGCCGGCGGGGGCTTTATGAGTTACTCAAAGTGACGGACCCCATCCGCGATCTCATCACGGAAAAGGCCCCTACCGTAGTCATGAAGCAGAAGGCCATCGAACTCGGCATGATAACGCTGCGTGAAGACGGCCTGCGCAATATTTACGACGGAGCCACCACCATCGAAGAAGTTCTGAAATACACCTGATGCGCCCGGCCGCCGGGAGTTCACAAATTTCCAGTGACAACCGGCCGCCGCCACACTAAACCGCACCGCTTACACCGCACAAGCCATGGCCAAATTTGAATACATTGCCGTAAACGCCAAAGGAGAGGAAACTGCCGGAGCCATCGAGGCCGGCAGCAAGGACGACGCCATCAACAAACTCCGCGGCGCCGGTCTCTTCCCGACTCAGGTAGCACCGGAAGGGCAGCTGACTGCCGCCGTTAAGAAGACCAAACGCGCGACCGCCGCCAGCAAGACGAAGGGCAAGAAGGTCAAAGGCAAGGTGAAGAGCAAGAACCTGATGATCTGGACGCGGCAGCTGGCCACGCTCATTGATTCCGGGTTGCCCCTCCTGCGCGGTCTGAATGTGCTTTCCAATCAGGAGCCGAACCCGGTGCTGCGCAGCACGGTGATGCAGCTGGCCGATTCGGTGCAGACCGGTTCCACTTTCTCTGAGAGCCTTTCGCAGCACCCAAAGGTGTTCAACAAGCTCTATGTCAACATGGTGAAGGCCGGCGAACTCGGCGGTGTGCTCGAACTGGTCCTCAACCGTCTCGCGGAGTATCAGGAGAAAGCCCAAAAGCTGAAGAACAAGATCGTCTCGGCGATGGTCTATCCGGTGATCGTGATTTTCATCGCCATCGCCATCGTGATCTTCCTCCTCACTTACATCGTTCCACAGTTCACGGAAATCTTCGAAAACATGGTGCAGGGGGGCAAGAGCCAGATGCCGGCCCTGACGCTCGCGGTCATTGGCGCCAGTGAATTTGTGAAGAGCTACTGGTACATCCTGCTGGGAGCCGTCGTCCTCGGCGCGATGGCCTTCAAGGCCTGGGGATCGACCAAAGGCGGCCGCAAGACCCTCGATAAACTGAAGCTCAAAATGCCGCTCTTTGGCGCAGTCATTCTGAAAAGCTCCGTGGCCCGCTTCACCCGCACCCTCGGAACGCTGGTGACCTCCGGGGTTCCGATCCTCCAGGCGCTGAACATCACGCGCGACACCGCCGGCAATAACATTGTGGCGGACGCCATCATGAAAGTGCACGACGCCGTCAAAGAGGGCGAATCCATGGTGAACCCGCTGGAAGCCTCCAAGATCTTTCCTCCGATGGTGATCTCGATGGTGGAAGTCGGTGAAGAAACCGGCCAGCTGCCGGAAATGCTTCTGAAGATTGCCGACGTTTACGATGACGAAGTGGACAACTCCGTCAGTGCGCTCACTTCGCTCCTGGAGCCGATCATGATTGTCGTGCTGGCGGTGATTGTGGCCGTCATCGTGCTCGCGCTCTTCCAGCCGCTCCTCACCGTCATCACGAAGTTCCAGGGCTAAGTTTCACGTCCGGAACCAACTAAATCGCATCAGGGAATCCCTGATGCTTGACGTTACAATGTAAATACGGAATAATCGGGGCGCTGGAGGATTAATTCTTCAGCGCCCCAACTTTACCCCCTCATCATGATCATGAAACGAGCGCTGTTATCCACCCGCCGTGCGGGTTTCACCCTGATTGAAGTGCTGACTGTGGTCGCCATCGTGGCGATGCTTGCGGCCATGGGCTTTGCCGGGTTGCGCTACGCCATGAATAAGAGCCGCGAGAAGGACTGCGTCGCCCTGATCGCCTCCATCGGAAAATCCATCGGCGAGTATAAAGACGATAACGGTAATTACCCGCGTCCCGCCTCCGATGATGAGCAGACCTCCATTGACGGGGAAACCTACAAGATATCCGGGGCGAGAACGCTTTATCAGGTGCTTTCCGGGGACGGAACAGATGCCATAAAGGGTGGCGAAAAGCCCTCCACTGGAGAGCCGGGCTCGGCGCAGGATGACAAAGATCCGAGCCTCGGAAAGATCTACATGGACACTGTGGTGGCTCCCACAAAGAAGCAGGTGGAGGAAAAGAAAAAGCTCAAGCTGGTGGACGCAGCCGGGGACACCACTTTCTTTGTCATCGACCCATGGCGCCATCCGTTCCAGTATCAGTTGCCTGAGTACGACAAGAATGGTCTGAAGACCACAAGCATGGAGACCTACAGTGATGCGAACTACGAGCTGTGGTCATTCGGACCGCTGAAAAAGCCTGAGACCACTGAAGAGGCTCAGAAGGAGTGGATCACCAACTGGACGGCAAAGTAACCGCAGTCCCGCAAGCCGACAGCGCCCCGCAGGCCTGTTTGGCCGCGCCGTTTGGCGTGAAGTGTGCTTTGTCGTTTGACTCCCCGGGCAGTCCCTGCATTAGCATGCTCTCCCACCACATTAGTATCCCACACATTCTATGATCAAAATCGGCATCAACGGCTTCGGGCGCATCGGTCGCCTTGTTTTTCGCGCTATCTGTGACCAGGGCCTTCTCGGCAAGGAAATTCAGGTGGTTGCTGTGAACGACCTCGTTCCTGCAGACAATCTCGCCTACCTGGTAAAGTATGACTCCACCCAGGGGAAGGCGCGTGAAGAGGTTTACAGCAAAAAGAGCAGCCCGGATGTAGCCGAGGACGACATTCTTGTCGTCGATGGTCAGGAGATCAAATGCCTTGCGGTGAAGGAAGGCCCTGCGGCTCTCCCCTGGAAAGAACTCGGAGTGGACATCGTCATTGAGTCCACCGGCCTGTTCACCGAGGCTTCCAAAGCCCGCGGCCACATCACTGCCGGTGCCAAAAAGGTCATCATTTCCGCTCCTGGCAAGGATGAGGACATCACTGTCGTCATGGGAGTGAACCATGAGAAGTATGACCCGGCGAATCATCACATCATTTCCAATGCCAGCTGCACGACCAACTGCCTTGCGCCTGTGGTGCACGTGCTTCTGAAGGAGGGTTTTGGCGTGGAAGAGGGTCTCATGACCACTATTCACAGCTACACCGCCACGCAAAAGACGGTGGATGGCCCCAGCAAGAAGGACTGGAAAGGCGGCCGCAGCGCAGCCATCAACATCATTCCCTCCGGCACCGGCGCCGCTAAAGCGGTGGGCCTCGCCATTCCGGAAGTGAAAGGCAAGCTGACCGGCATGTCCTTCCGCGTGCCGACCCCGACGGTTTCTGTGGTGGACCTCACGGTGAAGACGGTGAAGGAAACCAGCTACGCAGAAATCTCTGCGGCCATGAAGAAGGCCAGCGAAACCTATCTCAAAGGCGTCCTGAACTGGACGGCCGACGAAGTGGTCAGCACCGACTTCATCCATGATTCGCACAGCTCCATCTTTGACGCGGGCAGCGGCATCGAGCTGAACAGCCGCTTCTTCAAGCTGGTGAGCTGGTATGACAACGAATGGGGCTACTCCAACCGTGTGGTGGATCTCGTGAAGTATGTGGTCTCGAAGGGCATCTAAGCCGCTTCGCTGCCAATTGATTCAACTGGAAAGGGACGCCGTAAATGGCGTCCCTTTCTTCGTTGGATCAGATGCTTCCGGCAGCCTGCTTTAGGGAATGGACAGTTTGTGCCGGAAATAGAGACGGGACTTTCCGGCTGTTGGAACGCTGAAAGAGTAGTTCGGGGGCGTGGCGGTATTGGTGATTTCTGTCCACGGGCCGGAGGTCAACGAGGTGCTCCATTCCGCGCGGTAGGTAAGGCCGCTGACACTTACGGGGCGCGTGAAATTCAGCGTCAAATTGCCGCCGGAGAGTTCGGGCTGAGGCAACTCATTCGAACTGGCTTTGGTCGGGTCGAGGCCGAAAGCGTATTCCACAAAGTTTTGGAGCCCGTCTTTATCGAAATCGTTCGTATTGGCTCCGTTTCCGGAGTTGGCGGTCGAGCCAAAATACTGTTGTCTCCACGCGTCGATAGCGGAGGCGGGGTAGCTCGCGGTGGCGAGGAGGTAGCTGCTGGAGCCATTATAATAGCCCCCGGGAATCCGGGCGCGCGCCCGCACCTGCCCGCTGGCGGGAAGGCTGAGGCCTGACAATTCCCAGCCCCCGGCGATGCGGGTGGCGGTGCCCCGTGGTGTCCACGAGCTTCCATTGGTAGAGGATTCAAATACCACATCCTGCGCTTCCGGCAGGGTGCCGCCTCTCATCCACGTGACTTTACTGGTGCCGGTCACGAGCAGGCTTTGCTGCACCGGATCATTCTCGAGCCTGGCGATGAAACTGCGCTCGAGGTAGTTCTCTCCGATGCTGGAGAAGTAGCCCGCGATCACGAGTTTGCCGTCCCCCTGCAGGGTGGCGCTGTGGACGAGGTTGTCCACGATGGGGGCGAAGTCTGTATCCACTGAGCCATCGGCCAGAAGCCGGGCCACCCGCTGACGGGACTCGCCCGAAACCGTCGAGATATTTCCGGCGATGATCACCTTTCCGTCGGCCTGGAGGGCTATGCTGTAGATTACGCCGTCCAGCGTCGGATTGAACCCGGTGTCGAGAGTGCCGTCCGCATTGATCCTGCCCAGATTGGTGCGGCTGACCCCCGATATGGCGGTGAGCGGACCGCCGACCACAATCCGGCCGTCCGCCTGCAGTGCCATGCAGTAAATGGAGTTGTCGCAGTCCGGATTGAACAGCGGGTCAATGCTGCCATTGCTGTTCAGGCGGGCAATGAAGTTCCGGGTATCCGTCAGATTGTTGTCGTCGAAAACGGAGGTGAAGTTACCGGCAATGAGGATCTTGCCGTCGGCCTGCACGGCGATGCTGTAAACATCGTCGTTGGTGTTGGCGATGAAGGTCGTGTCGATGCTACCGTTGGCATTGAGCCGGGCAATGCGGGCCCGCGGCGTTGAGCCCACCGAACTGAAGTTTCCGCCGACGAGGATTTTGCCATCCGCCTGAATGGCGATGCAGAATACATTCGAGAAAAAGCCGGCCAGATTCGCATTAAAGGTGGAGTCGAGACTGCCGTCTGCATTGAGCCGGGCGAGACCGCGCCGGGTGGAGCCTCCAGCGGTGGTGAAGGTGCCGCCGATGAGGATCTTTCCATCGGCTTGAGTTGCCGAGCACACGACCCAGTTGTTGGTATCTCCGAGGAAGGCGGTATCCAGACTGCCATTGGTGTTCAGCCGCCCGATGAAACGGCGGCCGGAAGTTCCGGCGGTGTCGCTGGCGATGATCAGTTTATTATCCGACTGAAGGGAGACGCCATAGACATTGCCCGCAGCGCTGCCGGTGAAACTGATGTCGGGATCGCCGGGGGCGGACTGGGCGGTCTGGGTGAGACTGACGCCCAGAGTCAGGGCGGTTGAGAGGAAGCGAATGGGTGACGCAGGAAACGGGCGGAACATGTGTGGATGATGAGGGAATCGGCTGGACAGGGCAAGGCAGAAACGTGTCCCAGCGCAGAAATGGCTCCCTTTTCAGCCCCCAAAGCGCCGTCGCGGGAAAGATGTAAAAATTTGAAATTTTCCCGTGCCAAATGTCGGGAGATTGCCTAGTCTCGCGCGCCTTTAGGGAAAATTCCGATTAGCCTGGTGCACTATTCTTCATCCTCAAACATTCAGACAACTAAAGCAGCCCCGCGGATCTGCCTGCCGGCAGTGATGACTGGCGTGCTGCTGTGCAGTCTCGCGGTGGCGGCTCCGGTTCACGCGGGCAGCAGCAAGGGAGACAGCGGCATTGCGGCTGCTGAACTGGAGCGGCGGCTTGAGGCCAGGGCGGCTGCGGAACAGTTGATCGCCGAAGGGCAGGCACTGGCGGTGCAGGGCAACCACTGTGGTGCCGCAGACAAATTCCATGAAGCGGCACGCCTGTTGAAGCAGGGGGCTGCAGCCACTGCGTCTGTGCGTCGTGATGCCGTGCGGCGGCTTGCCACTTCAGGCGTGGAGTGCGCGAGGGAGTCTGCGATCCGTGGCGAGTTCGAAAAAGCGAAAGCCAGACTCCAGCAGATTCTCGCTCAGGACATGGCACCGGACGACAAGCCGGCGCAAAAGCTGCTGAAGGATCTGGACGACCCGGACCGGTTCAATCCGGCACTGTCACCGGCAAATGTCGCCAACGTAAAGAAGGCTTCCCGTCTTCTGCTCATGGGCGAAAAGTATATCGAACTGGGAGACTACCGCACGGCGCAGGCCGCCTACAATCAGGTGCTGGCCATTGATGCGACCAACACTGCGGCGCGCCAGGGGCTGGAGAAGGTGGAAAAGCTCATTGAGGAATACAACACCGCAGCCCAGGGGCATACGAGAATCAAGATGCTCACAGATGTGGACCGGCTGTGGGAATCCCCCGTGCCGGCACTGGCCAAAGTGAAGCCCGTGGCTTCTGGTGGCACCGAGGATGTGATGACCGGTTCCAGTTCCGTTGTGGCCAAGCTGCGCACTCTGGTGCTGCCGCGTGTCGCTCTGACCGATGCCTCCATTTCTGAAGTGGTGGCCTACCTCTCACGCAAGAGCGTGGAAGTGGATGTGATGGAGCCCGACGACAGCCGGCGCGGCGTGAATATCATTTGGACGCCAGGCAGCAGCGATGCGGCAGTACGGCCGGTAACGGTGGATTTGCGCAATGTGAAGCTTGGCGATGCGCTGCGCTCAATTTGTGAAATCAGCGGCACGAGATTTCAATCCGATGGTGCGGTGGTGCGGGTTTCGGTTACCGGCGGCAGTACGCTGGAAACGCGTCAGTTTCGTGTGCCGCCGGGATTTCTGTCCACGTCGGCCAGTGCCGTCGCTTCCGATGCCGGAACCGGTGATCCATTCGCGGCCGGTGATGCCGCCGCCGCGAAACCGAAGCTGGGCCGCCTGGATGCCAAAACCTTTCTGGAGCAGCAGGGCGTTGCCTTCCCTGAAGGGGCTCGCGCAGCTTACAATGCCGCTCAGAATCTGCTGACGGTGACCAATACCCCGGAGAGTTTGGACACCGTCGGCATGTATATTGACGGTCTGTCCACAGCAGGACAGAAGCAGGTCATGGTCAAAGTAGTGCTCCTCAAAGCCAGTGAGAAGCGGCTGGAGGAACTGGGGGGCGACTTCCTGATGGAATCCTTCAAGGCCGGTGGCGGCGTGTTTGCCAGTGGGGGCTCCTTCGGCAATTCGGAGTTGGGTGCTACGGCCAATTCGCCCGGCAACTTCGGCAGCACGAGTTTCCTCCCAGTGACCGTGCCGTTCAACGTGGTCAACGGACCTGTCACCGCCGGGCTGCGTTCCAGTTACGAACTCACGCGTCAGCAGACGATTGATGACCTGATTGATATCACGAACAACGGGGGCATCACCTCGACCCAGAACCGCTCTCCCTTCATTGCCGGAGTTGGTGGCCTGTTTACCAGTCCCCGCTTTCAGGCCCTGCTCCGCGGACTTGATCAAAAGAAGGGCGTGGATCTTTCGGTGGCGAATACGGTCATCGTGAAGAGCGGCCAGCGCGCATCCTCCTTTTCCGGGCGTAAATTCTCTTACCCCACGGAGTTTGACCCGCCGCAAATCCCGCAGACGGTCGCATCCAACGATCAGCTGGTCATTGATCCGCTCACCGGACAGCTCACCATTCAGAGCAATAGCGCAGGCCAGGCACCCGTGACTCCCGCTACGCCCAATTCCTTCCAGGAAAAGGACATTGGCTCCAGTATTGAGGTCGAGGCCATCATTGGCGAGGATGGCTACACCGTGGACCTGAATTTGTCCGTGCTGTTCAGTGAGTTTGACGGCTTCATCAATTACGGCACCCCGATTACCGGCGGCGGCACGGCTGAAGTGCTCTCGGATAATCAAATCATCCAGCCGGTTTTCTCCCGGGCATCGGCCAATGCCCAGGTGCTTGTCTATGATGGTCAAACGGTCGCGATTGGCGGATTGACTCAGGCCAAATCGGAAACTGTGGAGGATCGCGTGCCTGGATGGAGCAGTATTCCCATTGTAGGGAAGTTCTTCCGGACGGAAATGGAGCGCACGACCCGCACCGCGGTCGTTTACTTCGTAACCGTGAATATCGTGGACCCTTCCGGAGACAGAGTGAATGCGGCTTCCGAGATCAACGCGGACGATGCCAGCCCCATGGATCCGGGCTCCTCATCGCTGCCTGAGTTTTCTTCCGAGCCGGGCCTGCCCGTAAACGCCGTCGAATAAGGTCTTTTCTCTTTACACTGGATGCCGCTTGGTGGAGTCCGACCGGAACCTCCTTTCCCTAACAATCCTGTGAGCAGCCTTCCTGACCCGACCGGGGATCGCCGCACCGTCCTGCCTTCCCGGCGGGATTCCGGTAATCCGCCTCCCGCCGCTCCGCCGAAATCGTATTCGGTGGACGAAATGCTTACGCAGCTCCGGTCACCCGAGGGAAACCGCCGCCGCCGGCGCAGTGAGCAGCCCATCATGCAGGTCAGGAAGCGCCGGAAACGCTGGATCGTCATCGGTATAAGCATCGTGTCATTCGTGCTGGCCGCGTGGTATGGCGTGCGGCTGTTTCAGAAATTGCGGCTGGAGGGCGAAACCTTCCGGGAAAATCTCAACCGGTGCCTCTCTGAAGCCGTCGGCTGCCAGGTGGAGTTGATCCGGATTCGCGATGGCGGCGCCGGTTCGCTTTCAGCAACCGAGGGCCGCTGTGACACCCGGGATGCCGACCTCGTGGAATACGGCATGTTTTCCGGCGTCAATGCCGCTCTGACCTCTTCGTCATGGGTCTCCGATGAGTGGGGAATCACGATGCTGAGTTTCGTGGAAGGCACCATCCGGTTTAATCCTGCGCGCAGCCTTTACAGCGGCGATACTACGGGCTACATACCTCCCTCGGGCGGCCGTGAGCGGGCCTCGGGAGGGTTTCGCTTCGGCATTAGCCCGGAGCCTTCCAAAATCTCTCTGGATGCTCTGCGGTTTACCGGCGGCTTGAATCTTGAGTGGCCGGACGCGGCTTCGGACCGCGGCCTCGAATTCATCAAAGGGCTGCGCGGCCATGCCAAATTTCCGGCCCGCGGCGGGATTGAGGGGGCCTTTGTGAAAGGGACGCTCAGTTTGCGTGGCATGCCGGAAATGAGCCTGGAGCATCTCCAGTGGAAACTGGACGGCCGAAAGCTGACTATTCCGGGTGCCCGGATTGAGTTTAACGGAACTGGCCGGGCTGAAATCACCGGCAATGCCCATCTGGTTGCCGCTGGCGGGCTCGACCTCTCTGTCGTGCTGCGGGACTTGCCGCTCGACAACATCATCCCAACCGGCTGGACAGACCGCCTTTCCGGTAAACTGTCCGTTGAGGACGGCAAATTCACGGCGTCGTTTGGCAAAGGCGGGGAGCGTTCGTTCTCGGGTACCTTTCGCATTGCCGGCTGTGTTCTGAAGGGCCTGGGCTTTGTCAACAAGCTCTCCTTCGCCCTCCAGCGCCCCGACCTTACGGTGCAGGAATTTCCTGTATTGAGCGGGCGCTTTACCTGGTCCCCCAGTGGCGGACTGGTGGTTTCAGAATTGAGTGGTGAACTGGACGGCACTTTGCGGCTCACGGGCGGCTTTACCGCCAGACCGGACGGCAAGCTTTCCGGAAATCTGCAGGCGGCAGCCAGTGAGACCGCACTGCGGGCACGCAGTGCGGACGTGCTGCACCCGTTTGCTCCTCCTGATAATGGCTGGGCCGCCACCGAATTCAGTCTCAGTGGAGGCATCCATGCGGTAAGCGATGATCTGGTCCTTCCCGGTGTGTCAGGCGCACCGTCTGCAGTTCCGGAGACGCCGGCTCCGCGCCGTGGCCCCCCTGCGCCTCCCGCCACTCCGGGCAAGGAGGAGTTGGAGCGCCAGTTCAACGAACTGCTGCCGCGCTAGGAGGGCGGCCGGTTCTTTTCGCTTCCTGTTCCATGAATCCGGATGACGCAGAGCAGTTATGCCTCAAGGGATCGCTTTTACTGGCCGATCCCTCACTCCGGGACGGAAACTTCCGTAGAAGTGTCATCCTGCTGACGGAACACAGGCATGAGTGCGGAGCGCATGGATACGTGTTAAACCGCTGTGTGGGGCAGTCGGCCGGGCAATTCCTCGCAGGTGCTGAGTTTAAACCGCTCGCAGCCGTGCCCGTCTATCTGGGGGGACCCGTAGCGCAGGAGCAGCTGGTATTTGCCGGGCTCGAGTGGAATCCTGACAAAGCAGCGCTGGAACTGGTGACGCACCTGACGCGTGAGGATGCAGTGGCGCGGCTGGCTCAGGAACGGGATGTGCGCGCCTTTATCGGCTATTCAGGATGGTCGGCGGGGCAGCTCGAAGAGGAACTCAAACAACGGTCGTGGATCACCTCTAAATCTGTGGCCACAGCTCTGAGCGGCGAGCTGGGGGACGCCATGTGGCTGAATATCCTGCAGTCGATGGGCCCGTGGTTTCACCTGCTGTCTATGACGCCGGAAGACCCCGGATTGAACTGAGCAATTGGTGCGGAGCTGACCGCACTGAGGGGGGCGAAAAAGCCGCCGCGTCAGGGCTTGGGGATGATCACCCGGGGGGCTGCCGCCTTCCGCTTTGCAGCCAGGGACTCCGCCTCCTGGTCCGGGGCTGGAAAGGGCAGGGTGCGCCGCACCTCCCGGCCATAACCCGAAACTTCCATGCGGTCGGCAAAGATTTCGACCCTCGCATAACTGTTCTGATGGGTGTCCACCATGCCCCTGAAGTTCAGGAAGTGAATGCCGTGCGCCCCACAATAGTTGCCGTCGTGATTATGCCCGTTCCACCAGGCGGCGATGCAACCCTTAAACTCCTGCACCAGTCCCAGCACAGCCCCGGCATCCCACAGTGAATGACCGTCCAGCGGAAGGAGCGGATAATGGCAGGCCAGAACGACCCGCTGTCCGGCTGATGCGGCCGCCTTCAGTTGGCCGCGGAGCCATCCAATTTGAACGCTGCCAAGGCCTCCGTTGTAGTCCGCGAGTTTAGTCTGGCTGGTCTTCCGGAATGCCTCGGCAGCGGTCCATTCGGGCGAGCCTTTGGCGGTGGAAAAGAGACTGAGCGCGTTGCCGTCCAGCATAATAAAACGCCAGCCGGCACGCTCGAAGGAATAATACGGCGACTCCATTTCCAGCAGACGGGGCACGTCCGGCTTTTGGCCGTCAGCGATGGAGTAATCGTGATTCCCAGCCACATGATAGACAGGAACCTTCGCCTGACGGAACAGCGGCATCACCACATCAAAACTGGAAGCGTCCCGGTCGATGGCATCTCCGAGGTGCATCATGAAGTCGAGATCCCCCATGGAGTTCAGATGGCCGATGGCTTCAATGAGCTTCTGCCGGGAAAGCCGGTATTGTCGCTTGCTGCCGGCCGGAGTGGGAATGTCCGCGTATTGACAGTCGGTAAGTACTCCGATCCGCAACAGGGGCGCATCAGCCGCGGCAGCCTGCAGGTGAAGTCCCGGCGCGGCGATGGCCCCGGCTCCCAGCATGCGGAGAAATGCGGCGCGGTTGTATCCTGTTGGGCCGGAGGACTTCATTCAGGTTTAGAAATCAATGTCGTCCTCGTAGTTGCCCCGGCGGCCGCCGCGGAAGTCGTCCTGCTGACGGCGTGGCTTCCGGTCGTCATCCCAGCGCTCCCGGCTGCCGCGCTCCCGGCCACCACGGTCATCCCCGCTGCGTTCCGGTTTGGGGGCGCGATCCTGCCTCGGGGGTGGACCGGAGCCGCCACTGCCGCGGGTTTCCCCGCCCTCGATGGTGGGCTCACTGCCATCTGCGGGATGAATGCGCCACGCCTGTAGATTCACGTAGTACCGCCCGTTGTGCTCCCCGCCGCGCAGGTCGAAGCCAATCTTGACCCGCAGTCCGGGCCGGTACTTGTCGAGAAGGGACGTCTTGTCCTTCACGAATTCCATTTTGATGTCCTGGGGATAACGGTCGTCACCGACAGTAACCACAAACTCACGTTTGGTGAAGCCACTGCCGAAGGTCTGTGTGTCCATGATGACCTTAAGGGTTCCTTCTACTTCGAATGCCATTGTCTTCTGATTGATGTCGCCTGCGGGTTCATGATGCAGACGCCGGGAATTTGTCCAGATACCCCACGCCTTGCAATCTGCATGTTCACGGAGCCGGCACTTTTTGTGGCTGTGGCTCTGACAGGCCTGCCGCTCTCTGATCGACCAAAATGTGAAATATACGGCCGATTCTGGCTTACGTTATGCTGTGCCAGGCATTTCGATCCGGGTATAGGGGAATTCCTTACCCGCAGAATAGGGGTTCCCGGTATTGTGCTTTCGTTATCGTTTCCGTTACAGTGCAGCCAATGTTTTCATTGCCACCACTGCCCTGTGCGGCGCATGAAAGTGTTTCCTCCCCAATTTTAAGACTATGATCCGACCGCTATGCACCCTCCGGGCGGCCTTCGCCGCCATTCTTGTTGTTCCAATCCTGGGCAATGCCGCTCCGGTGGCTGTCGATGACAGCTACAGCCTCAATGAGGATGGCAGCCTCGGCACCGCAGGGGCTGCCATTGCTGCCGGGGATTTCGAGCCAGGAGCGAATGTGCTGACGGGGGCGTGGCAGTTTCTCGACAAGATCAAAAATGACCAGAACGGGCAAACGGCAGATACTTACCCGATGGATGGACTGGCCCGGAACTGGAAGGACCTCAATTTCGATACGGCAACGTCAACGGTTGGGCCGTGGGGCAGTGGCAATATGCCGCTTCAGGGCGGGGGTATCAATGGATTCCCCGGCGCACCGGACATTCTGACGGGTTATTCTACAGGCGGCGCAAACTTCAACATCACCACCTACCTGTTCCGCAAGACGTTCACCCTCGACGCTGCGACGGCTGCCGTGACCTCATGGTCGCTCCGGCATTTGGCGGATGATGCTGCCATTTTCTACATCAATGGCGTGGAGGTGTTCCGTGCTAATCTGACGGCAGGACAGTACAGCCCAGCCGGCCCTGTTACTACGAATACGATAGCCAATGCGTCTGTCCAGCCGGAGGACTATACTACCAGCACCATCACAATACCTGCAGGCACACTCGTTGCGGGCTCCAACATCATCGCGATTGAACTGCACCAGGGCGGATCGCTTACCAGTACAGACATTGGCATCGACTGCCAGTTGACTCCCGGAGGCGGCGCTGCGGACGGCTTCACCTACGTGGATGATCCATTTGGGACAAGCAGACCGGCCAATGCCACGGGATCGGTGGACGCTGCGGCGGGCAATCCCGGCGGGGCGTTGGCCGTGGAGTTGGGACGGGCCGACGCCACGAACTTTTCCGGTGGCTGGCAGTATGCTTTCACGCTGGGCGCTCCTGCCACTGTCCGGTTCACCTTCGACTGGCGGGTCGGCACGCGCGGCGGACTGGAGTCGGATGAATTCATGGGGGCTGTGATGATGCTGAATGGTGTGCGGTATGGAACTGTCGGGACCGCTCCCGGTCTCTTTCTCGGGAGATTGTATGGTACGGGAAATGGAGCCGCAGACCTGAATTCCAACTGGGCTCCCTACACCGTGGATGTCCCCCTGGCCGCCGGCTCCCACACACTCGTCCTCGGGGGATTCCTCAACAAGACGACGGTTACATCCGAGTATGCCCTCGCCTGGTTCGACAATGTGAGCATCGCCAGCATCTCCGGCGGCAATGGAGTGCTGACCAATGACACGGGCGGTGCTGTTACTGCGGAGTTGGTGAGCAATGTGTCGAACGGAACAGTTACGCTGGCGGCTGACGGCAATTTTTCCTATGTGCCCGCAGCCAACTTTTTTGGCACGGATACCTTCACCTATCGTGCCCGTGATGCGGCTTCTGATCCCTCCAATGTTGCCACAGTGACGCTGACGGTAAATGCGGTGAACGATCCTCCAACAGCTGTGGCGGACAGCTATTCCACCGATCAGCAGCAAACGCTCACGGTCAATGCCGCCACCGGCGTGCTGACCAATGACACCGACATTGATAATGTCCCGGCGCAGCTTTTCGCGGAGGTCGTGACCAATCCGCAGGCAACGCAGGGCACGCTCACGCTGAATGCCGACGGGTCGTTTGCCTTCGTTCCCGCGCCCAATTTTGTCGGGCCGGCTACCTTTGCCTACCGCACCGGTGATGGCACGGCGTTCTCCGCGGCGGTGAGTGTTACGATCAATGTCATCAGTGTGGGGAATGCCCCCAATGCCGCGAACGACAGCTACACCACAGCCGTGAACGCTCCCCTTACGGTCACGGCTCTCACGCCTTCAACGGTCACGGACGACGTCATCCCGTTCGGCTCTTCTGTGGTCTCCAGCGTCTGGAAGTATCTCGACAATGGAAGCGACCAGGGCACCGCATGGCGTGCGCCGGCATTTGACGACAGCCTCTGGAAATCGGGTGGCGCCGAACTCGGCTACGGAAACGGCGACGAGGTCACCATAATCGATGACAACCCGACGCCGGGTTATGTTGCCGGCGAAAGCAACCGCTACCCGGTGACCTACTTCCGCCGTGAGTTTGCCATCAACCGTCTCTATGAGGTGACCGCCGCATCGCTTTCGCTCGTCTATGATGATGGAGCCGTCCTCTATCTGGACGGCAGCGAAGTTTACCGGACGCCTAGCATGAGTAGCGCTCCGGCCAATCCGCCGTTTGATCTCTACATCGTCAACAGCGACGGCAATAATGCCACGGCCACTCAGGCGCTTGCGATCAATCTTCTGGACGAGGGGGCGAATTACTTCGCCGCGCAGGTGCACCAGAACTCCGCGACCAGTTCAGATGTCAGCTTCAATCTCCGGCTGCGCCTTACCCGCACGGTACCGGCAGGCCTCCTCGTAAATGACACGGACATTGACCCCGGTAATACCCTCACCATCGCAACAAATACGGAGCCGGCTCACGGCACGCTGACCCTCAATCCCAACGGAACCTTTACCTACCTGCCGGATGTGGGCTACATCGGCACCGATTCGTTCACCTATACCTGCACGGACGGTGATCTGAACTCCAATACGGCCACCGTGACGCTCACTGTTGTGCCGGGGCCCAATGTGAGACCGCTGGCGGCTGCCGAGACTTATGGCACCAGTGAGGACACAACGCTCAATGTTAATGCTGCCGCCGGTGTGCTGGCGAACGACACGGATGCTGACGGTGACGCCATGACCGCAGTGCTGGTAGCAGGTCCTTCCAGTGGCAGCCTGACGCTCAATTCCAATGGCTCGTTCAGCTTCACGCCGGCACCGGATTTTGCGGGGCCGGTGACTTTCAGCTACACAGCCAATGATGCCGGCGGACCCTCCGCAGTGACGGCGGTGACGATCAATGTGACCAACTCAAATGACCCTCCAGTGGCCGCTGCGGATACGTTCTCCACGGACCCAGGTGTCACCCTCAACGTGCCGGCTCCCGGCGTCCTCGCCAACGATACAGACCCGGATGCCGGAGCCTCGCTGACAGCCCAACTGGTGAGCGGCCCGGCTCAGGGCACCCTCACTCTCTTTGCCAGCGGTGGATTCAACTATGCGCCGCCTCCCGCATTCACCGGCGAGATCACCTTTTCCTACCGTGTCAGCGATGGCACCGCCAATTCCGCTTCCACCGCTGTAACCATTCGCATCAATGGAAGACCCTCCGCCGTTGCCGATACCTATGCAGCCACGGAGGACACAACGCTCACGATTGGAGCCCCTGGAGTGGTTGAGAATGACACCGATCCGGAGAGCGATCCCCTGACCGCCCAGATTGTTTCCGGGGTGACGCACGGCACACTGTCACTTTCCGCCGGCGGCGGGTTCACTTACACTCCTGCGGCCAACTACAATGGCACCGACAGCTTCATCTATAAGGCTTTCGATGGGGCGCGCGATTCTGAGGCCCCGGCCACGGTGACTATCAACATCGCTGCGGTAAATGACGCCCCTGCCGCTGCGGCCGACAGCTATGCGACTCCCCCTGATACTGCTCTGACCATAGGCGCTGCGGCCGGGGTGCTGAACAACGACTCCGATGTCGATAATCAGCCGCTCTTTGCGGAGGTGGTCACAGCTCCCGCCAACGGCAGTTTGGATCTCCAGCTGGGTGGCTCCTTCACTTACACGCCCAATACCGGTTTCACAGGACTGGACACTTTCACCTATCGCGCCACAGACGGTGATTTGTCCTCTGCTATCGCCACCGTGACGATTAGCGTAGGGATCGATCTGGAGAAAGTCCGCATCAGCGAGATCCACTACCATCCTCAGTCACTGCTCGCAGCGGATGAGTTTATCGAAGTCTACAATGGAAATCCCGGGCCTGTGGATGTGTCCGGCTGGCAATTCACGGATGGGGTCAATTATGTTTTTCCGGCTGGCACCACGATTCCCGCACTGGGCTACCTTGTCGTTGCGGCCAATCCTGTGCAGTTTACCACCGCCTTCGGAAGTGTTGCCGTGCTGCGTGGTCCGTGGACCGGTGAACTTAGCAACAGCAGTGAACTCATTACTCTGGAGTCCGCCGGCGGTGAAGTGATCGACACCGTGGAATATGCCGACGAGGGCGACTGGGCGCAGCGGCGCCAGGTCACCATTAGCAGTCAGACCAGCTGGGAGTGGTACACCCGCAGTGATGCGCTGGGAAGTTCGCTGGAATTGATCAACCCTGCCATGACGAACAATAACGGGGAGAACTGGCAGTCCAGTGTGTCTGCGCCCACGCCAGGAAATGCGAACAGCGTCACTTCCAGTGACATTGCTCCTATCATTTCCGGACTGGATCACCGGCCGGAGATCCCGCGCAGCACGGACCCGGTCACTGTAACCGTGGACGTGGAGGACGAATCGCCCGCGCCGCCTGCAGTTTCGCTCTTCTGGCGTGTTTCCACATCCTCTCCGGGAGCATTTAATCAGGTGGCCATGGTGGATGACGGATTGCATGGGGACGGTGCTTCCGGCGATGGTGAGTTTGGTGCAGTCATTGCCCCACAGGCGAATGGTGCAGTCATTGAGTTTTATGTCTCCGCCACCGATGCTGGAAATCTCACCCGTACATGGCCGGCCGCGGGGCGCAATTTGGCCGGCACAGGTTTTATTCAGGCGGCGAATGCCTTCTATCAGGTCGATGAAGAGGCGTGGGTCAGTCATTACCCGATTTACCGCCTCATCGGCACCGCTGCGGATGTGGCGCTTTACCTTGGAGGCTGGAACCGGAACAGTGATGCGCAGTTGAATGTGACCTTCATCAGCAAGCAGGGGAATGATATTGATGTCCGCTACCGTTGCGGTTTGCGCGTGCGTGGCGCGGGATCCCGAGGCAATTCCGTGAATAACTGGCGTCTCAATATCCCCAAGGATGACAACTGGCGGGGCGAGACGGAGGCCAATCTGAATGTGTGGCATACGCATCTCGGCGACCTTGCCAGCAAGATGATGGAATGTTCCGGACTCATCCACGAGCGTTCATGGCCGGTGCAGGTGCGCCTGAATGCCACGAACCGGGCGCTGTCCAACTCTGACTACAGCAACGGCTATTTCATCCACCTGCAGCCTTCCGGAGGCGAGTACCTGCGCGAGTGGCGTCCCAATGACCGTCAGGGGAATCTCTACAAAAAGGTCCGCCCGCACCAGAATTTCACGGTGCGCGAGGCCTCGGCGGGTGGTCCGCCCAGCCCCTCCGGCTACACCAGTGACGGCTGGATCAAGTCAAACAATGAAGATGTGAACGACTGGAATGACCTGCACAATTTGATGAAGACCTTCCGCACGGGCGTTCCGACCGTCGCGCAAATGGAAGCGGTCATTAATGTGGACTACTGGCTGCGCTGGCAGGCATTCCAAACCATCGTCAACCATAACGAAACGAACCTTTCCAATGGCTCCAACGACGACTACGGGCTTTACCGGGGCGTTGTCGATCCCCGCTTTATTCCGCTCGCCCACGATTTTGATACTGTCTGGGGCGATGGTGGCAATACTTCGAGTCTTGATCCCACGCAGTCAACAGACACGATTTACCAGGTGACGAGTCCTGACTCCTCAACTTCAGGTGAAGTGATCAACGCGCTCGCGCCGTTGTTTACCAATCCGGAGATGAATCAGCGGTTCAAAGCGCAGCTGGTGGATTTGTTGAACACTGTATTTGCTCCGTCTGCGTTCAATCCCATGGTGGACAGCGTGCTGGGAGACTGGACCGGCCCCACCGCATCCTATGGAGTGTCAACGGCCAAGCGTGAGGCGATCAAGAGCTTCAATGCCCAGCGCCGCAATTACATTCTGCAGACTGTTCTTGGTTATACTGCCGGCGGAGTGCCGCCTCCGGCGCTGACTGTGACTTCATCGCTCACGCAGTCGAATGGTTATTACCGCACGACTCAGGTAAACGCTTCCGGGCTCTCCGGAACCGTGGACTCCAGCCGTGTCCGCCGGCTCAATATCAACGGGACGACTGTTCTGCCTGACAACTACAATGATGCCGGTGACGGCAGTGCCGGAGACGGTGAAGGCGGGGATGGTCCCGCCCCCTGGAGCGCGGGTTCCGCCGTCGTGCTGCGCCCCGGGCTCAACCAGCTCTCTGTTGAGGCCATCGGCGCTGGTGAGGCTGTTCTCGCAACCCAGAGTATCGAGATTTGGTATGACAATGCGGCGGTCACCGATGTTGCCTCCATTACCGGGAACACGACCTGGAGCGCTGCCGGCGGGCCTTATCGCATCACCGCCAGCCTCACTGTGGATAATGAAACCCTGACGGTCGAGCCGGGGACGACGGTTTATCTGGCCTCCGGGGTCTCCATTAACGTGAGTGGCACCGGCCGTATCCTGGCCGAGGGAACCGCAACTGCTCCCATCCGGCTGATGCGTGAACCGGGGCAGACTGCCAGATGGGGCCGCATCAATATCAGCGGGTCCTCACTGGAGTCGCGGCTCGCGTGGCTTGTGATTGATGGTTCCGGGACCAGCCCGGCCATCAATCTGGTTAACTCCACCGGCTACTTTGACCACATTGGTTTCGCCAATGTGATCACCCAGTACTTCTCGTCGGACAATTCCTCGTTTGTTTTCCAGAACTCCACCTTCCCGGCCACCAGCGGTGTGGAGAGTACTCACGGCAACGGTATTCCTGCCGCCGGCTACGCCATCTTCCGCGGCAATACCTTCGGCGCTACCACCGGCCTCAACGACATCATTGACTTCACGGGAGGCCAGCGTCCCGACGCCATCCTGCAGGTGCTCGATAATGTCTTCCTTGGAGCCAGCGATGATGTCCTGGATCTTGATGGCACCGACGCGCACATTGAAGGAAACATCTTCCTCAACGTTCATCAGCAGACTGCGGGTGATGATACATCCAGTGCCATTTCCGGCGGTCGTGACGGCACGAATACTTCCGAACTGACCATCGTGCGGAATCTATTCTATAACTGCGACCATGCCATTCTGGCCAAGGAGGGGAATTTCTACACGGTGGTGAACAACACCATCGTGGCCATTAACAACACCGGGTCCGCGACTGGAAGCACCGCCGCCGCATTCAACTTCCACGAGCCAGGCCGCGCGGGCGTCACTCCCGCCCTCGGCATGTATCTCGACGGCAACATCGTGTTCGATTGCCCGCAGGTTTTTGAGAACGCCGCGAGTGCCACGGGCTCCATTGTGGCCAACCGCAACATGTTCCCCGCCGCTGTGTCTGCACCGGTGACCGGGGCGGGCAATCTCACCTCCAATCCGATGCTGACCGGTTCCACTACCATCACGGCGGAGAACATTCTCGAAATGTTTACCCTGCTTCCGGGCAGTCCTGCTGATTGTTCGGGGCCCAACGGTCTGGACCGCGGTGCGGCAGTGCCAGCGGGTGCCGGTATCTCTGGCGAGCCGGTTGCTCTGCAGCCTGCTCAAACTGCAGTGCTGACCATCGGCGGGCCCGGTATCACTCACTACCGCTACAGTCTTGATGGTGGTGTTTTTGGAGCGGAAACTCCGGTCGCCACTCCTGTCTCTCTGACGGGACTGGCCGGGGGGACGCACAGTATCCGCGTCATTGGCCGGAACTCCGCCGGTGTCTGGCAAAGCGAACTGGATGCCGCGCAGTCTCGCACATGGAGCGTTAGTGCCTCCGCTCAGCCCGTCGTCATCAGTGAAGTGCTGGCTTCGAACGTCAGTGCCTACAATGTCGTCGGGACTTTCCCGGATCTGATTGAACTGCGGAATCTCTCTGCCACACCCATCGATATCGGGGGCTGGGCGATTAGTGATGAAGCCATCACTTTGGTTCAGCCTGCCAAATATGTTTTCAGTGCCGGCACGGTTATTCCTGCAGCGGGTTATCTCCTGCTCACTACGGATACGCTCGGCTTCAATCTCAATGCCGACGGTGATGCCGTGTATCTCTACAGCGGCAACGCAGCCGGTGCGCCCGTGATCGACAGTGTGGTCTTCGGAGCGCAGATCGACGACAAGTCGATTGGCCGGGTTTGTGGTGATCTGCACTGGGCGCTCACTGAGGTGACGCCGGAACTGCCCAATACTCAGGCAGTGACGGCCTCGCCCGAAGGCCTGCGCATCAATGAGTGGCTCGGCACCAATGAACTCATCGTGGAGGACGATTTTCTTGAACTCTATAACTCCTTTGCTCAGCCTGTGGAAGTCAGCGGCCTCGTCCTGACCGATGACGCGATCAACTACCCCACGCAGCATGTCATTGCGCCGCTGAGCTTCATCGGGGCAAATGGGTTTGTCCGCTTCGTTGCTGACAATCAGCCGGAATCAGGTGCCAATCACCTTAGCTTCTCCATTTCCAAATTGCGCGAAGGCCTCACGCTGCTTGAAGGGAGCCGGGTCATCGACCATGTGATGTCCTCGCCACAGGTGGGCGATGTCTCTCAGGGACGCACTACCGATGGATCCGCCAGCCTGTCATTCTTCACCCTCCCGACACCGGGGTACTCGAATACGACCAATCTCGCTGCCCAGCAGCTGATCATGGATAACATCAGGATCACTGAACTGATGTATAATCCTCCGGGTGGCTCTTCTGCTCCGGAATACATTGAAATCCGCAACATCAGCGCGACGCAGACCATTGACCTGCGGGGGCTCGCGTTTGTGAACGGCGTCAGCTTCGAATTCAGCGGGACCTCACCGATCAATTTGGCCCCAGGGGCCTTTAGCGTGCTCACGAACGTCAGTCAGACGGCCTTTGCGGCTGCGTATCCGGCGGCACCCTATGGAGGAACCTATGGCGGTTCGCTCTCCAATGGCGGTGAGCGGGTACGCATGGAAATCAGTGGCTACCAGCTGGGCATCCTTGATTTCAGCTACTCCGACAACTGGTATCCAAAGACTGATGGTGACGGCGCCGCACTGGAGATCATCAACTCTCAGGGGGAGCGCATTTCCTGGAACGAGAAGACTGCCTGGAGGCCCACTGTAGCCAACCCTGGGGTGGATGGCATTTTTGCCGTTCTCGCCGGAGAGGACGACGCAGTGTGCATTCCGGAATCCACATCGCTCGAGGCCGTGATCACCTACGGCCAGCAGTCGCCGGGCGCTGTGACCCTGGCGTGGTCTAAGGTGAGCGGTCCGGGCACAGTCACATTCGGAACGCCTGCCTCAGCCGCGACGACGGCATCGTTCTCTTCGGCGGGCACTTACGTGCTGCGCTTCACTGCCACCGGCACAGCCACCGTCTCCGATGATCTTATCATCACCGTCACGGAGTCCTATGATGCCTGGGCCGTTCGCACATTGGACAGTGCAGATCCGCTCGTTACCGGAATGCTGCGCGATCCGGACAATGACGGTATTTCCAACCTGGTGGAGTTCGCTCTCGGCCTGAACCCGACTTCTGCCAGCAGCAGCGGGCTGCCGCAGCCTTTGGCGGAGGGCGGTAGCCTGACCCTCACCTACCAGCGCTACTCCGGCTGCGAACTCACCTACATCGTGGAGGTTTCCGATGATCTGATCTCGTGGAGTTCCTCCACGGTTTCGGAGACCATGAGCGGGAGCAGCGGCACGATTCAGACGTGGGTGGCGACCGACAGCCGCCCGCTTTCTGAGGGAGTGCGCCGTTACATGCGCGTGAGGATTTCGACTCCCTGAGCCAGACCGCACGCCCTGCTATGCGGAACTTTGCGCAGTTTCCGCAAATGACGGCTTCACTGCTGTAACCAGTTCTGCTTCACTGGGGAAATCATCCTCCCCCATGAAGTTCATACTGCCTCTGCTGCTCGCCTCGCTGCTCCCTGCGATAGCCTATGATACTGTTGTCGTATTCAATGAGATTCATTACAACCCGGCCTCGGC
>Ga0315905_10000215_pt1 | contig 62896 bp, 55 predicted proteins | sample LakEriMetagenome_5_FD_203522 | JGI IMG/M metagenome (GOLD analysis project Ga0315905, IMG submission 203522) | Freshwater fungal communities from buoy surface, Lake Erie, Ohio, United States - Buoy 4 MA121 | ecosystem: Environmental > Aquatic > Freshwater > Lake | place: USA: Lake Erie, Ohio...
GTCGAGGTGTGCGTCGAGAACAAGCAACCGGTCGAGTACGGCCAGGTGCTGTTCCGGGTCGACCCGTCGGCCTGAGCCCGCCCCAATCTCCGCAGGTGAATCAAGGATATGTTTCAGCGCATATTGGTGGCCAACCGGGGAGAGATCGCCCTGCGGGTGATCCGCGCCTGCAGGGACATGGGCATCGAGTCGGTCGCCGTGTTCTCCGAGGCCGACCGGGGGGCCCCCTACCTGTCGCTGGCGAACCAGGCCATCTGCATCGGGCCGGGGCCATCGGCGGAGAGCTACCTGAACATTCCGCGCCTGATCTCGGCCGCGGAGATCGGCGATGTGCAGGCCATCCACCCCGGGTACGGATTCCTGTCGGAGAACGCGCACTTCGCCGAGGTGTGCCGGTCGTGCAACATCGAGTTCATCGGCCCGCCCGAGCAGGCCATGCGCCGGCTGGGCAACAAGAATGAGGCCCGCAAGCTGGCCATGGAGGCCAAGGTGCCCGTGGTGCCCGGGTCGGAGGGATTGATCACCCGCGAGGAGGAAGCGCTGCGCCTGGCCCATGACATGGGCTATCCGGTGCTCATCAAGGCGGCTGCCGGCGGCGGCGGCAAGGGCATGCGCGTGGCGCACAACGACCTGAGCCTGAAGGCCGGCCTGACGAGCGCACGCCAGGAGGCGGAGAACGCGTTCAAGGACGGCAGCGTCTACCTGGAAAAGTACATCGAGAACCCGCGCCATGTGGAGGTGCAGATCCTTGCCGACCGGCACGGGAATGTGGTGCACCTGTACGAGCGCGACTGCTCGCTGCAACGCCGGCACCAGAAACTGGTGGAGGAGTCGCCCGCGCCGAACCTGCCCGAGGATGTGCGGGACGAGTTGTGCGCCTCGGCGGTGCGGCTGGTGAAGGCCGCCGGCTATTACTCCGCGGGGACCTGCGAGTTTTTGGTGGACAAGAACAACCGGTTCTACTTCATCGAGGTCAACGCGCGGATCCAGGTGGAGCACCCGGTGAGCGAGCTGGTGACGGGCGTGGACCTGATCCAGCAGCAGATCCGCGTGGCTGCCGGGGAGAAGCTGGCTTTCACCCAGGACCAGATCCGTCATCAGGGTTCCGCCATCGAGGTGCGTATCAACGCCGAGGATCCGGCGGCGGGCTTCCGCCCCTCCCCCGGCCTGATCACCCGATGGCAGGCACCGGGCGGCCCCGGCGTGCGCCTGGACACCCACGCCTGCGCCGGCTACAAGGTGCCGCCCAACTACGACTCTTTGGTGGCCAAACTGCTGGTGCATCGCCCCACGCGGGCCGAGGCGATCGCCGCGATGCGGCGGGCCCTGGCCGAGTTCCATGTGGAGGGGATCAAGACCACCATCCCGATCCTGCGGGACCTGATGGCCGACAAGGCTTTCCAGGCAGGCAAGGTGGACACCACCTACATCGAGCGCGAGTACTACAAGAAGGAAGGATGACCCGGTGCCGGGAACCCCGGATCAGGAACCATTGAAAAGGCCGGGCATGTTCCCGGCCTTTTGTGTTTTTATGCCCTTCGAAACTTTTGGTAGCCGCCCACCATTCCTTCGACCGTGGTTCCGGCAAGGTCAATGGGGCAGGTCGAGGCGGGCGGTGTAGGCGGGGCGGGAGGGGCCGGGGTCTGGGTGGAAAATGACCCTGGCGGGGCAGGTGGCGCCTTTTCCCTGGCTGGTCTTGTGCAGCAGGTGGAGGAAGCGCTTGGACTCGCGTTCGGACAGGTGGCCGACGGGTTTGCCGCGGATAAGGACATTGACGGGATGGCGGTTGGCGGGGTCGTAGGGGAGTTCGATGAGGTCCGCGTCGGTGTCGAGGAAGGTTTCCTCCATGTTGATGCCGGCACAGAGTTTCTCGAGCGCGGGCTGGAAGAGGTCGCAGTCGGTGACCTCGACGAGGTAGCGGCCCTTGCCATGGATGCGGGGCAAGGGTTCAGTTTTTGGACTTGAGCCGAAGAGCCGAGATAGCCAGGAGAGGAACGACATCGCAGGATCCTCCGGTTGGGCGAAGCAATCTGCGTCTGTTCATTCTGTCCATGGCCCAGCCAGGAAAGCAAGGAAAAACCGACACCACGGGTTGGTATTGGAGAATTCCGCCAGGGTGTTTGGTGGGCGATGGCCCCCGCCACCGGGTCAAAAGGGCCATTTTGCCGGGAATGAGTGAACCATCAGCCGCAGCTGGCTTGGCCCGTCTTTGGGCGCTATTTGTTATCGGCGGTGGAGGTGTGGTCGTGCGTGATGCGCCAGCCTTCGGGTGTTTTTTTGACCCAGAGGGTGAAGAGGCCGGTGGACTCAGATGTCTTCATTTTGAGTCTGTAGCGGCCGCGGGCGACGGCGAAGTCGGGCGTGACGGAATCGATCTCGAGATTCTCGAAGGCAAGCCGACCCATCTCCTTGCCCTCAGCCTTGTAACGCTTGAAGTAGCGGTCGCGCAGGGGCTTGAAGCCCTTGCTGACATCGCCGCCGGAGAAAAAGGTGACGCGGTCATCGTTCCAGTAGGCGGAGACGAAACCGTCGAGGTCGCCGGTGTTCCAGGCCTTCACCTGGGCATCGAGCAGTGCGCGGACGGGGTGTGGGGCGTTTTCAGCCCGGGCCTGGGCGGGGATGAGCAGGGTGAGGGTGAAGGCGAGGAGCATGGGGTTATTCCGGGTGTGTCATTCGGCCTTGGGGGTAGGTTTGGGTAGTTCGAGGCAGGCGACCTCCTCGCCGTTGCGGGCGTAGAGGCGGCCGCGGGCGATGACGGGGTGGTTCCAGGTTTTGCCCTCGATGACCTTCAACTTGGCCAACTCGCGATGGTCGGCGGGGTTGGCCTCGACGAGGGCGATTTCGCCCTTTTCGGTGAGGACCGCCAAGAGGCCCTGGGGCTGGAGCAGGAGGACCTGGCCGGTGCCGTAGCCGCGGGCCTTCCAGCGGATGTCGCCGGTTTTGAGATCGACGCAGACGAGCATGCTGCCATCGAAGCCGTAGGCGTGGCCATCGCGCAGGACCATGTCGTTGTAGTAGGGCTTGAAGCGTACGGTTTTCCAGACTTCGGTTGTGGACCATTTGCCGTTGGTGCAATCGACATGGACGCGCTGGGAGCCGACGCCGAGGCCGGTGCCGATGACGATGTCGGTTCCATCGACGATGGCGGGCTGGATGCAGCGGACGACACCGTTGGTTTCCCACAGGTGGGACCAGATCTCGGCGCCGGTGAGGGGATCCATGGAGGTGGCGCCGCGGTCGCTGAGCAAGAGGATCTGCTCGACGCCGTGCAGGGTGACGAGGTGGGCGGTGGCGTAGCTGAGTTCGGGCTTGGTTTGGCGGGAAGAGATCCAGGCGATGTCGCCCGTGTCGGCCTTGTAGGCGATGGCGGTCTTGTCCTGGGCGCCGGCGTAGAGGATGACGAGCCCCTTGTGCACGAGGGGGGAAGCGGAGAATCCCCAGGTGGGTGGCTGGGCGCCGGTGTCGGCGCGGAGGTCGCGGGTCCAGGCGGGTTTGCCGGTGAAGGCATCGAGGCAGAGGACATGGCCGCTCGCCCCCTGGGCGAACAGCTTGCCGTCGACATAGGTGGGGGTGGAACGGGGTCCGGGGCCGGCGACGGGCTCGCTGAAGCGGGTGGCGACGGCGTGGGTCCAGAGTTCTGCGCCGGTGTCGGCGTGGTAGCAGGCGACGAGCTCGTTGTCGCCGCGCTGTTCCTGGGTGAAGAGGCGGTCGCCGACAATGGAAAAAGAGGACCAGCCAGGTCCGATGCGGTGTTTCCAGAGAGTTTTGGGTGGGTTTTTGACCCAATCGGTGGCGATTTCGAGATCGCGCACCACACTGTCCTGGGCAGGGCCGCGGAAGGTGGGCCAGTCGCCGGGTTGGGCCTTGAGCTCCGCCGGGGCGGCTGTGTTTGCGGGGTTGGCGGATTTGGCGCCGGCCAGCTCGACGAGGAGTTGGTTTTCTGCCGAGGGTTTGAAGACCCATTCGTATTCAGGCTTGAATTCGCCATCGAGGCCCTTGATGCGGAGGAGTCCGAAAAACCCAACCGCCATGACTATGGCGAGGATGGTGTCGGCCTTGCGAGGGGTCCAGGCCAAGGCGGGAGTGACAAGGATGAGACCCAGCCAGGCGGTGACGGCCCAGGGGAGCGCCGCCATGACATAGAAAAGGGCTTTGTCGCCCTGGGGCAGGGCGAGGGCGGCCAGGGCAGCGACCAGGACGCCCGGAAACAGGATCCTGTCGAACCAATTCAGGCGGGTGAAGCCGAGCCACCAGATGGAAGTGGCCACGGCGGCCAGGAACGGGGCCACCATGACCCGGATCATGAACGGGTAAAAGGAGGCCTCCACGAGGTAGGTGGAGCCAATGAGGGCCCACATGAGGGCGAGGATGACCAGCGGGGTGCGGAGGCCGAAGGGAGGGGAGGTTTGGGTGCCGGATTCTTGGGGGGACATGGTGGAAATCCTGGTGGCAGAAAAGGCGTGCCGGGGGTGATTATACCCCGGGTCCGCCATGGGGACGCCCTGCCTGTACAGGTGTATATGTTATTGATGGGCAAGGGTTTAGGAAAAAACCGGTGAAAGGTTTGGCCCGGCGGGTGCAAGGAGGGTTGTCCCGGCCATGCACACCAGAGGGCAAAGCGATGTTGGGCGACAGCACCCCCGGAATGGACCCGTTTCCCTATGACCTGGAACCATGCGCGCCGTGGGTGCCGGTGGAGCCGAAGGGTGGCTGGGAGGGGGATGGGTATCTAGCTGCGTGAGTTGGCGGGTGCCGACGGTTTGGTTTCACCTAGGATTAAAGACAGGTGAATGGGCACTCATATCTGGGTCCCAGAATGCAAGAAGTTGCCCGGAGGATGACGGGGTGATCGCGCACAGCCGAGCAAGGGTTGGTTTGGTTCTGTTGGCGATGGCAATCGTACCGAAGTTTTTCGGGCCGGTGGGTACCGCTCAGGCCGGGGAACCGCCGGTTACACACAATGGCTTTGATGTGGTGATTGCGGGTGGGAGCACGGCGGCTTTCTCGGCGGCGCTGGCGGCGGCTGAGGCGGGCGCGCGGACAGCGCTGATCGAACCAACGGACTGGGTGGGCGGCCAGTTGACGAGCAGCGGGGTGCCGGCGATCGACGAGGCGTGGCACACGATCAAGTCTGAAGACGGAGGCCCTGGATATTCGGTGTCGAAGGTGGCGCGGCTGCCGGCGAACATGACGCCAAGGTTTTTGGGCCTTTTGAACGCGATCCAGAACCGGGGAAACTGCTGGGTGAGCCGGTTCTGCTTCTGCCCCGACGCGTTCGTGGCGGGGCATCTCGAGCCATTGGAAAAGGGGTGCGGCGACCGGTTGACGGTGTTCCGCGACACGGTGGTGAAGCGGGTGACACTGAGCCCTGACGGCCGTCGTGTGGCTGGCATCGAGTGCATCCGCCGGACGCCGCGGGCGGGGGTGGGCGCAAACGGGTACGACCGGTTGCCATCTGAGGACCTGGGAGACTGGTACAGCGCCGCGGACTCGCCCAGGTTCTGGAAACAGACGATCCGTTTTGTTTCCAGAACCGAAAAGCCGACGGTTTTCGTGGACGCGACAGAATGGGGTGAGGTGTTGGCGCTCTCGGGCAAGGAATACCTGCAGGGCGTGGAGGAGGCGGACGGATCCCTGGCGGCGGCGAAGGGCGCGGACCGGTGGGGCCAGGCGACGGTGTTCTGCTTCGCGCAGGAGATTCGGTCAGAGGCGACCGGGGAGAAAGACCGGCCGGTGCAGGCCAAGGATTTGGGGTACGGCCCCTACGGGGACAAGCCGGACGCCTGGGAGAAGATCTGGACTTACCGGCGACTGCGGGGGAAGGGAAAACCCGCGACGGGGGATATTTGCCTGCAGAACTGGGGGTATTCGCAAAAGCATGGCGAGGGGGGCAATGACTACCCGCACGCCTACCTGTTTTTGTCGAAGGCGGACACGGCCGCCCAGGCGGTCGACTGGCGGGGCGGGATAGACATGGCGGCGTTGGCGGGGGCGGAGGACCGGGCATTCGCCTGGCACCAGTGGTTCCGCGGCAAGGCGCCGACGGGGATCGACCCTGCCCGGGTCACGCTGGCGTCGGCGGTTCTGGGAACCTCGCATGGTTTGGCGAAGCTGCCTTACATTAGGGATACGCGGCGGTCGATCGGTCTGGACGGATTCGTGCTGCGTTTCGCGGATCTGACAGGTCCGGCGGCGCAGCGGACAGGGACGCGTTTTGAGGACCGGATCGCGATCGGGGCTTATCCGGCGGACATTCACCCGGTGACGAACTGCACGATGCCCGGGTATGTGGTTTCGGCCGGTGAGACGCTGCCTTTCCATATCCCGTTCCGGGCGCTGACACACCGGGACCTATCGAACCTGCTGGTGGCTGGAAAGACAATGGCTCAATCGTTTTTGGCGAACTCGGCGACGCGTCTGCACCCGATCGAGTGGTCGAGCGGGGTGGCGTGTGGGGTGGCAGCAGCGGAGATGGCTAAGAGCGGGCGGGATAGCGCGGGGATGCTGAAGGAGATTGGCAGCCTGCAAGAGCTGGTGGCTCGTCAAACACCGATCGACTGGTCGCTGCCGAAGTGACCGCATTCTTTAAAACGGTGTTTCGATAAAGAAAATTAAAGACATGTTTGTCGGATTTGCAAGCCCGCCCGGGAGGAACCCGGGCGGATTTTTTTAATTAGAGGTATTTTGAAACCCGGGCAATTAGTTTCTATTAATGTAAAGTTAAACACCTCTTTTTAAGGTTTGTTTCATTGAGAGATATCCAAGGAAAGATCATGCGGACAGCATTGCGGGCCATGGGTTCGATAAGTTTGGCCGCTCTGGGGCTGGCCTTGGTGTTGGCGGGGACAGGTTGCGGCTCAGATCCATTCCAGCGCCAACCGGTGCAGGGAAATGTGAAATTTGCGGGCAAACCGATCCAATACGGCACGATCCGGCTGGAGCCGGCTGAGAAGCAACCGGCGGGAGCGAGCGGCAGCATCCGCGACGGCAAGTTCAAGATTGAGCGGTCGGCGGGCGTGGGCCCGGGCAAGTACAAGGTTTGGGTGCAGGCTTTCGACAAGTCGGGCGAGCTTGCTCCCGGCGCCGCGCCAGGATCTGAGGGGGCGCCGCCAAAGGATATTCTTCCGCCCAAATATCTGAACGAGCCCGCGGCCGAGGTCACCATCACCAAGGTGGGTGATGACAAGCCGAACGAGGTGAACCTGGATTTGAAGTGATTGGTTTTTTTCTTTTCATTATCGATTGATCGGAGTTAGCCATGGTTTCCACGAGGGCCCGCAAGGGTTTCACGCTGATTGAGTTGCTGGTGGTGATCGCGATCATCGCGGTGCTGGTGGGCTTGCTGGTGCCGGCGGTGCAGAAGGTGCGCGAGGCGGCCAACCGAATGAGCTGCTCGAACAACCTGAAGCAGATCGGCCTGGCGATGCACAACATGCACCAGAACGAGGGCAGCCTGCCTGCCAGCGATTATGCTGCCGGCGGCAGCTGGGGCACCTGGCAGGTGGCGATCCTGCCGTACATCGAGCAGGACAACATGTTCAAACTGTACCAAGGCTTCAAGACAGGGCCACAAGGGTATTCGACCGCGCCGAACACGACCAATGTGACCCGCCTGTTCATCAAGACCTTGCAGTGCCCGAGCGACTCGGGCAGCGGCAACAACACGGCTCCGAACTTCGCGAACATCACCAAGCACAACTATGTGGTGAACGCGGGCAACACGGTGCGCCTGCAGGGCACATTCAGCGGCGTGGCCTTCGGCGGCGCGCCGTTTCTGCGCAACGGTGTGACGCAGAAACTGACAGACATCATGGATGGGACCTCAAACACGCTGATGGCTTCGGAGACGATCATCGGCATCAACAATGGGGCGACCAACGACCTGCGCGGTTTCACCTGGTGGGGCCCTGGAGCGGTGTTCCACGGGTTCAACGGGCCGAACAGCCCATCGCCCGACTTCCACCAGTTCGCCAGCTACTGCAACAATCAGCCGCAGTTGGGCCTGCCGTGCGCGGTGAACTCGAACGTGCAGTTGGCGGCGCGCAGCCGGCACTCGGGCGGTGTGAACGCGGGCATGTGTGATGGGGGCGTCCGGTTTTTCGCCAATGGCACCTCGCTGGCGGCATGGCGGGCTTACTCGACCTCGAACGGTGGCGAGGTGATCAACGAGTAACCGGCCGAACCGAAGTTGAACGCGGCGGGCGGGGTATATTCCCCCGCCCGCTGTTCTTTTGTATTCATGGATTTGGGATCAAAGATAGTGTCAGACGCGCAGGAAGATCTTCCGGCGTTCCATCCAGAACAGGATGACCCAATAAACAGCCAGAATGGCGATACCGGAAAACAGTGGCTCGTAGGCATCCCCGGCCAAGCGGAAGAAGTCCTTGCCGAGGAATGTGTTGAAGTTGGAGCGGATGAAGCCCTCGATGAGATGGCTGATCAGATAGGCGGCGATGGGGTTCATGCCGATGACGCGCAGCGGGTAGGACCAGGCGGCGCGCCCTGACAGGTCATTGAGGGCGTAGAAAAGCGCCAGCAGCAGGAAGCACCAGCCACCGCTGAACAGCACCCAGGCGGGCGTCCAGATCCGTTTGACCACGGGGCAAAGGCCGAGCTGGTCGAGAGCGAAGCCGGCGGCGAGGCAGGCCGCGCCTGCCAAGGCAAAGGTTCCCAGTTTGCGTTTGGCAGGCCAGTCGCCCAGCAGCCAGCCGCCGGCGATGAGGCCGAGCACGGAAGTTGCGAGGGTGGGGATGAAGCTGAGGGTGGAATAGCCACCGCCATTGTATTCAAACGGTTTTTGCCTGGGGAACAGGTTCAAAAACCAGGTATCGCATTTCCAGGCGAGGTTGGAGTTCTTGTTCCAGTGGGCGGCGATGCCCTCTGCGTGCTCGCCCCATCCCTGGGGCACGCCCACCTTCGCGTAGTCGAAATCGGGTCCGGGAGTCGGATAAAGGGCGAAAGCTGTCCAGTAGCCGACGAGGATGATGATCAGACTGGCCCACCAGACGCGGCTGGAGCAAAGCGCGATGAGGAACAGCGGGAAGAAGCCGAGGCCGATCTGGGTGAGGGTGTCCTCGAAGGTGAAATTCGCCTGGGACCGGCCCAGGGAACGGAGCCAGATGCCGAGCGCGATGAGGACCAGGGAACGCCAGGCGGCGTGGGCTAGTGCGGAGCCGATGGGGTTGCCACGCTTGCGGTGGTGATCGAGAGAAAGGATGACGCTGACGCCGACCAGGAAGCTGAATGAGGGCTGGATGAGGTCGTGCAGGGTGCAGCCACGCCAATCGACATGGGATTGTTGGCGGGCGAGGAATCGCCAGATGGGATTTTCAGGCAGAGCGCTGCTGAGGCGGCCGAAGTGCAGCACCTCGGCCATCATGAGCAACATCACGAAGCCGCGGTAGGCGTCGACCGAGGCGAGGCGTTGCCAGGTGTTGGCGGGGCTGGCTTCGGGTGCTTGCGTGGTTTCGGCGGCCATGGTGGCTCCTGTGGCGGGTTGAGATCCCTTGTAACACAGGGTGCGGCCGGCGGAAGGGGGCTCGTTCGCGGAGGGAATGGCTAGGGAACGACTTCGAGGTACTCGACTTGGTCTTTGTGGTATTTGAGTAGCGCCTCGATCTCGGCGAACAGCAGGCGTGTGGATGAGACGCAGGAGGCGCAGGCACCCTCTAGGCGGACTTGGGCGACGGGGCCATCGATGGCGACAACCCTTACGCGGCTGGTCTGGAGATCGTACAGCGGGGCGAGAACCTCGTCGCAGAGTTTTTGGACACGCAAGATCTGGTCGTGTTGGACTGGGTCGGTCATGGCGTGGAAGCCCGCTGGTGCTTGTTGGCGCAGAGAGCGCGAATGGCGGTGATGTCATGGCCCAACTGGGCTACAAGTTCGGCGGGTGAGGGGAACTGGCGGGGCGGGCGGACATGGGCGAGGAAGTCAAGGGAGAGGTGCTGGCCGTAAAGGTCGGCAGAGAAGTCGAGCAGGTGGGCCTCGACGCGGGGCCGGGTGTCGGCAAAGGTGGGCGCGGGGCCGATATGGGTAGCGGTTGGGAGTGAGCGGCCACCTGGCAGGGTGGCCAGGCAGGCGTAAACGCCAGGGGCGGGCACAACGGTTTGGGGGGCAAGGTTGGCGGTGGGGAAGCCGATGGTGCGGCCGCGGTGGGCCCCGTGGATGACCTCGCCGTGGAGGCGATAGGGGCGGTTGAGCAGGTTGTTGGCCGCCGCGACATCGCCTTGGGCCAGTGCGGCGCGGATGCGGGTGCTGGAGACCTCGGCACCGGCATCGGAGACTGCCCCGACAACGCCGAGCCGCATGCCGGAGGGGGGGCAGAGTTTTTTCAACGTGTCGATGGTGCCGGCGCGGGCGCGTCCGAAGCAGAAGTTGTGTCCCTCGACGAGGGCGGCGGCCCGGAGGGACTGCACCAGAACCTTTTGGAAGAAGGTTTCGGCATCCCAGGCCAGCAGGGCTGTGCTCACACGCAGCAGGGCGGCGTGGGTGGCGCCGGCCCTGCGCAGCAGTGTGAGTCGGTCTTCGGGGGTGGTGAGGGGCGCGGGGACGGGCTGACCAAGCAGGGCGCGTGGGTGCGGATCGAGCGCGAGCGCCAGCACGGGGAGATTGCCGAGGTCGCGGGCGAGGGTGGAGGCGGTTTGGACAAGCGCGACATGCCCCTGATGGACGCCGTCGAAATTGCCCAGCGTGACAACCGCGCCGGGGGGAACGCCGGGGTTGGAATCGGTGGGGAGGGTGGGATCGAACACAAGCATGGTTTGGACATTCTAGCGGAAAACCGTCGAAACCGGGCGGGTTTGCTGGTGGAAGGGGGCAGGGTCCGCTAGGGTGGATGTTCACCGGGTCGGCCGGACGGCCGCTGCCGGGGGCGTGGGGAAACCCGCGACCGCCCGGTGGAGGAAAGTCCGGGCTCCACAGGGCAATGTGGTGGGTAACGCCCACCACCCGAAGGCGGATGGGATCGCTTGCGTTCCCAGCGGCCGAAGGGTCGGGACAGTGCAACAGAAAAGATACCGCCAGGCGGCTTTCGGGCCGCCGGGTAAGGGTGAAATGGTGGGGCGGCTTGCCGCTTAATGTAAGAGCCCACCAGCAGCCGGGTGACCGGCTGGCTTGGCAAACCCCACATGGAGCAAGACCAAGTAAGGGAGGAGGGTCTGCCCGGCCCGTTTCACTCCCGGGTAGGTTGCTAGAGCGGGCGGGCGACCGCGCGCCCAGAGAAATGGTCGTCATCCACGCGCCTCGCGCGTGGAAACAGAACCCGGCTTACAGGCCGGCCCGGTGATTTTCAGTTCAATGGGGTGCCTGGGATATCCCGCTTTCTCCGGCATGGACCAGGGGCGGGACCGGGCAATCGATGGTATCGCCCATGGCGCGGAGCAGTTCGAGCTCGCGCACGCTGACCTGGCCATCCTCGAGCACGCAGGCTGCCATGCCGAGCATGACGCGACGGCGCAGTTCGGGCCTGGCGCGGGCCAGTTGCCGGGCTGCGGCGTGGTAATCCTCAAGACGAACCATTTCACGGGCAGGCACATGGCCGGTTGTGGCGGGCCGGCCTTGGAAGGCGCCTAGCCCTGCCTGGAAGGCCCGCTCCACCCTGGCGTGATCGACCTCATCCGCGGAGCTTTCGGCGCCCTGCCAGGCCAGCAGGCCGAGAATGGTTTCGACACGGCCGGCTTGTTGGCTTTCGGGCCGCCACCAATCCGACGGTTGGGCACGGAGGCCGAACTCAAGATCGAGATGCCTGGACAGCACGCAGCAGAGGACATACTCGAAGGTGCTGAGTCGCTGGTCGGCCAGCACAAGTGCATGGATGCGGCCGCGGAAGACGCTGTACTGCTGGGGGGATAGGGATCGCAGGGCGGGCATGGCCAGGTCGAGCAGGGGCAGGCGGCATGCATCGGGGAGCTGGTGCACGGCGGGCACGAGGCGGAGGGTTTCGGCCATCTCGGAGTCGCCAGAATCGCGCCGGAGGATGGCGAGCTGGTTTTCGCGCACCTGGGGATTGGAATCCAGCAGAAGGGCGCAGACCAGGGAGCGGGCACTGAAGGGGTCGCGGCTCGCTTCATCTAGGATGGGTGGCAGGGTGTCTACGAGACTGGCGGCATAGCCCATCTCGGCGGGTGAGATGGAGCCGACCTGATCGACGGCCTGCTCAGCCGCGAGGCCCATGGCACCCCCGACCGGTAGGGGGAGCGAGGTGCCCGGGAAACCTAGGCGGTCGGCACCGGGGACACGGGGGATGCCCGGGAAACCGGGGCGTTTGGGCTTGGGGGAGCCGGCGGGAGCGGTGTTCTCTTGGTCAGGGGCCTGGGCCTTTGGGAATTTTCCATCAAAGGATGGATCGATGCGTTTGATGCGCTCGGCCAGCGGGGGATGGGTGGCGAACAGGGAGGTGAAGCGGCTGCCGAGGAAGGTGTCGGAGAAAAACAGGTGGCTGGTCTCGCCGGCGTGGACATTGCGGATGACAGAGGATGGTTTGTAGCCACCGATCTTTTTGAGTGCGCCGGCGATGCCATCGGGGTTGCGGGTGAACTGCACGGCGCTGGCATCGGCCAGGAACTCGCGCTGGCGAGAGATGGCGGCCTGGATGAGCCGGCCGCAGAGCTGGCCGAGTAGTCCCAGCAGGTAGATGGCCAAGCCGCTGAGGAGCAGGACCAGCCAGAAGCCCTCGTTGGAGCCGGATTTTTTGTCGCTGTTGGAGGAAGAGGAGTTGGGGCCGTAGGCGGAGGGGCCCGAGGAGCGGGATTCGGAGACGAAACGGAAGACCATGTAGCCGATCTGGGCCAATCCGACGAGGCCGAAGACCAGGCCGATGAGGCGGATGTTGAGCCGCATGTCGCCGTTGAGGATGTGACTGAACTCGTGGGCGACAACACCCTGCAGCTCGTCGCGGGTGAGCATCTCGAGGCAGCCGCGTGAGACGGCGACGCAGGCGTCGCCCGTGGTGTAGCCGGCGGCAAAGGCGTTGATGCCCGGCTCGTGCTCGAGCACATAGACGACGGGGACGGGAACGCCGGAGGCGATGGCCATCTCCTCGACCACGTTGAGGAGCATTTTCTCGTGGGCGAGGGTGGTGGAGCTGTTGACGAGTGTGCCGCCCATCATGCGTGCGACGGCGGAGCCGCCGGAGGCGAGCTGGGCGGTCTTGAGGAGGCTGCCGGTGCCGACCACGCCGACCACGCCGGCGGAGACACCGCCGAGGAGGCCGAGATGCTCGGCTGTGGCGAGGGGGTTGCCAGAGTTGGCAAGCAGGAGCTCAATGAGCAGGAACAGGGTGGCGATGATGAAGAGGATGGACAACAGGAAGTAGACGACCAGCCAGACCGTTTTGCGGCGGGCGTTCTCCTGCTGCTGGAAGAAGTCGGTGGCCATGGGAGGGTACCGGTGTGCTGGCTTTCAATCGTCACCAGGGAAGTTTAACCAAGGTTGACGCGGGGCATCTCCCTTTCGTCGACGGTGGCTGCCTCGAGGAGACTGGCGTTTTGGAAACCGCAGAGTCCGGCGACGAGCACGCAGGGGAAGGTCTGGCGCTGGGTGTTGTAGGCGGTGACAGCGTCGTTGAAGGCCTGACGGGCGAAGCCGACGCGGTTCTCGGTGGTGGTGAGTTCCTCCTGGAGGCCGAGCATGTTCTGGCTGGCCTTGAGTTCAGGATAATTCTCGGCCACGGCGATGAGGCGGCCCACCGCGCCGTTGAGGACCCCCTCGGCCCGGCTGAGTTCTGCTATGGCGGAGGAATCGCCCGGGCGGGAGGCGGCGGCCCGGCTGGCGGCGAGGGCCTGGTTGCGAGCAGAGGCGACAGCCTCAAGGGTGGATTTCTCGTGGGTGAGGTAGCCCTTCACGCACTCGACCAGGTTGGGGATGAGGTCGTAGCGGCGTTTGAGCTGGATGTCGATCTGCGAGAAGGCGTTCTGGTAGCGGTTGCCCAGGGTGACCAGGCGGTTGAAGTAGTAGCCGACCAGCAGCAGCAGTATGGCGAGCAGCGAGACGGGAATGACGATCAACGCCCAGGTCATGGCAGGCTCCGGCGGGAATGCTTCATCTCACCATCATACCGGTGATGGAGGTTTCGGGGACCTTGCCTCCGGCCGAATCACCCCGGGAAGCGGATGGCGAGGAGAATCGGCGACGGCCTGGTGGAAGGTGGCGACCAGTTCGCCGACGCGCAGGGAGGAACCGCGGCCGGCGGCTTCGAGCAGGCGTTTCCCGACGAACATGTCGCCGGCGGAATGGAACGCCTCGGTGACGCCGTCGCTGTAGCAGAGGGAGTTGTCGCCGGGGAGGAGATCGGCCTCGGTGGCGGTGATCTCGTTGTCGATGATGATGCCGGCCATCATGCCTTTTGGACCGGGTAAAAGGGTGATAGAAAGCTGGATTCGGAAAACCAGTTGGTTGGCGCAATATCCACTTTGACATCAGCTTCGAGGAGGATATTTGGACCGCTGGCTCTGGTGGTAAAGTCTCAGAAATCGGCCCCCAGCGTGAGTCCATCGGCGATACTGGCGGTGAAGGGGTAGACGCGCATATCCACACCGGAATGGATGGTGCGAACCGAACCATCGCCGAACAGGGCGTTGATGCCCTGGCTGTGCCGGGAGGAAAAATCTTCGGCCACGCCCTGATCCGAACTGGGCGGATGATCGCGGCAGGCGTGTCCTAGAACCAGCGCGGCGGCCAAGTTGGAGGGGATACCCCCGTACGCCGCCCCGTCATTGGCCGACCGCCAGGTGGCGCCGGGTAGCACGCCCACCCAGGTGGCCATGGACCGGTCTGCGCTGCGTTCGGCCACCATCAGGGTATTGCTGAGGCCATCGGTGACATCCGCAACACGGGTTTTGCTGTTGCGGTAGAACATGCCTCTGCCGTGGATGCCGTCCACCGTGAGGTGCCGTGTCAGCACCACGGGATCCTGCCCGAGGAACGGGGTGTTGCCGTAGCTGGCGACATAGTTGGACCGGGCCAAGTCGCCGATCAGGCCACCATTGTTGGAAAAATCCGTCGATCGAATGGGATCCTGCCGTGGGTCCGACGCACAGCGCAGGAGGGGGACCGGGGTGGCCCGGACCAGGAAATGCTCGCCCGGCGCCGTGATGGGCAACAGAAAATTGATGCGCTTATGCAGGGCTTCTTGTTCCAGAAAGGGCAACAGGTGGGCCGCCCAACCCCAACCGGGTCCCAGGCCATCGTAATTGGTTTGGTTGGAGAGATACCCGGGTGGGAAATGTCCGTGGGTGCCCTCGTGGTTGTGCAGGGCTAGGCCGATTTGCCGAAGGTTGTTTTTGCAAGCTGTTCGATTGGCTGTTTCCCGTACTTTTTGAACTGCTGGAAGGAGCAGGCCAACCAGCAGGGCGATGATCGCTATCACCACCAGCAATTCGATCAGGGTGAAGGCAAGCCAGCGGCCGGAACGAGAAGGAATCATCATGTAAGCCTCAATATTAGCCTAGGCTAATTTATAAATTAGCCTAGGCTAATCAAGGGGGCGAGGCCAAGGCCGCTGTTTCAGTGCAAAGTGTTTTCGGTTCATTGCTACAGTTGGGTCGATAAGCTGATTTTCTGGGCCAAAAACAGCCCAATTTCTCTAATGGCAGCGCACCATGCAGCAAAGTTCCCCTTTGCCGAACGATTTCGGTTGCGGCCACTTTTTCGACGATGTGGCCCGGTTGGGCCGCTACCTCCTAAAGTGGGCGATTTGGACGATTCCCCTGGGTTGGGCAGTGGGTTCCGCTTGCGCTGGATTTCTGTGGTCGTTGGATGCGGTGACACACCTGCGGGAGACTCACCCCTGGCTTTTGTTTTGCCTACCCGTTTTCGGCGCCTTGGCGGCATGGATCTACCATGTGCTGGGATGCGAGGCGGAGGGTGGCAGCAACCTGGTGATTGACGCGATCCATGAGCCGGGGACAGGGATTCCGCCGCGCATGGCTCCGCTGGTGTACACGGGAACCCTGTTGACCCACCTGGGTGGCGGCTCTGCCGGCCGTGAAGGAACGGCGGTGCAGATGGGTGGCGGCATCGCGAGCGCGTTGGCGGGCTGGTACCGCATGGGAGAGACGCCGGACCGTGCGGTGTTGCTGATGGCGGGTGTGGCGGCAGGTTTCAGCGGGGTGTTTGGCACGCCCTTCACGGCGGCGGTTTTCGCGATGGAAGTACTGGCCCTGGGCAGGATCCAGTACAAGGCGCTGACCCCCTGCCTGATGGCGGCCCTGTTCGCCGACTGGGGTTGCGGTTGGTGGGGCGTGGGGCACACGCATTACCATTTGGAATCGCTGGCCCTGCTGGGAAGGCATTTGGACTGGTTGCTGTTGGGCAAGGTGGCCGCTGCTGGAGTGGCGTTCGGTTTGGCCGGCCGGCTGTTCTCGTGGATGTGCCACACCGCACAGGTTTTTTTCAGGAATCATATTCAGGCAACCTGGGTGCGCGCCGTGGCCGGTGGTTGCGGGGTTATCGGGCTGGCTTTGGTGTTTGGGCAAGACTATCTGGGTTTGGGAGTGACTCAGGGGCATCCGGGTGGGGTGAGCATCGTTTCTGCGTTTGGCGAGGGCGGTGCCCGGCCGTGGAGCTGGTTGCTAAAAATATTTTTTACCGCGCTGACTGTCTCGAGCGGATTCAAGGGGGGCGAGGTGACGCCGCTGTTTTTCATTGGCGCCACGCTGGGGAACACGCTGGCAGGGCCGCTGCACGCGCCGGTGGACCTCATGGCCGGGCTGGGATTTGTGGCGGTGTTTGCCGCCACAGCCAACACGCCGCTGGCCTGCACGGTCATGGCGGTGGAGCTGTTCGGGGCTGGGGCGGGAGCCCAACTGGCTTACTTCGCCACCGCTTGCTTCACGGCGTACCTGTTTGCCGGTCATTCGGGCATCTACCTGTCGCAACGGATCGGCACGGCCAAGTATGGGGGCGCACCGGGGGAGGTAGAAAGCCCATTGGGTAAGGTCCGCCGGCCATGAAGTGGCGGCCTTTTGGCAAGACCGGCACAAAAACACAGGAGAACGGTATGGCGGAAACGAACGGAGGACCTACCCGCCCCGGGGATGCCTTGCTGCGGCTGATCGGCAACACGCCGTTGATTCCGCTGCACTTCGAGGAGGAAAGCCGCACCGTATGGGTGAAGTGCGAGTTCCTCAACCCGAGTGGCAGCATCAAGGATCGGCTGGCTCGTACCATTGTGCTGGACGCGGAATCGAGGGGCTTGCTGAAGCCCGACTCCATCCTGCTGGAGTGCACCAGCGGCAACACGGGGATCGCCTTCGCCATGATCGGGGCGGCCCGGGGGTATCCCGTGGCCATTGTCATGTCCGATCGGGCGAGTGGGGAGCGGCGGACGATCATCGAGCATTTCGGGGCCAAGTTGATTTTGTTCTCAGGCAAGGGATACCAGGAAGGGATCGAGATCACCCGGCGGATGGCCGCCGGGGATGGTCGCTATTTCCTGCCCTGCCAGTTCGAGAACCCGCTGAACGCCTGGGACCATGAGCATGAGACCGGGCAAGAGATCCTGCGGCAGTTGCCGGGGAAGATCGATGCCTTGGTGTCTGGCTATGGCACGGGTGGAACCCTGGCCGGGTGCTCACGGGCATTACAGGCCAAATATCCGGATCTCCGGGTGGTCGCCATGGAGCCGGCGGAATCGGCCCTGCTGGCCGGCGAGGAGGCTTGTTGTCACTGGATCGAGGGGATAGCCGGGGGGTTTGTGCCTCCGCTGTTGCGCGGCCTGAAGATCGATGAGGTTTGCAAGGTATCCAGCCCCGAGGCGATCGAGATGACGCGGCGGTTGAACCGCAGGTTCGGGCTGCTGGTGGGATCGTCTTCCGGGGCGAATGTGGCGGCTGCCCTGCGTCAGGCGATGGAACTTGGCAAGGACGCCGTGGTGGTGACTATGCTCTGCGACCGGGCCGAGCGGTATTTCAGCACGCGGCTGTTTGAACGGGCCACTTCCGACGGGCAAGGCGGTTAGGGAGGCACCTTTTGATCAGTCGCCGCCTGAGCGGTTGGTGTCGGCTCGGATGGCGCGCAGGATCAGCAAGCCCAGGATGACCGAGGCGGCGCAGCCCAAGACGCCCGGCAGGGATGCGCCGAAAAGAACCGGGGGAATCTGTCGGCTCCACAACAGGGAGGAGCCCAGGAAGAGGCAACCGGTCAAGATACCGGCGACCAGGCGATTCACCGCCGCCTGGAGGTGGCGGTGATCCATGCGGATCTCGAGGCGACCGGCCCGTAGGCGTCGGAAGAGGCTCTCGAGGTCGCGCGGGGCGCGGCCGAGCATCCGCTCCATCTCATGCAGACCCCGGCGCCACTTGCCCAGCCAACGACGGGGATTCAACCGGGCCCGGAGCATCCGCCGCTGGAAGGGCTCCATGATCTCCATCAAATTGAAGGCGGGGCTGAGCTCGTTGGCGGATCCGTCGAGCATGATCAGCGTCTTCAGCAACAGGGAAACCTCGGCCGGGAGCAAAAGCTTGTGGCGGCGGATCACATCGGTGAGGCGCTCGAGGGCCTGGGCCAACTGGATATCCTTGACGGACTGGTAGGCATAATCGGCGAAGAAGTCGGCCACATCGGCTCGGAATTTGGATTCGTGGATCTCCTCGGACGATTCGCACAGGTCGAGCAGAACATCACCCAGTTCCTCGGCGTCGCGGCCTGCCACGGCCATCAGCATCTGTTCCAGCGAGTCGCGGAAGCCCTCGCTGATGCGGCCCACCATGCCGAAGTCGATCACTCCGACAACATTGCCGGGCAGAAGGATGTAATTGCCAGGGTGCGGATCGGCATGGTAGAAGCCGTCGCGGAAAATCATGCCCAGGTACATGGCGGCGGCCCGCCGGGAAAATTCTTCCAGGTCGGCACCACACTCGTGCATCCGGCGGGTATCGGAGCCGGGAACGCCGACCAGCATCTCCAGCGTCAGCACGCGGCGGGAGCAGAGGGCGGGGTGAACGGCGGGGATGCGCACCGTTTGGTCGCCGGCAAAATTCCTGGCGAATTCCTCGAGGTTGCGGCGCTCGGAGCCGAAATCGATCTCCCGCATCAGGCTGCGGTGGAAACTGGCTACCAGCTCGACGGGCCGGTAGGGTTTCAGCGCCGGAAAGTAACTGTCGAGCACCTGGGCCAGCGCGGCCATCAGTTCCAGGTCGGGCTGGATCCGCTCGAGGATTCCCCGATGCTGCACCTTGACGACCACCTGGCCGCCATCGGGCAGGGTGGCCCGGTGCACCTGGCCTATGGAGGCGGAGGCGAGGGGCTTGTCCTCGAACTGGTGGAACAGTTCCTCGACAGGGCGGCCCAAATCCTCGCGGATCAGATCCCTGACGGTCTGACTCGGGTCCGCGGGTGTGTCGGCCTGCAGCTTGGATAGTTCCCTCGCCAGTCCGACACCAACCATATCGGGTCGGGTACTCAACAACTGACCGAGCTTGATGAAGGTGGCACCCAGGTCAGTGAGGGCCAGGCGGACACGTTCCTCCCACGGGTGACCGGCGACCGCCAGGGTTTTGGGACTGGCCAGCAGGTGGCGGATTTCTGGTGATGGGATGCGGTTGACCCAATCGGCCAAGCCGTAGCGGGCCAGGACAGCGGCCATTTCCCGCAAACGGTTCAGTTGGTTCTGCCGTTTGGCCAGACCCAGGATGTCCATCATGATGCCCCAGTGGCTTGGGAGTAAGTCACTTGGTGGAGAGTTTCTTTTCGAGGGCCTCGAGGCGGGCCGTCAGTTCCTGGAGCTCGCGGGACCGCGCCACACCGATACGCTCCAGGCTGGCGTCCAAACGGGCGTCGATCAACTTCTGCAATTCGCCTGCCACCGTTCCCGCGGCGCGTTTCATACCTGCCTTGGCGATGCCCGCCTGGATGAGCGCGCTGTCGATTTGGTGGTCGATCTGGTCTTGCAGGTCCTTTTTGGCCTCGTCAGCCTTCACCACCAGTTCCTCCTTCAACGCGTTGGCCTCTTTCAATCCCAGGTTGGCATTCTTGGCGAATTCCGCCGCCAAGTCCTCCAATTTCTCCTTGGTCAGGCCAACCAGTCCCACGCCCGTGAACATTGCCCGCTTCACCAAATCCAACATGGCGGCACCTCCGGCAGGGTCAAAATTTTCCCGGATCGTGAACCTGCCCGAATGCCGGGTGGCTTTGGGTCGGTTCAAACATCCATGCAATCATCTTACGGCAGAAAGGCCGACACCATGCTTCCTCCATGCCGTATGCTTCAGGCTGGCTGTGCGCCATGGCCAGGAAGGCGGCAGCGGCGGGCGATAAGTGACACACGGAATGGGAGCCGAAAATGACCAACCGGATGGTTGCATTTTTCCTTGCCGCCTTCTGTATTTTCCATGGCGGTGGAAATTCAGGCCGTGCGGAAGTCACCCTTCCCCTTGTCTTTGCCAACCACATGGTTCTTCAGCGCGACCAGCCGATCCCCATCTGGGGTATCGCCTCGGCAGGGGAAACAATAACTGTTTTCCTGGGAAAAGACCAATCATCCGCCGTGGCGGAGCCGGATGGTCGCTGGCTGGTACGATTGCCACCCCGATCGGGCAGCCTGCAACCAGTGGATCTGACGATCCGTGGCTTGAACACGATCACCTATTCCGATGTGCTGGTCGGCGATGTCTGGCTTTGCTCGGGGCAGTCGAACATGCATTGGCCGCTCAGGCTGGCCGAGGGAGGGGAGAAGGAAATATCCGGGTCGGTTGATCCTGCCATTCGATTGCTGAACCTGGCTGGCAGGCCATACACGCATGGAAGACGGTTTGACCCTCCTGAAGTGGAGCTTTGCCTGCCCGAGAAATACCTGACTGGCGGCTGGGCCACTTGTTGCCCCGAATCCGCACGGGATTTTTCAGCGGTTGCCTATTTTTTCGGCCGGGCCCTGCGGGAGCGGCAACAGGTCCCGATCGGCCTGATCCACAACGCGGTTGGAGGAACCCCGACGGAAGCCTGGATCAGCCGGGAGACCTTGGGGACCCATCCGAACCTGCGTTGCCTGCTGGATGCAAACTGGCTGGAGAACCCATCGGTCCATCCTTTTTGCCGCTCACGCGCAATCACGAACCTACCAGGACTGAAGGAGGAACTGGCGAGGGCGAAAAGGACCTATCGTCATCCCTACGAACCCGGTTTCATGCATGCCGCGGGGATCGCTCCCCTGGCACCGTTCGCCCTCCGAGGAATCCTTTGGTACCAAGGTGAATCAAACACCCATTCGGCCGCGCTTCATGATCACCTTTTCCCTACCCTTATCAAGGAATGGCGTGACCTGTGGAAACAGGGAGATTTGCCTTTCCTGTTCGTGCAATTGCCCAACAAGGATTCGGCGGAGGATTGGCCAGCATTTCGGCAAAGCCAATTGAAGGCTTGCAGCATTCCCCGAACGGGGATGGCCGTCACGATTGACATCGGGGATCCCGCCGATGTGCACCCGCGGAACAAACGTGAAGTGGGACTACGGCTGTCCCTTCTGGCGCTGAAGATCGCCCATGATGGGCAGATCGAAGCCTCCGGACCGGTATTCCATTCTTGCGCCCGGCAGGGACGCGAACTTCACCTTGCCTTCACCCACACTGGAGACCGTCTTAGGGTGAAAGGGAATCCCGAGCTGGCCGGCTTTGAGATTCGGGGAAAGGATGGTGGCTTCGTTCCGGTGGCCGCCCGGATCCACCAGCGTGAGGTGATCCTCTCACTGCCGGAGCCGACGGATCCCAAAACCATTCGCTGGGCCCACGCCGGCAATCCACCCAGCCACTTGGTCAACGGGGAGGGGCTGCCGGCATCGCCGTTCGAGGTGGACCTGAAGTGACCATCCAGGCATCGAAACCATGGACCGTTGCCTTCAGCGGCCCCTGGTCTTGGGGCATTGGGCCAGGGTTTTCGATGGGAGCTCACCGAACATTCTGTGGTACTGGCTGGAGAAACGACCGAGGTGCCAGAATCCCAGGCGGCCGGCGATGGCGGCGATCTTGGTGTGGCGGGGGTTGGCTTCCAGGAGAGCCTGGCGGGCGAGGTTGAGGCGGTGGAGGGTGATGTACCGCTGCGGGCCGATGCCAAAGTATTCCAGGCACATGGACCGAAGGGTCCTTTCGGAGACACCGGCGTTTCGGGCGAGAACCGGGACGGAAGAACTTTCAGGTTCCAGGTCGTGGATCCCGTCTTGCAGGGAACGGATCACCCGCCCCCGGTCAATCAGCTGCCTGCCGGGTTTGGTGGCCTGGCCGAGGCGTGATTGGAGCACCGACCGGCAAGCCGACAGCAGGTCGTTTTCCAGGGTCGCCACGGCCAGGGGCTGTTGAAGTGTGTCGGGGTTGGTCTCGGCCGTATGGAAGGCGTCGCAGACGATCCGGCGCAGGGTGTCGAGCCGGTGGGGATCGGTTTCCATCACGCGGGAGCCGGGCCACAGGGGTTGCCGCTCGAAGTCGGAGCCCAGGCATTCGATCGCCTGCACCCGGGGCAGACGAACTGAGCACCAGGCGTGCTCGGCAGGGGAACGGATGACGAACTCGCTGCCCGGGGGGATGACCAACACGGAGCCGGGGCCGAGATCGATCCCGTTGCCGCCCTGGGGGCCGGACAAGGGGATAAACAGCATCAGGTCGCCGTGGTTGGCGGCGCCCTCGGCGATCATGCCGCTGCGCTCGAGGCCCTTTTGCAGGTGGATGCGTCCCACGGACTGGGCCGCGATCTCCCAGTGGGCGACATCGAGGCGCGGGAGCATCAGGCGGACGTCGGCGTCACTGACAGCCGCGCCGTACGCTTCGAAATCGTTGAAGAGGAAGGAGGGCATGCCCGGTTTCCCGAACGGCCGTGGGGGAGGGTGGAGGAAGAGAAAGGGCGGCCCGAACCCGATGGGATCCGGACCGCCCCCAGGTTTCAGGGTTCGGTGTCAGTTGCCGCCCTGGGGCCTGGTGACGGCTTCCATCACCCGGTCGAGGTTGAAGCTGCCGGGTTTCTGGCGGGGGGGAAACTCCTTGAAGCTCTGCAGCCACTGGCCGACATAGGCGCCGGCGGGGGCGATCATGAACATATGCTCCAGATACCAACGCTGGTAGTCCATGCCGATGTCATGGGCCAACTCGAAGGGGTCCATGCGCAGGTTGGTCACCATGGGGGCGCGGAGTTGCTCAAACGGCTGCTGCCACACATGGAGGCCGTGGGCGTTCTGCTTCAGGAAGGTGATCTTCCAGTTCTGAAAGCGCAGCGCGGCGACGGAGCCGTCGTCGGTCCAGTAGATGAACTCCTTGCGGGGCCAGGCGGCCTCGCCCCTCAGCGCGGGGATGAGGTTGTAGCCGTCGAGGTGGACCTTGTAGGTGCGGTCGCCGATCTGGCGGCCCTTGAGGAGGTCTTCCTTGGCGGTGGTGTCGCCTGCGGCGGCCACGAGGGTGGTGAGCATGTCCTCGTGGGCGCAGGTGTCGTTGATGATGGTGCCGGGCTTGATGACGCCGGGCCAGCGGATGGCGCAGGGGACGCGGTAGCCGCCTTCCCACTGGGTGTTCTTCTCGCCGCGGAACATGGTGGTGCCGCCATCGGGCCAGGTGAAGGCCTCGGCGCCGTTGTCGGTGGAGTACATGACGATGGTGTTGTCCTCAATGCCGAGCTCCTTCAGCTTGGCCAGCAGCTCGCCGACCTGGCGGTCGTGCTCGACCATGCCGTCGGCGTAGATGCCGAGGCCGGTCTTGCCGGAGACGCCATCCTTCAGGTGGGTGAAGATGTGCATCTTGGTGGAGTTCCACCAGACAAAGAAGGGCTTGTCGGCCTTCACGGCCTTGTCCATGAAGGCGAAGGTCTTGGTGTTGACCTCCTCATCAATGGTTTCCATGCGCTTCTTGGTGAGGGGGCCGGTGTCCTGGATGCGGCCGTCGGCGAAGCTGTGGATGACGCCGCGGGGGCCGAACTTCTTCTTGAACTCTGGGTTCTTGGGATAGTCGGGGTGCTCGGGCTCCTCCTCGGCGTTGAGGTGGTAGAGGTTGCCGTAGAACTCGTCGAAGCCGTGCGCGGTGGGCAGCATGTCGTCGCGGTCGCCGAGGTGGTTCTTGCCGAACTGGCCGGTGACATAGCCCTGTGCCCGCAGGAGCGTGGCGAGGGTGGGGTCTTCCTTCTTCATGCCCTCGGGCGCGCCGGGCAGGCCCACCTTGGTGAGTCCGGTGCGGATGGGGGACTGGCCGGTGATGAAGGCGGCGCGGCCGGCGGTGCAGCTCTGCTGGCCGTACCAGTCGGTGAAGAGTGCACCCTCGCGGGCGATGCGGTCGATGTTGGGGGTCTTGTAGCCCATCATGCCCATGTTGTAGGCGCTGACATTGAACTGACCGATGTCATCGCCCCAGATGACGAGGATGTTGGGCTTCTTGCCGGACTGGGCGGCGTTGGCCGAAACCAGTTGGTTGTGGTTATCGAGGGCCTGGGCGGCCGAGCGGGAGAGGTTCCCGTCGCAGCAGCCTTTGGCGGGCTGGGTCAGTGCGGACGGAGCGGACTGGGCGCGGGAGCCGACAACGGCGGCCGCCTCGGCCCTGGGTGTGAAGTTGACCTTGGAGTTGGCGACCACCAACCCCAGGACAACTCCGCCTGCCGCGAAGAGCAGCGATTGAAGGAATTGCTTGCGAGACATGGATTTCCTCACGGGAACAAATTACCAAAAAGTCCATCGCCAAAATGGACACGGGAGACAGCCGCGGAAGGATTGGATCCTCCATGAAACCGGCAGCGGTCCGACCAAGCTTCCCGTCTGGGCGATTGCCGCCGCCTCATCCCTCTGGTGACGGACTTGGCCTGGCGGGTGGCGAAACTTGGAACCCTTCGGCGACGACACACCGACAGACAGGATGATACCCCCTCGGGCGCAGCATTTTGGAGGGCATTTGCCCGGAATCAGCGAGGCTGCTGAAATGGAAGGGTCGCGGGTAATCGGGTGATGGCAGGCGTGCCCCCGCGAAGCAAACTTTTCAGGCGTTTTATCATGTCTTTTCGGAATCTGTCAGAAAAAAAACAAAATGCGGGAAAAGATGGCTGGCGCCAGTGGGTCCCCATGATTTTGCTGGGGGTGGCTGGTTTCGCCGTGACCTATGGTCTGACCTGGCTGGTGAACCGGCCCCCGGTTGCTCCCCCGGGGATGGTCCTGATTCCGGGTGGATTGTTCGAGATGGGAACCCCCGGCGACACCCCGCAACGCAACGAGCATCCGGCGCACGCGGTGCGCGTTGACAGCTTTTTTCTGGACGAGCACGAGGTGACCAACCGGCAATTCCGCGCCTTTGTCGAAGCCACGGGTTATGTGACCACGGCGGAAAAGGCTCCCGATTGGGAGGAGCTGAAAAAGCAGTTGCCCCCGGGCACCCCCAAACCGGGGCCGGACAAGTTGGTGGCGGGCTCGATGGTGTTCACCCCGCCCAGCGAGGCGGTGGCGACGGACAACATGACCCGTTGGTGGAGCTGGACCCCTGGAGCCAATTGGCGGCACCCGGAGGGACCCGGGAGCGACCTGGCGGGAAGGGAAGATCACCCGGTGGTGCATGTGTCGTGGTATGACGCGGCGGCTTACGCCCAATGGGCGAAGAAGCGCCTGCCCACCGAGGCGGAGTGGGAATACGCGTGCCGGGGCGGACTGGCCGGAAAACGGTATCCGTGGGGTGACAGGCATCCCGGGGATAGCGAGAAGGTGATGAACATCTGGCAGGGCGCCTTCCCGCATCGGAACACCCGGCTGGACGGTTGGGAGCGGACCTCGCCGGTGAAGACCTATCCACCCAACGGATATGGGGTATATGACATGGTGGGAAATACCTGGGAATGGTGTTCCGACTGGTACCGCGCGGACGCGTATATCCGCCGAGCGGCGGCGGGAGCGGTGGCCAATCCGGAGGGGCCTGAGGACAGTTGGGACCCGAATGAGCCCCTGGTGGCCAAGCGGGTCACGCGCGGGGGCTCTTTCCTGTGTCACCTGAGCTATTGCGAGAGTTATCGGGTGGCGGCGCGGCGCGGCACCGCGGCGGACACCGGCATGTCGCACATCGGGTTCCGGTGCGCCCAATCGCCGCCGCGGTGACGGTTCATGGCCCCTTTTGGACTCTGGAGGGATTTCCATGGTGATGGACAGAAGGTTTTTTGGCGCTTCCGCCACCGCCTCGGTCTGGGCGCTTGGGCGGGGTAGTCGGGTCACCCGCGCCCAGGATGCCTCGGCGGCTACGGGTTTGCCCTCCTGGAACGAAGGCCCGGCACAAAAGGCCATCGTGGATTTTGTCAGCCGGGTCACACGGGAGGGCTCGCCCGATTTTGTGCCGGTATCCGATCGGATCGCGGTGTTTGACAACGATGGCACGCTGTGGTGCGAGCAGCCCATGTACATCCAGTTGGCCTTCGCCCTGGACCGGGTGAAGGCGTTGGCAGGAGAACACCCCGAATGGAAGGAGCGTGAGCCGTTCCGTTCCGCCCTGGCTGGGGATCCGAAGGGTCTGGCAGGCTTGGGCGAAAAAGGCTTGATCGAGTTGCTGATGGCCAGCCATGCCGGCAACACCCCTGATGAATTCGCGCAGGTGGTGAAGGAATGGCTGGCGACAGCCAGCCACCCGCGCTTCCATCAGCGGTACACCGCGTGTGTGTACCAGCCGATGGTGGAGCTGCTGGGCCATCTGCGGGCCAACCATTTCAAGACCTTCATTGTCTCGGGCGGCGGCGTGGAGTTCATGCGTGTGTTCGCGGAGAAGGTGTACGGAGTACCGCCCGAGCAGGTGATTGGCTCGACAATCCAAACCCGTTACGAGGAGCGGGAGGGCGTGCCCACCCTGATTCGCCTGCCGGAGATCGATTTCATCGATGACAAGGCGGGCAAGCCTGTCGCGATCCAGAAATTCATCGGTCGGCGGCCCACGATGGCCATCGGCAACTCCGATGGCGACTTGGAGATGCTGGCCTGGACCACTGCCGGGGCCGGTCCCCGGTTTGGCATGCTGTTGCGCCACACCGATGCCGCGCGGGAGTACGCCTATGACCGCGCCTCCGCCTTTGGCAAACTGGACCGGGCTTTGGACGAGGCCCCCAAGCGGGGCTGGGTGGTGGCCGAGACCGGCCGAGATTTCCGCAAGGTGTTCCGCTTCGACTCGTGAGGCCAAACGGAAAGGTTCCAGGCAGTTGGGCCTGGAACCGTGTACTTCCGATTTCCCGATAGGACCTTAGAACAGCAGTTCCAGGCGGAAACCGGGGATGATGACGGTGTCGAAACGCTGGGTGCTGGGGGTGGCGATCTGCAGATCGGTGGTGAAGCGGCTGGAAGGGCTGATGGCGTAGTTGTAGAAGAGTTCGACGCCGCACTCGTTCTGCTGAGGCAGGATGGGTGAGGCGAGCGCCTTGTATTCGTCGCTGAGGCCGACATAGAAGAAGCCCGCGCCCATACTGTCGAGCCGGCGGCCGAACATGCCACGCGCTCCGGCGCCCACATTGCAGGTGTAGGCGATCGGGTTGGGGTTGCCGTCAGACAGGCCGAACTGGCCGAAGAGGCCCCAGTTGCGCGCGGGGTCGCTCGAGTCCACCCAGACCGACTGGTAGAGGTTGGTGTAGAGGCACCACGATCCGGTCTCATAGGGCAGTTGGCGGTCATAGATCAGGAGCGGCAGCGGAATCGCCAGGTAGGCCGCCGGGTCAAAGGAGCGGTACTTCCTGCTGCTGTAGGTTCCGCCGATATTCACCAGGCCGGGCCTGTCGAACAGGTTGGTGCGCCAGATGAAATCGGGCACGATGGTCATGCCCTCGGCAAAGAGGTTCTGCATGCCCTCGGCGGCGCGTTCCTGGGGATCGAACACCGTCAGGGAGAAGACCGGGGCGCCGTCCATGAGGATGGCGCCGCCGACGCCGGCGCCCGAATAGGGGAGGGTTCTGCCCACGATGGGATTGAAGACCAGCGAGGTGTTCATGAAGCCGCTCAGGCCCGGGCGGTCCATCGGGTTGGGGTTGAACATGCCGTAGCGGAGGGGATATTCATCCAGCGTGTTCAGCTTGCCCATGAACAGCACGAAGTTCTCGCTGAGGGCTTGAACGAATTTCAGCCCGGTGATGGCGGTGATGCTGGTGTCGGGCTCGGGGAACATCATGGCGATGTTGCTGGGGGCCAGCAGGCCATCGATGTTGTTGACCGAGGTGCCGAAGCGGGTTTCGGCGTGCATGTTGACGAAGAAGCCCTGCCACAGGCCCAGCTTGTGGCTGTCCATGTTGCCCAGGTAATCGACCTTGCCGCCGTATTCCCAAGCCTGCTCACGCCCCCCTGAGGCGACACCCTGGTAGAACTGGGTGGCCAGAAAGTCGAAGCTGAGGCCCCTTTCGGCCAATCCGGTGCGCGCCCCGGCCCAGTCACCCAGGATGTATTGCCGGGTCCAGAAGTCTCCCTCGAAGGGATTCACCTGGGCGGGCAGGGGTTCCATTTCCAGGGGGCGTTCCAGACCGGCCGCATCGGCGGGAACATCCTGCAGCGGGGCGGCCACGGGTTCCGTCTTGGGGGCGGGGGTGATGGCCGGCAACCGTTCAACCCGGGCGGGTGGCTCAGCGGGTGGTTTGGGAATCTGTGCCAGAGCCTGAGTGAGCATCAGCAGGGTGATGGAGGGTGAAAGCATGGCGGACTCCATTCCATGGGCGGATGCATCCTGTGCCTGGCGTCACAGGTGGAAGAATCGCCCGTTTCCAGCAGTTTGTTTCGACTGTTTCCAGCCTGGCGGCTTGCTTTGGGAGCGAAGGTCGGTTTGAACTGTGCCCGCATGAGGTGGAGTGATGCTGGTTGTGCTGTTTGGGAGGCCCGGGTCCCGCCATGTTGGGTATTGCCGTAACCCTATGTTGGGGTTGGATTTATCCGATTTCGGCAAATACTCGGGGCGAGTTCGGGATACCTCGCCCGGGGGCGGTGGTTGGTTGGGTGGCTGCTTTGCCTTAGTATCCGGGGTCTGGGTGGATGGACCTTCCGACCGGGGCCGGCAGCCTAGACCGGCCCGTTTCCAAATCAGGAACCGAACATGCATGTCTCTCTCTCAGGCAAGGTGGCCGTGGTGACAGGTGCCGCCTCGGGGATTGGTCTGGCGATTGTGAAGCAGTATCTGGCATCCGGCGTTGCCGGGCTGGTGGCCGTGGACTTGGCGGCGGACACGCCGGCTTCTCTGGCGGGGATCGACCACGGGAGCCGCCTGCGCTACTCGGGCGGGGATGTGGGTCTGGACGAGACCGCCCGGCGGTTCACCGAGGCTGCCATGGCCCATTTCGGGCGGATCGACATTCTGGTGAACAACGCCGGCATCAATGTGGTGAAGGCCCTGCACTTGCACACGCCGGAAGAGTGGGACCGGGTGATGAACACCAATGTGAAGGCGATGTACTTTGCCGGTCGGCATATCCTTCCCGTGATGATGCGACAAAAGGGGGGCGTGATCCTGAACACCGGATCGATCTCCGGGGAGACGGGGATTCCCACGCAGGGGGCGTATGGGCCATCGAAAGGAGCCGTGCATGAGATGACCCGGCAACTGGCCATTGAGTACGCACCCCACGGCATCCGCGTGAATGCCATTGGCTGCGGAACCATCGACACGCCACTGGTGACGCGATCGGCCATCGATTCGGGTGATCCCGAGGCGTTCATATCGATGTTGAAGGACAATCATCCGATCGGGCGGATCGCCTCGCCTGAGGAGGTGGCCGGCTTTTTCACTTACATGGCCAGCGACCTGGCGAGTTTCTTCACCGGGGCGGTGTTGATGATGGACGGCGGGTACTCGGCGAAATGACCCGGAGCATCACCCTGTCCCTGGCGCTGTGGATTCACCTTGCCTTGGCCGGCACTTGTCCTGGTGCCGAGGGATCGCCCTTGCTGGCCGGAGTGGCGAAAGTGGACATCACGCATCCGGGATCGGTTTCCACGCGGGACCGTCTGCATGCCCGGGCGCTGGTGCTGCGATCGGGGGACACCACGGCGGTGGTGGTGGCGGTGGACGTGGTGGCCATCGGCGGGATCGGGCCGATCGGCAACGATTATCTGGGGAAAGTGCGCGGAGCGTTGAACAAGGAACTGGGAATCAATCCGGGAAGAGTGATTGTCAATGCCAGCCATTGCCATGGCACCGTGTGCTCGGATGTGGCGGATAAGACGATCGAGGCGGTACGTAAGGCGCATGCCGCTTTGCGGCCGGTGGTGGCCTCGGCCGGGACCGGTCGGGAGGACCGGATCCAGGAGAATCGCCGCTTGCGACTGAAGGACGGCCGGGAGGCGGATGTGCGGCACGCCTACCCGGTGGCCGCGGATACGGAAGTGACCGGGGCCGGCCCGATTGATCCGGACCTTGGATTGCTGCGCCTGGACCAACCGGACGGCACGCCGGTGGCGGTGGTTTTCCAATTTGCCTGCCACCCCATTCAGGGATTGCCCGACGGGAGCAACACGGCTGATTTGAGCGGGTTCGCCGCCAGGACCATCGAAGACAGCCTGGGTTGCACGGCGCTGTTCCTGCAGGGTTGCGGCGGCGACATCAATCCGATCCGGTACAAGGACACCGGCCAACCGCGGGACGCGGAACCCTTGGGCGTGATGCTGGGAACCAGCGCGCTGAAGACGCTTGGGACCCTGCGTGGGAAGCCGGGTGCCACATTGCGAGCGTTCAGTGAACGGATCGAGTTGCCACGCGCGGACCTGACGCGGGACATCGCCCGTCTGGAGAAGGAGAAAGAATCGCTGGTGGCAACGCTGCAGGGAACCTCGCTTGACCTGAAGGGGTTTTTGGAGCTTTCAGCCCGGTATGGTCTGGCAACGGATTTCCCATCGGCCCCGGCGCACCAATACCTGCACGAGGCGAAGCTGGGCCGGGCGGAACTGAGGCACCTGGATGCCGCCAACCGGAAGAACATGCAGGCCTATCTGGCGAACATCCGGACGATGGAACAACTGACCCGGGTGCAAACGAATCTGGCCCTGCTGCGCCGCCACCAGAAGGACAATCAGGAGGCGGGAATGCGGCCGGTGCCGGTGGAGCTGACGGGTCTGCGGGTGGGGGACTTTTACCTGGTCACCTTCCCGGGAGAATTGGTCGCCCAAATCGGCCTAAACCTGAAAAAGGCGGTGGGCAAAGCCAACCATCATGTGGCTGGCTACACGAACGGCTACATTTTCTATTGCCCTACCGCGGAGCAGTTGAAAAACCGGGGTGGTGCCCAGGAGGACAGCGATTGCTTGCTGGCAACGGAGTGGCAAGCGGTGTTTGAACCGGCAGCCCTGGGCCTGTTTCGGCGTTTGGACCCATGACCGTGGGGTGGAGTATCCGATGAGCACCGTGCTGTTTTTGGCATTATGTCCCCTGTTGACCCCGGCAGTGGAACCGGTCCCTGACAAGCTGGTGGTGCTGACCTTCGATGACTCGAGCAAATCGCACTTCACGGTCGCCCGGCCGCTGCTGCGGAAGCACCGGTTTGGCGCGACCTTCTTCATCACCGAGGGGTTTGATTTTCCCACCAACAAGAAGGATTACATGACCTGGGAGGAGATTGCCCAATTGCACCGGGACGGTTTTGAGATCGGGAACCATACTGTCAGCCACAACGGAGTCACTGACAAGAATCTGTCGGACCTGCCTGCCCAACTGCGTGGCATCAACAACCAGTGTGAAAAGCACGGGATACCCATACCGATCTCCTTCGCGTATCCGGGTAATGCCATTGTGCCGGGGGCCCTGCCAATCCTGAAGGAATCGGGAATCCGTTTCGCCCGCCGCGGCGGGGCGCCCGAGCATCCCTACCAGGAGGGCCGTGGTTTCGCGTTCGAGCCTGGCAAGGACCATCCGCTGCTGCTCCCCAGTGCCGGGGACGCGCGGCCAACCTGGACTCTGGAGGATCTCAAACGGGCAGTGGGCCAGGCCCGTGACGGGAAAATCGCCATCCTGCAATTTCACGGTGTGCCGGATACGGCGCACGCCTGGGTGAACACACCGCCCGACCAGTTCGAGCACTTTCTGGAGTATCTGTCCAAGGAGAAATTCAGCGTCATCGCCTTGCGGGATCTGGCGAAGTATGTGGATAAGGGACAGGTTCCGGCCGACCCATTGCAGGTGATCCGTGAGCGGCAGCAGGTGCTGAAGGAAAGGCCGGAAAAATAGCCCAGCACCCATGGGGGCGCGGGGCTTAGGGATTGGGCAACCAGCCGGTCTTTCTGTTCAATCCGTGGGCCTTCGCCACCCTAAAATTGCCGAGCCAGCAATTCGAACATGGCATCCCCCATCTTTCGACCGATGCGGTTGAACCAGATGGCGCTGCCCAGGTAGTGGTAGGGGTGATCGCCGCCGGTTTTCTTCCATTCCTCGGGCTTTTTCTGCCAGTCGGGATAGAGTTCCTCGGCGGTCTTGTCGACCAAAAGATCGGTACGGAAGCTGCTGACATTTCCCTGAAACTCCGGCACCTCCGCCATGGAGAGTTGCGCGTCGCGGATGACCAGCATGGGGCCCTTGGCGGGCTTCGACATATTTTGGCCCATGGCCGCGATCACGAAGGGTAACGCGGGTGAGGCGAAGTCCTTGCGGACATCGTGGATGAAGTGCCTCATGTTGGCCGCGTATTCCTTCTCGGCACCGCCATACTGGTCGTTCCAGCCCTGGAACCAGACGAAGCCGGTGAGCACGGTCTTGCGGCCTTTCAGTTCGGGGAAAAGCCCGCCGAGGTTTTCACGCGTTTCCCGCACCTCGCGCAGCATGTCCCGGTATGAAGCGCCATATTCCTTACGGATATCCTCCAGGGTGGGCAAGGGTTTTTCGCGCTTGTTTTTTTCATTCTCCTTGCGGACCCTTTCCTGCGCCTGCAGCAATTCCTTTTGCAGCACCTCGTCCGCCGGAAGGCCGGCCGAGGGTGGCCGGAAATTCTTGAACAGGGAATGCCCGCCCCAGGCGGTCTTGATGAGCAGCACCGGTTCGCCGAAATAGTTGCCCATCACCGTGCCGAATTCCAATTCGGGCCCCGTGCGGTTGGGGGATCCGAAGCCGGTGGTCAATTTGCCCTTGCGATCGAGGAATTTGATGAACACATCGTCGCGGACGATCCACTGGTTGTCGCGGCGGAGGTGGCTGAACTGGTCGCGGGTTTTCGGATCAGTCGCTTGATGGTCCAGAAGGGCGTTGGGTGCCTTGCCCTCCATGTTGGATTGGCCGGCCAGGATGAAGACCCGGACGGGCCGGTCTTCCAGGCCGGTCACCTGACCGGGGGACAGAAATCCAGCCAACACATGGATGAAACATCCCAACATGAGACTTCTCCCAAAAAATCAGACATTTTGTTCATCCGCAGCTTTGTCAGGTTCCGCCGACCGCGCCAGCAATCGGAGCATCTTCTCAACATCCCGGGCGTCGGGAACGCTGAAGAAGCCATCGCATGTGACGGTTCGTGCCGAATTCGATTCGCTGGTCAGGATGGTTTCCCCGAAGGCAAGATCGCCGGTGCCATCCTCGCGCTGGATGCGCCGGATGTTCCCGAGTTTATCGGGTGGGTAGGAAGTGACCACATAAGGGCTCCTTCCAAGAACAAGGACAGCCCCGCCGGCGACGAAGCCCAACAGGCTGTCGCCGAAGTAGCCGGAATTCAGGATAAGGGCGCGCTTGTCGGTGAGAATGTATACCGTTTCACGGGCGGCCTTCAACCGTTTTTTCCGGGCCCAAAACGGGCTAAGAAACATGGCCAATCCTATCAGCAGGAAAGGTATGCCAAAGGCACCAAACAGAAGGCGCTGGATATCCAAGTGGGCGAACACCGCCCGGCCTTTGTCAAAAGCGCCTATGGCCCCGGCGATCCAGAATAGGGTGAAACCGGTCCAGGGGATGGCGAAGAGGCATGGGGCCATCAGCCACCATGAGAAACCGGTTGCCGGACGAGGTTGGTCCATCCAGAAGATTTTCTCGCCTGGCTCCAGTTCGGAGGAGACGCGGTCACACAGGTTTTGGGGGAGTTCTGTCAGGAGCATGATCGTCCAGGGGATTGCGAAAAGCAGGTCACCGCGCCTTCGCGCGTTTTTCAATTCTTTCCATCGCTTGTTTGGCCTTGGTTTTCACCAGGAAGCTATCGTCCTTGTCGGCGCGGTAACGCAAAGCCGGCACGGAAGCTTCCGTGCCGATGGCACCCAGCACCTCGCACACCTCGCCGCGTGTGAATTGGTCCGGATTTTCGATCATAGGAATGACAGCCTCCTCGGCGTCAGGTCCCATCAGGACCAAGGCTTCCCGGGCCGCGGCACGCAGGGATAATTCCTCCAAACTCGCAGCCAAACGAGGCGCGTATTGTGTGGCTTTGAGGCGGCCCAGCGCCTTCATGCACGAGGGATTGACGAAAGCATCCCTTTTCTCCAATTGGGCGGCGAGCAATTCGACCTGGTCCGGGGTTGCCCATTTTTCTAGGGCGCGGGCCGCGGAACCCTTGGCGAAACCTTCCCCGGTGGCCAGTACCTTGGCCAGTGCGGCCGCCATCTCGGCATCCGGCACGGCGGGCGGTTTCTGTTCCAGTTTTTGGAGTGATTGCGACAGTTTGAATAGGTCGCCCCCGACAATCTCCCTCAAGATTTCCGCCCGCTCTTGCATGGTCAGCGGCGCCCTGAGTTTCTCGGCAGCCACCCTGGCCGCCTCGGCTGCTTTTGCCTGGGCTTCTTTTTCCGCCTTCAGTTCCACCTCATTCAGGCGATGCAGTGTCACGATGAGGGGGACCTTCACGGTAATGTTCAACTTCCTGGTGACAAGGGTGCCTTCCAGTTTGATATCCACCGGCAAACCGGTTTTCACCTCCACCACCGTCGGTCCAACCAGCACCAATTCCACACGTGGTCCATCCTCCTCCTTTTCAAGTGTTTTCAAGGAGTATTCCCTTTTCAGGGTCAGGAAACCTGGAGTCGTTTTATCCGTCTTTTCCAGATGGATTTTTGTCACCTCCCGGGCGTTGAGGCGCTCCCCATCTGGATCTAAACCCCGCCTGCCAGATATACCGAAAGGAAGGGATGGAGCAGGAATCGTCCTAGCCGGGAATGGAAGACTATTGTCGGTGATGGTGATGGTGGTGCGATTTTCGCGGGTCCATTGTCCGGCTGGTTTTTCCGGGTAGGGTTCGAAAATCAGGGAGGTTATGGTGCCGAGGGCGTAGGGCAATGGGTCACCACCTTTCTCACTCACCGGGTTGCCCAGTTCATCCAGCGTGATTTCATGTCCCTGGCCAAATGGCCGGGGCCCGAAGGGGATCCGGGAAGTACCGGGCAAAACCGGCCTCGGCCTGCCGTCAGCCCGCGGTTTCGCCTGAGTCTTTCGCATCAGATTCGGGTTGCCTAAGTTGATCCGCGTGCCTTGTTTGCCGGTGCCCACAACCCGCAATTCGACCCGTCCTGAGTGGGTTTCCGTGGTATCACCCTCATCTGCCTGAATCTGGATCGCATAGACAGCCGGGGGTGTGTTCCCATCGCCCAGGCGGTAGCGCAACGGGTCATCCGGTTGGGAGGCCAAGCCCATCGAGCACAGCAACAAGGACAGGAAGCAAGCTGTTGGAGGGTGGGTGACACGCATGAATTGGAATCCGGGCGGGAGCTCGGGCGAGGTGGCCAGAATCCCAAGCTAATGGAAGTATCCTGCCGGCGCAATCAGGTGGGTTGGCCCTGCGGATTTGCCGGCAACTCCACCCGGAACAACGTCTCCTGGCCGACGATTGACTGGCAAGTGATGGAGCCGCCGTGGCGCACAGCGATCTCCCGGCAGATCGCGAGACCCAGGCCTGTGCCTCCCGTGCCGGAATCGGACCTGGCGCGCGCCTTGTCCACCCGGTAGAAGCGGTCGAAGATGCGGGGCAGGTCCTTTTCGGCAATGCCGGGGCCCTTGTCGCGCACCTTGACGATCACAAGGCCATCCTGGGTGCGGGTGGAAACGCGGACGCCTTTGCCGCCATGCGCCAGGGCATTGGCCACCAGATTCTGGATCAATTGGCGCAGCAGCACCGGGTCACCCGTCACGCGGGCTGGCCGGATCATCTGGTCCACCGCCTCGGGATCAGGCAATTCTCCCACCACCGACGCGACCAGTTTGGCCATATCCACCGGGGTGGTTTGCAAGACGGAAAAACCCGCATCAGCACGGGCCAGTGTCAGGAGGCGTTCCACCAAGTCGGCCATCCGTTCGGCCGAGGCCTGGCAAACGCGCAGGGCCTTGACATACTCGGCGTTTTCCCGGGGACGGCTCAGTGCCAGTTCGGCCTGGCCCCGGAGTATCGCCAGGGGAGTGCGCAGTTCGTGGGAGGCGTCGGCTGTGAAAGCCGCCTGGCGCTTGAAGGAATCTTCCAGCCGGGCGAAGGTGTTGTTCAGCACCTGGGCCAGATCCCGCAATTCGACATCCACCGTGGCGGGATCGATGCGCCCCTCCAGGCTTTTCGCGCTGAGGCCGGCGGCTGTTTGGGCGATTTTTTTCAGGGGCTTGAAGATCTGGCGGCTGATCCACCACTGCCCCGCCAGGCCGAGGGCCATGATGGAACCACCGGCGACCAGCAGGTTGCGGTCCAGCGGCCACAACCGGCGTTGCACCGGTTCGAGCGGGGTGCCCACCAGGAGGGTAGTCCGCCCGGGACCCAGGATGGAAAGCTCGCGGAAATCGCCGCGTTTCTCAAACCAGGGTTGCCCATCCGACAAGGCGGGGCATTCGGTTCCATCGGGAAGCCCTTCAGACCGCAGCAGGGTACCGTCCGGCATCCAGACCCCGAAATACTGCTCCTCGGAAATCCTTGATTTGGGGGGCAGCTTCAATTCGGCCAACAGGCGGGCCCTCACATCCGGGCGCATACTAAACGGCCTTGGAGGGCGGAATCCGGGGGGTCTGTCCTTTCCCTTGGCGGGTGGTCTTCCCGGCGGGGGGCCATCCCCGGGCGGTTCTCCGCCCGGGGGGGGCGGGTTGTTCAGTTCCCTGCTCAAGAACAAACGCAAGTTGGCATCGAGAGCCGCGGCGGATATTTCCAGCTCCGCATCGAGTTCCGCTTCCTGCGACCGGGCCACCGACCAGTGGATGAACCAGCCAAAGCCTCCCACGGTGCCCAGCAACACCAGGGCCGACCAGAGCATCAGGCGCAGGCGGAGGGACGGGATCATGAGATGTCCGTTCCGGTCTCATCGCCCTCGGGAGTTGGTTCCCCCTCGGCCGGGATCCGGTAGCCGTGGCCCCGGCGGGTCTGGATCAGTCCCTTGCCCAGTTTCTTGCGCAGGTGCGAGACATGGACCTCGACGAGGTTGGACAGGGAATCATCCTGGTCATCGAAGACGCGGTCATAGATGTCGCTTTTGGTCACGAGTTCGCCCCGGCGGGAGGCGAGCAGTTCGAGGATGGCGTATTCGCGGGCGGTGAGCGGGATGGATTCCTCGCCACGACGGACCGACCGGGAATTGGTGTCGATGGTGGTGGAACCCAGTTGGATGGTGGGGGACCCCGTCCCCTGCCTGCGCCTGCCCAGCGCGCGCACACGTGCCAGCAACTCCGTCAGCGCGAAGGGCTTGACCAGGTAGTCATCAGCTCCCAGGTCGAGGCCCTTCACCTTATCATCCACCGTGTCGCGTGCTGTCAGGAAGAGGACCGGGGTGGGTTTTTCGCGCCGCAGTTTGGCCAGAATTTCCCAGCCATCCATGCCTGGCAGCATCACATCCAGCACCACCAGATCGTAGGCGGTGCCCAGCGCCTTGTGCGCGCCGTCCAGACCATCTTCCGCCCAGTCTACGGCGTGCCCATCTTCCCGAAGGGCCTGCACCAGCAGGTTGCGCAGGGCCCGCTCATCCTCCACCACCAGAACCCGCATGGGGTCACCCCGTTTCTGGGCCGACGTTGTGGCCTGTTACCCCACCTTACCGAACCCCATACGCAACCGCATGAAAAACGGCGGGGGGTAAACCCGCCCGCCGCCTTCAGGTGGACCGGTCATCTGCCGGTCAGGGTTTGGGTGGCCGGTTCCTTTCCCGGGCGCGCAACTCCATGGGGTCGGTCACCGGGTTGGCGGGCTCGTAAAACACGCCCTTGCGTTTTCCCTCGGGGAGGTGGTCACGCATCGATTTGACCTGGACGGTGTGGCGGGCCACCACGGTCCGCAGCAGGGCTTCCCAGGAATCCGGCTGGCCGGCCTTCAAGGTGGCCCTTACTTCGCCACCCTGCGCGAATTCATCCGGTGTCACCACCAGGATGTCTTGGGCGCTGCCTGGTGGCAGGCCCTTCACTGGCTGCAGATCCCTGGGATCTTTGGTGCTGGCGTACTGCAACCTGCCCACCAGTTCCGGAGTCCACGCCAGCCGGGTGATGGCATCGACCATGGCCGGGTCGGCATCCTTCGGGAGGATCACCAGGGGCAGGCTGTCGGCTGCGGCCACGGTGAGCGCCAGTGGAACCGAGGCCGCCAGGGGCAGCGACCTGGAAGGAATGGCCGGCTTGCCGGGGTACTTGGAGGCGATGCCGTCAAGCGCCCTGGCAAATGCCTGCGCATCCCGGTAACCCATCCGCATCGACCTGCCGGGTCTGACCAGTTTGGTGACACCATCGGGGGCCAGGATGGCGAACACGGAGTTTTCGAGTTCACCCGAGCGGGTGGGGACCAGATCCTTCAGTAATTTCGACTCCTCGGAGTCTTCATAAGTAGCCAAACGGGCGCAGACAAACTGACGGGAGGCGATGACCACCGCCTGATCGGACAGGAAACTCCTGTCCATGTCCTGTTTGCCTGGTCACCAAATGCCCGGGATGCCGGCGCAATGCGGCGCGGCTGAAACCAGCAGGATGGGCCGGCCGGTGCGGGCGGCTTCGGCCTTGGCGGATTGCCAGGTGCCGAACCACTGGATGCCGCCGGTGTTGCCTGCCTTAACCTCGTCATCGGCCCCAGGGCGGTTGGGACGGTTGGCACCGGGACCGCCGGGCCCCTTGGTTGCTCCACGGCCCGCACCGGGGGGGCCATCAAAACCTCCGGGAGGACCACCGGGACCACCCATGGGCGGGCGGGCATCGCGGATTTTTTGAAGTTGTTCGGGGGTGAGGATTTTTTCCAGGCGGCCCTTCACCTCTTTTTCCAGATCGCGGATGGCAGTGGACTGGGTGTCGGTCAGGGCGAGGTCTTCCGCCACATGGGGAGGGATGACCGTGCCGGGCTGGAAACCTCTTCCCTTGCCCTTGGGGCCGCCGAATTTGCCTTCGCCCTTGGGACCCTTGTCCCCTTTGGGTCCCTTTTCACCCTTGGGGGGCGGACCTTTCGGGGAGTCCCCGGGACCGCCATCTCCTGGCGGTTGGGCCGGCCCCCAAAGAGCCATGGTGGTCAGGCCACCGGCCACCATCAACAGCATCGCCATGCGGAACATGAAAATACCTCCCTAGATTGGTCGATAAAATTCAAACCATCAGTTATCCATCGCCGGCCTGGGCGGGCGATCCTTTTCCGCTTTGCCTTTGGGGCCCGCGGGCCCGCCACAACCGGCGGCAAGCGCCATGAGGAAAATCAACCCGATCAGTTTCATGGCGCCATCCCCACCCGGTAAAGCGATTTGCTGGAGCGCAACAGCAGTCCTCCCTCAACGGGGGCCGGAGTGGCGCTGAAATCCCCGCCATTGGCCAGTTTGTTCTGGAGTAAAACCTCTGGTTTGTCGCCCAGTGAGAGGACAAAGACACCCTCCCGCCTGGTCTGGCAATACAGTTTGTCACCAACCAGCACCAGCGAGGCGTAAACCGATCGACTGCGACCACCCCGCTCGGCAAGCGGCAGTTTGAAATCATGTATTGTTTTGCCATTGGTGGCGTCGAGCACCTTCATTGCCCCCATTTCATCCACCCAATACAGTTTTTCGGCATGCAACAGGGGGGTGGGCACATAGCAACTCGCGCCCACTTCCCAGGCAACCCTGCCGCCTTTGGGTTCGGTCTTGGCTCCCAGGCGCAATGCGGAGGTTCCTTTCGATTCGAAACCACCGGTTACCAAGGCAATGCTCTCGCCTGCAACGGTGCCTGTGATCACACTGGGGGAAATATTGCCCCGGGCCCGAAGCGGGGCAAACCAGACCAATTTGCCGTTCTTGGGATTCAGAGCCCAAATCTCGCCTGGCGTGGCCACGACCAGATTCTCCACACCATCGGTACCCTTCGCCAAGGCGGGTGTGCCAAACGCGAGGGCCAGGTTGCCCCCCTCGGCTTTCCAGACCTGCTTGCCAGTGGATTTTTCAAAGGCCAGGATGGCCCTGCTCTCACTGGAGGCGTTCACCACCACCCAATCACCCACTAAAAGCGGACTGGCTGCCGAGCCCCAGCCCCGCGGATCAGATTCCACCCCGCAATCGGACTGCCATAAACGCTTTCCTTCGTGGTCATATGCAAACAATCCCGCCTTGCCCAGATAGGCATAGACCCGGTCGGCATCCACGGCTGGCGTGCTGGAGGCGTATCCATGCTCGGTGATATAGCCCCGGTAGGGATCTTCTTCAGCCTTGGTGGATACATCCTCCTGCCAAAGCTTTTTTCCGGTTTTCAGATCCACAGCAAGCAGGTGGCGCTTTAATTCGGTGGCGTTCCCTGTGGTGCCTTCGACCCCGTAACCGCTGTAGCAGGTGACAAATGCCTTGCCGCCCCAGTGCACTGGGCTGGATGAGCCTGGCCCGGGCAGATCGAGCCTCCAAACCAGATGGGAGTTTTCAGACCAGGTTTCGGGCACCTTGGTTTCCGGTGCGATGCCCGAACGGCCAGCCCCCCGAAAGCCAGGCCAATTGCCATCAGCCCAGACCGAAAACAGAACTATTGCCACATATGGCATGGATATCACCTGCTAAGCCGCAGTTTCTTTCCAAGGAAAATGTACCTGAAGCTACCTGAAGGCAGCGTGAATCGTTGGGCTCGGATAGAAAAACAAACCATTTGACCAGACGGCAGGCAAACATTAAAAAGAGATTAACATATCCCTTTCTTCGGTTTTTCTCGTTCAGTGAAGTTGAACGCCTGTTTCCGAATGGTCCCATGGTTGGTTGAGAGGTTTGGCCAGGTCCCGGGAGTGTCCGCATGCTCTTCACGAGCCGCAACTATCCGCGGTGCCCCCGATGCAAATCGGATCGAGTCTATTTTTCCTCGCCCAAACCGGGTGATTTTTTCTTCAAGCTGATCTTGCAGGCACCGGTACGGTGCCAGGCCTGTTACACCCGTTTCGGCACTTGGTTTAAAGCCAAAAAACTAGACGAGTCGACCAAGGCCAAATCGGATTCGACGAAAACCTCGGGTATCCGGTCGGCATCGCCCCTGGATGGGAATAAGACTGGGGGTTGATTGGGTAAGGCTCTACTGCAGCAGTATCTTTTCCCCCTTGGCGTATTCTTTTTTCTCCCGGCCTTGCTTGTAGACATGCACCTTACCGGGGCCCAGCACTTCGGTGGTTTTGGGAGTCACCACCAGGGCGGTGGCTTCGTCGATGCCGATGCCCAGATATCCGGGCTGCTGGCGGATGAACTGTTCCATGTCGGCAAAACGCCGGCGCTGGCTGAAATGCTGGTCGATACCCACGCCAGGCAGAAACGCCAGGCCCCGGTCGTAGCCGGGTACCAGGATTTCCCGATTGCCCAAGGGGCCGCCGCGGCACAGGTAATCTCCCACAATGGTGGCGCCGGCGGAGCTGCCGCCGATCACACCACCGCGGGCAAGCACGGCCCGCATCGCCTCCAGGGATTTGGTTCCCTCGTAGGCATCCACAAAACGCCATTGCCGACCACCGCCAAACCAGACGCCCTTCGCCTGGGCCAGCAGGTTCACATACTCATCCGAATCCACCTCCGACCTGGTCACGCCAGCCAAAGCCTTGACGTTGGTCGCTCCGGCCCGTTTGAAAAAGCCCCCGGCTTGGCGTGCCTCGCGCACGCTGTCGCCCGGTTCGCCGGCTGTGGGTAGCACCACGATCAGCGCGTCCTTGCCGCCCGCTAGGTCGATAAACTTCTCCACCACTTCGGGCACCATGCCGCCTCCGCCCACTGCCACTAGGGAGCCTTTTTCCAGAAGCGGTTTGCCGCGTGGCGCCGGTTCGCCCAAAGCGGCGAGGCGCCAAAGTCTGGGCAGGTCATCCACCTCGTTTTCGCCTTCGACTCCCTTCCAGGTCTGCTCTCGCACGGTTTTGCCATCGAGGCTCCAGATGGCGTGGACGCCCCCGGTGCCAGCCGCCGCCATGAGGCGCTGGTTGATGATGAGCGCGGTACCTTCATCGATCCCCAATCCCACCAGGCCTTGGTTGTTTTTTACCGCGGTGGCAAGCCGAGCCTTTCGGGAGCGTTGGGTGAAATGCTGATCGATAATCACCCGGGGCAGCAGATCGAGGCCGGTGGCCATCACCGGCGTGTCGGCCTGTTTGCCCTCCGACGCAATCATCACTCTGGACATGATGGCGGCGCCTGCGGAGGTGCCTCCCACCACGCCGCCACGGCGCAGGAGATTCTTCAGGCCTTGCTCCACCGGAGTGCCCTGGTAGAGCTGGGCCAGACGGGTTTGCTGGCCGCCATCGATCCAGACGGCCTGTGCTTGCTCCAGCAGGCGGGCGGAATCCGGTTTCAGGGCTTCGTCGCGGGTCGCGCAATCGAGGATGGTCGCCTCGGGGAAGTCGGCAGACCAATCGCGTAGGATTTCAGCAGGTGGTTTGTTTTTGCCGGAAGCGCCGGCGGAGGGAATGACCACCAGCTTGCCAGTGCCCTTGCGGGCTTCGGTGACAAACACCTCGCGCGCTTTTGCGGGGGTTTTGCCTCCACCCACAATGACCAGCGTGCCGCCCGGAACCAGGGCAACGAAATCTGGCCCAGCCAACTGGTTGGTTGCTGTTTTTTCACCCAGAACGGCTGCCGGAGTCAGGCCAATCAGCAACAGGTAGCCAAAAGGAAGCCAGAGTCTTGTCATGATGGGTCCTGGTTTTTCAGAACAAAGTTGCCGGTTGGAAGTCAAACCGCGAACAGGGATTTTTCAATGTCGGCAAAGGCCTTGAACTCCAAGGCATTTCCGGTCGGGTCGAGGAAGAACATGGTTTTCTGCTCGCCGGGCAGACCTGCGAAACGGGTGTAGGGTTCCACCACAAACTCTGTCACGAAGGTGCGTATTCTTTTTTCCAGGGCTTCCCAATCAGGGATGGTCAGCACGACGCCGTAATGCGGAACCGGGATGCCATGTCCGTCCACCGGGTTGAAGTGGTGCTGCATCTTGCCGGATTTGCCGATGGATGGATCCAGGTGCACCACGAACTGGTGGCCGAACAGGTTGAAATCGATCCAGGTGGGGGCGGAGCGCCCCTCCGGCAGCCCCATTTGGGTGCCGTAGAAATGGCGGGCCTCCGGGATGTCCCGCACCGGAACGGCGACATGGAAGGGTGTCAGCGGCATGGTCAGGCGACCTCCCAGCTCTTGCGGTATTCCTTGCCCAGGTACTGGTTGGCCGCGGGGAGATTGGTGACCTTGCCGGTAACAGGATCGTATTCGATGGCAGTACCCACGCGGTGGGCGATGTTGCCCAGCAGGACCAGTTCGGTGAACGGGCCGGCGTAGGCGAAGTTGCTGCCGGTGCGGCTGCCGGTCTTGCAGGCCTCTAACCATTGCCGGTGATGCCCGGGCGACTTGGGCAGGTAGGATTCGGGACCTTTGAAATCCTTGAATTTTTCCTCGGGGAGCAGTTTGGGCATGTGGTCGTGCTGGATGGAGATTTTGCCGGTATCCCCGATGAACAGCGAACCGTTCATGGGCAATTCTTTGGCGATGGTTGCAGGGGCTTGGGTTTCCCCCTCGTACCAATGCACCTTCACCGGGGCCAGTTTGCCCCGGGCACCGAATTCCAGCACGGTGTGCATCCATTTGGGGGCGCTGAACGGGTTGGCTGGGGGTGCTTCGGAGGTTACCTTCACAGGGCCGGACGCCTTGCCGAGGTCGAGCGCCCAGAAGGTGGGATCCATCAGGTGAATGGCCATGTCGCCAATGGCCCCGCAGCCGAAATCCCACCAGCCGCGCCACTTGAATGGCACATAGGCGGCGTTGTAATCACGCAGGGCCGCAGGCCCAAGCCATAGGTCCCAATCCAGATGGGCCGGCACTTTTTGTGCAACCGTGGGCTTGGCCATACCTTGGGGCCACCAGCGGCCGGGGCGGTCGGTGATCACATGCACTTCGCGCACCTGGCCGATGGCCCCCGACTGGATCAGTTCGACCAGCCGGAGGTACCCGGGGTGTTCGTGGTTCTGGGTGCCCATCTGGGTGGCCACTTTCTTCTCGGCGGCCAATTTGGTGATCAGACGGGCCTCTTCCACCGTGTGGGTGAGGGGCTTTTCACAGTAGACATGCAGGCCACGGCGCAGGGCGCGCACGGTGGCGGGGGCGTGGTGGTGGTCGGGGGTGCCGATGACCACCGCCTCGAGGTCTTTCTGTTCCAGCAACTGGCGATAGTCGGCATATTTCCTGGCCCCGGTGTGGCGAGCCCCTGCGGCGCCCAGCGCTCCCTGGTCCACATCGCACAGGGCGACGATGTTCTCGCTGGAGACGCCGTCCAGGTCTCCGGCCCCGCGGCCCCCGACACCGATGGCACCGATATTCAGCTTGCCACCCGAACCGAGCACCCGAGTGTAGCTGGCAGCCGGCAGATTCCCGGCCAGCAGGCCGCCTGCCAGGGAGGCAACGATGAAGTCTCTGCGCGGAATGGCATGCGGCATGGCTTTGTTCCGGACGGGTGGGAGCTGTCGGGTGAGGATTTGATCTTCGGTCATGGCGCCACGCCGGTCAACCATTGGTTGGGCTGCGCTGGTATGCTTTTGGGATCAGGCAATCCTTGCGGGAGTGGGCCATGCTTTCATTCTTTTTGGCCCTGACATTGTTGGGGCAGAACCAGGCGGCCAAGGCGACCGGCAAACCGAATGTGCTGGTCATCCTGTGCGATGATTTGCGGTGGGATCATCTGGGCTGCGCGGGGCATCCGTTCATCAAGACCCCTCACATCGACCGGCTGGCCAAGGAGGGGGTGCGTTTTGCCAACGCCTTTTGCACCACCTCGCTATGTTCGCCCAGCCGGGCCTCCATACTTTCGGGCCGGTACGCGCACCGCCACGGCGTGAATGACAACTTCACGGAGTATCCGGCGAACTTGCCCTCGTTTCCCAAAGCGCTGCAGGGGGCGGGTTACCAGACCGCCTACTTCGGCAAGTACCACATGGGGGAAAACGATGATGGGCCCAGGCCCGGATTCGACACCTTTGTCACCCACAAGGGGCAGGGCAAATATTTCGACACCGAATGGAATCTTTCCGGCAAGGAACGGAAGGTGATCCCTGGCTACTACACCACGGTGGTGACCGACTTGGCTCAGGGGTGGCTGAAGGAAAGACCTGCGGACAAGCCCTGGATGCTGTTCATGGGGCACAAGGCGCCGCACAGCTTCTACACACCCGAACCCAAATATGCCAAGGCCTTTGACGGGGTGGAAATCCGCTATCCGTCGTCCGCTTGCCAGTTGGATGACAAGCCGGCCTGGTTCAAGGATCGCCTGGACACCTGGCACGGCATCTACGGGCCGCTCTTTGATTTCCGCAAGAAATTTCCAGACCGGAGCCCGGCCGCGGAGAAGGACTTCGCGGCGATGATCCGCGCCTATTCCGCCACCATCCTGTCGGTGGATGACAGCGTGGGCCGCATGATGGAAACGCTGCGCCAGCGCGGGGAGCTCGACAACACCCTGGTGGTGTTCATGGGGGATAACGGCCTGCTCAACGGCGAACATGGCATGGTGGACAAAAGGACCATGCACGAGCCCTCCATCCGCATTCCGATCATCGCCCGGCATCCGTGTCTGGGGGAAGGCAAGGTGGAAAAGGGCCTGACACTCACCGTGGACATCGCCCCGGCCATTTTGGAACTGTGTGGTTTGGACCCATTGCCGGGAACCCAGGGCCGATCGTGGGGCAAGCTGGTCACGGTGGGGGACCCGGCTTGGCGACAATCGTTCGCTTATGTTTACAACTACGAGAAACAGTTTCCCTACACGCCCAATGTGCGCGGAGTGCGCACCCAGACCCACAAGTATATCCATTACCCGCATGGCGACGGCAAACCGGACCGTCATCTGGCGGAGCTGTATGACCTGGTCGCCGACCCGGGTGAAAACAGGAATCTGATCGCCAGCAAAGACCATCAAAAGGTGTTGCAGGACCTGAAAACCGAGCTTGGGCGGCTGGAAAAGGAGCTCGGCCTGCCGGACAGCATGCCACTGGACCTTGGTATAGGCAAGGCGTTACCGGATCAGGCGATACGGTGAGGCAGGTTGGAAAAAGGGTCTTGAATTACAATGCCATGGGAGGGAAGCAGATGATTCAGCCCTTGGATGATTCCCAATCGGAATCTGAAAGATATATCGATCCGATGGTCCGGGCCTACATGCCCGGAATAGATGTTTCACTCTTGCTGGAAAATCTCAAACTTACCCCCGAGGAGAGAATCCTCAAGCATGACAAGATGCTGCGATTAGTTCTGGAGGCCCGCCAGGCAGGCAAACGGCTTCGGGGAGAAATTCCATGACGGACAACGGGGCGGTTCTCAAGGCGCTGACAGCAGCTCACGTTGAATTCATTCTGATAGGTGGCTTGGCTGCAATTGTTCACGGGTCGGCACGGGTGACCTACGATATTGATGTTCTTTACAATCGGGAAGAAGATAACCTTGGTCGCTTGGCAAGCAGTTTGGCACCCTTCTTTCCCTATCCCCGGGGTGCACCCAAAGGTTTACCATTTGAATGGTCAAAAAATAAGCTTCAGCATGGCTGCAATTTCACCTTGGTGACGACATTGGGCGATATAGATTTGCTGGGTTTGGTGCCAGGCAATGGAACTTATGAAACTATCTTGCCCAATTCCCAGCCGATCACCTTGGCAGGATCTACTTTTCCTGTGGTATCCCTTTCAGATTTGATTCATTTGAAAACGGCTGCTGGCAGGCCCAAGGATTTGGAAGCGTTGGCGGAATTGGAAATCCTAATGAGGCAAAAAAAATGAATGCCGGCGGATTCTGCCGGCATTTATGAATGAATCCTATTTCTTGAATACAAACGGAAACTATTTGCCAGTTTCCTTGATCCAAATATTCCTGAAGCTCATCGGTTTGCTGGCGTCGCCATGCGACTGCAGCTTGATGGCGGCGGTGTCGTAGGGTTTGTACTTTGGCTGGCCGATGAAGGCGGTTTCCCCCTTCAGAACGAAGCGGTCCTGGACGAGGACGCCGTTGAACAGCACGGTGACTGTGGCGGGGCTTTCCAGGGAACCATCGGACTTGAAGCGCGGGGCTGTCCAGGTGACATCGTAAGTCTGCCACTCGCCTGGTTTGCGGCTGGGGTTGGCCAGCGGGATGGCCTGCTTGTAGATGCTCGCGGCCATGCCGTTGACATAGGTTTCGTTCTGGTGGCTGTCGAGGATCTGCAATTCATACCCGGCATCCCTGCCGCCTGTGGAGGCGAGGAACAAACCGCTGTTGCTGCGATCCTGGCCCTTGAATTCGGAGTTGTCAGGGAACAGGAACTCGAGGTGGAGCTGGTAGTCCTTGAACTTGCGCTTAGTCTCGATGTTGCCTGTCTTCTTGTTCACCACCAGCACGCCATCCTTGAGGATCCAGTCGGCGGGCTTGCGATTGCCGGTGTTGATCCATTCATCGAGGTTCTTGCCATCGAACAGGATGATCGCCCCCTCGGGGGCGGGAGTTTCCTTGTAGGGCCCTGGCTGGACCACCGGCGGAACCGGCGTCCATGCCTCGGTGTCCTCGGGCTTGGGACGCGCGGGTTTATCCTGTGCAAAAACCAGATTGGAAACGCCCAGCAGGGCGGCCAGGGCCAAGGGCAAAGGCTTGAGCATCTGAAGATTCCTTGAAAAGTCAACCGATGGACAAAGGAAGGACTGATCCTATCCTCAGAAAACCGAACAGAAAAGAGCCGGGGGGCGCCACCCGGTTGAGTGGCGCCCCCCGGAGTTTTTTCACAAACTGTCAAGCCTTGGTGGGTCGACCCAATTCCCCTGCCAGCATCGCGCCCACCATTTGACGGAACGCCAGGCTGCCATTGGTTTGCACACCCGGGACAGGCGCGGGTTTCGACTGAAGTGTCGCCTGGGCCGTTGCAGTCGTTTTTGGTTTGGGAGGCACAGCCACCTGGGACTGGATTTGGGTGTCACCACGGGTGAAGGAGGCCTTGGGGCCTTGCACCACCTTGCCATCGGCCAGGGTGAGCCGGACTTGGTAATCCCCCAGGCGCAACCCTTCCAGCACGCCGAAACGGTACTGGCCCTGGGGATTGGTGGTGGCGGTGGCGACCACCTGCCCGTCAGTCAGGGAGACCAGTTCCACCCTCACCTGGCCCAACCCGTTTTCGCCGCGATCCTGTCTTCCATTGGCATTGCCATCGGCAAACACCATTCCCGAGAGTTCGGCCTTGAAGACAAAGGCGTTGGGTTGCAGGTTGGTGGTGCCGCTGTTGCGGGCGATTAGTGCGGATAGCGAGGTGCGTTGCACCTCGTTCAGATCGGCACCTTTGAACTTGTTCTGGTACCAGAAACGATCACCATCACGCAGCCGGGTGAACTGATCGGCGATGATGGCGCGAGCTGTAGCCCCCACACTGGCACCGGGCAAGTGCTTCTCCGCCAAAACACCCACCCACAGGTCGATCCGATTCACGGATCCGTAGACCTCCTTCAGTTTGGCCTGCAGCGCCTTGTCATCGGTGATCTGGCTGAAATCCGTCACCTTGGGCAGGCCGTAGGCGGCGCGGGTGGTGTTGTAGTCGTTCAGGCCGTGGTCGCGGCCGCGTTGGATGTTCAGCGCCGCCAGGTCGAGGCCGCCCTGTCCGGGCCGGCCGAACAGGAAATCGCGCAGCTCGTCCACCACTTTGAGATCGACCTCCTCGCTGGGATCGCTGGCCAGGTATTTGAGGACGCCGTCCACCCCCAGGGTTTTGACGATGGTGGGATTGAAGAAGGCGTCTTTCAGGGACACACTGGGGGCCACCTCCATGCCGTTGTTGTCGAGGAACTGGATGTCGCTGCCCACGATGCTGTGGCCGAAGCGGAATCCGGCGGTGGCGAACTCGTTGGCGATGGCCGGGTTCACCTGTGGCTTGTAACCGCTGTAGGGCTTCAAACCGGCAGGGCCAAGCAACGAAGGCAGCCATTCGTTGTAGGTGATCACCTGAACCTCCGCGATCACCCAGGCGCGCGCCTGCTGGTAGATCTGCTCATCGGTCCAGGTTGGGTTGGCCTTGGCGAATTGCGCGGCCAATCGGTTGTGCTCCCGCAGGAAAACGGTGTGCAGGCTGGTCAATTCGGGATTTTCACCCACGCGCACATCGCCGGCAAGGAAATTGCCGGAGGCATCGGTGGGCAGCAGGTTGCCGGCGCTGGTCTTCATCTGTCCGCCGCTCAGCGTGCGCAGGGAGTTGGCGGTGGTGGTATCGGATCCATAGATCATCGAGCCGTCCAGCCAGGCGGTGATGCTGTTCACCTGTTGCCTGGGGTTGGCGGCGCTGGTGCCGGTCTTGGCATCGAACTCCGACCGGTTCATCGGGATGGTTTTGGTTCCGGTCCCGGCCGGGTCGAACGAGGGGTCGCCGCTTGGCACCGGGATGGGAAGCGCCTCCGCCTTGCCGGTGTTGGTCAGGTCCATGTCGTGATCGATGAACTGGCCCCAGGCGTAGACCATGGCGCTGAGCAGGCGGTCGCTCGAGGTGCTTTGACCGTCCTGGTCGCCGAGCGCATTGCTGATGGCGCGGGCGCTTGGCAGATCGGCCCCGGCGGGTGTGGAAACGCCGTCGGCATAGGCGGCTGGTGCGATGCGGATGTAGTCGGTGCCTGTCTGGCCCCAGGCGGGGTTGGCCGTGTTGTTGCCGGAGCCATCCACCGAGTAAAAGGGCCCCAGCACCGCCGGGACGGCCCGTTCCTCAAGGGCCATCAAGTTCAGTCGGGCCGCGGTTTTGGGGCGGTTTGAACCTGAAGAGAACCTGAAGCCAAGGAATGACAGGGGCAAAAAGCTGGTCAGTTGGCTGAAACGGCCCATGGCTGATCCTCCGAAGTGGCACCGATCGGGTGCTTGCCGCCAAGGCCACCGGGTCGATGTGACAGTGGAACGGGGCCTTGGTGTGGCAACGGTAGGTCAGGTTATGGGGCTGTCAAAAACTTCAGGTGGATTTCAGGTTCGGTTCAAAACCCGTTGCCGTCGGGGCGGAGGGCCAAGGGCCTGTCATCCGCTGTTCCGCCGCTCTTCAAGCTCCTGCCAGCGTTGGTAGAGCTTCTCCACCACTGTCTGTTGCTCATCCATCAGTCGGCAGGCTTCAGCCAGGATCAAATGCCCGGCGTTGGCGGACCGTTCCACTTCCTCGTGCAGCTTGGCCAGCAATTCCTCGGCCGCCAACAGCTTGGCCTCCATGCCATCCAGTTCTTCCTGTTCCCGGTTGCTCAACCGCTTTCGGGCCTTGGACCCGGCCTTGACCGGGGCCGCGGAGGATTTGGCGGCGGCTTTTGCCTGGGCCTTTTCCTTTTGCTCGAGTGCCTGCTCATAGGCGGTCAGCCACTGGTCCACGGAGCCGTAGTTGCCCGAGCCCCCCTCGCCATCGAGGCCGACCACCTCGGTGCAGATGCGGTCCATCAGTTCCCGGTCATGGCTGACCAGCACCAGCGCCCCGGGGAAGCTGGCCAGGGTTTCCTCCAGCACCTCGAGCGCGGGGATGTCGAGGTCGTTGGTGGGCTCGTCCAGCAGCAGCAGGTCGGCGGGCTGCACCATCATCTGGGCCATGCGCAGGCGCGCCTGCTCGCCGCCCGACAGCGCGCCCACCGCCATGTCCAATTGCTCGTCCTTGAACAGGAATCGCTTGGCCCAGGCCAGCACATGGTAGGACTTGTCCTGGAATTTCACGGTGTCGCCGTTGGGGCATAGCGCCTTTTTCAGGTTCTGCAGCGGATCCAGCGCGGTGCGGCCCTGCTCGAACATCACGGTGCGCAAATTTTCTGCCGACACCACCGTGCCGGCGTCGGGCTTGTGCTCGCCGGAGAGGGTGCGCAACAGCACCGACTTGCCGCTGCCGTTGGGGCCCAGCAGACCCAGTTTCATGCCCGGGGTGAGGATCAGGTCGATGTCCCTGAAAAGCTCGCGGCCACCCATCTGCTTGGCCAGCCCGGTCACTGTGAGCAGCTTGCGCGTCTGCCTGCCGGTGGCGGCGAAGGAGATGCCGGCCGGCCCCGCCTGGGAATTGCGATATTTCAGTTCGGCCAATTCTTCCCGGCGCTTGTGGGCGTCCTCCACGCGCGAGGCCGCCTTGCGGGTTTGGGCGGCCGCCTTTCTGCCCAGCCATTCCGTCTCCCGGCGCACCTGGTTGGCCACCGCCTCCTGCTGACTGGCCTGCCCCGTGAGGAATTCCTCCCGGCGGCTCGCGAAGTCCTCATAGGAACCCTTCGAACGGAAATAGCCCGCCGGGTAGACCTTGTTGATTTCAAGAATCTCATCGGCCACAGCGCGCAAAAAGGCGCGGTCGTGGGTCGCCACCAGGTAGCCGAAATTCGAGGAGCGCAGCAGGCGCTCCAGCCACAGGATGCCGGGGAGGTCGAGGTGGTTGGTCGGCTCGTCCAGCAGCAGCAGGTCGGGCTCGAAAGCCAGTTCCCTGGCCAGGCTCAGGCGCTTGCGCCAGCCACCCGACAGTTTCTCGGCGACCAGGTCGTGGTCGTTGAATCCCACCCGGGTGAGGTGGATGGCGGCCCGGGTCTCCCGTTCGTAATCCTCCAGATTCTCGCCAGCCAAGGCGTCGACAATCACCTCGCGCAGGGTTTTGCCGGGCTCAAAACGGTCATCTTGGGCCAGATAGCCGATCCGTGCCCCTTTCCGGGCGGTGCGAATTCCGGAATCGACAGGTTCCCGGCCGGCCAGCAGTTTCAGGAGGGTGGATTTGCCGGCGCCGTTGGGTCCGATCAAGCCGATGCGTTCGCCCACGGCCAGATCAAAAGATAGATCCTTGAAAAGGGGGCGTTGGCCGAAAGCCTTCGTCAATCCCTGCACACCCAACAGCACACTCATGCGATAACCCCAAAAAGCAAGGATTCCCCAAGCCAGGCCCTGGCTGGGGAATCCTTCATGCTAGCACGCCTTAGCTCAGGCTGCGGGCCGACTGACCTCGAAACGCACGACCGGGATCTTCAGCGAACGCACCCGGTCGAGTTCGTCCAGCAGGCGCTGCAGGTCGTGCCGCAGGATGACATCGTGGCAGCAACTGGCCCGGTCGCGGATGGCGTCAAGCTCCTGATCCGACAAAACCTTGCGGGGTGTGATCTCCGGCATGGCTGGCCCTTCCTTTCGGGAGAGAGTTCAAGCCTGCCCCGCCGGAGGGAGAGGGTCAATCGGGTGGCCATCCCCGACTTTCAGATGGCCTGACGGCCATGCCGCGTGGTTTATTTATTCCGATCCTGAGGGCGCATTTCCAGCTTGTCGGCCACATCGCCATTCTTGCGGTCCCCGGTTTGGTTCTGCGGAAGGTAGGCGCGCACATATTCCAGGGTGGCCTTGGCGCCGTCCACCCGCACCCGCACATGGCCGGACGGTGGGATGAAGGTCCCACGGATGTAACCGTATTCATCGACATTGCGCAGGCGGTCACCGCCCTGATGGCCGGGCTGGGGCACCATGATGTAGGCAACCCCGTCCAGTTCCTGCCGGGCATAGAAGTGGTCGTGGCCGTGGAAAACGGCATCCACCTGGTGCTTCACCAGCAACTGGTGGATGGGCATGGACCAACCGGGCCGGCGGGTCTTGAACTCATCCTTGCCGTCCTTGCCCTTGCCGCCCCACTCGTAGAGCGCGGCTGCCTCGGAACCGCCTCGGGCCGAATCATCCAGGCCACCCACCAGATGGTGGATGAACACGAACTTGTGGAGCGCCTTGGACGAGGCCAGAGTCTTTTCCAGCCACTTGTATTGCTCCTCTCCCAGCGTGCGCGCCCAGTTGCCGTCGGGGCTCTCGCGCCGGGTGCGCCCGGTGCTCCAGAACGGGTCGAGCGCGATCATCAGGGCATCACCCCACTGCCAGGCGTAGTAGTTGCCCATCTTGCCAAGGGGCGGTTTGGGGGTGTTGTTCCCGGAATAGAAACCGTCGGGAAGCACGGGGGGGAAATACTTGTGGCGGGTCTGGCAAGACCAGACGGCCATGCTATCGCCGCTCGCCGAGTACCGGTCGAGCCGTTCGCCGTCATGGTTGCCGGGGACGAGGAACACGGCGGCTCCGGTGCCGATGCGGCCGAAGTAGTAGCGTTGCGCGATGTATTGTGGCAACGCGTCCTGGTATTTGGGGTACTTGTCGGTCATGAAAGTGTCGCCCAGATCGACATGGAAATCGGGCTTGTCGGCCAGGGCGTTGGCCAGAGTTTTCTCATAGAGGGCGGCGCGGGTGCCCTGATCGAGGTGCGAGTCGGCCTGCAGCGTGAAAGTGAAGGGGGAGCCCGGCTTGCGCTGGGTGTGGAAACGGCCGGAGGCCGCGGTCTTGAAATCGCCCTCACCCGGCTTTTTGGTCAGCAGGGAGTAGGTGTATTCGGTGTCGGGCGCGAGGTTGTCGAGCAGGAACAAGGCTGGCTTGTCGTTCTCCAGCTTGCGCGGCGCGGTTTTACCCGGGCCGAAATCAATTCGCGCCTCCAGATCGGTGTAGGCCATCACACTGGCGGTGATGGATCTGTCGGTGGGTCTCGACAGGATCAGGTCCACGGGATGGGCGGGCGCGGGGCCGGCGAACTCGTGCTTGGGCCCGCCGGTCTTACCCTGTCCCTTACCTTTGCCTTTACCTTGGGTTTCTCCCTTTCTCTGGGACTTGGAATTATCCGGCTGTTTTCCGGGTGGCTGGGCCCCGGCGGCATTATCCAGCGCGGCCCAGGCGGTGAATGCCGCCAGCATTGAAAAAACCATGGCACAACGGAAAAGAGGCATGGGTATTCACCCGTGAAGTCAATGAGGATTGGAAGCAAGCGAGATGATTATTCGACATCAGCGGGTGGTTTTTTCTTGTTGGCGCCGGGCTTCTTGTTGCCACCGCCGCCACCCATGCCGCCGCGCTTGGAGGGCGGCGGCGGCTTGGACGGGTCGTAGTCGGGGTTGGCTGTGGGCAGTTGCGCGTTGACCTGGGTGAGGTAATCCGCCAGGCGTGCCTTCAGCCTTGCGGTTTCGGTGGGCATTTTCGACGCCAGATCGGTCCGCTCGCGCAGGTCCTTGCCAAGGTCATACAGGGCCACCCGGTTGTCCTCGTAAAACCGGATGAGTTTCATGTCGCCTGAAATGATCGCGGAGTGGGGTGTGTCACCCTGGTAGTGGGGGAAATGGAACACCAGTTCCTCGCGGGGCCGGGCCACTTTCCCTTTGCCATCGTTTTTCAGCACGGTGACGATGCTGCCGCCCTCGATACCCTTCGGCAATCTCGACGAGGGGACGCCGGCCCAATCGCAGAAAGTCGGGAGCATGTCGTAGCCGACGATACGGGTGTGGCTCCAGGAGTTCGGCTGGATTCCGGGGCCCCGAATGATGAACGGCACCCGGATGCCACCCTCGTAGACATCGCCCTTTCCGCCATTGAGGGCGGCCCGTCCCGCGCCACCACCTCCACCGCCACCGTTGTCGGATGTGTAGATCACAAAAGTATTGCCGGCGAGGCCCAATTGGTCGATCGACTTGAGCAAGGCCCCCACCCCGGTGTCGAGATCCTCGGCGATGGCGGCGCGCGCCGAGTTCTTGCCATCGGCAAGCTTCTCGTATTTGGCCAGCGTGGCCTTGTTGGCGTTCTCGGCCGCATGCAGGGCGTTCCATGAGAGCTGGATATAGAAAGGCTTGCCGGCCTTGCGGCTTTTTTCCATGAAGGCGGCCGCCTTTTTTGCCATGCCGAAGATGTCGACCGGGTTGGGATCCTTGTACTGGAAGGCATGCTCGTTGCCGGTGTCGCCGTCGCTCTCGTCATAGCCATGTTTTTCCGGACCGCCGCCGCTGATGTGCCATTTGCCGTAATGGGCGGTGGCGTAGCCGGCCCCCTTCAGCAATTCGCCGATGGTGGTCTCCTGCTGGCTGATCGATTTGATCAGTCTGGGTTCGATGAGTTTCCTGCCCGACTCGGCCGGGGCGGCCTTGGTCCAGTGGAGCTGGGCCGGGCTTTTGCCTGTCTGGATGCTGATGCGCGTGGGGGAACAGACGGGCGCCGGGGAGTAGGCGGCGCTGAAGCGCATGCCCTGGGCGGCAAATTTTTCCAGGCAAGGTGTCTGGATGATGGCGTTTTTGGAACCGGGCACATCGGGATGCATCGGCACCGACAGGCCGTTCCATCCTTGGTCATCCGCCATCATGAAAATGATATTGGGCCTGTCGGCCGCCCGGGCCAGGGTGGAGACGGCCAATATGGCCAGAACATACAGGTGACGCATGACTGTTCCTCCCAAAAAGGATCAATCGCGGGGACGGCGTTGGCTCGGGCCGGTTTGGGCGGCTTCGGCCCTGGTGATCTTGCCTGCCTTTTTCCTGTCTGCCTTCTCGAACATCTTCAGCATGAAGCCTTCCAAACCGGCATTGGTGATGGTTCCATCCTTCTCGGCGAATTCCTCGTTGTGACCCTTCACGAAGCCGGCCAAGGCGGAGCGTGATCCGGGCCCCTTGCCCTGGTATTCTTCCCGGGTTAGTTTGCCGTTCTTGTCGGTGTCGAAGCCGTTGAAGGTCTTTTCCACCTCTTTCTTCACCTCGGCGGTGGTGATCACGCCATCCTTGTCGGTGTCGAGTTCATCAAAATGGGCTGCGAACCAGGGTTGCCGTCCGGGTTCGCCCATGGGCGGGCCACCCGGGCGGTTATCGCCGGCCCCACCCGGGCCCCCGGGGCCGCGTGGTCTGTCACCCTTGCCGTCCCCCATCGGCCGGCGGCCGCCGCCTCCCGGTCCTCCCGGGCCCCGGCCACCACCACCGCCACCGGGGCCACCCCGTCCCCCAGGTCCCCTGGACTGGTAGGTGGAAACACTTTCCTTGCCGTTTGGCTCGATGAACCGGAAGGTCCAGCCACCATCAGCGTTGCGGTTGTACCGGACCCGGTGCGTGCCATCGGGCAGACTGTAGGAAAGGGTGTAGGTTTTCTTGTCATCGTCGCGGTCGAAATCGATGATCTTGGCGCCACGCAACGGGGGGAGTGCCGGGCGCACGGAACCGGAGGCACGCGGTTGGGGATCAACCTGGTCTTCCCGCACGGTCACCTCGCCGCGCATGCCGCCATTGATATACGGATACCTGCGCGTGGAATAGTACTTGTAACCATCGGCCTCCTCGCGGCCGTTGAAGGCATCGAGATTTTTGGGCTCATTGCCGGAGGCGTCGGCATAGCCCAACAGCGGGTAGCCATCCAGCCCGTAGCCGATCGGGTTGCCTTTGCCCGTCACCTTTTCCAGGTGGACCGGGCCGATGTGGTAGTGGTAATCGTCACCCCGCCCGCAGTGGCCACCAAAATTATCCAGTTCACCGGCGATCAGGGTGTCGGTCCTGCCATCGTTCTTGATGGGGTTGAAGATCGGAACCCCGTTGACCGCCAGCGCGATGGCGCCGCGGAACAGGGCGGTCTTGGCGGAAACCGGGTTGGCTGCCTTTTTGGGGAAAAGCGGAATACGCCAGGCGTTTTCGCCGGTGTAGGGCTGGGGGATGGGTACCTGCTGTTGCCAGGCGCGGATTCCCACCATCATCTGATGGTCGGGAATGCCGTTGCTCTCGACATACAGGAACCTTTCATCCTCCCGCAGTTTCACCTTTTCACCGAATGGCTCAAAATGCTTGCGGGCGTTGGAGGCTTTTTGCTGTTCCACACCGACGGCCACCAAGGCGACGAGGCCGAGACAGGTTGCGGCACCTGCATAAGGCATGAAACGAAGTTTTTCCCGCGCCCGGATGACGCACCAGAGCGTGCCTCCGAAAGCGAGCAGCACCAGCAGGGCCGGCCAACCGTCGAAGTCGACCGTTTCCAGGGTCGGAAAGGGCACACCATCCGCCCTGTTCAATCGGCTGATACGCTCCACTTGCGAGTCGACCCACTGCCTGTCAGTTGGGGCGAGGGTGGCGTAATCAATCCAGGCCATGGTGGAATCGGGTCGGTAAACACCCACCTTGCCTTCCCGCAGCAGGGCGAAATCACCCCGCATCAGTTCGGCCCCGGAAACATCCCTCCAGATCCGGGCAGGTGTGCCGGGGTCGTGCCCCGGGTGGGCCTTGGCTTGGTGACCCAGGGAGGCAATAAAAATCAGCAGCAGGGCGCCAAGGATACGCGATTTCATTTGCCTTCGCTCCAGGGCAACGCCCCCTTGATGTCTAGATTCGGCTTGGTGTTCCAACGGGGTTTCCATCCGGGTTTGTCCACCCGGTGCCGGAAGATCACGGTGTTGTCGAGGTCGATATCATCGGTCCAGATGAATTTGGCCCCCTTGAAGTCGGCCTTGTAGAAGGGATCCTTCGGGTTCACCTGTTCCTCAGTGTACTCCCGGGCGTTTTTCCAGGCGCTGTCGTCGAAGTCGGTGGTGAACCAGTTGGCCGGGATCGGCTCGCGGCGCTCCTTGGGGTTTTTCACATCGCGGTCGAGCGGCCCGGTGAAGAAGGCTTTGGCCTTCCAGTTGGCATTGGTGACCGTGCCATCGGAGAACTTCAGGCAGAAACCCCCGTCGCCGATGTTGGTGCCATATTCGAGGCCGGTTTGCGGATCGGCATTGTCCCGGGCCATCACCGCGATGGTCATGGGGTATTCGGGCAGGATATCCACCGAAACCACATTGTGCGGGATGAACTCGATCGGGTCAGTGGCTGTCAGTTTGCCGTTGATATAGAGAATGAACCAGTTGTCGGCGTAGATGTTTGCCTGGACCGTGTCGGACATCGCGGGCTTGATCAGGCCGGGAGGCCCGCCCTTTTTCTTCTGCTTGTCACCCTTGCCCCCACCTTTGCCAGGTCGATCTCCCGGTGGTTGTGCCTGGGCGTCAGACGCTTCGAACAGGGTCAAACCCCACAGGGACAATGCAAACAACAGAACCAGCGTGAACCGCATCGGATCAATCCTCGAAGACAACCTTGCGGTTGGCCGCATGGTGGAACTCATGATGGAAGTAAGCGGAATCGAGACTTTCCTGGCCGACCAACTCGACCATCACACTGTCGGGACCCCCCCGTGCTTTTGGCATGCCGTGGAAAGTCATCTTGTGGACGACCCCGGTCCTGGAGTCGAAACGGATTTCCACTTCCCGCGGTCCGCGGTCCCAGGTGGAGCGCTTGCGGGCCAAAAGGCCCTTCAAGCCTTCCGGCGAAACCGGCAGCAGCGTCAGGTCATAGGTGATCCGCAGATGGGCCAGATCGGCGGGCAGGTTGGCGAAGGGGATTCCCGTCTGGTGGCCTGGGACTGGTCCACGGAACCGCATCGGATCGCGGCTCACGCGCACGGCCCCCTGGCCATCGGGAGGTACCGACCAGCCTGTCTCGCCGTCACTGCCGGTGATCCATCGGCTTCCGTCCGGTTGCGAACGGACGAGGACATAGTTGTCGGGCGCGCGCACCCGCAGCGTGGCGCCGTCGATGGGCGGCCGTTTCGGATCGTGGGCCTCGGGGATCGCATCGAGGTTGCGGATGCGGTAGGTCCGGTCGGTGGCGGCAGCCTCAGCCGTGTTGGCGGCTATCAGTCGATCGAGTTCGCGGGCGGCGGTGGCTGGTTGGAGCAAAAGGGCCCACGCTGTCATCGCCACCACGACAACTAGGGCGCCGGCCAATGGCAGTCGCCGCCACCGCCGACGGGGTTGGGGCGGGGTTGCCAGGTTCTCGGGTTCCAAAGTGGTTTGAAAAGCCAGGTCGCGCAGTTGGCTGTGCAGTCGCACCCTGCGGCCGAATGCCAAGGCATTGGCCGGATCGGCCAGGATCCAGTCGTTCAGCAGGGCGGTCTCGTCCGGAGTCAGGTTGCCGTCGAGGTGGCCATCGATCAGGGTTTCCGGGGAGGGATTGGCCTGGTGGCTCATGGGTTGGCCTCCAGCGCGGATGCCTTGTGCTCGATGCAGTCCCGCAACCGGTCCCGCACGCGCTGCAGCGCCTTGGCCACCGTGTTGGCGGATTGTCCCAGCCTTTCACCGATGGCTGCCGGCTTGAGGTCGAGCGTGTAGCGCAGCCGGCAGAGTTCTGTCGCGTCCGGATCGAGCCTTTTGGCGCAATCCCTAAGGTGCTCCAGCCGGGAATCGATAGTTCCATCGTGAGCGATGGCGGTGGCGATGGCATCCACGGCAGCCGAATCAAACACCAGTTTATCGGCACCCTTTTTCCGGAGGTGGGCCAGGGTTTGCAGCCTGGCGATTCCCATGGCCCAGGCGACAAAGGGGCGCGAGGGATCGTAACGGTTGTAGCCCTGCAACACCGCAACGGCGGTTTCCTGCAGGATGTCGTCCCGGTCCTGGAAATCCCGCACCAGGGAGGCAATGAAGGCGGAGACAGCAGGGACCGCCAGGGTCCATTGCCGGGTGGCCTCGCGAAGGGAATGATCCATGGCATGTCCCCTCAGCTGGTTGATTCCTTCGAGGCCTCTGACTGTACTTGTCGCGATGGACGATTTCGTGACCGGAAATTGGGCAATTTTCGTGGAATTATCGTTCGTGTTTTTTAAAAGCGACAAACCGTATGGAAACCCATAACAGGCCACCTGCCAGCAGGCCCCACAGCAAATTGAGGGTGATTCCACCCACCAGCCCCACGGTGAGGGCAACGGCCAGGTCGGCCCGGCTCTTCAGGGCTGCCAATAACCCCAGATGCAGCAGGCCTGCGGCGGCCAGCAGGCCTGCCAAGATTTCCACCGGGAACGCCGAGAAAACCGGTCCCAAGCCCCGGCCCGCCGCCAGGGCCAACCCCACCAGCGCCAGCCCCATCAGCAACGGGGCCCGCCAGGTGCGGGCGCCGAAGGCGACATGGGCCGTCATGCCGCCTGAGCCATGGCAGACTGGCAGGCCCGAGATGCCGCCGGCGACCAGGTTCACCACACCCAGCGTGCGTGCCAGCCTGCCGGGGCTTACCTTGCTGGCCTGGTCACCAAAATAATGCCTGGCGGCATCCACCGGGGCGATGCAGGCGTTGGCAAGTGTCAATGGAGCCTGGGGCAGAACTAATGCCACCAGGGCGGTCCACCATATTTCCGCATCGAGGCTTGGTCCAGTCAGGCCCGAGGGCCCCCACCGCATTTCCCCCTCAAAACGACCCAAGGCGATCCACAATCCCAATCCAACCAATACCAGGGTGATGTTCAGCCGACGCAGCCGCACCGCCAGCACCAGCACACCCACTGTCAGGGCGAGGCTCCAATCGAGAGGCAGCGCGTAGGGGCGGAATGGTTCGGGTGGTTGCCAGACCAGCATCGCCGCCGAGCGAATGAGGAGCAGACCCACGGCGGCCTGGACTCCCCGGACCAGCGACTGGGGAAAAACTCCGGCCAATCTGTCGAGCATGCCAGAGAGGCCCAACAGGGTGAACAAGGCACCCAGGCAGATGGCCGCCGCGCCTATGGTTTCGGGGGGCAGGCCGCTCGCGATAGCCACCGCTGCCAGCGCCTTGAGCGGCTGCACCCCCACCGGAAGCTGGTATGCCCAGGCCACCAGCAAATACAGCAAGCCGGCGGGCAGGAGGGCCGCGGTGGCTGACATGCCATTGCCAACCACCAAAGCAACCGCCAGCGGCGCGAACACGCCCAAATCTGCAACGGCGCCAGCGGCTTCAGAGCACCATTTCCCGAAAGTGGCTACCGATCGGCTGTGCGGCTGGCTGGCTGGACTATCCATGAACCTGGGTTCTGCTCCGGAATAACTGTTGCAACCGGCAGAATTGTCACCGTCTCAAAATACCACGCAAAGCGCCGGCTTGACCGGGACAAAAGTCTCGATGTTTTGTCGTTAGCATCAAGGCATCGCTTTTGTATCGGGGGGTTTGGCCATGAATACCGCGTTTTTGATCGTTTCAGCCCTTTTGTTGCCGTATCAGGAGGGTGATACCCCTTCCAAGGCCCCCAAGCAGTTTGAACGGATGGCCTACCGCAACATCGGTCCGGCCGCGGGCGGACGGGTGTCGAGGGTATGCGGCGTTTCAGGGGATCCGCTCATCTACTATGCGGCCACCTCCGCCGGCGGAGTGTGGAAATCGAACGATGGCGGCGTGAGCTTCAAGCCCATCTTCGACGACCAGCCGGTCTCCTCCATCGGCTCTATCGCAGTCGCCAACTCCGACCCCAATGTTATCTATGTGGGCACCGGCGAGGCCAACATCCGCGGCAATGTGGCGGCGGGTGCCGGGATTTTCAAATCCACCGATGCCGGCAAGTCATGGAAGCATGTGTGGAAACAGGTGGGGCATATCGGCACCATGGCGGTGCATCCGGCCAATGCCGACATCGCCTTCGCGGCGGTGCTGGGCCATGCCTTCGGCCCCAACAGCGAACGTGGAATCTATCGCACCACCGATGGTGGCTCCACCTGGTCGAAGGTGTTGTTTGTCGACAACGACACCGGGGCCAGCGATGTCTGTTTTGATCCGACCAACCCGCGCACGCTTTACGCCGGGTTTTGGCAGACACGGCGCCAACCGTGGGAACTCACCTCGGGTGGCCCCGGCTCCGGCTTGTATGTCTCCCATGATGGGGGTGACAGTTGGGACAAGGTCGGCCCTGGTGCCAAGCCAAAAAAGAAAAAGGCGGCCGCCACCTCGGCTCCCGAAGAGGAAAGCCTTCCGCCAGGCCCGTGGGGTAGGGTGGGTGTGGCGGTTGCCCCTTCCGATGGCTCACGCGTGTACGCGCTGATCGAGGCGGAGAAAGGGGGCCTGTTCCGCTCGGACGATGGCGGCGGTTCGTGGAGCAAAGTGAATGACGAGCGGGTGATCCGCCAGAGGGCCTGGTACTACAACACGCTGACGGTTGACCCCACCAACGCCGACATTGTCTGGGCACCGCAGGTTCCGCTGTTGAAAAGCATCGATGGCGGAAAGACCTTCCAGAAGGTGGATGGACCGCACCACGGCGACCACCATGATCTGTGGATCGATCCGAAAAATCCCCGCCGCATGATCGACGCCAACGATGGCGGCGTGGACATCAGCACCGATGGTGGCAAAACCTGGAACGCCCCGGCGCTGCCGATCGCCCAGTTCTACCATGTGGCCTGCGACAATCGGTTCCCCTACCGGGTGATGGGCAACATGCAGGATCAGGGCACCGCCTCGGGCCCATCCAACTCGCTGCGCTACATGGGCATCCCCCTGGCCGACTGGCACGGGGTGGGTGGAGGGGAGACCGGCTTCAGCATCCCGCATCCCACCGATCCAGATGTGGTCTATGCGGGCGAATATGCCGGCATCATCACCCGGTACGACCACCGCACCAAGCAGGCCCGCAACATCAGCATCTACCCGTACAACGCTTCGGGCCACGGGGCCGAGGATCTGCGCATCCGCTTCCAGTGGACCGCGCCGATCGTCATTTCAAAGCATGATCCCAAGGTGGTTTATCATGCCGGCAACCACCTGTTCCGCACCACCAACAACGGTCAGAACTGGGAGCAGGTGAGCCCCGACCTGACCCGCAACGACCGGTCGAAAATGAAGTGGTCGGGCGGGCCGATCACCGGCGACAACACCACAGCCGAGTTCTATGGCACCATCTTCGCCTTGGCCGAATCGCCCAAGCAGAAGGGACTGCTGTGGGCGGGCACCGATGACGGGCTGGTGCACCTGTCACGGGATGATGGCAAGACCTGGACTAACCTGACCAAAAACATCCCCGATCTGCCCGACTGGGGAACCGTGAGCTGCATCGAGCCTTCGGCCCACGATGCCGGAACGGCTTGGCTGGTGGTGGATGCCCACCGGCTGGACAACTACAAGCCATACCTGTGGAAAACCACCGATT
>Ga0315905_10000216_pt1 | contig 62743 bp, 61 predicted proteins | sample LakEriMetagenome_5_FD_203522 | JGI IMG/M metagenome (GOLD analysis project Ga0315905, IMG submission 203522) | Freshwater fungal communities from buoy surface, Lake Erie, Ohio, United States - Buoy 4 MA121 | ecosystem: Environmental > Aquatic > Freshwater > Lake | place: USA: Lake Erie, Ohio...
GCCGCGATGTCTGGCCATTCCTGGAGCAGGCTTGGGTTGCCCATCACCGCGGCGGGGTGATGCCATCACTGCTTCCCGATCCCTGAGGACAAGAGGAAATCAGCGCTGCATCTCTGCTCCCTCAGTAAGGTGAACGGGCTTGCATTTTGGCCATTGGCGCATCCCGAGCTCTGAACGGGTACAATCCGCTTAGTGACGCAGCCAAAGAGTCGAATCGCATCAAGTCTGCGATCAGGGCATGCGTGGAGCATGTCTTCGGCTACATGACAATGTGCATGGGAGGAAAGCTGACAAGAAAGATTGGGCTGGAGAGGACCGAGGCATGGTGGGGACTCAAGAATCTGACTTTCAACTTTCTTCGTTATCTTCAGCGTTCTTGCAAGCTGGCAGCGATTGCATGAATCTTTAGGCAAAGCAAGCATGACTTGGCGTATTTATTCGCGCACCGCTAATCTTTTCTCCTCCCGGCCGCCTCCATGGCGGCTTTTTCATAGCAGCAGGTCGGCGGCAAAATACCAATTTTTCGAGGTGCCCTGAAAGCGGTTTTGACAATAATATAAACATCCCAGATTTTCTGTGAATGGGATCAGGCTTGCCGGCAGCTCCAGGGTTGCCATCCCTTTGACAATGGCCGTTCTCACGTCGCTCTTGTCATGCTCAGCGGCCTGTTGCTCCAGCCAGGCCCGCAAGTCGGCATCCTGTGGCCAAAGGGTGAGCAGCGTTTTCGTGATCGTCTCGGCCATTTCGCCCCCAACCAGGGCCTCTCTCAATTTGCAAAGCAACACATTGGCAACCCTTTCAACCTTATGCTTCTGCTCGATCTCCAGATAGCAATCCGCCGCCAGAATCAGCGCGGACACCTTGCCATCCTCCGCCTTCTGATTGAGCAGATCCAGCAGGATGTCTTCCGCAAAGGCTGGATCCAGCAGATCATGGCCAATGATCAGGCGCATCACCTCATGCCAGGATTGATCGCGCCAATGCTCGCGAAACACCTCCTGTTTCAATTGCTCCAGCGACCATCCACCTTCCGCGCCGCGCTTGCTGAAGCGCATCACGATCTCACTGGCGCAGAAATATTCCAGGAAGGTGCGATGCACAAAGGCAAAATAATCATTGCCCAGATGGCAGAGCATGAAATCCCGTCTCCGCAATTGCTCAATCAGCAGATCGGCGATTCGGCGCGGATTGGCGGCGTTTCTTCCCGCCATGAAGGCGATGATTTGTTCCCGCAAGTCGTCCCGCTGAATGCTGATGATGTCTTTGCGCGCTCCATCAGGCCTACCTTCCTGCTTCGGCTGGGATTGCATGGTGTAGGCGATCTGGCGCAGCAGCTCCTGCTTGGCGCTGAGATCAGCATCCTCCAGCGGCAGGGCCATTTTTTTGTATTCAATGTCCCAGGCGTGCAGCAACACCTTGGCCGCTTCCTCATACAAGCTGGCGCGCCGGCGGGGCAGCTCCTGCTTGCGATTGAGGATGGCCATCATCGTCAGCAGCAACGGATTGCCCGCCAGCAGGCGGATCGATGGCGAGGATTGGATGGCGGATGTCAGCCGCTTGCGGAGTTCGGCGCGCTCGCCTTCTTTTTCCTCCACCAGGGCCAAGCCATGCCACTTGCGGATGAATGACGCCATCTGCGCCTGGTTGAAATCCTCCAGGGTGAAATGGCGAAAGCCCGCATGGCCCAACTCCTCAGGGTCGTAGCCCACGCTTCGGGAGGTGACGATCAGACGGCTGCGGGGATATTTATTTTTGAACGCGATGATCTCTGTGATCGCGGCATGGCGTTGATCGGCATCAATGATTTCATCCAGGCCGTCGAACATCACCAGCGCATCGCCCGTTTGCAAGTGCTGATGCAAGTGCAGCCGATTCAATTCACAGATCTTGCGCTTGCCCTGGTGAAAAAAATCCAGCACATCCTTTGGCCTGTTCTCATCGGCCATATACTCGCGCAACTCAATCAACAAGGGGATCTGGGCGGTGGGCAGCTCCGCCCAATCCAGGGCCAAAAAGCGCAGCAATGAGGACTTGCCCGCTCCCGGATCCCCCAGAATCACCGCCAGAGGGCAATCGGGCTGCCGCAGCAAGGCCAGGATGGATGGATTGGCCTTGGGCGAAGCGCCCAACTCCTTGAGCAGCTGTTGTTGGCCGAGCAGCTCCTCCTCCTTGGGGCCTTCAGCGCCAGAGATCTGCGGCGACTCCCTGGCGTTTTGGGGCTCAAACACGCTCCATAACCGCACCCGATAGTTGCTGAAGGTGCTGTCGATCGGGTTCAAGCGCAACTTGTCGTAGGCATCCCGCAGGCTTCGGCCATAGCGCTCCAGATCAAAATCCGGCACCACGCCCGCCACTTGCTTGGTGGCTTCCTGGATGCCGGCCAGTTGTTTGGCGCTGAACACCTCTTTCAGGGCTTGCGATTCACCCAGCAGGCCCTCAACGCGATTGAGATACACCCGGCCGATCTTTTGCCACTGCACATCTGGCGGCAGGGGAGGCAGCCCCAGGTCGATCCAGGCTCGCTCAAGGATCTGTCCATCCAGCCCTTGGCAGCCGGGCTCAAACGCCTTGGCCAACCAGCGCTGGACGTCCCCCTCCCGCAGGAAACGATTCAGGGCGGCCTCGTAGGGAACCAACTCGGCCTGTTTCAGGCCACAGCCCTCCAGTTCCTGTTGCAGCTGATAGAGAAACAGCGCGGTGGCTTTGCCAATCGCCAGGCTCAGCTCGTCTTTGTGGCGCTGGCGCAGACCCTCTTTGAGGGTGTCCTTGAACCATTCACTGATGAGTCTTTCGCTCGTCCCCTTCGTCACATCCCCCAGGAATTCCGCCACAGGCTTCAAGACGGCGCCAAAGGCAAAGCCCGCCAGTTGCCGCGATCCCCAGAGAATGATCGTGTCCATGCGGTGCCCCCCTCACCCCTGCCGCAACCAGGCCGCCGCGTCGCAGGCGTGATACGTGAGGATCAAATCCGCTCCGGCCCGCTTGAAGCAGAGCAGGGTTTCGAGGACCACGGCCCGCTCGTCAATCCAGCCCCGCTCGGCGGCGGCCTTCACCATGGCGTATTCGCCGCTCACGTTGTAGGCGGCGATGGGTTGTTCGCTTTCCTGGCGCAGGCGATAGATCACATCCAGGTAGGCCAGGCCCGGCTTCACCATCAGGATGTCGGCCCCCTCGCCCTCGTCGAGCTCGGCTTCGATCAAGGCTTCGCGGCCGTTGGCCGGATCCATCTGATACGTGCTCTTGTCGTTGGGGATGGGCTTGCCGCCGCTGGTCCGGGGGGCGGAATCCAGCGCCTCGCGGAAGGGGCCGTAGTAGGCGGAGGCGTATTTGGCGGTGTAGCTGATGATGCCCACGTGAGCGAAACCCTCCGCGTCCAGGGTTTCGCGCAGCGCGCCCACCCGGCCATCCATCATGTCGCTGGGGCCCACCAGGTCGGCGCCGGCCCGAGCCTGGGCCACCGCCTGGCGGCAGAGGATTTCCACGGTTTCATCGTTGAGCACGATGCCCTCGGGAGAGACGATGCCATCGTGCCCGTCACAGGAATAGGGATCCAGGGCCACATCGGTCATGATCGTCATGCCGGGATGGGCCTCTTTCAGGCGGCGGATGGCTCGGGGGATCAGGCCGTGCTCGTTGAAGCACTCGGCCCCGTCTTCCGTTTTGAGGCCATCCGCCACCTTGGGGAAGAGCACGACGCAGCGAATGCCCAGGTCCCATGCGCGACCCACCTCCGCCACCAGCCCGTCCAGGCTCCAGCGGAACGCGCCGGGCATGGCGCCGATGGGCTCATTGCCGGCTCCCTCATGCACGAAGAGGGGATAGATGAAGTCGGTGGGGGCCAGATGGTGCTCGCGCACCAAGGCCCTCAGGGCTGGGGTGCGCCGCAGCCGGCGGGGGCGGTAGGTGAGCTCCATGCGGGGGCGAGGGCTGGGCGGATCCTACGGACCGCCCCCGCCGCCGGGGTCAGAGGCGGGCGGAGGCCAGCCAGCCCTGGCGCGGATCGACGCCGCGGTTGCGGCGAAGCTCCTCCAAGAGTTCCCGTTCCTTGGGGCTGAGGCTCTCCGGCAACCGCAGCACGGGAGTGAGCAGCAGGTCGCCCCGGCCGCCCCCGGCCATCGGCCAGCCCTTGCCCTTGAGGCGCAGGCTGCGGCCCAGGCTCATCCCCGGAGGCACCTGGACGGTGGCCGCGCCATCGGGGGTGGCCACCTCCAGCTCCCCACCGAGGGCCAGTTCATCCAGGCTGAGGGGCAACTCGGCCCGCAGCTGATCTCCATCGAGGCGCCAGACGGGATGGGGTTGAAGCTGGATCTGAAGGTAGAGGTCGCCGCGGCGGCCGGTGCCTGGCTGGAGGTTGCCCTTGCCCTTGAGGCGCAGGCGACCGCCAGGCTTCACGCCAGCGGGGATGCGCACCTGCACCCGCTCATCGTTGACGGCCAGGGTGCGTTCACAGCCGCGGAAGGCATCCCCGTAAGAGAGCGTGAGGGTGGCCTCGGCATCCAGGTTCACGGGGGCGGAGCGGGCCGCCCCACCGGGGAAGCCACCGCCGAAGCCCCCGGGAAAGCCTCCAGGGAATCCGCCGGGGAAACCGCCGCCAAAACCACCACCGCCCGCGCCGCCAAAGCGGCCGAGGAGGTCGTTGATGAAATCGTCAAAGCTGCCGTAGCGGCCAAAATCCACATCGAACCCAGCGGGAGCCCCGCCGCCGCCGCCCATCTGGCTCCAGTACTGGCCGAACTGCTCGTAGCGGCGGCGCTTGTCCGGATCAGAGAGCACCTCATAAGCTTCGCTGATTTCTTTGAAGCGAGCCTCCGCGGCCTTGTCGCCGGGATTCACATCGGGGTGGTACTGGCGGGCGAGCCTGCGAAACGAGCGTTTGATGGCGTCGGCGTCGGCGCCCCGCTCCACCTCCAGCACCTTGAAATAATCGCGATAGCCGTTGGCGGTCATGGGTCGAGGCTCCTTGGGCCATTCTCTCAGGAGGCTTCAAGAGTGGGGGTTGCCGGCGTGGGGGGAAGGCCGTACGGCCGGAAGAAACTCTTAGGGTGGTTTGAGGCTGTCTGAACCTCTCCATGCCCGCGAAGCGTGTCGCTGTTTTGGGATTGGCGCTGCTGGGGCCCCTGGTGTGGGGATGGGGCGCCAGCCCGCTGGCGGCGATGGCGGGTTCCGCCGGACGGGAGGCAAGCACCACGCCCACCTTGGGAGCCGCGATGGAGCCCTCCACGGCCGAACAGCTGGCCCTGGTGGAGCACCTGAAGCGATCGGGGGTGCTGTTTTACGGGGCCTGGTGGTGTCCGGCGTGCTTCAAGCAAAAGAATTTGTTTGGCCAGCAGGCGGGCAACCAGCTTCCTTATGTGGAATGCGAGAAAACCGAGAGCCAGCGGGAACGCTGCCAGCGTGACCGCATCGAGGCCTATCCCACCTGGGTGAAGGGCGGCGACAGGCTGGAGGGGGTGCAAACGCTGGACAAACTGGGCCAATGGAGTGGCTTTCAGAAATAAAGACCCCCACAACAACCCCGCTGAGCAACTCCCTTCACCCCAAGATCAAAATTTTTGCAATCTTTGAGGGTTGGTTTTGGTAAGAATTTGCTTCAATCGCCACTTTGGATACACCAGCGATCGTTCACCCTTCATAGAAAGGGCCCGATTTCCGCCAGGACAGCCCTGAAAACGTCCTCCTTGCATGATGCACGATTCCTTCTGCTGAATTCACCCATCCGCATTGTTCCTCTGTCCACTTTGTTGACCGGCGTGTCCAGCAGTTTTCTCGGTGGGTATCTGTTCTCAAGTATTTTCCTTTTCATCTTCTCCCCCCAGCCCCCGCTCTCCGAGCCAACAGCCATCACGGTGAGCGAGGTGAGCCCCCGTTAATGGTCCTTGAATCGATCACCGCGGGCCAGCCTTCCACTCTGGATCTATGGCGCGTTGCCAGAGGCGAGGGAGTTTCCAGGGTTGAGATCAACCTCCTGAAAGAGATTTTCAGCTGAGGTTCGCGTTGAGGATTCCCGTTCGTGTCGTGGCCAAGCTCCTCGCTCGTGTCGCCTTGAGCGAGGAACTCGGCCACTGGTGATTGGGCACCTGTGCACAGCAGATGCTCCCCGCCTTCGGGTTGGTTCACCTCGACCACCACCTGATTGGCTTGGCGATGATTCTTTGACCGATCGTGCGGATTGCCCAGGTGTGATTCGCCTACAGGAGCACAGGCCTCAGCGGCGGGAAGCAAGCCTCATACCCTGAAGTTCCCCTCCGCCTTTCGCGCCGTGCGATGAGCACGCTTTTCATCAGCCACAGCAGCCGAGACGCGGAAGCCGCCCGGGAACTCAAAACTCGCCTGGCGGTACAGGGTCACCGCTCTGTTTTCCTCGACCTGGATCCAGAAGCGGGCATTCAGGCGGCGGTGGGTTGGGAGCGCACCCTCTACACCAAGTTGCGTGCCTGCCGTGCGGTGATTGCCCTCTGCGGCAGCCATTACCTAGCCTCCCAATGGTGCTTCGCTGAGGTGGCCCTGGCACGGATGGAAGGCAAAGATCTCTTTGTTCTTCAGATCCAGCCTTGGAGTGAGACAACCCATCTCCCCTCCATTCTCACCGAGGCGCAATGCATCGATCCGCGCGCGAACCAGCCGGAGGGGTATCAGCGGCTCTGGAACGGATTGCGGCTCAAAGGCATCGTGGCGGCCGAAGCCCGCGAATGGTCGCCTCTCGACTCTCCCTATCCGGGATTGCGGGCGTTCAGCGAACAGGACGCGCCGATTTTCTTTGGGCGGGAGACGGAAATTCGTGAGGGAGTGGAGCTGCTCAACCGGGCGCGCCGCCAGGGACACCCCAACCTCCTCATGGTGCTGGGGTCGTCGGGGAGCGGTTCAGCGAACCGGTGCGGACCGCCCTGCTGCCGTTCGTGGAGAGCCAACGGCTGCTGCTGCCACGCGCGAACAACACGGTGGAGGTGGCCCATGAAGCCCTGTTCCGATCCTGGAGCCGCCTCAGGGGTTGGTTGGAGGAGAACGCCGAGGCGTTCCATCTGCCGCGGGACATCCGGGTGGAGGCCGGCCAATGGGCCCGGGCGGGCGGGGAGGAGCAACAGGAGCCCTACCTGTTGCGTGGTGGCCGGCTGGCCAGGGCGCGGGTGGTGAGCCAGCGCGGCTGGTCGGTCATGGGGGGGCCGTCAACAGCCTCGCCATCCGCCGCCAGGGGGATCTGCTGGCCACCGCCTCCGAGGACCACACCGCGTGCGTGCGTCTGCGGGAACGCGGATCGTGACGGCCTGCAAAGGCGGAGCGGCCCGCCTGTGGGCGCTGGAATTCCGGCACCGCGGGGACTTTGCGGGGCCACCGCCAAGCTGTGCGCGCCATCGCCTTTGCCGCCGATGGCGGTCGCGTCGTCACCGGGTCTGAAGATGGAACCGCTCGCCTCTGGACGTCGCGGGGGCGGGCCCTGACCCGGGCCGATGGAGAGGATTTGGTGCTGGATCACAGGCCCTCCAGGGTCACCAGCGTGGGGTTCAGTCCCCGGGGGGGAGCGAATCGTGACCGCTTCGGAAGACAAGATCGTGAGGATTTGGAGGGCCGATGACAGGGAGGAGCCACTGGCGCCGCGGGGGCATCAGTTTCCGGTCATGGCGGTGGCCTTCTCCCCTTCCGGTGAACAGATCGTCTCGGGCTCGAAGGACACCAACGCCCGTGTCTGGAGGTCTGATGGTCGGGGCGAGCCGCTGGTGCTGACGCATCCAACCTATGTGTCGAGCGTTGGCTTTGATCGCGGCGGAGGCCTGGTGGTGAGCGCGGCCCAACTCCAGGACGCGAGGATGTGGCGCATTCGCTACGAGGACCTGCGGGCGCGCATTCTGAACACCTCAAAAGTGTGTTTCACGCCAGACGTTCGGATGACGGTGCTCGGCTCGAACGCCAAGGAAGCCGACAAGCGCCACAAGGCCTGTGCGCAAGGGTCCTGAGGGACCAGCAAACGATTCAGCAGGGCGGGGCGAAACAAGCCTGATCGGCCTCAGGGACATCTGCCCAAGGCCTTGCGGGCCGGGATGGCGCAGGATCCCCTGTTGCAGCGGTCGGAGGGAAAACAGACTGTGCCAGTTTGCTTGAAGGGAATCTCGTCAATCCCTCGGATGAGAGATCCACGCCAGTCCCATTCAGGGGAAAGCTTGACTCTGATCACCAGAATCCCTTGGCCTTGAGCGGCAAGGGCCGCGTTGAGATGTTGCGTCTGTGGACCCAAAACACGATTGCCAAATTCACCGCTGAAGGTGAGGGCCCCATTGGGTCCTTCACGCCCCATCATCACAAGACAGGAGGGGCCTAAAATAGGTTGGAGCGTGGATCCATCCGCGTCTTCGATCGCAAAGGTCCAATAGTTCAAATAGCTTTTCAGGATCTCATTGTATCCGATGATCGAATAGCCACGCAACAGACGCGAAGAGTCTTTGGCCTCTCTGATGTCTTGGCTGAATTCCTCCACCAGGAGCCGCGTACCCGTATGGTTCAACGAGGCGCCCTCGCCGCCAGAGAATGTTCGCGTCTCTCCTGGCGGACCAGCCTTCATCGAGAGCTGGACTGACCATGCCCCCCATTCAGGCAGTCCCGGATCTGAGGGCGATGCTGGCGGTCGGGGATCCTGGTCGAGAGGATTCAGCTCAGGTGGGATTGGCTGGCGCTTCCAAGCTTCAATCTTCGTCGCCAGTGTGGATAAGGCTGATAAAGAATAAACATCGGGACAGCGATCCGCAACTTGTTGAATCACTTCAGCGGCTCTATGGTCATCCAAAAAAAGGAAAAAGCACTTGGGGGCAGACCGGCGTTCACCAAAACAAATGTCGCGAGTGCGATTCTTTTTCGTGGCCGCATCTTTGCGATGGTGAGAATAATATATGGCACTCAGGCGAACACCCGCTGGCGATGGTGATTCCTCCAGCCGCGAGTTTCGCCTGCCATGTGACGGCCAGACAGGAGATAACCCCTCTCCGCCGCCGGCTGGGAGCCAACAGCGGGAAGGGGACTCAGCACTTGGATCCAGTGGGTGGAGCCAGCGGTTGGAGCCGGCCCTCAGCCGGCGGTCGCCTCACGGTGCGCCATCACATTCACCGAGGTGGTGAGTCCAGCGCGGCGCAGGAGGGCCTCCAGGGCGCGTGCCGCCACGGGGTGGCCGCGAAACACCACCGCGGCGCCAGTGCGCTCCAGGAGGCCGTCGAGGGCGTGGGCTTCCGCGGCGGACAGGTGCTCCAGGCAACTCCGCAGCCGGTTGGCCACCGGCTGGAGGGTGTGGAGGATCGACACGGTGGCCAAGGGCTCCAGCGACTGGCGCTCTTGAACCAGGGCGGGGAGCAGGGACTTGGGGGCCATGGCAAAGAACAACGATGGCCATCAACCTAAGGATCGTGGCTCGTTTCGCCCCAGGGGGGACAGCCGTCTGTCCCCACCCTTGACAGCCCAGGCCCCCCGCTCAGGGGCGGGCCCGCAGCTCCCGCCGGCCCAGGATCCACGGCTCGATCGGCGCGCCCCCCACCACGTGTTCCCGGACGATCCGCTCCACCCGTTCGGGGGTGAGGGCCCCATACAAAACGCCATCGGGCCAAATCAGCAGGATCGGGCCCCCCTCGCACACCCGCAGGCAATCGGCCTTCGTCCGCAGCACCACCCCCTCCGGCCGCTCGGGATCCTCCAACCCCAACGCCCGCACCAGCGCCTTCAGCCGCTCCCAGCAGGCCGCCCCCACCTCTGGATCGCAGCAGAGGGGCTTGCTGGGGGTGGCGCACAGCAACAAGTGGTGAGACACAAGGGTCATGGCGCTCGGTGGGGGCGGGGCTGGGGGGGGGCTGCGGGGTCGGGGGGTGGCGTTCAGCCGATCAACAGGGGCTGGCCTTGCCGTGTGGCCGCGGCCTCCAGGGCCGCTTGACGAGCCCAGCCATCCACCGCCAGCACGTCCTCCAGGCTCGGATCGGCCCGCAGATCCCGCTGGTGTCGCTCGCACACCCGTTCAATCAGCCAGGGGATCGCCAAAAAGGGAATCCGCTCCTCCAGAAACAGGGCCACCGCTTGCTCATTGGCGGCGTTCAACACCGCCGGCATCGTTCCACCCGCCCGGCCCGCCGCGTAGGCCAGCCCCATGCACGGGTAGCGGGCGGGGTCGGGCTCCTTGAAGGTGAGGGAGCCGATCGCCGCCAGATCCAGGGGCCGCCAGGGCGTGAGCACCCGCTCCGGCCAACTCAGGCAGCAAAGGATCGGCAGCTTCATGTCTGGCCAGCCCAGCTGGGCCAACACGGAGGTGTCCGCCAGCTCCACCAGCGAATGAATGATGCTCTGGGGATGGATCACGATGTCGATGGCGTCGTAGGCCATCCCAAAGAGATAATGGGCCTCGATCACCTCCAGCCCCTTGTTCATCAAGGTGGCGGAATCCACCGTGATCTTGCGTCCCATCACCCAGTTGGGATGGCTGGTGGCGTCCGCCACGGTCACCTTGCTGAGGTCGGCCGGGTCCCAATCGCGAAAGGCGCCGCCGGAGGCCGTGAGCAAGATGCGCCGCAGCCCGGGAGGGGCCTCCCCCGTGCGCAACCGGGCGCCCTCCGGCCAGGGCACCCCCCGCAGGCACTGGAAGATGGCGGAGTGTTCCGAATCGGCCGGCAGCAGCCGGGCGCCACTGGCCTTGAGCGCCGGCAGCACCACCGGCCCGGCGGCGATCAGGGTTTCCTTGTTGGCCAACGCCACCTCCTTTCCCGCCTCAATCGCCGCCAGGGTGGGCAGCAAACCCGCGCAGCCCACAATCCCCGCCACCACCACATCGGCGCTGGGCCAAGCCGCCGCCGCGCACAACCCCTCCGACCCCCCAAGGATCTCCGGCCACCGCGCCGGCCGCTGAGCCGGTTCCAACCCCTCCAGGCGTTCCCGCAGCACCGGACCATCCTCCGGGTCGGGCAGCGCCACCACCTCCGGCTGGTGCCGCAGGATCTGCTCGATCAACAGATCCAGGTTGCGATTGGCGGTGAGGGCCACCACCCGGAAGCGCTCGGGAAACGCCTCGGCGATCTCCAGGGTTTGGGTGCCGATGGACCCCGTGGAGCCCAGCACGCTGATGGCCTTCATGGAACCCACTCCGCCAGAGATGGCGCCCAGTCTCCCACCGCCCCCAGCGGTCGCTTGGGGCGCCCCCGGGGCGTGACGCGGTTGACTACCCCCACCGCGAGCGACACCCCATGGCCTGGTTGGACCGTTGGAACTTCATTGCCCGAGCCCGCCTGGAGCGGGAGCTCTGGGACGCCTTCGAGAAGGGTGAGGATCCCGAGGCCCTGGTAGCCTCCCTGGCCCAGCGGGTGGAGGGGGGGGAGGACAGCGAGGGCTTCCGGCTGGAGGTGTGGCAAACCACCCTGACGCGGATTCGCAAAATCGAGGCCCTCATGCGCGATCAGCGGCCACCAGCAGGGCCACCGCCAGGCTCGTCGCCAACGCCGCCCCCGCCCGCAGCAGATCCAGACTGAGATCCCGCGCCAGCACCGCCGCCGGGCGTCCCACCCCCCGGGCGCCCAAGCCCACCTCCCGTCCCGCCAGCAGCCCCAAAAACAGCCAGGAGGTGCTCATCGGCAGCCGATCGCCCCCGAGAAACGCCAGCAGCACCAACCCGTACAGCAGGCTGATCACCGTGGTGGCGCGGGGATCGTCGGCGCGGCACTTCCTCCGCAGCACCCCCTGGATCGGCCCCCCGCCCACCACCACGATCAGGCCGGCGGCGCCGCAGAGCACCACTAGCGTCACCGCCAGCTCGGCCAGGCTGAGCCGGCGGGGCAGATACACATAAATGTTCGCCAGATCCTGCACCAGCCACTGGCTCCAGAGCACGGCCGTGGCGATCCACCGCAGGGCATTCCAAGGGGCCAGGCCAGGGAGAGGCCGAGCGGGCGGGGCGGGGGACACCGCCTGCGGCTCCCCATCCGAGACGTCCAGGCCGGAACGCTCCCCGCCCCCCGGGGTGCCCTCCAGCCAGGGAGCCAGCAGCCCATAGGCCCCCAAGGCCACCAGGAAGGCCACGCCGTAGCCGGCCGCCGATTTGCGCAGCATTCCCTCCAGATGGGCCGGCGCCACCGCCGTGAGCACCAAAAACGAGGTGCTCACAGGCAGCCCCAGCCGGGTGAGGGCGAGCAGCGCCAGCAACGGCAGCAGGTCGATCCAGCCCATGGGGTTGGGCAAGGGAAAGCGATCCAGCCGTCCGCAGGCGGGATCCCCCTCCCCCAGAACCCAGCTCAGCCCCAGCACGAGGCAGAGCACCGCGCCCAGAAACACCCCCTGCCCCAGGCGACTGGAGCGCCACCGCTGGCTGGCCAGAAACGGACCCAGGGTTTGCAGGGCGTCGTTGCCCATCACCGCCAGGCTGGCCAGGCCGAATCCGGCCAGCCGCAGGGGGCTTACTCCCGGATCCAGACCGTCACCCCCCCGGGCTTATCCACCAGCTCCACCCCCCGCTCCCGCAGCTCGGCCCGGATCCGATCGGCTTCGGCGAAATCGCGGGCCCCCTTGGCCGCCTTCCGCCGCTCCACCAGGGCCTCGATCGCCTCGGCGCTGAGCCCGTTCGCCTCCGCCTTGGGGCTCTCGGCCTCCGCCTCCAGCCCCAACACCCCCGCCAGCTCCACCAGTGTCCGCCAGCGGGGCTCCAGTTGGCGCTGGGCTGGGGTGGGAGCCTCGTTGATCTGCAGTTGGTTGGCCAGGGCCCGCAGGGGGCGGGCCAGCTCAAAGAGCTCCCCCAGCGCCGCGGAGGTGTTGAGGTCGTCGTCCATGGCGGCGATGAAGCGCTCCCGGCGGGCGGCCAGCTCCTCCGCCCAGCCCTCCGTCACCGGCTCCGGCTCCGACTCCGGCTCGGACTCAGACTCGGCCCCAGGCTCGGACGGGGCGGCGGGGCTCCAGCCCAGGGCCGCCCCATGGCGATCCCCCAGGGTCAACGCCGCGTTGAGCCCTTTCCAGCCCGTCGCCGCGGCCTCCAAGGCGGTGGCCACGAAATCCAGCGGCTTGCGGTAGTGGGCCTGCAGCACGAAAAACCGCAGCGTCATCGCGCTGACGCCGCTGGCGAGCAGGGAGCGGATGGTGGTGAAGTTGCCCAGGGATTTCGACATCTTTTCTCCCCCCACATTCACCATGCCGTTGTGGAGCCAATAGTGAGCCAGGGGCTTGCCGCTGGCAGCTTCCGATTGGGCGATTTCATTCTCGTGGTGCGGAAAGATCAGGTCGGCCCCACCGAGGTGCAGATCAATCGTGTCGCCCAACTCCTGGCGCACCATCGCCGAGCATTCGATGTGCCAACCCGGCCGGCCCGGACCCCAGGGGGAGGGGAAGCTCGGCTCCTCCGGCTTGGCCCCCTTCCAGAGGGCGAAATCAAAGGGATGGCGCTTGCGCGCCTCCTCATCGGCGCTCACCCGGCCACTCGCGCCCTCCTCCTGTTGTTCCAGGTCGCGGCCGCTCAACTTGCCGTAGGGGGGATAGCCCATCACGGAGAAATACACATCACCATCGGCGCCGTAGGCCATCCCCTTGGCCTGCAAGTCGCCAATCAAGCGCCGAATCCCGTCCAGGCAGCGGGTGGCCCTGGGCATGCGATCGGGCGGCAAGATGTTGAGACGGCCCAGATCCTCCAGGGCCAGGCGCAAATTCTCCTCACTCACCTCTTCCATCGTGCGGCCTTCCGAGGCGGCTCGCCGCAGAATCTTGTCGTCGATGTCGGTGACATTTTGCACATAGGTCACCGCGTAGCCCCGCCAGACCAGATAGCGCCGCAGCACGTCCCAGACGATGTAGCTGCGGGCGTGGCCCAGGTGGCAGAGGTCGTAGACCGTGATGCCGCAGCAGTAGATCGACACCCGACCCGGTTCGATTGGCTCGAACGGCTCCAGGCGACGGGTGAGGGTGTTGGTGAGCCGCAGCGGCAAGGGCACATGCCGGCCGATCCGCCGGCGCTGGATTCCATTGGCACCGTAGGTGGACGCCCGCCCTCAGGGGCGGACCGCCAGGCCGATCCGTTCGCCCCCGTACTGGGCCCGCTCCCGCACGGCCTGGCACCAGCTCTCGTGCTCCAGATACCAGGCCACCGTTTCCGCCAGGCCGTCCTCAAAGCTGTGGCGGGGCGTCCAGCCGAGTTCCCCCTCAATCCGGCCGGGGTCGATGGCGTAGCGCCGGTCGTGGCCCGGCCGGTCGGTCACCGAGGTGATCAGCCGCCCATGGGGCGCCCCTTGGGGATGGAGCTGGTCCATCAGGACGCAGATGGCCTCCACCACCTGCCGATTGGTGCGCTCGCCGTACCCCCCCACGCAGTAGCTCCGCCCGCTCTCCCCCCGGGTGGCGGCCAGCAGCAGGGCGTCCACGTGATCCTCCACATAGAGCCAGTCGCGCACGTTGAGGCCATCGCCATACACCGGGATGGGCTCTCCGGCCAGGGCCTTGAGGATCACCACGGGAATGAGCTTCTCGGGAAATTGCCAGGGGCCGAAATTGTTGCTGCAGTTGGTGAGCACCACCGGCAAGCCGTAGGTGTGGTGCCAGGCGCTCACCAGATGATCGCTGGCGGCCTTGCTGGCGGAATAGGGACTGCGGGGGTCGTAGGGGGTGGTTTCGCTGAAGCGACCCACCGGCCCGAGGGAGCCAAACACCTCATCGGTGCTGATGTGGTGGAAGCGGAAGCCCTCCTGGCGCGCGCCCGAAAGGCCCCGCCAATGATCCCGTGTCGCCTCCAGCAGGGAAAAGGTGCCCTGCACGTTGCTGGCGACAAACGCCCCGGGCCCCTCGATGGAGCGATCCACATGGCTTTCGGCCGCCAGGTGCATCACCAGATCCGGATCCGCCCGCCGCACCGCGGCCCGGGTGGCCTCCCCATCGGCCAGATCCACCCTCAGCAGCTGGTGGCGCTCCTCGCCGGCCGCGTCCCGGGCGCCCACCTCGGCCAGCACGGCCTCGATGCCGCTGAGATCACTGGCGTAGCCGCATTTGTCGAGGTTGAACACGATCACCTCGCTCTCCCGCAGCAGACGGCGCACCACCGCGCCGCCGATGAAGCCGGCCCCGCCGGTCACCAGCAGGCGGCGGCGTCCAGCCAGGAGGGTGGGCAGATCAAGCATGGCGACACAAGAAAAGGACGGAACAGGGGTGAGGGGGTGCGGCTCAGGGGGCCGGCGGGACGCGGGCCAGCACCTCCATCAGGGCCTCCCGCCAGTGGCGGGGGGGCAGGTCGAGGGCGCTTCGGGTGCCGCGGCACTCCAGCAGGGAGTAGGAGGGGCGCCGGGCGGGGGTGGGATAGTCGTCCGTGCCGATCGGCCGCACCCGGGCGGCGGCGGGCAGCAGGCCCTGGGCCACGGCGAGTTCACCGATCGCCACGGCGAAGTCGTACCAGCTGGCCGCCCCCGCGTCACTCCAGTGCTGGATCCCCCCCACCCCCCGTTGGATCACGCGCCAGCAGGCGCGCGCCAGGGTGTGGGTGGCCGTGGGACAGCCCACCTGATCGGCGATCACTCCCAGGGGCTCGCCAGCCTCCGCCTTCTGGCGGTACAAGCGGAGCATGGTGAGGCAAAAATTCTGGCCCACCGGGCCGTACACCCAGCTCGTGCGCAGCACACAGGCCCGCTCCACCGGCAGCGCCTCCGCCACCCGCCGCTCCCCCTCCGCCTTGGTGGCGCCGTACACCCCGAGGGGATCCCTGGGCTGGCCGGGCTGGTAGGGGGAGCCCTGGCGGCCGTTGAACACGAAATCCGTGCTGATCTGCAGCAAGCGGCCGCCGCTGTCCGCCAAGGCACGGGCAAAGGCTTCCGGCGCCCCGGCGTTCACCCGCAGGGCCAGCTCCGGTTCACGTTCCGCCCGATCCACCGCCGTGTAGGCCCCCGCGTTGAGCACCCAGTCGGGGCGATGGCGCTCCACCGCGTCGCGGCAGGCGTTCCCATCCGCCAAATCCAGGTTGGCCCGGGCCATGGGGATCACGGTGAGCTCCGGTGGGGCGGCGGCGAGAAGGGCCTGACCCAATTGCCCTTGGCTCCCGGTGATCAACACCCTCAGCGGTGGGCTCATGGAAACACGTCTCCCCGGGCCTCCGCCTCCGCGAGGGTGGGCGCCAGGCCATCCTTCTCCGACACGCCAGGGGCCCGCTGCCCGGGGGGAAAAGGCCACTCGATGGCCAAGGCGGGATCATCCCAGCGGATGGAGCGCTCGGCGTCGCGATTCCAGAAATCGGTGGTTTTGTAGAGCACGTCCGCCCAGTCACTCAGCACCAGAAAGCCATGGGCGAAGCCCGTCGGCACCCAGAGCTGCTGGTGGTTGTCGCCGCTGAGGGTGGCGCCGATCCAGCGGCCAAACGTGGGGGACCCGCGCCGGATGTCCACCGCCACGTCGAAGATCTCTCCCGCCACGCAACGCACCAACTTGCCCTGGGCGTGGGGGGGCAGCTGGTAATGGAGGCCGCGGAGCACCCCTTGGGAGGATCGGGATTGGTTGTCTTGCACAAAGGCCGGAGTGTCCTCCATGGGCTGTTGGAGGGCCTCGGCAAACTGCCGCAGGTTCCAGCTTTCCAGGAAATAGCCCCGCCCATCGCCAAACACCCGGGGGGTGAGCAGGAGGGGCCCCGGGATGGAGAAACGCTCAATCCGCATGGGGCGCCTCGAGGAGCTGGAGAAGGTAGGTGCCGTAGCCGCTCTTCCTCTGGGGTTCCGCCAACGCGGCCAGCTGGGCGTCGTCGATCCAACCCATGCGCCAGGCCACCTCTTCCGGGCAACCCACCTTCAAACCCTGGCGGTGCTCCAAGGTGCGGATGTAGCTGGAGGCCTCATGCAGGGAGTCGGGGGTGCCCGTATCCAGCCAAGCCATCCCCCGCCCCATCAACTCCACCCGCAACAGGCCGGCTTCGAGATATTGCTTGTTGAGATCGGTGATCTCCAACTCCCCCCGGGGGGAAGGTCGCACCTGGCGCGCCCGCTCCACCACCGACTCGTCATAGAAATAGAGGCCCGTGATGGCGTAGCGGGAGCGGGGCTGCATCGGTTTCTCCTCAATGCTGAGCACCCGGCCCTCGCGATCAAACTCCACCACGCCGTAGCGCTCGGGATCCCGCACCGGATAGGCAAACACCGTGGCTCCCTCCTGGGGAGATTGGCTGGTTTGCAGCTGGGGCATCAGATCAGGGCCGTGAAAGAGGTTGTCGCCCAGCACCAGGGCGGTGGGAGATCCGGAGAGGAAGTCGGCCCCGATCAGAAAGGCCTGGGCCAGCCCATCGGGGCTCGGTTGCACGGCGTAGCGAAGGGTGATCCCCCAGCGGGAGCCGTCGCCCAACAGCCGGGTGAACGCTGGCTGGTCGGCCGGGGTGGTGATGAGGAGAACCTCTCGAATCCCCGCCAACATCAAGGTGGTGAGGGGGTAATAGATCATCGGCTTGTCGTACACCGGCATCAACTGCTTGCTCACCGCGGAGGTGAGGGGGGCGAGACGGGTGCCGCTGCCCCCGGCGAGAATCAAGCCTTTCCGTTCGGATTGTCGCGTCCCCACCTGAAATCCATCCACGGGTGAAGTGTCTCACGAAGGGCCAGGATTTCCCCCGGGCTGTTTTCCAGGGAAAGCGCTGGTCTACTTGGTGTCCATCCAGTTGGCCCCCACGCCGGTCTCCACCACCAGGGGCACCCGCAACTGGATCACACCCTCCATCGTGCGTCGCGTGAGATCCAGCACCTCCTCCAGCACCGCGGGGGCGGCCTCCAGCACCAGCTCATCGTGCACTTGCAGCAGCAGCCGGGCGGGCCAGTCGCGTTGGCTGAGCTCGTGATGGAGCTTCACCATGGCCAGCTTGATGATGTCGGCGCTGGAGCCCTGGATCGGGGCGTTGGCGGCCGCCCGCAGCCGCTGGGCTTCCAGCCCTCCCCTGCGGGCCCCCTCAATCGCGATCTCGAGGGGATCCTTGCCCAGATGCCGCCCCAACCCCCCGGGGTCGAAGTGGAAGGTGCGCCGCCGACCCAGGATGGTTTCCACATAGCCCCTGCTCAAGGCCAGGCGCTCCTGAAGTTCGAGAAAGGCGAACACCTTGGGATACCGCTCCCGAAACCGTTGCAGGAACTCCTTCGCGCGGGCCTGGGATACGCCCGTTTCCCGGGCGAAGCGCTGGGCGCCCATGCCGTAGATCACGCCGAAGTTGATGGTTTTGCCCAACCTCCTTTCCTCCGCCGTCACCGTGTCTTTTTCCAGCAGGAGCCGGGCGGTGAGGGCGTGCACGTCATCACCGGCGTTGTAGGCCTCCACAAGCACCTCCTCGCCGGAGAGGTGGGTGAGGATGCGGAGCTCGATCTGGGAATAATCGGCGCTGATCATCCGCCAGCCCTCTTCCGGGAGGAAGGCTTTGCGGATGCGGCGGCTGAAATCCGTGCGCACGGGGATGTTTTGCAGATTGGGGTTGCTGCTCGACAGTCGCCCGGTGGCGGTCACCGCCTGGTTGAAATCGGTGTGCACCCGGCCGGTTTCCGGCTCCACCAGGGCCGGCAGGGCATCGACATAGGTGCTGCGCAGCTTGCTCAGGGTGCGGTGGCTGAGCACCAGGGGCACCACGGGGTGGTCGTCCTCCAGGCTTTCCAGCACCGCGGCGTCGGTGCTCCAGCCGGTTTTGGTTTTGCGGGATTTCTTGCGATCGAGTCGCAGGGTGTCGAACAGCAGGGTCTCCAGCTGTTTCGGCGAGTTGAGGTTGAAGGGTTGGCCGGCCACCCTCTGGGCCTCAGCCTCCAGGTGATCCAGCTGGGCGCCCAGCTCCAGGCTCAGTTCCCCCAGGTAGGCCTGGTCGATGCGGATCCCGGTGGCCTCCATCAGGGCCAGCACCGGCTCCAGGGGCAGCTCCACCTCCCGCAGGAGGGCCGGCAGGGCTGGACCCATGGCGTTCAAGGCGTCGCCCAGCTGGCCGGTGAGGCGCCAGGTGAGGTGCACATCCATGCCGCAGTACTGGGCGGCCTCGGCGATGGGCACCTCCGCGAAACCGCTCCGCTTGCCCACCACCTCGCTGTAGCTGAGGGGGGTGAAGCCGAATTCCCGAGCGGCCATGGCCTCCAGGTTGTGTTTGTCGCTGGGATCGCGCAAGTAATCGGCCAGCAGGGTGTCCATCACCACCCCGGCCAGGGGCAGGCCATGGCGCAAAAGGATCAGGCGGTCGTACTTGGCGTTTTGGAGGGTTTTGGGGTGCGCCGCGCTGGCCAGCCATGGGGTGAGGGCCTGCAGCACCATCTCCAGGGGCAGCTGGGCAGCCGGTGGGACGGCGGCCTCCTCTGGCGGCAACAGGGAGAGGGGAGCGCCGCCTTGGTGACCCAGAGGGATGTAGGCCAGATCGCCAGGGCCGGGTCCCCAGCAGAAGCCGAGGCCCACCAATTCGGCGCGAAAGGGGTTGAGCGAGGTGGTTTCCGTGTCGAGCGCCACGGGGTTGTCGCTCCGCTGGCACGCCATCAGCTGGGCGAGGAGGCGCTCCAGGGCGTCCTCGCTCTGGATGAGGGCGGGCTCCAAGGCCGGCGGAGGCGCCCCCCCTCCCGACTCGGTGGAGTGGGCGGCGGCGGGCGCCGCGGCTGAGGAGGCGACGGCGGGGCTCGTTGCGTCGGTGGCCGCGGCCGCTGGGGCGGTGGCCGTGGCTGTGGTGGTGGCCGTTTTGGCGGTGGGAGGAGGGGGATTCTGGGAGAAGGTGGCGGTGAAGCGCTCCGCCTGCCGCAGCAGGCTGAACAACTCCAGGGTTTTCAACCGTTCCTCCAGACCCTCCTGGTTCACCTGGCCGAGGGTCAGCCGGGGAGGGGATTCCAGGGGCACATCCCGGTGGATGGCGGCCAGGTGCCTGGATCGGTAGGCGCTCTCCCGGCCGTCCTGGAGCTTGGCGCGCAGGGCGCCCTTTTGGGCGTCAAGGGCCTCGTAGATCCCATCCAGGGTGCCGTGGGCCTGAAGCAGGCTGATGGCCGTCTTGGGCCCCACGCCCCGCACCCCGGGGATGTTGTCGGAACTGTCACCCGTCAGGGCCTTGAGATCCACCACGTCTTCCGGGGGCACCCCCAGCTTCTCCACCACGCCTTCGCGCCGAATTTCCCGGGGACCCGCGGCTTTGTTATTGGGGCCACCCCCCAGATAGAGCACGGCGATGTCGCGCCCGTCATCCACCAGCTGAAACAAATCGCGGTCGCCCGAGAGGATCCGCACCCTCCAGCCCTCGTTGGCCGCCCGATCGGCCAGGGTGCCCAGCACGTCATCCGCCTCGTAGCCCGGGGCCATCACCAGCGGCAGGTCGAGGTGCTCCTGGAGGATGCCCCGCAGATTGTCCAGGTCGGCGAAGAAGTGCTCGGGGGCCTCATCGCGATTGGCCTTGTAGGCCTCGTCGGCCTCGTGCCGGAAGGTGGGTTCCGCGGTGTCGAAGGCGATGGCCACACCATCGGGATGGAGGGTGGCGCAGGTGTCGAGCAGGCTTTTCAAAAAGCCGTAGGTGACGCTGGTGGGCACGCCATCCTTGGTGGAGAGTCCCCCGTCGCCCCCTTTCGAGAAGGCGTAAAAGCTCCGGAAGGCCAGGGAGTGTCCGTCCACCAGCAACAGGAGAGGTTTGCGATCCGCCATGGCCAACCCGACATCCACCCCGGATCGCCTCAGCCTGCCAGACGCCTTCCCGGTGCCCGCCGCCTGGGGAGAAGGCGAGGGAGCGGCCCTGTTCAGTCCCGGGGGGCGTTATCGCTGGTGGCTCATGCGCCGCTGGCGGCCGCAAGGGAGCCCCGTGCTTTTTGTGGGGCTCAATCCCTCCACCGCCGATGGGAACCGCGACGATCCCACCCTGCGGCGCCTCCGCGGCATGGCGGAGCGATGGGGCCACGGCCAGCTGCTCGTGTTGAATCTCTTTTCCAGGGTGGGGCGGGATCCGGCCCTGTTGCGACACTGCCCCGAGCCGGTGGGGGAGCACACCGACGCCTGGATGGCCACCGCGCTGGGCTGGCTCCAGCGCCAATGCCGGCCCTCCCTCGGACCTCCCCCCCGGGTGTGGGTGGGCTGGGGGCACAGGGGGAGCCTCCACGACAGGGATCGGCGGGGGCTGGACGGGTTGCGATGCTGGGGGGGGGAGGTGGTGTGCCTGGGGATCACCCGATCGGGCCAGCCCAGACATCCTCTGTATTGCCGCTCCACCCAGCCACCCCTCCCCTTTGTCGTGCCCCCCACTCCATGTCCAGAGTTCCCCGCCGTTACGCCATCCACCTCCTGTTGAGCAGCGGCAGCGAGGAAGTGGTGCATTTCGCCACGCTGGAGGCGTTTCAGCAGTGGTACACCAGCGCGCTCCATGGCGGGGCGGCGCCAGACACCTTCGTGAATGTGCCGATCGGAGAGCTGGAGGGGGAGTATCTGCTGGTGCGGGCCGGAAGCGTGATCGGCCTGCGGGTGGAGCCCCTCTTCAACACGCTCGACGACTGACGCCCTAAGGCGTGGCGAGCGCGGCGGCGATGCGGCGCCGGTCTTCGCCGGTTTGGTGGAGCAGGTGCCAGGAGGTGAGGAGATCGGGTCCACGCAGGGAGCCCAGCAGGGCGGCCCGCAAGCTTTTCATCATCACCCCCTTCTTCACCCCGGCCTCCGCGGCGCTGGCCTGAAGCAGGCTTTGGGCCGCTTCGCCGCTGAGGGGGGAGCCAGGGTGGGGGGGCTGGTGTGCCTCCAAGGCCTGGCGCAGCGCCGCGAGACACGCCCGGGAGGGGGATTGGCCCAGCACCTCCAGCGCCTCAGTCTCAGGCAGGGGGCGTTCAAAAAAGGGGGCCGCCTGGCTCACCCCATCCGCCAACAGGGTGAGGGAAGGACCGAGCAGGGCGCAGAGCTCTTCCAGCCACTGTCGCCGCTCAGAAGTGGCCTCCTCGGCCGGCTCCCCGGCCAGCCAGCCCCGGGCCGCCCAAAGGGGCTGGAGCCTCTCCAGCAGCTGGCTGGGGGAGAGGCCGTGAAGCACCTGGGCGTTGAGCCAGTTGAGCTTCTCCCAGTCGAAACGGGCGCCAGCCCGGTTGACCCGGTCGAAATCGAAAACGGTGGCCGCTTCCGCCAGAGTGAAACGCTCTCCCATGCCCTCCGGCGGCGACCAGCCCAGCAGGGTCATGTAGTTGGTGAGGGCCTCCGGGGTGTAGCCCAGCGCCTGAAACTCACTGATGGAGGTGACGCCATCCCGCTTGGAGAGCTTGCGCCCCTCCTGATTGAGGATCAAGGGGGTGTGGGCGAAGAGGGGCAAGGGAAGGCCCAGGGCCTCGTAAAGAAGAATCTGCTTGGCGGTGTTGGCGATGTGGTCTTCCCCTCGGATCACATGGCTGATGGCCATGGCGGCGTCGTCCACCACCACCACCAGGTTGTAGAGGGGATCGCCGATGGCGTCGGCGGGAGCCCGACGGGCGATCACCATGTCGCCCCCCAGATCGGCGCCACTCCAGCGCATGTCGCCGCGCACCAGGTCGTGCCAGCCGATGGAGGCGCCATCGTCGATGCGGAAGCGCACCACGGCCTGGCGTCCCTCGGCGATGAAGGCGTCCTCCTGGGCCGGGGTGAGATCCCGGTGCCGGTTGTCGTAGCGGGGGGCTTCCTTGCGGGCCAGCTGGCCCTCCCGCAAGGCGGTGAGCTCCTCCTCGCTGGTGTAGCAGCGGTAGGCCTTGCCGCTGGCGAGCAGCTGGGCGATGGCGGCGCGATGGGCCTCGATCCGCTCGCTTTGGATCACCGGCTCCCCATCCCAACGCAGGCCCAGCCAGCTCAGGCCGTCGAGGATGTTGGCGGTGTACTCCACCTTGGAGCGTTCCCGGTCGGTGTCCTCAACGCGGAGGAGGAAGGAGCCCCCGTGGCGGCGGGCGAAGAGCCAATTGAAGACGGCGGTGCGGGCCGTGCCGATGTGCAAGGTGCCCGTGGGGCTGGGAGCGAGACGGACGCGAACAGGGGAGGGAGCCACTGCCATCTGCTCTCGTGGGTCTTGCTGGGGAGGAACGGGACTGACGGGGCTCGAACCCGCAACTTCCGCCGTGACAGGGCGGTGCTCTAACCGATTGAACTACAGTCCCAGATTGGGCCTCGCCTGATCGGGATGGTCAGGAGTGCCCGCCGACGCTGTCGCCGACCAGACCAGTATCAACTGCCACGGCTCCCCCCGTCAAATCGAACTTGGGGAGAGAAGGACTCAAGGCCGGAACCCGGCCGGCTCGATCAGCCGGACCTGATTGCCTCGGGCCGTGAATTCACGACCCTGGTCGCTTTGGACCACCACACGGCCACCTGATTTCACTCGGATGACCCTGGCGCGGACCCAACCCAGAGCCGCGGACTCCAGAACTTTGACCACATCACCGGGTTGAAGATCCAACTCCATGCTCGGAACAAGGAAACGACAAAGGGGGGTGCATCGGACGCGCCGTGGAGGACTCGAACCCCCGACATCAGGTTTTGGAGACCTGCGTTCTACCAGCTGAACTAACGGCGCAAGGCGATGCACCATGGGCTCTCGCCACGGGGCGGGAGCCGTGTCGTAAGGGATGGCCCCTCAACGATCGAAGCGCTGCTTAACCCGGGTGGCTTTACCCACCCGGTCGCGCAGATAGAAGAGCTTCGCTCTCCGCACCTTACCGCGACGCTCCACCTTCACGGAAGCCACCTGGGGACTGTGCAGCATGAAGACCCGCTCCACCCCGATGCCTTGGAAAATCCGGCGCACAGTGATGGTTTCGTTGAGGCCCCCGTGGCGCATGGCGATCACCACACCTTCGTAGGGCTGAATCCGTTCCTTGTTGCCTTCCCGAATCCGAACGCCCACCCGCACGGTGTCGCCCACGAAGATCTGGGGAAGATCGCTCTTGAGCTGTTCGGCTTCGAAGGCGGCGATCAAGTCGCGGGCGCTGAGCTTGCCGGTGATGGCCTCACGGCCTGAGGGAGTGACATCGGCGGGAGTTGGCGCGCTGGCCAGCTCGGCGGCGTCGGTCGGGGTGGCCTCCACCAGTTCGTCCGCTGACCCATCATCGGCGGCGCTATCGGCCGGGGGCAAGGTTGTGCTCTCAGGGGGTTCCGCGGCCATTCCAGCTTCCTAAAAATCGAGCCAAACGATGAGCTTACCCGGTCAGGGTCCCCCGTTCCCCTTTGGCGACGATCCAGCGCCGCAACCGCTGGCCCACCATCAGCGCGCCAGTGCTCACCATCCACAGCAGCCCCAATCCATTGAGCAGCACGTAGAGGGTTTCCCCGTTGGCTCCAAACAGGGGTTTCAGCCATTCCCCCTCATGGATCGTCATCAGGGGGTGGGCCTGATCCCGGCTCCAGCCCCACCAATCCTTCAGGGTTCGATAGGCCACCCCGGTGGAGGCGGTGATCACCAGGGGCGCCAACACGAACGGCGCCAGGGCGGCGTGGGCCTGTCGGCAGCGGGCCAGCCAGGGCGTCGAGCGGGGGGTTGAAGAAGGGGAAGCCATGGCCTGAACGGCGGATCGCGGCGTTTCACCGATAGCGTGGGAGCTCGGTTCTGTCTGTGGGGATCCTTCCGCCGCCGCCATGAAGCTTTTCGCTGATCTGCTTACGTCCTCCAGCGGCGCCCAGAGCCAGGAGAAAGGAGCCTCCGGGCTCCTCAGCCGCACCGGCCCCCGGGTCCCCAACACCCGCCGCGGAGTGGAGGTGAAATCGGCCCGGGAGATCGCCACCATGCGCACCGCCAGCCGGATTGTGGCCACCGTGCTGCGGGAGATCTCTGAGATGGTGGTCCCTGGCATGACCACCGGAGACCTGGATCGCCACGCCGAAAAGCGGATCCGGGAGATGGGCGCGGTGCCCAGTTTCAAGGGGTATCACGGGTTTCCCGCCAGCATCTGCGCGAGCATCAACCACGAGGTGGTGCATGGGATCCCCAGCGGCAAACGGGTGATCAAGGACGGCGATCTGCTGAAAGTGGACACCGGGGCCTGCTTTGACGGGTACCACGGCGACAGCTGCATCACCATCGGGGTGGGCGCGTCGGTGGGGGAAGAGGCCCGGCGCCTCAGCCAAGTGGCCCAAGAGGCGCTGATGCGCGGATTGGCCACCATCCGCGCCGGCAGCACGCTCCTGGAGCTGGCGGGAGCGGTGCAGGATCACGTGGTGGCCCATGGCTACGCGGTGGTGGAGGATTTCACGGGCCACGGGGTGGGCCGCAATCTCCACGAGGAGCCCTCGGTGTTCAACTACCGCACCCGCGAATTGCCCAACGTCACCCTCCGTCCCGGGATGACCTTGGCCGTGGAGCCGATCTTGAACGCCGGAAGCAAGGCCTGCCGCACCCTCAAGGACCGCTGGACCGTGGTGACCGTGGACGGCGGCCTCTCCGCCCAGTGGGAGCACACCATCGTGGTGGGAGCCGATGGCTGTGAAATCTTGACGGACCGCGACTTCTGAGCGGGCCTCTACGGGACCTTCGGGGTGGCGCGGGTGCAGCAGCGGAAGTAAGCCCATCGGCCGAGGCTGGCCAGGGGCATCAGCACGTAGGTGAGGGGATTGACGCTCACCAGGATCAAGCCACAGTTCCACCCCACCTGCCGGAAGATTTCACCGGCCACCCAGTCGGCTGACAGCACCCCGTAGGGATTGAGGTCGGAGCGGAAGGGGCCGAGCACGAGCCGCCGGATGCGCAAGCCGCCCCCGGCGCCCGGGCGCCGGGGGCCAGAGGCCAGGTCGAGGGCCCGCAGGCTGAGCAACTGTCCGATGAGCCGCTTGCTGATCTCATAGAGCGGGCTCAGGGCCGGTTGGATCTCCGCCTCGGACGTGTTGAGCCACACCTCCGAGGGGGTGTCGCGCCCCTCGACGGCCCGGGCGAAGAGATTGAGCAGGCGCCAGTGGCTGAGGGCGTTCACCTCCAGCGCCAGGGCGACGGCCTCGGGATCCCGCCTGGAGGGCTGGTTGACCCCATGGTTGAGCACCAGCACATCCACCTCCTCCAGCAGGGGCGCCAGCTGATCCTCCTGGCCGCATTCCCAGTTCACTTGCCGCAAGGGGATCTCTTCTCCTTGAGAATCCAGCGGGCGCAAGGGGGGGGCGTCAGCGCCCTCCCGCCGGTGGGTGAGGGCGATCACCCGGGCGCCGCGGCCATGCCAGCGCCGGATCAGGGCCTGCCCCAGGGCGCCGCTGGCTCCCGTGATGGCCACCGTGGGGAAGGGCGGGGCGGGGGGGATTGGGTCGACCATGACCAAAGTGTGGAGCCCCCGGGCTGCGAGAATCTGACGCAGCTTGGCTCCCGCGAGGCCACCTCATGCCCAGCCCGCTGCTGATTGGCTCCTGCGAACCGTTCAGCGGCAAGTCGGCGGTGGTGTTGGGCCTGGCCCAGCAGCTCCGGCGCAAGGGGGTGCCGTTCGCGTTCGGCAAACCCCTCGCCAATTGTCTGGAGCCCCAGGAGATCCACCAGCCAGGGGATCCGCTGCTGGACGCCGACGTGCGCTTCATCGGCGGCTATCTCGGCTTGGACGATTCCCAGCTCCTCCCCTCCCTGGCGGTGCTGGAGCCGGCCTCCGCCCAGGGGCGGCTCCTCAGCGGCAAGGTGGGGGCCGTGGAGGGGCTCGATCCGCTCCTGGCCCGGCTGCGGGATCCGGAGGCGGGCTTGGTGATCCTGGAGGGAGCGGGGCGCCTGAGCGAGGGGTGGCTGTTTGGCTTGGGGCTGGTGCCCCTGGCCCGGTCCCTCGAGGCCGTGGTGGTGCTGGTGCACCCCTGGAACGACAGCCGGGATGTGGAGCCCTTGCTGGAGGCCCAGAGCCAGTTGGGACCCCTGTTGGCGGGGGTGGTGATCAACGGGGTGCTGCCCGAGGCCCTGGCCTCCCTGCGACAGGAACTCATCCCCGCCCTGGAGGGGATCGGCGTGCCCGTGTTGGGGGTGATGCCCCAAAGCCCCCTGTTGCGAAGCGTCACCGTGGGGGAGCTGAGCCGACGGCTGCAGGCGCGGGTGCTCTGCTCCCGGGAACGACTCGACCTGTTGGTGGAGACCCTCTCGATCGGGGCGATGAATGTGAATTCCGCCATGGAATTTTTCCGCCGGCGGCGCAACATGGCCGTGGTCACCGGGGCCGATCGCACGGACATCCAGCTGGCCGCCCTGGAGGCCTCCACCCAGTGCCTGATCCTCACGGGGGTGGGGGAGCCCCTGCCGCAGCTGATCAATCGGGCGGAGGAATTGGAGGTGCCCGTGCTCAAGGTCGACCACGACACCCTCACCACCGTGGAGGTGGTGGAGGGAGCCCTCGGTCACGTGCGGTTGCATGAGGCGGTGAAAGCCACCTACGCCATCCGGCTGGTGGAAGAGAATTGTCACTTTGCGCGGCTGTTTGAGCGCCTGCGGCTCCCTTGAGCCCCATTAGCGCTGCTAATTTCCAAAAGCGACTATGGGCGTACGACGGGTGACCCGGTCTCTCGATCTCCCTGCTCTCGGCAGGATTGACACCCTGGCCCAGGAGCTGGCCATGCTTCAGGACAGGGGCAAGCGTCGCATCGCCATCTTGGGAAGCCGCCACGTGCCGGTGGTGTCGATCCATCTGGTGGAGCTGGTGGCCCGCTCCCTGGCCCAGGAGGGGCACAACCTGATCACCTCCGGCGCCCAGGGGGTGAACGCGGCGGTGATCCGCGGCGTGCTGGAGGTGGATCCGGGCCGGCTGACGGTGTTGCTTCCCCAGAGCCTGGACCGCCAACCCAGCGAGTCGCGGGAGCAGCTGGAGCAGGTGCTGCACCTGGTGGAGAAGCCCGAGCACGATGAATTGCCCCTGCCGATGGCCAGCAGCTTGTGCAACCAGGAGATCATCACCCGCTGCGACCAATTGATTTGCTATGCCTTTCACGACAGTGAAACCCTGCTCTCCAGCTGCCGCACCGCCGAGGATCTGGGGAAGGTGGTGACCCTGCTGTTTTTTGATTGAGCGGCCGCGGGCACCCCAGCCGTTGGCGCCTCAGGGCGAGGGGGCGTCCTTGGCGAGCACCTGAAGACAGGTGCCCTCCCGGCCCATCACGGTCACCCGCTCCCCCGGGGCCAGGAGGCGCTCGGGTTGGAGGTTTTGGGCGGCCCAGCTCTGCCCCTGCCACTGCACCCGACCGCGCCCGTCAGCGTCGAAGGGGCTGATCACATCCGCCTGGTCGGTGCGGGAGGAGGGCGCCAGGGCCGAGGGATCGGCGGAGCGGGACGACCAGCGGCGCACCAGCCCGTAGCCCACCAGGGTGACCAGCGCGGCGGCCAGCCCCTGGAGCCACAGCGGCAGGGGAAGGACGGCCACCAGAAGCGCCATCAGCAGGGCGGCGGTACCACCCACCAGGAGCAGGCCATCGCTATCCAACCCGAGGAGCACCAGCAGCCAGAGGCCCGCGGCCATCAGCAACCACAGCAGGGGAGGGGATGGCATGGACGGTGGCAAAGCCAAGGCCTTCCTTTCCTAGCCTGGGGCTTCCTCGCTCACACCCATGGAACCCCTGATCCCCTTGGTGTTGGTGCTGCTGGGCGCCCTCGGCCTCAGCGGCGTGAAGGTGACGAGCAGCAGCCGCTCGATGCTGGTGGAACGGCTGGGGAAGTACAACCGGCAGCTCTCGCCGGGGCTGTCGTTCGTGTTGCCGGGGGTGGAGAAGGTGGTGAGCCATGAATCGCTCAAGGAGCGGGTGCTCGACATTCCGCCCCAGCAATGCATCACCCGCGACAACGTCTCGATCGAGGTGGACGCGGTGGTGTACTGGCAGCTGCTGGAACATTCCCGCGCCTACTACGCGGTGGACAACCTGCAATCGGCGATGGTGAATCTGGTGCTCACCCAGATCCGTGCGGAGATGGGCAAGCTCGACCTCGACCAAACCTTCACCACCCGCTCGGAGGTGAATGAGGTGTTGCTGCGGGAGCTGGATGAGGCCACCGATCCCTGGGGGGTGAAGGTGACCCGGGTGGAGCTGCGCGACATCCGCCCCACCGCGGGGGTGCAGCAGGCGATGGAGCAGCAAATGACGGCGGAGCGGGAGAAGCGGGCGGCGATCCTGCGCTCGGAAGGGGAGAAGGAGTCGCAGCTGAACGCGGCCCGGGGCCGGGCCGAGGCCCTGGTGCTCGACGCCAAGGCCAAGCGGGAGGCCCTGCTGCTGGAGGCGGAGGCCCAGGCGCAGCAGCAACGGGTGCTGGCCAAAGCCCGGGCGGAGGCCGCGGCGGAGCTGGCCGCCACCATCGAGGCCCATCCCGCCGCGGCGGAGGGGCTGCGCTTGCTCCTGGCCAAGGATTGGATGGCGATGGGCCAGGAGATGGCCAAGGCGGAGGGGGGGAGCGTGTTGATGGTGGATCCCCAGAGTCCGGCCAGCCTGTTGGCGGCGCTCAAGGGGCTGCAGGAGAAGGGTTGAGGCGGAGGGGTCGGCCCCGTGCCGTCGCGATCATGCCACCATGGCGAGAGGATTTGGAATGGAACAATCAGTCCACTGATCGTCAACAACGCCAGCCATGCCATATCACCCCCCCAGCCATCTCCTCGAGGTTCTGCAAAAGATTGAGTACGAAGAAGCCCTGCCAGATGGGGATCCCAGGTATGTGGATACGCGGGAGGCGCGGGGCAGCGAACAAACCTTCACCCGACTGGCGCGCAAGTTTGGTTGGGATCCATTAAGCGGCTCCTTCTTCGCCCCCCTGGAGAAACACATCCTGTTTTTTGGCCACATCGGCATTGGCAAGACCACCGAATTGCGCCGCTACGCGGGGCGGCTCAACGCCTCCAGGCGCTTCTACGTGGTGGAGGTGGATGTGCTGGCCAAGTTGGACCGCAACAACCTGCAGTACACCGAAGTGCTGATGGCCATGGCCGAGACGCTGTTGGAGCGGCTTCGGGACGACGGCCATGGGCTGGCGGAGGACGCCCTCGAGCCCCTGCGGCGCTGGTTTGGCCGGGTGGTGCGAACGGACACCACGACCACGGAACTCGGGGCCGAACTCAGGAGCGTTGCCCGGGGGGGAGGGGGGATTCCAGGGCTGATCCAGCTCTTGGCCAGCTTCACAGCCGCGTTCAAGACGGGGTCGAGTCAGAAGAATGAATGGCGGCGGGAGATTCGCAATGATTTCACCACCTTGGCGGATGCCTTCAACACCCTCATCCGGCGGGTGGAGGCCAGCTTGTTGGAGCAAGCGCGGGCCGAACGGGTGCTGTTTCTGGTCGATGGCACCGACAAGATGCGGGGTGAGGACACGCAGCAATTTTTCGTTCAAGACGCCGAGCAGTTGCTGGCGATCCAGACGCTGGTGATCTACACCGCGCCGCTGCATTTGAAGTACGACGGGCGCCTCGGCGGCAAGCTGGACGCGGATCTTGTCTTGCCGATGATGAAGCTGTGGGAGCGAGATGGCGGCCCTTGTGAAGCCGGGTGGAGAACGATGCGCGAGATCCTGCTGTTACGCGCCGACCGAAGCCTTTTTGACGGTGACGCTGAGGTGGATCGGTTGGTGGAGTTCAGCGGCGGCCATCCCCGGGAGCTGTTGCGTCTGCTGAAACTCTGTTGTGAGGTGGCGGACGAGCGCATCGATGCCTCGGTGGTGGGGATGGCGATCGAGAAACTGGCCGCCGATTTTCGCTACTTCCTCCAACCCGCCGACTACGCCTTGCTGCGGGCGATCGACACCCAACCCGCCCACGGCGGCAATGACGCGCGCGCCCAGGATTTGTCGCATCGGCTGGCGCTGCTGCAATACAACGACGGCACCTGGCGCCGCAGCCATCCCGTGGTGCGGACCCTGGAGGGGTACAGGCTGCCGCCCTTCTCCGCCGGGGATCCGGCGGCTGGTGAGGCCCCGGTTCCATCGGCCTGAGCCGGACCCATTGCCCGCCATGGAAGGTTCCGCGTTTGCCATCGAACAGGCCAGGCTGGCCGAAGCCCGCCACCTGCCCGGGACCTGCCACGACGACTTTCTGCGCCTGAGCCGCACCCTGCTTCATGGACCGGAGTTTCAGTGGCTGCTTGTGGACGCGCCCGATGAGGGGGTGCGTCGGCGGGTGATGGCGGCCCTCGACCGGGTGCTGCGCCGTGCCGGGCTGCGGAGCGACCGCCTGCCGTTGAGCGGCAAAATTCTGGATGTGCCGATGTTGGAGGCACGGCTGGTGAACAACGCCCGCCAAGCGCCCGTGGTGCATGTGATCGGACGACCGGGCTGGTTTGACGCGGCGCGCTGGGACGCCCTCAACGCCCGCCGGGAGCGCTTGGCCGCCGACGCCCGGGCACGGCTGGTGTTGTGGCTGGACGCGGAGGCCATCGCCCTCGCCTCCCGTTGCGCGCCCGACCTGTGGGCGTGGCGGGGGGGCATCTATTCCTTCCTCCCCCCATCCCGGACGGCCGCCACGGAAGCCGCCGGGGAGGACCAGCCTCCGCCAACGGCCCTGCTCCCCGCTCCAGGGGTGGACACCCGCACGATGGCCGAACGAAGCCGGCGGGTGGCGGAGATCAGGGCCTGGCTCGAGGCCCACCCGGAGGCGCCCGATGAGCTGCGGATCGCCCCGCTCGATGAGCTGGGCCGGCTGCTCTTCGATCTTGGGGATTACGACGACGCCTTGGCCCATTGGCGCGAAGTGGCGCTTCCCCTCTTTCTCCGTTTGGGGGATTCCCGGGGCCAGGCGATGACGATGGGGCGGATCGCGAACATCCTCCGAATGCGAGGCCAGCTGGATGAGGCCCTGCGCATTCGACAAGAAGAGCTACTGCCTGTCTATGAACATTTGGGTGACGTGCGCTCAAAGGCCGTGACGATGGGGAAAATCGCGGACATCCTGAAAGCGCGAGGGCAGCTGGATGAAGCCCTGCGCCTCTATCAAGAAGAGGAACTGCCTGTGTATGAAGGCCTTGGGGACGTGCGCTCAAAGGCCATCACGATGGGAAGAATCGCGGACATCCTGCAAGCGCGAGGGCAGCTGGATGAGGCCCTGCGCATCCGACAAGACGAGGAACTGCCTGTCTTTGAACGCCTGGGGGACCTTCGCTCGAAGGCCGTGACGATGGGGAAAATCGCGGACATCTTGCAAAAGCGAGGACAGCTGGATGAGGCGCTACGCCTCTATCAAGAAGAGGTCCTGCCTGTCTTTGAACGCCTGGGGGACGTGCGCGCCAAGGCCATCACGATGTGGAAGATTGCGGACATCCTGAAAGCCCGAGAGCAGGGCACTCAAGAACCTCCGCCCTCCTAAAAAACAGCCTCAGCCGGCAAGGATGGCCCGCAACCCAGCGCTGTACAGCAGCCCCGTGCACAGAATGGCGCCCGCCCAGCAGAGGCTGCGCAGGGGCGGAACGTTGCCGACATACGCCCCGATGTAGGCCAGCCGCAGGAGCGGATGGAGCCAGGCGGCGAGGATCGCCACCCCTGAAGGCAGCCAGCCGTGGGCCGCGGCCACCAGGGCCAGCAGGCAGGCGGGGGCGTGGAGGGTGAAGGCCTCGAAGCTGTTTTGGTGGGCCCAGTTGGCCCGTTTGCCCCAGGCGGGCAGCCGATCAAACATCGCCCGGGGGGCACCCAGATCGGCGGGGGTGAAATCGGCCTGGGAGCGGGCGGCGCCCAGGGGCACCAGGCTCACGATCACCACGGCGCCGGCGAGCACCAGCGACCAGGCGAAGGGCGCCCCCTGGGCCAGGTCGGAGACGACAGGGAGAGCGGCCAGGGTGACCAGTGCGGGGCTCATGGGCGGGAAAGGCGCGTGGCGTGGGTTTGGGTTGGTCTTGCACCTTAGGGTTGGCGTTGAAGCCCCCGCAGCCTCTGGCCATGGCCGACACCTTTTCCTTTGACGTCGTCAGTGACTTCGATCGCCAGGAGTTGGTGAACGCCGTGGATCAGGTGCGCCGCGAGGTGGCCCAGCGCTACGACCTCAAGGATTCCCAAACAGAGCTCACCCTCGAGGAGGAGTGCCTCACGATCACCACCGCCAGCGACATGACGCTGGACGCGGTGAACGATGTGCTGCGGCAGAAAGCCACCAAGCGCGAGTTGTCGCTGAAGATCTTTGATTTTCAGCCCCCGGAGCCCGTGGGGGGCAATCGGGTGAAGCAGGTGGTGAAGCTGCGCAAGGGATTGAGCCAGGAGCTGGCGAAAAAGCTCTCCAAAACCGTGCGCGACCAGGTGAAAAAAGTGACCGTGGCCATCCAGGGCGACAGCCTGCGGGTGACAGGAAAAAACAAAGATGACCTGCAGCAAGTGATCCAGCTGCTGCGGCAGGAGGATCTGGAAGTGCCACTGCAATTTGAAAACTATCGTTAGTCGGCGCCGCGTGGAGCGCCAACCCGTCCCACCGCCATGATCCCTTCTGTTTCCCTCCGTTGTTGCTCCAGGAGCCACCCGCTCGCGCCAATGGTGGGCTTGATCCAGGCCTCAGGAACGGGGATTGTGGTGCGGAAGTGCAAGGAAAGCGAACAAGGTGTGTATGCGTTCAGTGAAAAACCGAAGCTGGATCGGTTGACCATTGGCAAGAACAATATCCATCTGGAAGATGCGGGCGCTGTTTGGGACGTGTTGGCTCACGAGGCCACCCGCATCCCGCAGGCCCGCAATGGCGGTGAGCCAGTGGTGAAAGAAGGATTCCATCCCCGCGTCATTCGTCGCCTCAAGGCGCAAGCTCCCCATGACGCCGCCGTGTTGGAGGAGCGGTATCGGGACGCGGATGCGTTGATCGAAATGGTTGGCCCATGTCCGCCTCAAGCGGCCAGAGACGCGGGCCGGCGGCGCCCGGTGAGGGGCGTTTGGGGGGCCGAGCCAAGGTGACGCCCAGGGGCTGGCGGTTTTGGATCGACCGCGGTGGCACGTTCACCGATGTGATCGCCTGCCCGCCGGAGGGTCCGCCCCGGGTGCGGAAAGTGCTCTCGCGCCAGCCCGAGCGGCCGGGGGATCCGGCGGTGCGGGCGATGGCCGAGATGCTGGGCTTGGGGGAGGGCGCCCTGGCGGGCGAGGGCCTGCCAGCGGGCCTGGTGGAGGAGGTGCGACTGGGCACCACGGTGGCCACCAACGCCCTGTTAGAGGAGGCCACCGAGCCCGTGCTGCTCCTGCTCACGGCGGGGTTGGCCGATCTGCTATCGATTGGCGACCAACACCGGCCCGATCTCTTCGCCCTGCGCATCGAGCGGCCCAAACCCTTGGATGTGCGGGTGGTGGAGGTGGAGGGGCGGCTGGGGGCCGATGGGGGGGAGGTGAGTCCCCTTCGCTTGGATGGAGCCCTGGAGGCGCGGATCCGCCGGGCGCTGGCGGAGGGGCCGCGGCGGATGGCGGTGGCCCTGCTCCACAGCTGGCGGGAGCCGGCCCACGAACGGGCCCTTGGGGCGTGGCTGGAGGAGCGGGGTCTGGGCTCGGCGTTGTTGTCGCATCAGATCAGCCGGCAGCCGCGGCTGCTGCCCCGGGCGGCCACCACGGTGGTGGAAGCGGCCCTGCGGCCGGTGTTGCGGCGCTATCTGGAGGGAGTGGAGGAGGCGTTGGGGCCGGCCACCCGGCTGCGGGTGATGACCTCCAGCGGCGCGTTGCGGAGCCCGGCGCTTCTGCGGGCCAAGGACACGATCCTCTCGGGTCCGGCCGGGGGGATGGTGGGGGCGGTGGCGGCGGCCCGGGCGGCGGGCTGGGCCGCGGCGCCCCTGGTGGGCTTTGACATGGGCGGCACCTCCACGGATGTGTTTCATTTCGATCCGTCCCGGGGCGAGCTGGCCTGGGAGCGGCTCAGCGGCACGGAGGTGGCCGGGCTGCCCCTGCTGGCGGAGCTGCTTCCCATCCACACCGTGGCGGCGGGGGGCGGCTCGGTGCTGCGGGCGGTGGACGGCCGGCTGGTGGTGGGGCCCCAATCGGCGGGGGCCGATCCAGGGCCGGCCTGCTACCGGCGGGGCGGACCGGCCACGATCACCGACGCGAATCTGCTGCTCGGCCGCCTGCCCGTTGGCGCCCTGCCGGCGGTGTTTGGCCCGAGGGGGGAGGAACCGGCCGATCGGGCGGCGGTGGAGCGGCGCTTTGCCGAGCTGGCGGCGGCGCTGGCCCTCACCGCCGAGCAGGTGGCCTTGGGGGCGCTGCAAGTGGCGGTGGAGCGGATGGCGGAGGCGATCCGCCGGATCTCGGTCCAAAAGGGCCACGGCCTGGATGACGCCCTGCTCGTGAGCTACGGCGGAGCGGGGGGCCAGCACGCCTGCGCCCTGGCCAGCCGGCTGGGAGTGCGCCGGGTGCTGCTCCATCCCCTGGCGGGGGTGCTTTCGGCCTACGGGATTGGCCTGGCGCCCCAGCAGTTGCTCCGGGAGCGCAGTCCCCGGGCCCCCCTGGAGCCCGGCCTGGGGCCCGGGCTGCGGACCTGGCTGGCGGAGATGGTGGCGGAAGGCACCCTGGCGTTGGAGGCGGCGGGTGATCTGGCCCCCGGCCAGAAGCCAGCCATCTCGCTCCGCCTCGACCTGCGCACGGAGGGCAACGAGCAGGTGCTGGACGTGGAGGGAAGTGGCCTTCTGGAGGGGGCTCTAGAGGTGGGCGATGGGGCCTGGATCGAGCCCCTGCGCCAGAGCTTCGCGGAGCTCCATGGCCGTCGCTACGGCCATGCCCCCGGCGACGAGGCGCTGGTGGTGGAGCGCCTGGTGGTGACGCTGCGGACGCCGGAGGAGGAAGGCGCGGCGCCAGAGCCCCCGTCGGGGCCTGGCGAGGCCCCGACGGCGCCAGGGGAGGCGGCTCCCGAGGCCCAGATTCCCCTGTGCCTGGAGGATTCCCGCGCGCCCCAAGGCAGCCCCGCCCGGCCCCTATGGCGGATGGTGCCCCTGTGGCGGCGGGAGCGGTTGGGGGTGGGCGCGACGTTGGAGGGGCCGTCGGTGGTGTTGGAGCCAACGGGCACCCTGGTGCTGGAGCCGGGCTGGCGGGCGCGGGTGCTGGCGGGGGGGGAACTGTTGTTGGAGGCCCTGGAGCCGAGGGCGCCGGAGGGGGGCCGGGAGGCTGAGGAGCCGCCGGCCGGGGACGACGGCCGCATGGAGTCCGTTCGGGCCGATCCGGTGCGCCTGGAGCTTTACCACCACCGCTTCACGGCGATCGCCGAGCAGATGGGGGTCAGGCTCCAGCGGAGCAGCCGCTCGGTGAACATCCGCGAGCGCCTGGATTTCTCCTGCGCCCTCTTTGATGGCCAGGGGCGGCTGGTGGCCAACGCGCCCCACATCCCGGTGCATCTGGGATCGATGGGAGAAAGCGTGGGAGCCCTGCTGGCGGCGATCGGGCGGGGGGAGCGGCCGCCGTTGGGGCCAGGGGATGTGATCGCGGCCAATGATCCCTTCCATGGCGGCACCCACTTGCCCGATGTGACGGTGATCACCCCGGTGTTCAACCCCGCGGGCGGCGCCGGCCCGGTGGCGTTTGTGGCCTGCCGGGGTCACCACGCCGATGTGGGGGGGATCACGCCCGGCTCGATGCCGGCCTTCAGTCGACGGATTGAGGAGGAAGGGCTGCTGCTCGACAACGTGCCCCTGCTGGTGGGGGGGAGGTGGGATGGAGAAGCCTGGCTCCAGCGTTGCCTGGCGGGACCCTATCCGGTGCGCGACCCGGGGCGATTTCTGGCCGATTTGCGGGCCCAGGTGGCGGCCAACCAGCTGGGGCTGGAGGAGCTGGGGCGGCTGATGGCGGAGGAGGGGATCGAGGAGGTGTTGGCCTACATGGGCCATGGGCGACACCAGGCGGCGGAGGCGGTGCGGGGGGTGATCGGCCGCTTGGCCGACGGCCAGCACAGCGTGGAGCTGGATTGCGGCGCACGCATCGTGGTGGCGGTGAGGGTGAACCGGCGGGCCAGGCGCGCGCGGGTGGATTTCACCGGCACCTCGCCCCAGCTGGCCAACAACCTCAACGCGCCGCTGGCGATCACCAAGGCGGCGGTGATGTACGTGTTTCGCACCCTGGTAGATCAGCCCCTGCCCCTGAACGCCGGCTGCTTTGATCCCCTTGAGCTGGTGGTGCCCGAAAGTTCCCTGCTGTGGCCCAAGCCACCGGCGGCGGTGGTGGCGGGCAACGTGGAAACGTCTCAGGCGGTGGTGAACGCCCTCTATGGCGCCCTGGGGGTGATGGCGGCCGCCCAGGGCACGATGAACAACCTGAGCTTTGGCGATGGCGAGCGCCAGTACTACGAGACGATTTGCGGCGGCGCCGGCGCGGGCCGCGATCGCGACGGCACCGGCTTTGCGGGCGCCAGCGCCGTGCAAACCCACATGACCAATTCCCGCCTGACGGATGTGGAAATCCTGGAGGAGCGTTTTCCCGTGCGGCTGGAGCGCTTCCAGATCCGCCAAGGCAGCGGCGGGGCGGGCCGATGGCGCGGCGGTGATGGGGTGGAGCGATGGCTGCGGTTTCTGGCGCCGCAAACGGTGTGTCTGCTCTCGGGCTCACGGCGGGTGCCGCCCTTTGGCCTGGCTGGGGGCGAGCCGGGCCAACCGGGAGAAAATGGGATCCAGCGGGCGGGCGGGGCCTGGGAGCCCCTGGCGGGCCGCGCCCAGGTGGAGATGGGGGCCGGGGATCTGCTGAGGATCGCCACCCCCGGGGGTGGGGGGTTTGGGGCGGCGGATGCCTCAGCCAACAACGTCCGTTAGCTCACCACCAGCGACAGTGGCAGCCAAGTGGGTGGTGCCCATTGGCAACGAGATCGACGCGACGCTTCAGACCATTGGCGCTGGTCAAGATGGAACGCCGCCGTGTCTTCGCCGGCGGGGTCTTCGCCGGCGATGCGGTTCCTTGGCGTGTCCGCTGGCCCGCCTAATCCCGGTGGGCCAGTGCGGGTGGATCGCTTCCTGGCGATGTCGGCGGGAAGCGCCAAACTGTCCATCCCATTCGCGGGGGGGATGGGTCCGAACGCCTCCACACCTCCCTTCAGCCTCACCGTGGAAGTGAACGGAGGGTCCCTTTTGAATCAGCGGGCGGGGGCCAAACCAGAACACAGCGTCCCTCCAGCGCTCCACCGCTGGGCCTTGACCCCTGAGGTCTTCAATGGTCTCCAATCCCCGGACCCCAGAGCAAACGCTGTGGCGCTTCGCCCCGATCGGATGGGTGGTGGCGGCCTTGGTTCTGAATCCCCTACGGGTGATCCCGGAGGGCACCACGTGCGCCCGGCTACGGCTCGGCCAAGTGCAAAATCAACCGGTGCTGCCAGGGCTGAATGTGGTGATTCCCTTCCTGGATGGCCTGGATTGCATGGATGTGAAGGTGCAAAGTTTCCAGCGGCAAGTGGCGGCCGCCACCTCCAACATCCAGGATCTGAACGCGAAACTGGCTGTGCAGTGGAGGGTGCCCCCCTCCCAGGTGCCGCGGGTGCGACGGGAATTCGGCTCGCTGGAGGCGATCACCACGCGGATCGTGGACCCGAAAGCGGAGGAGAGCTTTAAAACGGTGAGCTCCACCAGAAGTCTGGACGCGACCATTGGCAATCGAGCCAAACTAAAGGCCGATTGGGAGAGCACAATCAAGGCCAACTTGCGCCCCTATCCAGTGGAAGTGATCGGTCTGGATGTGGTGAATTTGGCCCCCAGTCAGAAGGTGTCGGAGGAGATTGAGACCAAGCAGGTGGCCGAGCAGGAGGCTCTGGCGGCGACGTACAAAGCCACCGCGAAAAAGAACGAGGCGCTAGGGGTGATTGAGGAGGCCAAAGGCCAAGCGGAGGCCAACCGACTCAAGGCCGAGAGCTTGCGGGTACCCGGCGCCCGTGAAGTGGCTGAGCTGGAGAAATTCCGTCTTTGGGCCCAAAACGGAGCGAAGGTGCCCACCACCTTGATTGTTGGAGGAGAAGGGGGCTTTTGGATGTCGAGAATGCTCGGGATCCGCTGAGGTCAGCCAGGTGAGAAAACTCGACAACACGGTGTCTCTCCCTCACGGCCGAAGACTCCGCTCTCCATGAGCCGCCAACATCTCTGATTCGCGAAAGACTCCATGCGGGGATGATCTCGCGCGCGACCGGTGATGAAGCGTCATCCCCGCGGGGGCCATCCTCCCCGCCCCCTGAGGGACGAAAGGCATGGATGAGGCGCTCCCACGACATCAACACCCTTGTCCAGGATGATGTATCGCTTGAAAGATTTGCACATCTCAGCAAGCTTTTGATCAAGCATGGCAGCGACAAATCTGGCAACCATGGTTGTTACAGTCTTGAGGCCCGCATTCTCTCAGGGCTAAGGGCACGGAAGTCGATTCCGGAAATCAGCATGGGGAGCAACACTTTAGATGTCGTGTCCAACATGGAGGTTTCCGGTCGCCCCGGAGCTTCCTGAAGAGCCTTCCGCGATTTGCCACCGAGCACAGCGAGCTATCGAGCACAGCGAGCTATCGCGCCAATAATGGCACCAGGATTCTCTTTCAAGGAGAGGAGATACGACGTTTCCCCATTGATCAGCTCGAGCTGGCGTCTCTAGAACAATGAGGGAAGCTCAAGATTGGAGTCCCCCTCTTTCTCCAGCGTGGGATCCGCCATGAAGCGGCAGCGGACACGAGCCATGGTTGACGGAGAATGCGGGGACCACCGCCTCCCCGGCCTTGGCTGAAGACCAAACCACCCTGATCCGTGATTTCGCCTCCCGCTGCCGGGAGCGGATCGAGGAATTCGAGAAAACACAGGTCCGCTGCGGGCTGATCGGACCCTCCGGCAGCGGCAAGTCGTCACTGATCAACGCCATCGCCGGCGAACGCATCGCCCAGGTGGGCGTGGTGGAAACCACCACTGATCCCCTGGAAATCAACCACCGGGGCATCACCTTTGTGGATCTGCCCGGCTGCGGCACCCGCCGCTGGCCCAAAGACACCTACGTGGAACGGCTGAACCTGGTCAGCTACGACTGCTTCCTCCTGGTGACAGCCCAGCGCTTCACCGAAAACGACGCCTTCTTGTTCCAGCAACTTCGCGCCCTCGGCAAACCTTGCTTCGTGGTGCGCAACATGATCGACCGCGCCATTGAGGATGGCCGCCACGACCATGGCCACGACGAAGCCGAAACCCGGCGCCTCATCCAGCGCGACATCACCTCCCAGCTGGAGCCCGATCCCCCCGAACGCGTCTACCTCACCTCCGCCCGCCAGCCAGCCCAACACGACCTCCAAGCCCTGCTGGCCGCCATTGGCACCGCCCTTGATGGCCTCAAGCAATCCCGCTTCGTGGCCGACATGGCCGCCTACGGCGAAGACGCTCTCAAGCGCAAGCGCAAGGTGGCCCAGGAACGCATCCCCCCCTATGCCGGCCTGGCCGCCGCCAATGGCAGCCTCAACCCCGTACCCGGCCTGGATCTGGCCGCCGATGTGTCGCTGCTGCTCAAACTGAGTGATGAGATCGCCTCGATCTATGGCCTCACCAGCAGCCAGTTTGACTACATCAAGCGCCTGCTCGGCCCCAAGGCCCTACCCACCCTGATCGCCAAAATCGCCCAATTCAGCACCCGTTACCTGGCCCGCGAAGGACTCATCGGCCTGCTGAAGCGCCTCGCCACCCGGGAGGTGGGCCGCCAATCCACCCGCTGGATTCCCCTGGCTGGCCCCCTGATCGCCGCCGGCATCGGCTGGCAATCCACCTTCATGCTGGGCGAACAACTGGTGGACGAGGCGGAAGGCCTGGCCGGTGAAATCCTCTCCGACATCGTGGAGGGGAGCGAGGTGGCCAGGGGGACCTGAGCCCCGTCAGGCCGCGGAGAGGCGCGGACACGGGAGGATGGACAACAGAAGCGCGGTTTGATCGGGCGGTTTGCCTCAAGCAAACTGGCCCGTCGGCTTGACAGAGATGATTCATTCTCTGAGAGCAGGGTAAACCTAATCTCATGAAGAGTGCCGAGGAAATCGCATCCATACATCGCTTATATCAAGACGGCTTGAGCAAACGGAAAATCGCGGCCAAGCTGGGGATGTCCAGAAATACCGTCGATCGATATCTGCACTCTCCGCCAACAGAATCAAGCCGATCGACCACCAACCTTGGTGCTCGCTCCCTCAGTCGCGACAACCAACATGGCCTCACCACCAGCCGAGACCAAGTCAAGGAGCCCGGCGACTCTGTCGGCGACACCGCCTGGCGTGTGGGTCCCTATCTCCTCAGCGCTTCAGGAGAGCTCAGCCTGGGGGATTCCCGGATTGGCATGGCGGAGACTCAGACGCTAATCCTCCTGATCCTTGCGAAGAAAGCCAATCAGATTGTCTCCCGAGACGAGCTCGCCCAACAACTCTGGCCAACGCGGCCCCTCAATGCCAATCTCCGACGCAACGTGACGCTTTCAGTGCATCGGTTGCGGGAAGTGTTTGCCTTCGGCCCCCTTGGAGGCAACGTCATCCGCGGTGTCTACGGAAAGGGATACACCCTAGGCGCCGCCGTGGAGCCATGCCCCACTCTCACCCCTCGCAAACGGAGCCCAGGCCAGCCCCGCGGCGACGCGATGATGAAGAACCCCTTCTATGGCGAGGTCCACGACTACTGGGCCAACCGGGATCCCTACAAATTACCTCGACAAGAATGGCTCCTCCAACAAAGTGTGCGGTTCGACCCCAGCTTTGAACAGGGATATCTCGAACTCTGCTACTTCCAAATCCTGCAATGCTTTTGGGGCATGCGAGCCTCTCAAGACGTGCTTCCCCAGCTGCAGCGTCTGCTGGAGATCGTGGATCAATTCACCCATCAGCCTTCGGGTTGGTTGGGAATCAAGGCTGAGGTGCAAAGCCTCCTTCTTTGGCAACCCTTGACCGCCCAAAGCCTCTATGGAACCTGGCTGGCGGACACCCTGCCAAGGGGCATGCCCCTCTTTTCCTGGGCGCGACATCTCATCTTTACAGGCAGGCCCCGGGCGGCCATTGATCTGTTGAAAGCCCAAGTGAACGATGAACTCTGTCAGGGTTGGCTGGTGCTGGCCATGGCCTACTGCGCCATCGGTGATCTGCCCGCCGCCGAGGAGGCCATCCAACGACAACTCAGCTTGGATTCCACAATGATTGGCACGCGTCTGTTCTTGGCGCTCTTGATGGCAAGACGGGGGCAAGGCGCTCAAGCGACCCGCCATGTGCTCGATTCCGGCATTCTTGATCGCCCTTTTGAGGGGGTGCAGGCCCTGGCGGCCTACACCTTGGCCCAAGGGACACACCATCAACGCGCCCAAGATCTCCTCGATGAGGCGATGGCGCGCATGCATCAGAATCCATCGCAAACGGGGGCCTTGGGGTATTGGGGGCTGGCCGCACTGGCGTTGGATCGCGACATGGAGGCCATCCATTGTTTAAAGCTCAGTGTTCGCAACCGCTGCTACTCCGCCCCGGTGCTGTTGGCCACGCCCTTTTTGAAGCCCTATGCCAAGTCCCCGGCCTATCGCGTGTTTGCAGAGAAGATGCGCCGCTCCTTTCCGATTCTGTCCTCAACCAGATCCTGAACGCGCGTGGAGAGGAGCAAGCGGTATGGCCAGCCTTGGGTCAACAAAACACGCCCGACACCGAGATGATCGCCAAGCCAACGGCCCATTTCCCGCGGGATCGCCTCGCCCAGTTCACGACATCACCCAAACGGCCTACTACAGTAGGCAAAAATGAGGACCTCTACCCAAGCCTGCAAACGCGTGGAGTAAAAAAAGCTGGGCGAACTGGCGAGCCGCCAGGCCACGCCCAACTTACCCTCCTTTGAGGCTCAGGGCGAAAGCCTCACCATCCTGTGGGCGCGGGCCCTACAGGAAGAAAGGCAGCTGCCGAAGAATGGCAGTTGCCCCACCTGCCGGGTGCCGCGCGTGGGTTGTGCTCCGTGGGGGGCGGAACAACGGGGGCCCAAGGGGCGCTGGCGTTCAGGGAGTTTGGTCGAGATCCCAAACCTGAATCCAGATGGAGGAGGTGGTCAACGCTTCTTCGTTAGCACCGAGCCCAATGCTGAGGAGGGTGTCAGCGCTTTCATAAATCTGCTGGGTGCTCGTTTGGGTGGCGGCGCTGCTGATCGGAAGCGTTGTCCCGTTGCCGGTTTGGCAGATGGCGATATGTTGATCGTCCGCGTTGGAACCATCGGTGGAAAACCAGAAGCAGACCGTGTATCCCGCCAGGTTTGTGATCAGGGGGGCGGCGGCAGCCTGAAGACTCAAGGCTGCGGAGTTGTTATCCGCATTGTCCCAGATTGAGGTCACGGTGAAGCTCACCGAGACTTCGCTCTGAGGAGGGACAGTGCCCGACGGCTCGCCTCCATCAATTGTTGCGGGAGTGGGGCAATTAGAAGAGCTAAGGTTAATCAACGAGCTCACGTCATAGTCAAAGGGGCTGGAAGTGTTGTTCTGAAAATAGAAGCAGTAGAAATAGGATGTTGGCTTTCCGTTTGAGGAGGTGAATTTGTAGCCAACAGTAGAGCTGGAGTTGCTAGACACAAGCAGAAGAGCGATGGGATGAATCAGATTGATCTGCCCCGTCCTGGGGGGCAGGGGTCTACAGGGGGCGGGGCACCATCAGTCAGGCGTCAAGGGGTTTGATCCAGGTCCCACACCTGAATCCAGATGCTTTGGGTATTGAGTTGGCCGCCGCCGCCACCAAGTCCAATGCCAAGCTGGTCGCTGCTGCTTTCGCAAATCTGCTGGGTGCTCGTCTGGGTGGGTGTGCTGGAGATGGGAAACGTTGTGCCATTGCCGGGTTGGCAAATCGCAATCTGTTGGTAACTCGAATTCGTGCCTCCATCATCGGAAAACCAAAAACAAACCGTAGATCCGTTTAGATTCGTAATCAGAGGCGCGGCTCCGATCTGAATGCTTAATTCATTGTTGTCAGAATCTTTCTCGCTATCCGACGCACGGTAAATCATGACCGTTGCCGTTTCGCCCGGAGAGACTGTGCCAGATTCACTGCCATTGATACCTGAGAATTGAACGTTCTCTCCCTCTAGAAGGGTACTTACATCATAATCAAAAGATGCACCAGTTGTGTTATTCTGGAAATTGAAGGTGTAAAAGAGAGCGTGTTGATAATTTGTGGGCACTGATGCTCCGAAGGCAAACCAAAGAGAGCCCTGGTCTTCGGGTGTACAAGAGGTGAACTCGAAGCCAACGGTGGAATTGCTGTTGCTCATGGGTGATGACCTGAATGAATGGTTGCTTGAATAGAAGAAAGAACGTGGGCGCGAGCCTGGACAGAGAAGTTGTGACCTGACTTCAGCGCGTGACCCACAAGTGTGCTAAACGAGGATGAGCGAGCCAGGTGAAAAGGCATGATCCGAAAACGACGGCGTCTTACACCACTGACAGGGATTCGGAATTGTCCTAAGCGTTGGCGATTTCGATGTAAATATTGCTCGTGGTCAGGGAATTACCGCCAGCGTCAAGGATGATGCTGATCCCTGCCGTCGAACTCATGCACTGCATTTGACTAGAGGTTTGAATCGGGGTGCTGGTAATGGGAAAGGGTTGATTCCCGCTCGGTACAAGACCCCCGCTGGGAGCCGTGGTGGATGTGGAGTTGTTGCAAATCGCGATCTGTTGATAGCTCGTCTCGCTACCGTCTGTGAAAAACCAGAAGGTAATCCAGCCATAGTTGGGGATGTATACAAGCGGTGCTGATCCCGCCTGCAGGCTGTAAGCGGATGGAGCGGCTTGCTTGTCTCCCCCATTCCAGAGACTGACGGACACAGTCTCCCCAGGACCGACATCACCGTATGCACTCCCATTCAGAAGCTGGACGCCAGACTGGAGGATTGGCAGCTGCGCCCCTGATGGCTGACCACCAACAAAGCTGCTGACATCATAGTCAAAGCTATAATTATTCGTCTTGTTCTGGAAGTAGAACGTAAACGTGTTGCCGTACGTTTTCGTTTGAGTTTCAGCGTAATCAAACATGTAGCCAACAGAGGCTGGTTGTGAGCTCATGGGTGAAGACCTCCTGTCTTTGGAGTGATGGTGAAAAAGAGGGGGTGATCGGTGGCCTTTGGCCTCAAGAAAGCTGTTGGTGGTGCACGAGTCTTGAGAATGATCATCGCAAAAGGGTGACGCGGGACAGAGGGGACAAGAGATGGATTACTCTGGAGGGGTTAATGGCCAACAGAGCCGCTCCAAAAGCGGTGGTTTTTCTTATAAGGCTGGCAGGCTATTAGCCATCAGTTATTAAGCTTGTCTTGCCATCCTTTGGTGAGAGTTTGATACACCTGATTAACGGTAGAGTCGTTCAAATGCAAAGGAACAGGTGGCAAGGCCTGCACCTGGAGATCCGTGGCACGGATCAGCTCCGCCACCCTGGCCGAGCTTCCCAGGACAGGCAGCGGGCGCATGGGCTTCTGGTTGGTATTCGAGGCATTCGGGCTCAACGCGGGAAGATCTTGATTCGCCAGGGCACTCAGGAGTTGCTGATACAAATTGCGGTGAGCGAGATAGAGCCTCAGATAAAAGCCGCTGTTGCGCGCCTGTTCGCCGAGTTGGAGAAACACCATCGGCACCACCAGCCAAAACACAGCGGTGATCCGCAGGGTGCGCAAGGTGCGATTGTTGGTGTTCATCAACCCATGGGCCAGCCCCAAGGCCACCGTCAAACTCAGCAGGCACAACGCCGCCGTGGCCACCGTCATCAACGCCGCCTCCTGCCCGTGATTCAAGGCCGCAAGCCCGCAGAGCCGTGCGCTTTCCGCCACCAGTCCGTTGACCTGTTGCGCCAGCCGCAACTTTTGGGAAGGCGTCGCGCTGGTGAGGTTGCTAATCAGGCTCTGGCTTTGCCGCGCCGCTTCGCTCTGGGCCAACTCTCCCGATCGCGGCGGTTGGCAGAACGCAAAGCGCTGGCTCAACCGCTGATTCGCCAGCAGCGTTTGGCCATAGAGGCAGAAGGCCAGGAACGTGATGGTCAGCCCCAGGGCAATCTCCCCCGAGCGGCTGAGCCGATGAGCGGGCGTGCCGCTGGCCGTGGTGGCCCTTTCCAAGAGGACCGGGGCCGGCTCGATGAGGGCATTCAGCAGGGCTCGCACCGGCGGAAACCAGCGGCCGCCCCTTTCGGCTGTGGCTTGGGCCATCATCGCTGGGCGACCAGGTACCACCCACCACTGCCCTGGGGCCGCCATCGGGGTTCCCAGTTGGCATAGGAATAATGCTGGTGCGCGCCGTTGTGGTTGGCTGGGTAGCCACCATTCACCAAGTCGCAGCTGCCGTAGGGGTCGTTCATGATCACGCCGTTGTTGTCGTAGCCGATCACCACGGTCCAATGGCCGCCGCCACTTGGCGCCGAGGGTGGGCCGTGATGCAGCCAACCCACGGCGACGGGACGCCCGGCATCGATCTCACTTTTGAGGGTTTGTAAGGTGCCATCCGTGCGGAACTCCGCCTTGAGGCCGAGGTGCCGCAGGGCCGCCAGCTGCGCTTCGGCACTGGTGGAGTCGCCGTAATGGCCGCGCAGGGCGTTGTAGTCGTCCTCGTTGGGTTCCTTTCCCCAATAGGCGGCAAGCATCGCCGAACTGGCGGAAAAGCAATCCCGCCACCCCTGTCCATCATCCATCGACAACTGGTCAAACCAAGGCACATTGAGAGGGTTGGCCTTGCTGGCTCCAGCGTCCATGGCCTTGGCGGCGGCGATGACAGCCGCGGGTGCCGCGGTCGCCAAAGGGGTGACGGCACCATGGGGTTGGCTCAGCCCCTTCCGCCAGAGCGTGGCCTCCGCTTGCCGGCGCCGCAGCAAGCCATCACTCACGGCCGTGCCTGGATCGCAATAGAGCAGCAGTCCACTGGGCACGCCCGACCAATCCTTCTCCCGCAACAGCCGGCTGATGGTTTCAAACCCATCGCCGCCATAGAAATCCTCGCCGAGATTCCAGGCGAAGGAGATCAAGGCGCAGCGCTGATCCTCCGCCATCGAGCCCCAGTAGGGAATGGTGGTGGCCAAGTGGCGGGCGCAACCATTCACACCACTCAGCAACTGGGCCTCGCCTTCCGCCTGACTGATCGTGTCGCCCGGTCGCACGGACCGGCCATCCAGGCTGGTGAAGCCGTAGCCGATCGTCCACGGTTCACCGCCGCTGGCCGGATCCGGGTAGGCATGGCCCACAAACCCCTCAAACTGGGCAATCAGCCGCACCGCGGCCCCATACGACTCAGGCTCGGAGGCGGTGGATGAGGGGAGAACCGGCACCGTCGCGGGTTCTCCGACGGCCAGGGCCGCCTTCACCGCGGGGGCCGCGATCCGATGGGGAGGCGTGACGCCGCCAGCCGTTGCCACACGGTTCACGACAGTGGCTTCCCGTGGAACGGCGGAAGACACGGCCGGCAGCTGGGGCAGCGCCGCGGCGAGGGTGGCGGCGGGAAGGGCCGGCGCCGGATCGGGGGGCAGGGGTGGGGTGGCGCGGAACGGTTGGAGCAGACCCGACACCTTGTTTGCCACATAGGGGGCAAACAGCGTCAGGCCGGAATACAGGAAGGTGGTGACGGCCACGGCGGAGGCGGGCATCTGGCAGGTGAGCCCGTAGGTGTAGAGGGAAAAGATGCCGAACCCCACGTAGATGAACAGGATCGCCACCATGCCCACAAGGGCGATCAGCCTGCTGCTGCTGGGTTCCATCACCGTGAGCGACACCACGGGCCCCTTGGGGGCCGAGGCGCCGAGAAGGCTTTTCTTATCACCCAGCGATTGGGCCCAATGTTCATCCAGGGGAATCCGCAACATGGTGGGTTCAGAGGCGGCACTCGCCAGCGACCAGCCGCCGTGCTGCAACCGCCAATAAATCAATCCCAGGATGAGCACCACGCCGAAGAAAATCCCGCCACTGATGGCCAGCACCGCCTCTTGACCCATGCTCTGGCACAGGCCGGCGGCCCCATTGGCCTGCTCCTGTGCCGCCGCTGGCATGGCGAGGCCCAACAGCGACAGCACAAGCCGGTTGGGCCAGCGGAAGATGGATGACCCACTTGGATGGCTGCCCCTTCTCGCGGACCCCATGGGCGGCTTGTCTTGTCCTTGAAGAGGCCGACATGGCATGACTTTCTTGCTTGCGCCTGGCGATCGTGTCGTCAACCCGCGGAAGCGCCAAAGATTTCCTAAGAATTTCAGTGTGACCCTCCACCGCCTTGGATGGCTGGCGCGGATGGGGGTGCTGAAACGAACCGCCCCTTGCTGTCGGTGGCGGATGACTGGCATCTCCCCACCCCTGCCCCTCGCTTTGGCTCAATTTCCCAGCGGCGAGTGGCTCAGATTCCTTCGTCGCAAGGGCACCAGCTCCGGCAGGCCGCCACCATGGCCAGTGGGAGGAGAGGTGACAGCACCCTGGGCTGGCCCTAGAACAGGAGTGGGCTGGTGAAGGGCATCGCCGAGGCACTCAGACTTTCGCAAGCACAAGCCCCGCTATGATCGAGGAAAAGCACGTGCTGTTTTTCTCAATGTCGCCAATCAGAAGAAACCACGCCGCCGCAAGATAAAAGCCGCAATACGTCGCCAGCTCGACTATCTGCAGCGAAATCTTGAAGCCATCGATGCTTTGATCGCCTCTGGCGCAGTGCTTTCAAGGCTGACGACCCATTGGTGGCACAAACTGCTTATGATCAGCGAGCTGCACCGCCAGCAAACCATCCTGCTCTACTCCAAGACGCGCAGCATCCCCGACCGGATCGTCAATCTTGTGCAGCGACAGGTTCGACCTATGGTTCACGGCAAGGCAAAAGCTGCCGTTGAGTTTGGCGCCAAAATCAGTGTTTCTGTGCGCAATGGCTTTGCCTTCCTGCATCGGATCAGCTGGGATCCATACAATGAGGACGAGAATTTGATTGCACAAGCCAGGAAGTATAAGCAAGAATATGGTTGTTACCCCGAGCGAATCTGTGCTGATCGCATCTACCTCAACACGAAGAATCGAAACTTCCGCACCAGAAACAACATACGACTTTCTGGCAAGCGGATGGGTAGACCACCGAAGGATCCAGAGATTAGCGCTGCTCACAAGCAACAGCTGAGCGCAGACCAAAAAAAGCGCAATGAGGTGGAAGGATGCTTTGGATCCGGTAAGAGGAAGCACTCCCTGGATCTGATTATGGCGCGGTTGTCCAAAGGTGCAGAGACCTTGATCTCAATGGCGTTTCTCGTGATGTGCGCAGAGAAGATCCTGAGGCTCCTCCGCCTCTTTTTTATCACCGTCTGTGCTTGGTTCCATGTCTGGCAAAGGCCTGGAGCCCTCTTGGAGAAGCTCAGGACCATTTGGCAGCTTGAAATGGCTGATTCACTGGTCGCGGTATAAACATGCGTGAGAGCGGCTTTCCCGTCGCTCGATGGCAGAATTCGCGTTGAGACTGCAGTTCGGTTTTTCAGGAGTCCCCAGTTATGCGTTAAGACTCATAGAGTCAAGCCGGAGTCCAGCACGTCCATCGCCCGCGCTCCCGCCGCCGCCCCCTCCCCAAGCTCCGCGAGCTCCCTGATCGCCGCCGCCCGGGGCGGCACGCTGCTGTTCCGGCAGCTGTTTGACGCCGACACCTGCACCTTCACCTATCAGCTCGCCGATGGGTCGAGTCGTCAGGGCGTCGTGATCGATCCGGTGTTCGAGCGGCATGATCGCGATCTTGTCTTGATCCACGAACTCGGCATTGCCTTGGTGGCCTCCATCGACACCCACGCCCATGCCGACCATGTCACCGGCAGCTGGCTGCTGCACGCAGCCACGGGTTGCGCCATCGGCCTGGCGGACGTCGCCGGCGCTGAAAACGTCACCCTGTCCCTGCGCCATGGCGAGCGCGTCGGCTTCGGCGAACGCTCCCTGGAGGTGCGCGCCACCCCGGGCCACACCGATGGCTGCCTCACCTTCGTGCTCGACGACCAGTCGCTGGCCTTCACCGGCGACGCCCTGCTGGTGCGGGGCTGTGGCCGCTGTGATTTCCAGCAGGGCGACGCCCACACCCTCTGGACCTCGATCACACAGCAGATCCTCACCCTGCCCGAGGCATGCCTGCTCTATCCAGGACATGACTACACAGGCCGTGGCGTCACCTCCGTGGCGGAAGAAAAAGCCTTCAACGCCCGCCTGGGCGGCACCGCCACGGAACGCGACTTCGTCGGCCACATGGAGTCCCTCAAGCTGCCCCACCCCCGCAAGATCGCTGCGGCCCTGACGGGAAATCTGCGCTCCGGAAAACCCCGTGTCGCTCCAGCCGTCGCCAGCTGGGCGCCCGTGGAACACAGCTATGCCGGGCTGCCGGAGCTGATGCCCGCCTGGGTGGCGGCTCACCGCGACGACATCACCCTGCTCGATGTGCGCTCCGCCGAGGAGATCGCCGGCCCTGACGGCTCCGTGAGCGGCAGTCTCGCGATCCCCCTGCCGGAGCTCAACGCCCGCCTGGAGGAGATCCCGGGCGACAAGCCCGTGGTGGTGCTGTGCCATTCGGGCAGCCGCTCCGGCCTGGCCACCCAGCTCCTGCTCAAGGCCGGCCGCCCGCTGGTGGCCAACCTGCGGGGCCGTTGGTGCGCGGAAGGCTACCCGGTTGAGCATGCCGCGGCCATCGGAACAACACCCTTCCCAATCCCCCAACCATGACCCCCCTCCAGAGCAACCATCTCCCCGCGCAGGCTGTAGCCGACCAACTGGCCCAACACCGCGTATCGGTGATCGACGTGCGGGAGCCGATGGAATATGCCAGCGGCCACATCGCCGGCAGCCGCAACGTGCCCCTCGCCCAACTCGGCGACGCCAACCTCCCCCCGCACCCCCAGGAGGCTGTCGCAAGTTCTCACCGTGTCTGGACGGCTCTCTGTGGCATCGAACAAACCTGCGAGCCGTCTGGTTTTGGCGCTAACATTCGGCCACCCTTAGGTCACCTCGACGATATGACCCTGGGCGGGTTGAAGCTGGGCGACTGGTCCGACTAATCCTGTCATTAGCATGGGCTTCTCGTCCTTGAAGTCTTTTGGCAGGTGGGAAACACTTACTGAAAAGTCGCTGTTCATCGCTGCGCTGAAGGCGCTGAACCCCATGGGAAAGCCGCTGTTTCCCTTGCCTTCCCCCGTCGAGCGCGGTTGGTACAGATGGTCCGCCTTGACAACGACGCTGAAGCCGCTGTTTTTAAGGATTTTCAGCCTTTCCTGGCAGCCCAGCTTCCCGTCGTCGCGCGTGCAGAAGGTGCTGCTGCAAGGGGTGGTGGAGAGATAGATAGTCAGACTGCCCTTTTTCAGGTTCTTTTCCTTGATTTTGGTGATTAGGTTTTCCTCAGCGTGGCCGGCAGGCGTTGACTGGAAGACGCCAAGAGGTTTGTTGTCGAGTTCGGCGTATAGGAAGACGGTTGTCCGTGTCTTTTTCTGGTAATCTTCTTTATTCATTTCCATCTTTTTCATAAGTAGCTGGGCAGGTGCAGATTTAGCGTTGTAGTCGTATCCAATTTGCTGCAGCGATCCATGGCAAGGCAGAAAGCCCATAGGCCCAGTTTTGTATTGGTCGCCGGAGAAATGCTGTTGCGTCGGCGGATTCGTAACTTTCACCCGTTCCTCCAATTGCCCTGATGGACCCACAATCGCCGCCCTCCCCCCCATCACATCCGCCTTGCGCTCCAGCCCCGCGTCATCATTGGCTGGCACGCCATCCTTCAGCTGCATGGTGGGCCGCACCCGTCCCTGCGACTGCTGCACCAGATGCCAAGCCTCTTGAGGTAGATGCCGTTCCTGCCCCGGCGCGAGGTGGACGTCGATCCCTTGGACGTATGTCAGGGCGTTGAGCTGGGCAGCGTTATAGTGGATTCGTAAGTGGTCGAGTGACGGGCCGGTCAGTGCTTCGGTGCCAGCCTTGAGGTTCTCGGGCAGGCCGGTGTTGTTCTCGCGGGGCTTGCTATCTGTTTCGTTTGGCTGGCGTTGCGCGATTAGTGCTTTGGAATGGACCAGTTCGTCGTCCTCCAACGGGTCCTGGGCGCGTTGGGCATTTGCGTTGGCTGTTTTTTGTTGAATGGGCAATGGCGCCGTTGGATCTGCCAGGGCCTGGAATTGGGTCGCTTGTTTCGCTTGGTGGCTGTTAGTTGCTAATTCTTGCAAAGATCTCAGCTGGGAAACCCTTGGGCTGTTATTGGCTAGTTCTTGCATCTTCATCAGCGCAGCAGCTTCTGGCCTGTTGTCCGCAAGCTGAACAGCGGCACCTTTCTTGCCTTGTCGCTTAGGTGAACCGTTGGCAAGAGATCTGCTTTTGGTTTCCGCTGTCTTGTCAGCGTGTGCATTCATTGTGCAAAGCCGCTTGCTAGTGGGGTCACTTGAGCCTAAAGCTGCGTGCATCGGCTGCGCTTTGTTGCCTTGGGCATCGTTAAAACCCTTAAAGTTTGAAAGGCCCTTGTTGCTCGCAAAAAGCTCAGTCTCACGCAGCTGATTAGAAAGACCTGGCCTTGTCTCTCCGTCATGCTTCCTGTCCTGCCACTGAAGACCATCCTCACCACCGCGCTACCATCACCGGGGTCGAATGGAGCCATCGGTGCGGTCACCGGAGGCTAACGGTTGCGGCTCTGTCGCCAGCTAGACCGCTCGACTCTGACCGTTGTGCTGACCCGTCAAGAGTGCCTGGTGTCCTTTGATTGCGACTTTTTGTCCTTGCTGCCATCCTGTGAACTGGTTCTGCTGGAGGAGTGTACAAAGTTGATGGAGGCAATGAAGGATCGCGATGAGCAATACTTTCTGCGTGGCATCATCCATGGTGGTGATGGACCAGCTGGTCAGCGGCGCTGGCCTCCTTGGCGCCAGGGCCGCAAACCCTCAGCCTGAGAATCCTCAACACGCGCGGATGACTCCAAAGACTGATCGGCAGACCACGCCTCTGCACCATCTGCCTTCAAGGGAGCAGAATCTTTTTTATATTCTAATTCTGATCGCCTCGCCGGTGATCAACCTGTTTGTGAGCTCACTCGTTTATACCGATTTTCGAATAATCTCCCTTAAAGGAGCGCACTCGTTTGGCTTGTTCAATTGATTTCTTGGTTTCTCAAGCTTCCTTTTCGGGTGTGTACTCGTCTTGCTTGGCATCAATCTTGCCCATACCCTTCTCGCAAGCCACCAGAGACACGCCCGCAAAAGCCTCTTTGCGTTTGGCCTCTTTTCATCCCTGTATCTGCTCATCAATCTTCTCACGATTTCCTACGGCATTCTTGAATTCAAGGTGCAATCACTCTTCCTGCTGATTGTCTCCATTTGCGTGTATGCTTCGCTCAATATCATCTTTGTGTTTTGGTATTGGTATCTTGATTATCCCTCTCAGGTGCGTCGACTGCGCCACCCTGATTCCACCCCTGAAATCTGCTTTCCCAGCAGTTCACACAACGGCGAGGATTGGATTCCCAATTTCCTCGATTATCTTTATTTTACCCTCTTAACTAGCAACACCCTCGGCCCTCCGGAGAATCATTCCCCCGCCGGTCAAAAAGCCAAAACCATTGTGCTTCTCCACTCGCTGGTGATGCTCATTGTGCTGGTGATTTTTGTCTCACGTGCCATCAATACCCTCTCCTGAATCCTCACGCTCCCCGCAGCGCCCCCAGCAGCAGCGATCCATTGATCAGCACAATCACCGCCGCGCAGGCCCAGCCCAGCCCCTGGAGCCAGCGGGGGGCGACCAGCTCGCCCATCAGGCCGCGCCGACCGCAAAAGAGCACCAGCGGGATCACGGCGAAGGGAAGCTGCACGCTGAGCACCACTTGGCTGAGCACCAGCAGCCGGTTGGTGGCCTGATCCCCCAGCAGCAGCACGGTGGCCAGGGCCGGAATCAGCGCCAGGCAACGGGTGAGCAGGCGACGCTGCCAGCCCGGCAGACGCAGATCGAGAAACCCCTCCATCACCACTTGCCCCGCCAGGGTGGCGGTGAGGGTGGAACTCTGGCCCGCGGCCAGCAGGCCAACGCCAAACAGCACGCTGGCCAAGGAGGTGCCCAGCAAGGGGGTGAGCAGGTGATAGGCCTGGCTGAGGTCTTCCACCGGCTGGCCCACCACCCCGTGGAAGGCCCCCCCCGCCAGCACCAGGATCGCCGCGTTCACCAGAAAGGCCAGGAGCAGGGCCAGCAGCGCGTCCACGGTGGCGAAACGCAACGCCCAGTGGGGGGCCAGCGGGTGCTCCGGCCAGCGGCGCGTGCGCATCAACGCCGAATGCAGATACAGGTTGTGGGGCATCACGGTGGCCCCCAGGATGCCCGCCGCCAGAAAGAGCTGGCTGCCCTCCCGCAGGCCCCCGGGATCGGGGATCAGCCCGGCCGCCACCGAGGGCCAGTGGGGCCGCAGCATCAGCAGTTCCAGGGCGAAGCAGGCACTCACCAGCGCCACCAGGGCGATCACCAGCGCCTCCAGCTGGCGCGCCCCGAAGCGCTGGAGGGCCAGCAGCAGCAGGGTGTCGGCGGCGGTGAGCAGCCCCCCCCAGGGCAAGGGGATCCGAAACAACAGCTGGAGGGCGATGGCGCTGCCCACCAGCTCCGCCAGGTCGCAGGCCACGATCGCCACCTCCGCCAGCAGCCAGAGGGGCACCCGCCAGCGCCCCGGCAGCAGACGGCGGCAGGCCTGGGCCAGATCCATCCCCGTGGCGATGCCCAGGCGGCAGCACAGCGTCTGCAGCAGCATGGCGATCAAGCTGGAGAGGGCCACCACCCAAAGCAGGCGGAAGCCGTAACGGGAGCCCGCCGCCAGATCCGTGGCCCAGTTGCCCGGGTCCATGTAGCCCACGGCCACCAGATAGGCCGGTCCGAGCATCCGCGGGAGAGTGCGCCAGTCGGGGTCGCTCATGGGCAGGGCCAGCGAATGGCATTCTCCCCAGAGGCCATGGGGTTCGCCATGAACAGGCTCGATCAGACACCGATGGGTTGTGGAAGCTGGCGTCCGCCCTCCCCTGGCGCCCATCATGCGAGGGAAGCCTCCCCGGCCTGGATCTCGTTGGCATGAAGCTTCTCCCCCCCCTCGAGACCCCGCGCGATCAGTCCCTCGGTGTCACTGGATCCGCGCCACCTGCCGGATGACGCCCCGCGCTCCACCCTGCGCATGTTCATCCCCCTGTTTCCCGGAAGCCTGCTGGGCTTGGAGGCGGCGTCGATTTTCGCGATCTTCACCAGCCAGGTGTGGAACATGACGTTCTCCTTTTACCAATCCCTGCACACCGTTCCCGCGGAACTCATCGAGGCCACCACGGCGATCGACATCGTGGGCCTCGACGGCTTTGAAAACGCCTATCCGAAGGAGCTCTCCGGCGGCATGAAGCAGCGGGTGGGCTTCGCCCGGGCCTTTGTGCTGGAGCCCGAGGCGCTCCTCATGGATGAGCCGTTCAGCGCCCTCGACGTGCTCACCGCCGAAAACCCGCCGGGCGAGATCGACGACCTCTGGAACGCGGGATCCTTCCCCTCCAAAAGCATCCTGATCGTCACCCACAACATCGAGGAGGCGATCTATCTGGCCGATCGGGTGGTGATTCTTGGCGCCAATCCCGGCCGGATCCGCGGCGAAATGTCGATCAACCTGCCCAGGCCCCACGACCGGGGACACCCCCGCTTCAAAGCCCTGGTGGATGACGTGTACACCGTGATGACCAACCCGGACATCGCGGTGACCGGCGAGCTGGAGCCGCCGCCCCACCCCCGGGCGGATCGGGCGCCATGCTGGAACCAGCGGCTCAAGCGATCCCATGCCCCCCACGGGTTCAGCCTTCCACCAGCTCCAGCTCCACCTGCGCCAAACCCGCCTGTTGGGCTCGATCAGCAGCGCCCTGTACTACGACCAAAACACCGTGATGCCCGCCGCTGGCGCTCCCTGGCGGGGCGAGCAGCTGGCCCTGCTGGCCGCCCAGCTGCATGAGCGCCAGAGCGGCGAGGCCTACGCGGAGCTGGTGAGCGCGGCGGAGGCGGAGCTGGATGGGAAGGCCGAGCCCCGGCGACGCCGCAATCTGGAGCTGCTGCGCCTGGAGCTGGAGCGCCAGCGCCGTCTGGATCCGGAGCTGGTCACCGCCCTGTCCGTGGCCCAGTCGCGGGGCAACGCCGTCTGGCAAGACGCCCGAGCCCGAAACGACTTTGCCGCCTTCGCGCCGGCGCTGAGGGAGCTGATCCACCTGCGGAGGCGCCAGGCCAGCCAGCTGGAGGGGGCTGAACCCGTGGCCCGCGGACCCTGGGAGGTGCTGGCCCAGCCGTTTGAGCCCGACATCACCCAGGCCCGGCTGGAAGAGTTGTTCGCGCCCCTCAAGGCGGAAATCCCCCTCCTGCTGGAGCGGGTGCGCTCCCGGGCCAGCGGCGGCGCCCCCCCCGATCTGCCGGAAGCCACGCAGGAGGCCCTCTGCGCGGAGCTGCTGGCGAGCTGGGGCTACGACGAGAGCCGCTGCCAGCGCTCCCGCTCGGCCCACCCCTTTTCCTGCACGGTGGGGCCCCAAGATTTCCGCGTCACCACCCGGGTCGTGCCGGGCCAACCCCTGTCGGCCTTTCTGGCCACGGCCCACGAATGGGGCCACTCCCTCTACGAGCAGGGCCTGCCCCGGACCGACGACCACTACTTCCCCTGGCCCCTGGGGGAGGCCACCTCGATGGGGGTGCATGAGTCGCAGTCGCTGTTTTGGGAGTGCCGGGTGGCCCGGGGCCGCGCCTTCGCGGAGCGCTGGCATCCGAGGTTTCGCCAGGGGCTGGGGGCCGATCCCTGGGGCGACGCCCGGGGATTTTGGCGGGCGCTCAATCCCCTCCAGCCCGGTCTGATCCGGGTGGAGGCGGATGAACTGAGCTACGGGCTGCACATCGTGCTGCGCTTCGAGCTGGAGCTGGCCCTGCTGGAGCGGGAGATGCCGGTGGAGGAGCTGCCGGGGGAATGGAACCGGCGCATGGAGGAGCTTCTGGGCCTGGTGCCGCCCACGGATCGGGAGGGGTGTCTGCAGGACATCCACTGGGCCGAGGGCCTGTTTGGCTACTTCCCCTCCTATGCCTTGGGGCATCTGATCAGCGCCCAGCTGAGCGAGGCGATGGAGGCCGAGATCGGCCCCATCGAGGAGCGCGTCGCCGCCGGGGAGGAGGTCGCCTTGCGGGAGTGGCTGGGCCAGCGGGTGTGGCCCCTGGGGCGGTTGGTGAACGGGGAGGAGCTGGTGGAGCGGGTGACGGGCCGCCCCCTGAGCGCCCAACCCTTCCTGGAGCATCTCCGCTCCAAGGTGAGCGCCCTCACCTCGGGCGGCTGAGCAAGCCGGGAGGAGCCACCTGAGCAGCCCACCCCCGGACGGTGGACGACCTCCGGAGGGTCTTTAAGATGGCGCCTCCCTGCCGATCGCCATGGCGAACATCGACCACGCCCCCAGCCGCACGATGCTCAACCTGCTGCATGTGCTGCCGGCCTTCGCCGATGAGGGGGAGCTGAGGCTCAACGTGATCGTGGAGCTGAATTCCATGACGATCAACAAATACGAACTGATCACCGAAACGGGCCACCTGAAGCTCGATCGGGTGGGGTATTCCTCCCTGGCCTATCCCTTCGCCTACGGCTGCATTCCCCGCACCTGGGATGAGGACGGTGATCCGTTGGATGTGGAAATTGTCAATGTCACCGAACCGCTGGTGCCCGGAAGTTTGGTGGAGGCGCGCATCATCGGCATCATGAAATTCGATGATGGCGGCGAGGTGGACGACAAGGTGATCGCCGTGCTGGCGGATGACAAAAGGCAGGATCACATCACCGATTACCAGCAACTCGGCGCCCAGTGGCTGAAAGAAACTCAGTATTACTGGGAACACTACAAAGACCTCAAGAAACCGGGAACGTGCACCGTGAACGGCTTCTTTGACACTTCCGAAGCTGTCCGCATCATCAAGGAGTGCGAGGCGCGCTATACCGAAACGATCGACCCGCGTCTGGTTGGCTGAGGCCAACCCCACTGTCCACCCACCCTCTTTTCCGCTTGCCATGGGACGTCTGTTCCGCCCCCTCGCCACCTCACTGGCCCTGGCCGCCACGGCCCTGATCTGCCCGCCCCAGGCCGCCCGGGCCGTGGAGCCCCCCCCACCGCTGCCGAAGGCCGCCAGCCCAGCGGGAACGGCCGTGGTCAACCTGCCGTCCACGGCGGCCCCCGCCACCCCTGGATCGGCCAGCGGGGCACCGGCCACCGCCGCCCTCACCAGCAATCGGCAGATTGTGCTGGAGCTGGGCAAGCGCACGATCAGCTTGATGGAGGACGGCAAGGTGATGGGCTCCTGGCCCGTGGCCGTGGGCGATCCAGCCACCCCCACCCCCACCGGCACGTTCAAGGTGCGCAACAAGGTGGTCAATCCCCAGTACCAGAGCACCAAGAGCGGCAAAAACAACCCCACCATCGGTCCCCAGGGGCCCTTGGGAGATCGCTGGATCGGCTTCCACTACACCGAGCGCGACCAGTTCGGCATCCATGGCACGCCCACGGCCTGGGAGTGGACGGTGAAGTCGCGCTCGGCCGTGTCCCACGGTTGCGTGCGGATGCTCACCCCCCACGTGCGCCAGCTGTTCGACCAGGTGGATGTGGGCACGCCGGTGGTGGTGAAGCCCTGAGGCCACGGCGTCCACCCATCCCGCGAGAACGATTCTCATTTCTCGTCTAGCCTGGGGGCTATCGCCCCCGGGCTTTTTGATGCGCCCTTCCCCGCCGTCACCGCCATCCCCGCCCTGGCCTGGCCGCGCCAGGCGGGGGAGGCTCTGCTGGCTCTTGAGCCTGGGGGGGCTGGCCTCCCTGTTGATGGCCTGCGGCGTCCCGAGGCCCGAAGGCAAGACCCCGCCCAAGGGGGGCGGCCTCCAAGTGATCACCACCTTCCCGCCGATCACCCTGCTCACCCGGGCGGTGGCGGGGGAGTGCGCCGAGCGCTACGGGCTGAAGGGCGTGTTTCTGGTGGATGTGCCGGAGATGACGCCCACCCCGGCCGACCCGCGGCGGGCGTTCAGTGCCCTGGCGCGGGATTTGGGATTGCGCGTCAGTGTGTTCGATCCCATGGAAACCGGCGACGCGGAGGCCGCCCGGGATCCGGCCACTTACTTTGAGGTAATGCGACGCAACGGGGCCCAACTCGTGGCGGCCTTCGGGGGATGAATGGGCATGGTGACGTCCGAAGCCTTGGGGGCGGTGCTGGAGCAGCCCTTCATGCGGCGGGCCCTGCTGGGGGGCATGCTCACCGGGGGCCTGGGGGGGCTGCTGGGGAGCTTCGCGGTGTTGCGCCAGCTCTCGTTTTTCAGTGATGCCCTGGGCCACTCAGCCCTGCTGGGCATCAGCCTGGGAATCCTGCTCAACCTCAACCCCACCTTGGTGTTGCTGCCCTTCGCGGTGGTGTTCGCCCTGCTGGTGAACCAGCTGGTGGAGCGCAGCCGCCTGCCGGCCGACGCCCTGCTGAACATCGTGTATTCCAGCTCCCTGGCGTTGGCGGTGGTGGCCCTCAGTCTGGTGGAGACCTACCGGGGCGGGATCCAGCAGCTGCTGTTTGGCGACATTCTCGGCATCAGCTGGGGGGATCTGGCGATGATCGCCGTGCTGGCGGTGGCGGCGGCGATCTATCTGGGGCTGAGCCTGCGGGCCCAGGTGTTGCTGACGCTCCATGGCGATCTGGCGTCGGCGTTTGGGGTGGCCACCCGCTGGCACCGGCTGGCGTTCATCGTGCTGCTCGCGCTGGTGGTGGCGGTGTCGATCAAGGCGGTGGGGGTGCTGCTGATCAGCGCCTTCGTGGTGTTTCCCGCCTGCGCGAGCCGTCTGGTGAGCCGCCGCTTCCCGATCTACGTGCTCACCTCCTCCCTGCTGGGGGGCGGCTGCGCGCTGCTGGGCCTGCTCGGCTCCGGCCTCACCAACCTGCCCTCCGGCCCCTGTGTGGTGATCGTGCAGCTGAGCGGCTTTTTGCTGGCGCTGCTCTGGAGCCAGCTGAGCCAGGGGCGGGGGTTGGCGCTGCCGGAGCGGTGAGGGTGGGGCCTCTGGTCCTTGTGCCGCTGATCGATTGATCAACGGAAGCGCGGCTCATGTGCGCGGAGCCAGCGGCGGAGATCCGCTTCCAAAGCACGAAACCCCGCGAGCTGGCGGAGGAGGGAGAAATCAGTGGTTGCCAGCGGAATTTGAGAGGCACATTGGTAGAGCTTCAAATCCTTTAAACGCCTACCGCGTTTTTCACTTGCGGCCCTCAACAAGTCGTGGAGCACTTTTTTGGGATCCGGCAGATCCTCAAGTTTCTGGATTCGGGGCATTGGCAGAGGAACAGTGCCATTGCGATTCCCAGCGGCGGCTCGGATGGCAGGTTCGGAGGTCAGCAACCAAGCTTCCGTCATGCGTATGGGTATGACGGGAACGATCTCCACGACCGAAGGCAAAGAATCAGATCTGTATTCATTGACAGCGCGTTGAATTTCATCCCTTCGCGTTTGCCGAGGCTCGGCTTCAGAATCTCGATGGACGAATAACAAGTCACAGGGGAAAAGATCTAGAGCGATCTTCATTCGCTTGGAGAGTGTCTTTGGTTGAAATCTTGTCAAATCCGCGCACTCCGGTTGGATGGGTGCCTTCACCCCCAAATCTTGCAACAACCAATTGAGAATTGGGATCAGAGCTTCATCGGAACGGCCATCCATTAACAAAGTGTATCGAAGCGCCTCCATGGTCATGGGGCCAGATTGGGGATGGGCAACTGCAGACTTTGAGCAATTTCTCGCATATCAGTCCGATCGATGAGGCGCTTTTCCCTCCTTGTTGGATCCTGGTCATTAACATCATTGACGGGGATTTGTCCCAAATAACTTATCAGCTTTCCCTTTGCGATGGGCTGTGTATTGGATTCATCTGATCGCGCACGCCAGGTCTCCGACAACCATTTAAACACCGTGGCATTAAACCTGCGGCCTTCGACAACCTGTTGCTCGCAGACAGCGACCAACAGATCATCATCATTAATCAATTGGACGACGGATGGCGAATGGGTATTAATAACGACCTGCCTCAGGGGATTATCCTCACCCACGTCAGAATTGGGATCACAAGCAATGGCCTTGAGCAACTGCAAAATTGCGGGAATGCGGGAAGGATGGATACCATTTTCAGGTTCTTCCATGCAAATCACGCCTAACGCGGACGGATCCTCCGCCAACGTCGCCAAAGCAAGAAAGCGAAGAGTTCCATCCGAAAGGGATCTAGCCTCATAACGCGTTCCATCACGATTGTTCAGCGCAAGAATAAAAAGCTGCCGGCTATCATCTCGATCAATCAAGATCGATTGCACGTCATCAATCAATTCAGATAACCGTCCAGAGATTTGCTCATAAACCTTGCTATTAAGGTTGTTTTTGTGCGCGAGCGCATAAAGAGTCGCTGGCAGATGACCGCCATTAGCCAAGAGCCCAGGCGGTGTCAAGAAAGGATCAGGAAGCCTTAGGGCAGCGGGCTCTAATTGCAAAAGCTTCCACGACTCCATTTCTTTTTTTGCTAACAACGTTGTTGGGCTTTCGGTCGCATTCACCGTCGAAAGCACCGTCCGCGGCAAATTAGCAATACTGAAACTCCTTGGGCGCCCCTTACTACCCTCTTGATGCAGCTTGATCACCTCACCGTCAGTGGATATAAATGAGGCACGTCGTCCACCACCGACAACCACTTTGTTCCTCCATTTCGAGGAGCTATGATCAAAGCGAATAATCCTTGCGGCTTGTCCCTTATTGATCGGAACAAGCTTTTCAGAAATCAGCCGGATGACACCAAGGCCTGTGCTGCCACCAGTATGGGAGTATTCAATCTCCAAGTCGTAGCGAACCGTTGTGATGGAAGCTTCAGCCTTTTGGCCAAGAGCATCCGTGCCTTCACTTGGAATGAGCATCTCCGCCGAGAAGAAGATTCGTGACTTATGATGTTCCCTCCAGCGATGAAAAAGATCCCGAACATTTCCAGAATGGTCGCCTGCGGCACGAATGGAAAGTGCGGCATCTAGAAAGTTATCACTGGCGAGACGGGACAAGAATTGTATGGCATCAAAGAGATTCGACTTGCCAACAGCATTGGGTCCGGCAATACAAGTGAACGGCCCAAATCTGACATCGACATCCCAAAGGCTCTTGAACCCTTTAACCCGCAAGCGCGTAAGCATCTACCAAGGTTCAACTGTTAAGAATTAGTTTACATCCATCCGCGTCCTCACGCGCCATTTCCGCACCGCCAGCCCCAGTGTCCCCATCCCCCGCCACCTCAGCTCCATGTCCACCTCACACTACCCGGTCGCACCCTTGCGATCCCCCAGCCATGGCGCATCGCCAGCATCATTGCCTTTGTGGCGATTGTGTTGATTGATGTTCAACTGGCGACGGAATCCAGCTACAAGCAGGGCAAGAAGCGCAGCGAGCCGCGGATGAAGTGGATCGATGAGAGAACGAAGTGGATCGAGAAAGGAAACCGAGCGGCTGAGACTCGATAACGCCAGGCTCGCGAGGCTCAACGCCAGGGACGAAGCCCTGAGCGCCTTTATCCAGGAGCTTTGCTTTCGGATCGAGGCGCCTTCGGCGCCCACGAGCTCAAAACCAACAGCCAACAGCCAGGGTCAAGAAACAGCCGAGGGCTAAGGGACCAAGGGATCAAGGGCTAAGGGAAGGGCCCTGGGGGAGGCAAACCACACGGAAACCGACGAGGAAGCTGGCATCGTCGGGCAGATAGTGGAAGCGGTAGGCCGAGCGGCAGAACCCGGGGTCGTCGTACCAGGAGCCGCCGCGCAGCAGCCTGGCTCCTCCTTTCTCATCTTTGTTCATCCAAGCGCTTCCATCCTCTGGCGCTCCCTCATACGAACCGTGCCAGTGATCCAAGCACCATTCCCACACGTTCCCATGTATGTCTTGCAGCCCCCAGGCATTCGCGGGGAAGCTCCCCACCGGGGTGGTTTGCCGCCAGGTTTCGCCCTTCGGACCGTTGGCATAGGTTTCCTGCGCGTTGTAGTTCGCCAGCTCAGCCGTGAGGGTGTGCCCAAACGCGAACGGCGTTCTGGTGCCCGCCCGGCAGGCATATTCCCACTGGGCCTCA
>Ga0315905_10000217_pt1 | contig 62660 bp, 54 predicted proteins | sample LakEriMetagenome_5_FD_203522 | JGI IMG/M metagenome (GOLD analysis project Ga0315905, IMG submission 203522) | Freshwater fungal communities from buoy surface, Lake Erie, Ohio, United States - Buoy 4 MA121 | ecosystem: Environmental > Aquatic > Freshwater > Lake | place: USA: Lake Erie, Ohio...
TCTACCGTCGCAATCTGCATCACCGCACTCATCGTGCTGGTTGGTTGCGCGCTGCCGTCCTTGGTGCAAACGATGGCCTTGTCTCAACAGCAAGTTTGATGATTGGTGTTGCTGCTGCAAAGACTGGTGAACATGGATTCTTGATTACAGCAGGTGCTGCAGGAATTGCAGCAGGTGCAATGTCGATGGCAGTAGGTGAATATGTCTCGGTGCGTTCACAAAATGATATTGAAGAATCTGATCGACTTCTTGAAATGGAACACCTTGCAATCGATCCCGATGGTGAACTTGAAGAGCTAATCGAGATTTATGTTCATCGTGGATTAACTCGCGAATTAGCAACTCAAGTCGCAACAACTATGCACGCTAAGGATCCACTTGAAGCGCATCTGCGTGATGAGCTCGGTCAGCTTCCACATACCAAGGCGCGCCCTGTGCAAGCAGCGATTGCATCAGCGTGTGCCTTCACAGCAGGTGGCCTCATTCCTTTCGTTGGAGCATTTGCTGCTACAGATGGGAAAGCGGCGTGGACCATCGTCGCCTTTACCGTGGTGGGGTTGGTTTTCACAGGAATGATTAGCGCCAAAACTGCAGGCTCAAAGCTCCTAATCCCAACCTTGCGTGTCATTGCAGGTGGCTGCCTCGGTATGGCAATCACCGCTGGGATCGGTCAGCTCTTACATGTGAGTGGCATCTAACCCACCCCCTTGCTACCCTTTCGACACTGACTTATCGTTTCACCAGCTTCACCGGGCCAAGGTTGTCCCCTTAATTGCAAAATCAAGAATTAAGAAAAAGGACAACGGGTAATGGCACTCTCATCGAACTATCCCGCAGCGCAGGGTCTCTATGATCCTGCAAACGAACATGATGCTTGCGGCGTTGCGATGGTTGCCACCCTTAATAAAATTGCAACACATGAAATTGTAGAGAAAGCACTTACTGCACTTCGCAATCTTGAACACCGTGGAGCATCAGGTGCTGAACCTGATTCAGGCGATGGTGCAGGAATCCTTATTCGCGTTCCCCACGCTTTTTATCAAGCCGAAGCAGGGTTTGAATTACCCGCAGAGGGCTCCTATGCAACGGGTATTGCATTTATTGCCCAAGGCGTGAGCGCCAGCGCAGAGATTGCAAAGATTGCAACAGAGGAAGGGCTCACAGTTCTTGGATGGCGCGATCTTCCAGTGAACTCAAAATCTCTTGGTAAGACTGCGCTCTCCGTCATGCCACAGTTCAAGCAACTCTTCGTAGCAGGAGTTAAGAAAGAATCTGGAATTGCACTTGATCGTCTTGCCTTTGCACTGCGTAAGCGTGCTGAGCATTCACTTGATCTCTACTTCGCATCTCTTTCTTCCCAGACAATTGTCTATAAGGGAATGCTCACAACAGGTCAGTTAGAAGAATTCTTCCCTGATTTGAGTGATGAGCGCGTTGTCTCACCACTTGCACTCGTGCACTCACGATTCTCAACGAACACATTCCCGTCATGGCCACTTGCTCACCCGTATCGATTTATCGCTCACAACGGCGAGATTAATACGGTTAAGGGAAACCGTAACTGGATGCGTGCTCGTGAATCACTTCTTGAAAGTGATGTCATCGGAGGAGACCTAAAGCGCCTCTTCCCGATTGTTGAAATGTCTGGTTCTGACTCTGCATCCTTTGATGAAGTACTTGAACTTCTCTATCTCGGTGGACGTTCGCTGCCACATGCAGTGTTGATGATGATTCCTGAAGCATGGGAGAACCATGCAACGATGTCACAGAAGCGTCGTGACTTTTATGCATTCCACGCATCTCTTATGGAGCCATGGGATGGTCCTGCCTGTGTGACATTTACTGATGGCCATCAAGTAGGCGCTGTTCTTGATCGCAATGGACTTCGTCCTTCACGTTTTTGGGTGACAGATGATGGCATTGTCATTCTTGCTTCTGAAGTCGGTGTGCTTGATGTGCCTGCTGAAAAGATTGTTCGAAAAGGAAGACTGCAACCAGGAAAGATGTTCCTTGTTGATATCGAAGCAGGACGCATTATTGAAGATGATGAGATCAAGGATTCTCTTGCCGATGCTGCGCCTTATGGGACTTGGCTTAAAGATGGAATGATCAAACTCTCTGATCTTCCTTCTCGTGAGCACATTGTCTATCCACACAAATCTGTGATGCGTCGCCAGAAGGCTTTTGGTTACACAGAAGAAGAAATCAAAATCATTGTGACTCCTATGGCAAAAGGCGGGGGAGAAGCGCTCGGTTCTATGGGAACCGATACTCCTATTGCAGCTCTCTCAGGTAAACCACGTCTGCTCTTTGACTACTTCTCACAACTCTTTGCACAAGTAACAAACCCACCACTGGATGCAATTCGTGAAGAGCTTGTTACAAGCCTCGGTGGATCTCTTGGTCCAGAGCACAACTTGCTTGATCCTGGTCCTGAATCCTGTAAGCAGATTTCACTTGCATTCCCAGTTATTGACAACGATGAGCTTGCAAAGATTATTCACGTCAATGCCGATGATGATTATCCAGAACTTGAGGCACATGTTGTCCGTGGACTCTTCCCTGTCACAGGTGATGGAAACACACTACGTGCTCGCCTTGAAGAGATTAAGCGCGAAGTCTCTGATGCAATTACTAACGGTGCACACATCATTGTTCTCTCTGACCGTGATGGTGATGCAGAAGATTGCCCAATTCCTTCCCTTTTGCTTACAGCAGCTGTTCACCATCACCTCATTCGTGAGAAGACTCGTACGAAGGTCGGCCTTGTTGTTGAGGCAGGCGATGTTCGTGAAGTTCACCATGTTGCACTCCTTATTGGTTATGGCGCAGCAGCAGTGAATCCTTACCTCGTTATGGAAACTGCGGAAGATCTTGTTAATCAAGGTGTTATTACAGGAATTGCTCCTGAAAAAGCTGTCCGCAACGTCATTAAGGCTCTCGGCAAGGGTGTTCTAAAGGTGATGTCAAAGATGGGCATCTCAACAATTGCTTCCTATACGGGCGCTCAGGTCTTTGAAGCGATCGGTATTGCTCAAGAAGTCGTCGATGAATTCTTTGTGGGAACAACATCACGTCTTGGTGGCGTTGACCTTGATGTTATTGCTGAAGAGACAATTAAGCGCCATCACTTCGCATATCCTGTTGGCGGCGAAATTCCTGGTGCAAAGCGTCTAGCTGTTGGTGGCGAATATCAATGGCGCCGCGATGGAGAGCCTCACCTTTTCAACCCTGAAACAGTCTTTGCGCTGCAGCACTCAACGCGCACTAAGCGTTATGACATCTTCAAGCGCTATACCGACTTGGTCAATGATCAGAGCAAGACCCTGATGACACTTCGTGGTCTCTTCCAATTTAAGGAAGGCGAACGCGCTGCAATCTCTATCGATGAAGTCGAGCCGATTTCTGAGATTGTGAAGCGCTTCTCAACAGGTGCAATGTCATATGGCTCAGTCTCACAAGAAGTGCATGAGACTCTTGCAATTGCTATGAACCGACTGGGCGCAAAGTCCAACACCGGTGAAGGTGGAGAAGATGAGTCTCGTTATCTTCCAATGGCAAATGGTGATTCAAAGAAGAGTGCAATCAAGCAGGTTGCATCAGGTCGCTTTGGAGTCACGAGCAACTACCTTATTAATGCAACTGATATTCAGATCAAGATTGCGCAAGGAGCTAAGCCAGGAGAAGGTGGACAACTTCCTGGATACAAGGTCTATCCATGGATTGCAAAGGCTCGTTTCTCAACCCCAGGTGTGGGTCTTATTTCACCACCACCTCACCACGATATTTACTCGATTGAGGATCTTGCACAGCTCATCCACGATCTCAAGAATGCAAATAAGGATGCTCGTGTTCACGTCAAACTTGTTGCAGAGGTGGGAGTAGGAACTGTTGCTGCGGGTGTCTCTAAGGCACACGCTGATGTCGTTCTTATTTCTGGCCACGATGGTGGAACGGGTGCATCACCATTGACTTCACTTAAGCATGCTGGAGCACCATGGGAGCTGGGTCTTGCAGAGACTCAACAGACATTGTTGTTGAACAACTTGCGTGATCGCATTGTGGTTCAGGCAGATGGCCAGCTCAAGACAGGTCGCGATGTTGTTATTGCAGCACTTCTTGGTGCTGAGGAATATGGTTTTGCAACTGCGCCGCTAGTTGTCTCAGGCTGCATCATGATGCGCGTCTGCCACTTGGATACATGCCCTGTGGGAGTTGCAACACAGAATCCAGAGCTACGTAAGAACTTCACTGGAAAACCAGAGTTTGTTGAAACATTCTTTGAATATATTGCAGAAGAAGTTCGTGAAATCCTGGCATCCCTTGGATTCCGAACACTCCTTGAAGCAATTGGCCATGTTGAGTATTTGGATACTCGCGATGCCGTCAATCACTGGAAGGCAAGTGGACTAGATCTCTCACCTCTACTTGTGCGTCCAGATGTTGATTCAGCTTTGCATAACACCGCACAGCAGGATCATGGTCTTGCTGCAGCTCTTGATAACACGCTGATCGAACTTTCTAAGGCAGCGCTCGATAAGAAGGAAGCTGTTCGTATCGATCTTCCTGTTCGCAACGTCAACCGCACAGTCGGAACGATGTTGGGAGCAGAAGTAACTCGTCGCTATGGCGCAGAAGGACTTCCTGCTGGAACTATTGATGTGACTCTTCATGGATCTGCTGGGCAATCACTCGGTGCATTCTTGCCACAGGGTGTAACTATCCGCCTCTACGGGGACTCTAATGATTATGTCGGTAAGGGAATCTCAGGCGGGCGTGTAGTTCTTCGCCCTGATGAGAAGGCAACATTTAAGTCAGAGCTGAATGTGATCGCTGGAAACGTTATCGGTTACGGCGCAACATCAGGAGATATCTTTATTCGCGGACTTGCAGGAGAGCGCTTCTGTGTTCGCAACTCTGGTGCAATTGCAGTCGTTGAAGGTGTGGGCGATCACGCTCTTGAATATATGACTGGTGGAACCGTTGTCATTCTCGGATCAACAGGTCGCAACATTGCAGCGGGTATGTCTGGCGGACGAGCATTTGTTCTTGATCTCAACTCTGCTGTTGTGAACACTGAGATGGTGGATATTTTGGCAGTTCCAGCAGATCAGCGTGAGAATCTCAAAGCGATAATCTCTTCATTCCATGTTGAGACTGGTTCAGAGATTGCAGCAGCGCTGCTTGCAGATTGGGATAATGAGATTTCTCGATTCTCACTGATCATGCCTCGTGATTACGCAAAGGTTCTTGCCGCTATTGAGCGAGCTACTAAAGAAGGTCTACCAATGGATGAATACATCATGGAGGTGGCAGCAAATGGCTGATCCAAAGGGCTTTATGACAACACCGCGCGAAACTCCTAAGCGACGTCCCGTTGATGTGCGCATTCAAGATTGGCGCGAAGTCTATGAACCTCAATCAATGGAACACTTGCAGAAGCAAGCTGGTCGTTGCATGGATTGCGGTATTCCCTTCTGTCATAGCGGATGCCCACTGGGCAATCTCATTCCTGAATGGAATGACCTCATGTATCGAGGAGATACGAATGAAGCGATTGACCGCCTTCATGCAACCAATAACTTCCCTGAATTTACTGGCCGACTATGTCCTGCTCCATGTGAGACTGCATGTGTTGTAGGAATCAACCGCGATGCGGTCACTATTAAGCAGATTGAACTTCGCACTATTGAAGAGGCATTTGATGCTAACAATGTGAAGCCACTTGCTCCAGATCGTTTATCCGGTAAGACAGTTGCTGTTATTGGATCAGGGCCTGCAGGACTTGCAGCTGCGCAGCAGTTAACACGTGCTGGACACACAGTTGCTGTCTATGAGCGCGCTGAAAAGATTGGCGGACTTCTTCGCTACGGAATTCCTGAATTTAAGATGGAGAAACACATCGTTGATCGTCGCCTTGCTCAGATGGAGCAAGAGGGAACTCGTTTTCGTCCAGGTGTGAATGTGGGCGTTGAACTCACAGGTTCTGATCTTCGCGCTAAGTACGATGCAGTAGTTCTTGCAATGGGTGCAACACAATGGCGCGAGCTACCAATTCCTGGCCGCGAGAATATTGGCGTCTATCAAGCGATGGAGTTCTTGCCGTGGGGTAATAAGCAAGCTCTCGGTGAGATAGAAGTTCCACCCATTAATGTTGCAGGTAAGCACGTCATCATTCTTGGTGGTGGAGATACTGGAGCAGATTGCCTTGGTACATCTGTGCGCCAAGGGGCTGCAAGTGTTACTCAACTTGAAATCATGCCTCGTCCAACGGATGAGCGTCCATCATCACAACCATGGCCGACATATCCAATGATTTATCGCGTCTCTAGTGCACACGAAGAACTTGATAACCGCATGTTCTCAGTCAGCACACAAGAATTTGTAGGCGATGGAAAAGGAAATCTGAAAGCTCTGAAGATTGTTGAAACTCAATTTGAAAATGGAAAGTTCGAACCGGTTCCTGGAACTGAGAAGGAATTGCCTGCTGATTTTGTCTTCCTTGCAATGGGCTTTACAGGTGCTGAAAAATCTGCACTTATTAGCCAACTCGAGGTAGAACTCGATGATCGCGGCAACATCAAACGTGACGAGAACTTCCAGAGCACTGAAGAGGGAATCTTCGTTGCAGGCGATGTCGGCCGTGGACAATCTCTGATTGTCTGGGCAATTGCCGAAGGTCGCTCTGCAGCAGCTGCTGTGGATAGATATTTATCAGGGGAGACCCAACTACATTCACCGATCGAGCCAACAACTCGTTCGCTCATGGTGTGAGATACATCGATTCCAAACTCGCAAGTACACATCAACCAGAGATAAGGTAGTTCTATGCGTCGCGCCAAAATTGTTTGCACTATGGGTCCAGCTGTTGAATCTCCCGAGAAGGTCAAGGAGCTCATTGCAGCGGGTATGAATATGGCGCGCCTGAATCTCTCGCATGGTGGGTATGAAGAGCACCAAGCTCGCCTCGATGGCGTCAGAGCTGCTGCAAAGGCTGCGGGTAAAGCTGTTGCAATTCTTGTAGATCTTCAAGGGCCAAAGATTCGTCTTGGTCGCTTTGAAAATGGTCCTCACGATCTCGTCCGTGGAGATATCTTCACTATTACAACCGATGAAATCTCTGGCACCAAAGAGCGCGTTGGCACCACATATAAGGGTCTTCCAGGAGATTGCAAAGCTGGAGATCGCATTCTTATCGATGATGGAAAAGTTACCGTTGAAGTCATTGAAGTAAAAGGCAACGATGTCATCACCAAGTGCATCCAGCCAGGTGCGGTGAGCAACAACAAGGGAATTAACCTTCCAGGTGTTGCTGTCTCAGTTCCTGCGATGTCCAAAAAAGATGAAGATGATCTTCGCTGGGGACTACGTGCAGGCGCTGATTTCATCGCCCTCTCATTTGTGCGAAATGCAGCAGATGTGAAAGATGTTCACGCCATTATGGATGAGGTGGGAATTCGCGTTCCCGTCATTGCAAAGATTGAAAAACCTCAAGCTGTTGAGAACCTTGTTGAGATTGTTGCTGCCTTCGATGGCATCATGGTCGCTCGCGGTGATCTCGGAGTTGAGTTGCCGATTGAAGATGTTCCGATGGTGCAAAAGCGCTGTATTGAACTCTCTCGCGATGCAGCAAAGCCCGTCATTGTTGCAACACAGATGCTTGATTCCATGATCACCAATTCATCACCTACCCGCGCTGAAGCAACGGATTGCGCCAATGCTGTTCTTGATGGCGCCGATGCACTGATGCTCTCTGGTGAGACATCAGTAGGAGAGTTTGCAATTCAGGCTGTTGAGACAATGGCTCGCATCATTGAGCGCACAGAAGAGCTTGGCCTTGATCGCATTCGTCCCCTGATGACTAATCCACGCACTAAAGGTGGAGCAATCACTAAGGCTGCGGCTGAAGTCGGCCTTATTGTCGGAGCGAAGTTCCTTGTTACCTTCACACAATCTGGTGATTCAGCTCGTCGTATTTCTCGCTTGCGTTCACCTATTCCAATCCTTGCAATTACTCCTGAAGAGGGCACCTATAACCGCTTAGCGCTCTCATGGGGAGTCACGCCGTTGATAACACCGATGGTCAAGCACACAGATGAAATGGTGTTGCAGGCTGACAAGATGCTTATTGAAGGCAAGCGCGCAGAGATTGGTGAACTCGTGATGATTGTTGCTGGCTCACCTCCTGGAATTCCTGGCTCAACCAATGCGATGCGCGTTCACAAGGTTGGCGATGCCGTTAATGGCGTCGTTGCTGCATACCGTTAATCCACAGCCTCTCTCGTTTCGCCTTACTGCTCTCTTCTAATACGATAGGAGAGTAGCCTCGGTACTCCAACGGTAGAGAGGGCAGTCTCAAACACTGCATAGTGTCGGTTCGAATCCGACTCGAGGCACATGAGCAAAGAATCCACGCAGAGCGCACCTGTGCGCATTTTGGTTGCTGAGGATGAAGCGCTGATTCGTATGGACCTTGTTGAGATGTTACAAGAAGCCGGATATGACGTAGTTGCGCAGGCCACCAATGGTGAAGAAGCAATTGCACTTGCAACAGAGCATCAACCAGATTTAGCAATCCTTGATGTAAAGATGCCTGTGCTGGATGGAATCTCTGCAGCTGAAAAAATCATCTCCATTGCTCCAGTTCTGATGCTGACCGCCTTTAGTCAGAAAGAACTCATCGACCGAGCACGTGATGCAGGTGTGATGGCATATGTCGTCAAGCCATTTACTATCGGTGATTTAGTACCTGCAATTGAAATTGCAATAAGCCGCCATACGCAAATGAAATCACTCGCCGAAGAAGTTGCAGATTTACATGAACGCCTTGAGACTCGCAAAATGATTGATCGAGCCAAGGGCATCTTGATGAAGGCGCTCAATCTCTCAGAGCCTGAAGCATTCTCATGGATTCAAAGGGCTGCTATGGACCGCCGCCTGACGATGAAAGAGGTCGCAAATGCAGTCATTTCCCCTGAGGCCGCCCTGGATAAGTAGCTCGTCCTGGCATACCTGATGGCACAGGAATATCACCCAATATCGTGATGAAAAAGTAACCTCCCACACGGGGAATTCGGGCAATTACGTCTTGTCTCAACTAGGGGTTGAGCATTACTCTTCTCACCTCCCTGTCCCGGGACACAAGCATGAAAAAACAGGAAGGCAATAAATGAACAAGAAGCTCATTAGCGGTCTTGCTATTGCTGCTGCTACAACTCTCGCCCTTGGCGTAGTTGCAACAGCTCCAGCATCAGCAGCTGCAAAGAAGAACGTAACACTTGCATTCCAGGGTCCACTAACAGGTCCTGATGCACAGCTCGGTCAGGATCAATTCCCTGGCGCAGAGTGGGCAATTGCGCTTTACAACGCAAAGAACCCAGCAGTAAAGATCACACTTATCAAGGCTGACTCACAGTGCGACGGAACAGTTGCTGCAAACATCGCTCCTGGTGTTGCTGCTAACAAGGCAGTTATCGGCGTTATCGGAACATCATGTTCTGGTGAAGCACGTAACTCATTCCCTGCATACAAGGCTGCAGGCCTCACAATGGTTGCACCTTCAGCATCAGCTGTATCACTTACAGATCCAAAGGCTCCAGACCGTGGATTCCCAATCTTCCACCGCGTTGTAGCTCACGATGGTTTCCAGGCACCAGCTTTAGTTCGCTATGCAACTAAGGGTGTCTCATCACCAAAGATCTACCTCGTTGACGACCAGACCACATACGGTGCAGGTCTCATCAAGTACGCAATGGCTCCAGCTAAGAAGATCGGTGTTGCAGGTACAGATTCAGTTCCACGCGGAACTGCTGACTGGACTTCAGTTGCATCAAAGGTCAAGGCTTCAGGCGCTAACGTTGTTATCTACGGTGGTTACACAGTAGAAGCAGCGAAGTTCTTCAAGGCTCTTCGCGATGGTGGATACACAGGCGTTCTTGCAGCTGGAGATGGTGTTAACACATCAGACTTCCCAGATCTAGCAGGTAAGGCAGCTGACGGCGTTCGCCTCACAGCAGCAGATGTTCCTTTCGACTCACTTCTAACTGCAGCAGAACTTGCTTCATTCCAGAAGATCACAGGCGTAAAGGTTCCTGGTCTCTACTCAGCAACTGCATACAACGCAGCACAGGTGTTCATCACTTGTATCGAACAGGGCAAGCTAACTCGCCCAGCGATTCAGCTATGCGTTAACAGCCAAACCTTCAAGGGTGCAGGCGGATCATCAATCAAGTTCAACCGTTATGGAGACATCATCGGTGGAGCTGACGTGGGTGGTTACCTCGTAAAGAACGGAAAGATCGTCTACGACGCAATTGCTTAATAAGCACTGCATCTAGTAACACTTTCAATATGTAGTAGGGAGTGGCCATCTTCGCAATACACTGCGGAGGTGGCCACTCCTCATAACACTCTTAGCACCTTCATAGATCGGTAGATATGAACTTTTCAGTCATAACGACCCAGTTCTGGTCCCTAGTTCTTCAAGGGCTTGCCCTCGGTCTTATTTATTCACTTGTCGCACTCGGATACACCATGGTGTACGGAGTATTGCGACTCATTAACTTTGCCAACTCAGAAGTATTTATGCTCGGAACATTTGCTGTTCTCTGGGTGGAAATCACTCTCCTTGGCCATCCAATCAACGCTGAACCGCTGCAAGGTTTCGAGTTGGTCTACACACTTGTGATTGCACTCGTCGGCTCGATGATTGCTTGCGCTGTCTTAGCCGTTCTTGTTGAGCTCGTCGCCTATCGACGACTCCGAGCACGTGGTGCTAATCGACTTGCCTCACTTATCTCAGCAATTGGCGTATCTATCTTTCTTCTTGAAGGTATGCGCATGTACACAAAGTCTCGTCCATCATCTGCTCCTCGCTTGCTCGAGAAGTGGTCTTTTGGCGAAGTTGCAGGTGCAAACTTTCGTATCGACACAATGCTTGCAATCGTTGCGCCAATCATTATCTTCGTAATTCTTGATCAATTCGTTAACCGATCACGTCTTGGTAAAGCAATCCGTGCAGTTTCAATGTCAGAAGATAATGCGAAGTTGATGGGAATCAACATCAACCGAGTTATCTCTATGACATTTCTTATCGGTGGACTCACCACCGGCGCAGCTGCTTTCCTCTATACAACGGTCTATGAAAATACAGTCTTTAACGTGGGCTTCAATATGGGTATCGCAGCATTTACTGCAGCGGTACTTGGAGGAATCGGAAACCTTCGAGGAGCTTTCTACGGCGGTCTTGCACTCGGAATGATGGAGCAGTTTGCTTCAGCAATTCTCGGATCGCAGTGGAAGGCAGTAACAGTCTTTGTTGTCCTAGTTCTTATCCTTCTCTTTAAACCGAATGGCCTCTTTGGTGAGGCAGTACAGCAGACGAGGACATGATGAATACACTCCGAAACTTCAATCTTCGCGATAAAGGTGCCGAAGTCTGGGCAAGCTGGAACCGTCCAGTGCGTACAGTTTTTGTTCTTGCGATGATTACCATCGTCGGTCTGATTCCATTCGCTGCTGATTGGGGTCCTACAAGCTTCCTCAATACACCGATTACTTCATTCCAGAACGTGCTGGTCTATCCAGTTGGAATGTTTGTACTCATGGCCCTTGGCCTCAATATCGTGGTGGGAAAGTCGGGGCTACTCGACCTTGGATATGTTGCCTTCTTTGCAATCGGTGCGTATTCGCAAGCAATTCTCTCCACTCTCTTTGGGTGGAACACATGGGAGATTCTTCCATTCGGAATTCTCTTCGCGATGATTTCAGGTGTGATTCTTGGTCTTCCAGCACTTCGTCTTCGTGGAGATTATTTGGCGATTATCACTCTAGGTTTTGGTGAAATCGTTCGTATCGTTGCGCTCAACCTCTCCGTGACAGGTGGACCTAACGGAATTGCAGGTATTCCAAACCCTCCAACAATCTTTGGTTTTGAATTCAACCTCATGTATCCACAGCACTTCTTCTGGCTCGTCTTTGCCATGATCTTGCTCGTTATCTGGATGATTCGCCGTTTCACGGTGCGCCGCCCAGGTCGTGCGTGGGAAGCAATTCGCCAGGATGAAGACGTTGCAGCTCTCATGGGCGTTAACACCTTGATCTACAAGCTCTGGTCATTTGTGATCGGTGCTGCAGTCGGTGGAGCAGCTGGAGTTCTCTATGCATCAAAGGTCATGGTGATCTCACCAGATATGTTTAAGTTTGAAGTTTCAATCTTGATCCTTGCCTGCGTAGTCTTCGGAGGAATTGGAAATATCTGGGGAGTCGTACTTGGCGCTTCAGTACTTGCCTACCTTCCAGAGCGCATTCGCTTCATCTCTGATGCACGCCAGGTGATCTTCGGACTCGTTCTCATCTTGATGATGAACCTGCGTCCAGATGGATTACTTCCACGAAAGAAACGCGAAAAGATTACAGAGAAGAGGTCAATGTAATGTCTGAGAAACTTCTCGAACTTAAGAATGCGACCATTAAATTCGGTGGTGTTACAGCCCTGAATGAAGTTAACTTCCATGTTAACAAGGGCGAAATCTGTGCTCTGATTGGTCCCAACGGTGCTGGAAAGACAACAGTCTTTAACGTGGTGACCGGTGTCTACCCAATTACATCTGGTCAAATCACATTTAAGGGCCAGGATCTCTCAGGTCTTAAGCGCCATCAAGTGACGAAGGCAGGGCTTGCCCGCACATTCCAGAACGTTCGTCTCTTTGGAGATATGACCGCTCTTGAGAATGTTCTCACAGCAACCGATGTTCACAAGAAGACCGGACTCTTGCGCGCTTTGATTGGTTCGCCTCTCAATCGTCGTGAAGAGAAGGAGAGCAAAGAGCGCGCATACGAGCTCTTAACTCTGATGGGCATTGATCACCGCGCTGATCAACTCGCAAAGAATCTTCCCTATGGAGATCAGCGTCGACTTGAGATTGCTCGCGCGCTAGGAACAGAGCCAGAGCTATTGCTTCTTGACGAACCAGCTGCAGGATTTAACCCTGCGGAGAAGGTCGAGCTTGCAAACCTGATTAAGAAGATTCGCGATAGGGGATACACAGTTCTTCTCATTGAGCACGATATGTCGCTCATCATGGGAATCTCTGACCGTGTTGCAGTTCTCGACTTTGGTTCAAAGATTGCAGATGATCTTCCATCAGTAGTTCAAAATGACCCTCGTGTTATCGAGGCTTACCTAGGAGTGCCAGCAGATGCGTCTTGAAATTAAAGATCTTCGTGTTCACTACGGCAAGATTGAAGCCATCAAAGGCGTATCAGTTGTTGTAAACCAAGGTGAAATTGTCACTCTTATTGGCGCAAACGGTGCGGGTAAGACAACAATTCTTAAGACAATCTCTGGCCTTCGCAATGTCACCAGTGGTTCGATTACTTTCGACGGTGGAGAGATCAGCAAGATTCCAGCACACGAGCGTGTAGATCTTGGTATCTCACAAGTTCCTGAAGGCCGCGGAATCTTCCCTGGTATGACAGTTCTTGAAAACCTTGAGATGGGTAAGTTCAACCGTAAAAATCGTAAGGCAGAGATGGATGAAGATCTTGATCGCATCTACACCCTATTCCCACGATTGAAAGAGCGCACATCGCAAGCCGGTGGAACTCTCTCTGGTGGAGAACAGCAGATGCTTGCAATGGGTCGCGCACTCATGGCACGTCCTAAAGTCTTACTCCTTGATGAGCCTTCCATGGGTCTTGCACCACAGATGATTGCAAATATCTTCCGCATCGTCACTGAGATCAATAAGCAGGGCGTAACAATTCTCTTGGTAGAGCAGAATGCACAGCAAGCGCTACAGCGCGCACACCGTGCCTATATTCTCGAAACTGGAAATGTTACAAAGGAAGCAGCGGCTTCTGACCTACTTAATGATCCAGCTGTCCGTGAGGCATACCTTGGAACAGGTGCCCATTAAGTATTGATTACTCCTTATTTAAAATGAGGCAGGTTATGCGAGCTGTACAAGTTCGCTGACCTGCCTCGTTTGTTATCACAATCTCATAGACGCAGAGTGTGCGACCCAGTGAGACAGGAGTAGCAACAGCGGTCACATATCCGCTCGATGTTGATTTATGGTGAGTTGCGTTGATATCTACGCCAACAACTTTGCGGTCAGGGCCAGCATGTAATTGAGTACCGATAGAGCCGAGTGACTCAGCGAGAACGACATTGGCTCCGCCGTGGAGGATGCCGATAGGTTGAGTATTTCCCTCAACAGGCATACGCGCCACCAAACGTTGCGGTGAGACTTCGAGCATTTCGATACCCATCTTGATATCGAGAGCGCCCTGTCCGCGTTCTTTGATGATTGCTAAGTAATCAGGTTCAGTCATAGTTGCAGAGTTTATATCTATGATGAGCGCCATGGCTACGAAGAAACTACTGCTTATCGATGGCCATTCCATGGCATATCGAGCTTTCTTCGCACTTCCTGCTGAGAACTTCACAACGGCGCAAGGCCAACACACCAATGCCATTTATGGCTTTGCCACGATGCTGATCTCCCTATTAAAAGATGAGAAGCCGACCCATGTGGCTGTGGCATTTGACGTCTCGCGCAAGACTTTTCGTAGTGAAATCTTTCCAGAATATAAGGCCAACCGAGCGAAGACTCCTGATGAATTTCGCTCGCAGATGTCATATCTGCATGAGCTGGTTAAGGGATTTGGAATTAACCAATTTGAGATTGAAGGCTTTGAGGCAGATGACATTATTGCAACCATTACAAAGCGCGCCGAGAAGGAAGATGTAGAAGTCCTGATCTGTACGGGCGATCGCGATAGCTTTCAGTTAGTTACGAAGCAGACAACTGTTCTTTATCCCAAGCGTGGTGTCTCTGAAATGGCTCGCATGACACCAGATGCTGTCCAAGAAAAATATGGAATGTCACCTGAGCAGTATCCAGATTTTGCCGCCCTTCGAGGAGATCCCAGCGATAACTTGCCATCTATTCCAGGAGTCGGAGAAAAGACTGCCGCTAAGTGGGTCGTTGAATATGGCTCACTCGCGAAGCTACTTTCACAATCAGAGAAGGTCGCCGGAAAGGTTGGCGAATCTCTTCGTGCCAATATCGAAAATGTGAAGCGTAACCGCGAACTTACTCAGCTTCTGCATGACGTGCCTCTGGATTTCACCATTGACGCTCTTGCCTGGAGTGGAGTGACTGAATCAGATTTGACCGCGCTCTTTGAACAACTTGAATTTCGTACACTCAAAGATCGCTTAAAAGTTATTTCTACAGGTGGCGCAGAGACTCCAGCGAAGAAGGTGACTCAAATAGCAGAGCCTGAGTTCTCACTCTTTGGTTCAGATATTGATTCATCTGTTCTTACATCAGATGAGGCGTCAAACAAGATTGCGGTCCATAGCGGAGCGATTTCAATCGCGTATGAACTCGTAGATGATCGACTACATCGCTATGCCGTAGCTCTTGATAAGAAGACAGCATTTCTCGTTCACTCATCAGAGATGGGGGAGTGGGCAACAAATGCTGCTGTTGAAAAGATTGCCCACGATGCAAAGTCTGTGGCTCGCGATAATGGGCTCTCTGGCATTGCATTTGATACATCCCTTGCCGCATATTTGGTAAACCCTGGAGTTCGCTCGCAAGAGGTGGAGGATCTCTTGGAACGTTGGGGAGATGGAAGTCAGATTGATGAATCCTCACCCGAGCAGACTTTGCTCACCACTGCATGCGCACTCTTTGGTCTGCGGGAATCTCTGACTAAGGAACTGAGTGATCGCAGCCTTACAAAGCTCTATCAAGAACTTGAACTTCCGATAGCTGAGTTATTGGCGCAGATGGAAAGCCGTGGCATTGCAGTTGATAAGAAGGGCCTTGAAACACTGGCCACATTCTTCGATGGCGAAGTTGCGCGAGAGACCAAGGTTGCTCATGATGCCGCAGGACATGAATTTAATGTGGGCTCACCGAAGCAACTACAAGTGGTTCTCTTTGATGAGCTGGGGCTACCAAAGACAAAGAAGATTAAGACTGGCTTTACAACCGATGCTGATGCTCTCACCTGGCTCTTTGAAAAGACTTCTCATCCTCTGCTTGCTGCGCTACTGCGCATTCGTGAGACAAAGAAGCTTGCAACAACTATTGAAGGTTTACTGGTTGAGATTCAGAAAGATAAGAGGATTCATACTCATTTTGCGCAGACCGTTGCAGCAACCGGGCGCCTTTCATCAGTTGGACCCAACTTGCAGAATATTCCTGTGCGCACCGAGGAAGGTCGCAAGATCCGTGGTTGCTTTATTGCAGGTAGTGGCTATGACGCTCTTCTGACAGCCGATTACAGTCAGATTGAAATGCGCATCATGGCTCACCTTTCTAATGATGAGCACCTACTCAAAGCATTTGAGTCAGGGGAAGATCTTCACGCAACTGTTGCTGCAGAAGTCTTTGCTGTGAAGGCATCTGATGTTGATCCTGAGATGCGCCGTCAGATTAAGGCGATGTCATATGGACTTGCCTATGGCCTGAGCTCTTATGGACTTGCTGCGCAGCTGGATCTATCACCGCCTGCAGCGCAAGATTTGATGGATAGATACTTCGAACGCTTCGGTGGAATTCGCGACTACCTCAAGACTGTCGTCGATGATGCTCGCAAAGTTGGTTATACAGAGACAGTCATGGGGCGCAGACGATATCTACCTGATCTCATGCACGATAACCGCCAGCGCCGAGAAGTCGCAGAGCGCATGGCGCTTAATGCTCCAATTCAAGGATCTGCAGCCGACATCATTAAGCAGGCGATGCTCAATGTTCAAGGAGCTCTCGTTGCTGGAAAGTATGAGTCACGCTTGTTATTGCAAGTTCACGATGAACTGATCTTGGAAGTTAAAACCGCGGAGATTGATGCAGTCTCTGAACTTGTCCGCGTGCAGATGGGTAAGGCATATCCATTACGCGCACCACTGGATGTTTCAGTCGGTGTTGGCAAGAGCTGGAACGAAGCTGCCCACTAAGTAGTTGTGGGGGAGTTATCTTTCATCGCTTCGAGATCTTCCTCTTCAGTTGGAATTCGATCGGCTGCAAGAAGGCGAGTATTTCCCATACGCAGGATGATGTATCCGATTCCTATACATACGGTTGTAATACTGAGAGCGATTGTTGGTGATAGGTGTTCTGAGATGAAGCCACCTGCCATAGAACCGATAGACATCAACGTTCCCTCTACGGTCCAGAGCCAACCCATCATTGCAGTCGGTGAACCTTGCGGACGTATCGCCTCCATGACTTCCCAATAGAAGACCATGATTGCTCCACCAAGTAAACCAAGTAGTGCGGCGGCAATAATCATGGACCATCCTGGATACGACAAAGCCATAGGGATAGATGCGAAGAACCATATTGCGTAGGTACGGCGCATTGCTCGAAGTGAAGATGTTCGCTTAGAGACAAGACCAGCTAGTAAGCCACCGAGAATATTTGCAAGACCCATAGCGGTAAAGATCCAGGCAGTTAGGTAAGGCACTTTCTCGATCGTGGTGAATGCAGGAACTGCAACATCAAATACGCCCCAACCAAATCCAAGGAAGCAGCCCTCAATCATCAACAAGCGAAGCGGTTTATGTTTCCACAAGGGAAGATAGTCAGCTGATTTTTTCTCCGGAATCCAGCCACGAGAAACTTTCGTCAGAGCCAACGCGCCTCCGCCAAGAAGCATGAGGGCGCCGCAGATATTGAGCGGAAGTGAAGGGCGAGATGAGAGCGCAAGAGATGTTGCGATTACAGGACCGATTACTCCGGCTGCACTCATGATCGCGGTATCCATCGCATAAGCGGTGCGAAGGTAACCATCAGGAACAATTATTTTCCAGAGAGGTCGAACAGATAAGTTAATTGGAGGAGCACTTAGCCCCATCACGAAAGCAAGAGTGAGCATCATTGCTTTGGAATCCATCGCATTTAGTGCAAATGCCATTCCTGCATACGCCGGGACCATGATGCGAAGTGGCCAAGTCTGACCGTACTTATCCATAATCGAACCGCGGATTCCGGCAGTTAAAGCACCCGCTGCTGCATTGAGCCCAATAGCTAAACCGGCAAAGGAAATGGAATCTGTTGCTTGTTCCACTTTAAAAAAGATTGAGAGACCGACCATTCCGTAGGCGATTCGGGCTGGAAAACAGGCAATCGCTAATACCCAGACATTCGGGATTCGGAATAATTCGGCATATCGCTTCATCGTCTGGCAATCCTATGTGCAGTCCTTCATATCTATGCGGGGATTTGCCTGTAAATCACCCCCACCCATACTCTTAGCCTCCCGATTCATAAGAGGCGGGAAAAATTTAATAGTCCTATCCCTACTACTTTCTATCCCTACGGAGCATCTTGACTACACAAATTGCAATAAATGACATTGGATCAGCGGAAGATTTTCTAGCCGCAATTGAAGGAACAATCAGAAATTTCAGTGACGGAGACCTCGTCATTGGCACAGTCGTTCAAATTGATCGCGAAGAAGTACTCCTTGACGTTGGTTACAAGACTGAAGGCGTAATTCCATCACGCGAACTCTCTATCCGCCACGATGCAGATCCAAATGACATCGTTAAGGTTGGAGATAAAGTTGAAGCACTGGTTCTTCAGAAGGAAGATAAAGAAGGCCGCTTGATTCTCTCTAAGAAGCGTGCTCAGTATGAGCGTGCATGGGGCGAAATCGAAGGCAAGAAGGAACGCGATGAAGTTGTCATCGGAACAGTTATTGAAGTTGTTAAGGGCGGACTTATCGTCGACATCGGATTGCGCGGCTTCTTGCCAGCATCTCTCGTTGAAATGCGTCGCGTTCGTGACCTCACCCCTTACATCGGTAAGCAGGTTGAGGCTCGCATCATCGAGCTCGATAAGAATCGCAACAACGTTGTGCTTTCTCGTCGCGCATTCCTTGAGCAGACACAGTCACAGTCACGCACTGAATTCCTAAACCAGCTTCAAAAGGGCCAGGTTCGCTCAGGCGTTATCTCATCAATCGTTAACTTCGGTGCATTCGTTGACCTTGGTGGCGTTGATGGTCTCGTTCACGTTTCAGAGCTTTCATGGAAGCACATCGATCACCCAGGTGAAGTTGTTGAAGTTGGCGATGAAGTAACCGTTGAAGTTCTCGAAGTTGATTTCGAGCGCGAGCGTGTTTCACTCTCACTCAAGGCAACACAGGAAGATCCATGGCAGGCATTTGCTCGCACTCACACAATTAATACTGTTGTGCCAGGTGTCGTAACAAAGCTTGTTCCATTCGGTGCATTTATCCGTGTTCACGAAGGAATTGAAGGCCTCGTTCATATCTCAGAGTTGGCAGAACGCCACGTTGAGATTCCAGAGCAGGTTGTTGCAGTAGATGACGAACTCTTCGTCAAGATCATCGATATCGATCTTGAGCGTCGTCGCATCTCACTCTCATTGAAGCAAGCTAATGAAGGACATGAAGTCGAGATCGAAGCATTTGATCCAACACAGTACGGAATGTCTGCTCGTTACGACGCTGAAGGAAACTTCATCTATCCAGAAGGCTTCGATCCTGATACTCAGGAATGGAAGCCGGGATATGACACACAGCGCGAAGAGTGGGAGCGTCAATACGCTGTTGCTCAGGAGCGCTTCATGGCTCACAAGAAGCAGAAGGCTGAAGCAAAGGTCGCTGAAGAAGCTGCTGTTGTAGCTGAATAAGTAATTACTAAAGAGGGACTCATTCGGGTCGCGAGATGATACTTAACTCGCACGCCCCGCATGGGTCCCTTTTTAATTACCGCAAAGGTAGAGTTGATACATGTTGGTAGTCGGCCTTACAGGCGGAATTGGTTCCGGTAAGTCAACGGTTGCGCAGAATTTTGCCGAACTTGGCGCGCTAGTTATTGATGCAGACCAGTTGGCTCGCATGGCGATTGAACGTGGCACAGATGGTTTTGCTGATGTCTTGCTTCGCTTTGGCGATGAGGTCATTCGCAATGGAGATATTGACCGTAAAAAGCTTGCAGAGATTGTCTTTAGTGATGAGGGTGCCCGGAAAGATTTGGAAGGGATAATCCATCCACGAGTGCAGGCGCTCTTTGCGCAAGCGGTTGCAGATTTAGACATTGATGACATTTTGATTTATGAGATTCCCCTCCTAGTTGAGACAGGGGCCTCTGAGAAATTTGATTACGTCATCACTGTTGAATCCGATATTGAACTGCGCAAGGCGCGTCTTCTGAAGAAGGGGCTCTATATCTCACAGATTGAAAAGAGAATGGCTTCTCAGGCAAGTGAAGAGGCCCGCACAGCCGTTGCCGATGCCGTTATTCGCAACGATGGCGATGAAGATTCCCTGCTGCGTCAGGTGGAAAATCTCTGGGAGAGCGTTCTTCTACCGCAATCGCTAGGCTAACCGGGTGCGCCCAGTAACCGATCTTCAGCGAAAGGTCGCACCCTTTCAAGTCATCAGTGATTATGTTCCTGCAGGGGATCAGCCTGCGGCCATCGAAGAGATCACTCGTCGCATCAATGCAGGTGAGCAAGATGTCGTTCTTCTGGGTGCAACGGGTACGGGAAAGTCTGCAACGACTGCTTGGTTGATTGAGCGTCTGCAGCGCCCCACCTTGGTCCTTGCTCCCAATAAGACACTTGCTGCTCAGCTCGCCAATGAATTTCGCGAGCTACTTCCCAATAATGCTGTCGAATACTTCGTCTCTTACTACGACTACTACCAACCTGAGGCTTATGTTCCTCAGACAGATACATTTATTGAGAAAGATTCCAGCGTCAACGATGAGGTGGAGCGCCTGCGCCACTCAGCGACCAACTCACTACTTACTCGGCGTGATGTGATTGTTGTGGCAACAGTTTCTTGTATTTATGGCCTTGGAACTCCTCAGGAGTACATCGATCGCATGATTCGCCTCAAAGTGGGGGATGAGATCGAGCGTAACGTTCTGCTGCGCAAGTTTGTTGATGTGCAGTACAAACGTAACGATATGGCTTTTGAGCGTGGCACATTCCGCGTGCGTGGGGATACCGTTGAAATCATTCCCATGTATGAAGAGTTAGCTGTGCGCATTGAGATGTTTGGCGATGAGATTGAGAAGATCATGACGCTTAATCCACTCACGGGTGAGATTGTCCGTGATGAGGAAGAGATCTATATCTTCCCTGCAACCCACTACGCAGCAGGTCCTGAAACGATGAAGCGAGCTATGGGTGAGATTGAAGATGAGCTTCAAATCCAACTGAACCACTTTAAGAAGCAAGGCAAGTTATTGGAAGAGCAACGCCTACGTATGCGCACAACATTTGATCTCGAGATGATGCAGCAGCTGGGGTTCTGTTCGGGAATCGAAAACTATTCACGCCATCTCGATGGTCGCGAACCTGGATCTGCACCTAACTGCTTACTCGACTACTTCCCTGAAGATTTCCTTGTGGTCATCGACGAAAGCCACGTGACCGTCCCGCAGATTGGTGCAATGTTTGAAGGTGACTCGGCGCGTAAGCGCACACTGGTTGAACATGGATTCCGCCTACCTAGTGCACTTGATAACCGCCCATTGAAGTGGCCAGAGTTCTTAGATCGCACCGGACAGACTATTTATCTCTCAGCTACGCCTGGAAAGTATGAGATGGCAAAGGTCGATGGTGATGTTGTTGAGCAGGTCATCCGACCAACAGGATTGGTTGATCCACAAATTGTTGTAAAGCCGATTAAGGGACAGATTGATGATCTCTTGCATGAGATCAACATTCGCGCAGAACGTAATGAGCGAGTGCTTGTTACAACGCTGACAAAGAAGATGTCTGAGGATTTGACCGATTACCTGCAAGAGAAGGGTGTGCGAGTTCGCTATCTGCACTCTGAAGTAGACACCCTTCGTCGCGTGGAACTTCTGCGTGAGCTTCGTAGTGGTGAATACGATGTTTTGATTGGTATCAACTTGCTCCGTGAAGGTCTAGACCTACCTGAAGTGTCCCTCGTTGCAATCTTAGATGCGGATAAGGAAGGCTTCCTGCGCTCTGCAACATCGCTCATTCAGACCATCGGTCGCGCAGCCCGAAATGTTTCAGGTGAAGTTCATATGTATGCAGACAATATGACTGCATCGATGGCGAAGGCAATTGATGAGACCAATCGACGTCGCGCTAAGCAGGTTGCCTATAACCTCGAACGTGGCGTTGACCCTCAGCCACTGCGCAAGAAGATTTCAGATATCACAGATCTCATTGCTCAAGAGAGTGATGACACTGATGACATCATGGCATCACTCAAGGGCAAGAAATCTGGCTCAGCTCTGCCCTTTGCTTCCAAATCTACGGATTCTATGCCGCGCCAAGAACTGATTGCGTTGATAGGCTCCCTCACCGAACAGATGCGCAGTGCAGCTGATGAACTCGCTTTCGAACTCGCTGGACGTCTGCGAGATGAGTTGAAGGATTTAAAGCGCGAACTTCGCGGAATGGATGAGGCCGGTACATGAGCATCGATAAGTTAGTAGTCCGCGGAGCGCGCGAACATAACCTTAAAGATGTATCCATTGAACTTCCTCGCGATGCGCTGATTGTCTTTACTGGTCTTTCTGGTTCAGGTAAATCAAGCCTTGCATTCGACACCATCTTTGCTGAAGGCCAGCGCCGCTATGTGGAATCCCTTTCTGCCTATGCCCGCCAATTCTTAGGTCAGATGGATAAGCCCGATGTTGATTTCATTGAAGGACTTTCTCCTGCAGTCTCCATTGATCAGAAATCCACCAATAGAAACCCACGTTCAACGGTGGGAACTATTACTGAGGTCTATGACTATTTCCGTCTCCTCTTTGCTCGCGCAGGTCGACCACATTGCCCTGAGTGCGGCAAGGCTGTCTCTCGACAGAGTCCTCAGCAGATTGTGGATCAAATTCTTACAATGCCTGCAACAACGAAGTTTCAAGTTCTTGCCCCTGTTATTCGCGAGCGTAAAGGTGAGTTTGTTGATCTCTTTGCAGAGCTTGTAACGCAGGGGTATTCACGTGCTCGCGTTGATGGCGAAACTATTCAGCTGACTGAACCACCCAAGCTAAAAAAGCAGGAGAAGCACACCATCGAGGTAGTCATTGATCGCCTTACTGCAAAGGCTGAGAGCAAGTCTCGTCTGACGGATTCAATTGAGACTGCTCTGCGTTTAGGTAATGGTCTTGTTCTTCTGGACTTTGTCGACGCAAAGGGCGCTGAGAAGGAGCACACCTATAGCGAGCACCTTGCATGCCATGATTGCAATCTCTCCTTTGAAGAGTTAGAACCGCGCTCATTCTCATTTAACTCACCCTTCGGTGCATGCGTTGAATGCTCAGGTATCGGTACAAAACTTGAGGTCGATGAAGATCTGATCATTCCGGATGACTCCATCTCTATTAATGAAGGCGCTATCGCTCCGTGGGCTGGGGGACAATCCTCTGAATACTTCCTTCGCCTGCTTGAAGCACTTGCCACTGAACTTAAATTCTCTATGGATAACCCGTGGAAGAAGCTCTCTGTTAAAGCCAAAGAGGCGATCATCAATGGCTTTGATTATGAAGTCCACGTTAAATATAAGAATCGCTATGGACGCGTGCGCAACTACTCAACAGGCTTTGAGGGTGTAGTTCCCTTTATTCATCGCCGCCATAGTGAGACCGATAGTGATTACAGCCGCGATAAATACGAGGCCTATATGCGCGAGACTCCTTGTCCTGCATGTAAGGGAGCGCGCTTAAAGCCTGAAGTATTGGCGGTAACTCTGGGAGGCAAGAGCATTGCTGAGGTGTGTGCGCTCTCTATCGATGATTGCGCGATATTTCTTAAGCAGGTAACTCTCAATAAGCGTGAGGCACAGATTGCAGAGCGCGTGATGAAAGAAGTGCATGCACGCCTTGGCTTCCTTCTCGATGTCGGACTTGATTACCTTTCACTCGATCGCCCTGCAGCAACGCTCTCTGGCGGTGAAGCACAACGTATTCGCCTTGCAACTCAGATTGGTTCAGGGCTAGTCGGTGTTCTCTATGTTCTAGATGAACCATCCATTGGCCTGCACCAGCGCGATAACCGTCGCTTGATTGAGACTCTGACTCGACTGCGCGATCTTGGAAATACACTGATTGTTGTTGAGCATGATGAAGAGACTATTCGCACTGCAGATTGGGTTGTTGATATCGGGCCAGGTGCTGGCGAGCACGGTGGGAAAGTTGTTGTCTCTGGTTCCTATGAAGAACTGATTGCATCGAAGGAGTCAATTACAGGTGCCTATTTGTCTGGCCGTAAATCAATTGAAATTCCAAAGACGCGCAGACCGGTGGATGTAAAGCGCCAACTTGTCATTAAGGGTGCCAAAGAGAATAACCTCAAAGACATTGAAGTTTCTATTCCGCTCGGTCTCTTTGTCTCCGTGACGGGAGTTTCAGGCTCTGGTAAATCAACGTTAGTGAATGACATTCTCTATACGACTCTTGCTAATAAGCTCAATGGAGCACGCCTTGTTCCTGGTCGTCACCGCACTGTTACCGGTATCGATCAACTCGATAAAGTTGTGCACGTAGATCAATCACCAATTGGTCGCACACCGCGCTCTAACCCTGCAACTTACACAGGCGTCTTCGATAAGGTCCGTGCTCTCTTTGCTGAGACGACGGAGGCAAAAGTACGTGGTTATCAGCAAGGTCGTTTCTCCTTTAACGTTAAAGGCGGACGTTGTGAGAACTGTTCGGGTGATGGAACGATCACAATCGAGATGAACTTTCTGCCTGATGTCTATGTTCCTTGCGAGGTCTGCCACGGTGCTCGCTATAACCGCGAGACTTTAGAGGTTCACTACAAGAGCAAGACGATTGCTCAAGTGCTCGATATGCCTATCGAAATTGCTCATACATTCTTTGAATCAGTTCCAACGATTGCTCGTTATCTCAAGACTCTCTGCGATGTGGGCCTTGGGTATGTGCGCTTAGGGCAATCTGCACCGACGCTATCTGGGGGAGAAGCCCAACGCGTGAAGCTTGCTACCGAACTTCAGCGTCGATCAACAGGTCGCACTATCTATGTTCTTGATGAGCCAACAACTGGTCTTCACTTTGAAGATGTGAATAAACTCCTAGGTGTTCTAAAGCGCCTAGTGGAATCTGGAAATACTGTGATTGTGATTGAGCACAACCTCGATGTCATTAAGTCATCTGACTGGGTCATTGATATGGGCCCAGAAGGTGGATTCCGTGGGGGATTGGTTGTTGCAGAAGGAACTCCTGAAGAGGTAGCAAAGGTGAAGGCAAGTTACACGGGCCAATACTTAGCTGAGATTCTTGCGACCAATCGTGCAGCAACTGCTACCGAAGCAACTGCCACAAAGACTGCCCCACGTAAAACTGCACAAAAGAAGTAGCTATGGCAGAGCCATCCTCATATCGCCCTAAAGAGATACCGGAAGAACCTGGGGTCTATCGCTTCTACAACGCCAGCGACAAAGTGATTTATGTGGGTAAGGCGAAGAATCTTAAGAATCGACTGACGACATACTTTGGTTCCAACCTCGCACAGAAGACCTATCGCATGGTGCATGAAGCAGTTCGCGTTGACTGGACAATCGTCGGCACAGAGCTTGAAGCACTCGCTCTGGAATTCTCATGGATTAAGCAGTACCACCCAACATATAATGTTCAGTTTAAGGACGATAAGTCTTACCCATACCTGGCGATTTCTATGGCAGATGAATTTCCACGCATCTTTATCACTCGTAAAGAGAAGCGACCGGGACTCAAGTATTTTGGCCCCTATACAAATACATGGGCACTACGTAATACCTATGAAGTTCTCTTAAAGGTCTTTCCTGTGCGCTCCTGTAGTGCGGGTAACTTCCAACGAGCACAGCGCACAAAACGCCAATGCTTATTGGGCGATATCGGAAAATGTGCAGCACCCTGTGTTGGTTGGGTAACCCCCGATGAGCATCGTGAGATTGCCGTGAAGCTCGATGCCTTTATGGAAAAGGGTATGGAGAATCTTCTTCCCACCTTACGTGCTGAGATGGAGGGCGCATCCGAACGTGAAGAGTTTGAACGAGCTGCCAGACTTCGCGATCAGATTGAATCCTTTGAGAAAGCCCAGCGCTCTACGCAAGGAAACCTCTCCGATGAACTCGATGGTGATTTCATCTCCATACATGAAGAAGGCTTACATGCAGCTGGCTCAATCTTCATCCTAAGACGAGGATCGATTAAGGGATCTCGCTCGTGGATTGTCGATCAAGAGCGTGCTCTGGAAGGCGATGATCAAATTGGCTCGCTCTTCTTCTCTATCTATAGTCAGAGTGCACCTGCAGACATTCCTGCCGAGGTTTATGTAAATCACGAGCCCGTTGATCGTGTTGCGCTGGAGGAGTGGCTGAGCTCCTTACGTGGTGCCAAAGTTGCCATCAAAGTTCCGCAGCGTGGTGAGAAGGTTGAACTTCTGCAGACAGTTGAGCGCAATGCGCATTACGCGCTGGTTCAATATTTGAGTAAGAGAGCCACAGATGCTGCAGTCTCTGGCAAAGCGCTACTAGAGCTGGAAGAAGAGCTGCAACTTTCACGGACTCCACTACGTATTGAATGTTATGACATCTCCAATATTTCGGGCACATCGGTAGTGGCATCCATGGTTGTCTTCGAAGATGGCCTTGCGAAGAAGAGCGAATATCGCAGATTTATTATTGACACAGATACTGCTCAAGATGACACACGAGCCATGCATCAAGTCATTACTCGTCGCATGAAGCGCCTCTTGGCAGATCGTACGGTTAATCAGAGTGAAGTTGCTGAGACCGGAGGCAAGCTCAGTAAGTTTGCATATCCTCCGCAGCTGATTGTGGTCGATGGTGGTGCGCCGCAAGTTGCTGCAGCCCAACGCGCACTGGATGAACTCGGAATTATTGATGTTGCTCTCTGCGGATTGGCAAAGAGATTGGAAGAGGTCTGGATGCCGGGGGATAAGGACCCTTTGATCTTGCCTCGCACATCAGAAGGTATGTATTTACTCCAATGCATACGCGATGAAGCTCACCGTTTTGCAATTACATTCCATAGATCGCGTCGCTCCAAGGTGATGTTGGAATCTCTTCTGGATGAGATTCCACAGCTGGGTGAAACACGAAGAGCAGCGTTACTCGATCGATTTGGCTCGGTGACAGCAATGCGTAAAGCCAGTGCAGAAGAACTTGCCTCAACTCCGGGAATTGGAGCAACGATTGCAGCAATCATCTTTAGCCATCTTCAAAACCTTTCACAATCAGGCGTTGATATGGCTACCGGCGAGATACTTGACAGCTAGGGCAGAATATTGACCATGGCAACACAAGAGCTACTGATTCTCACAGGAATGTCCGGTGCTGGACGTTCGACAGTAGCCCACGCCCTTGAAGATTTGGGTTGGTATGTGGTCGACAATCTGCCTCCTGCACTTCTTCCACAACTTGCTGCACAGAGCTTAGATACTCATGCAGCGTTAGCAGTTGTAGTAGATGTTCGCGGTGGAAAGTTCTTCGATGAACTCAATAGCGCGCTTTCACAACTTAAAGGTGCTACAACTCCATATCGCTTGCTCTTTTTGGATGCCACAGATCAATCACTTGTGCAACGCTTTGAATCCACGCGCCGCCCACATCCACTGCAGGGTAAGGATCGAATCGTTGATGGAATTGAACGCGAACGTGCAAAGCTGGAAGAGATCCGCGCTCAGGCAGATGTTGTGATTGATACCTCTAATTTGAATGTGCACCAACTAGAAAAGCGAACTTCAGAGATATTTGCAGCTGGCATGCTTCCCTCCCTTCGGGTGAATGTTCTCTCCTTCGGATATAAATATGGCATTCCGGTGGATGCTGATCTCGTTCTAGATTGCCGATTTATTCCTAATCCGCATTGGATCCCAGAGCTGCGACCACTCAATGGCTTAGATAAGCCTGTCTCAGATAAAGTCTTGAGCAGCGAAGGTGTTGAAGACTTTGTGAAGAGTTATGTCTCAGTTGTTCAGAAGATGATTCCCGGATATTTCCGTGAAGGCAAGAAATATGTCACGATTGCAATCGGCTGCACAGGCGGCAAGCACCGATCTGTGGCTGTTGCTGAGGAGATTGCTCGTCAGCTGAGCACTTCATCGAAAGATCTTGAAATCACAGCACATGCAACCCATCGCGATGTAGGACGGGAATGAGTTCTGATAGAAAAGTTGTAGCACTCGGTGGTGGCCATGGTTTGGCTGCAACCCTTACTGCCTTGCGTAGTTTTACTTCCAACATTACAGCGATAGTTACTGTGGCTGATAATGGTGGTTCAAGTGGGAGGCTGCGAGAAGAATTTCCCATCTTGCCTCCCGGTGATTTACGTATGGCACTTGCAGCTCTCTGCAGTGATGATGAGTGGGGTCGTAGTTGGGCCGAAATCATGCAATATCGCTTCACAAGCGATGGTGATCTCAATGGCCATGCCGTAGGAAACCTTCTTCTTGCAGCGTTATGGGATCGCGATGAGGACACAGTGGCAGGACTTGATCGCGTGGGGGCACTTCTTAAAGTAATTGGTCGCGTATTACCCATGGCGACAAACCCTCTTGATATTGAAGCAACCTTTGAGAATTCCATTGGTACCAAGATTGTTCAGGGACAAGCAGAAGTGGCAACGACAAAGGGGCGCCTGAAATCACTACGCATCATCCCTGAAAATCCCAAGGCATACCCTGAAGCACTCTCCGCGATTGCAGAGGCGCAATGGATCACGATGGGGCCAGGTTCTTGGTTCTCCAGTGTGATTCCTCATCTACTTGTTCCAGCACAACGCGATGCGATCATTTCCTCGAAGGCGAAGAAGATACTTCTTCTCAATCTTGATACTTCTGATAAATCGGCAGGGGAGTATGCAGGATATTCACCACTTGAGCACCTACAGATTCTTTCTACCTATGCCCCCGGCCTGCATTTTGATTGCGTTGTCATCGATCAATCATCGGATGGGCAAAGCCAATTACGAGAGCATCTTTCAACCCTAGGTTCAGAGTTGGTGATTGCAGATTTACGCAGCGATGGAGCTCCTTTGCATCACGATGTGAAAAAATTGGGTCAGCTTTTCGCACACATAGACTCACAAATACTGGTTGGATAACCCCTATGGCAATGACTGCAGCGGTGAAAGACGAACTCAGTCGTCTCTCAGTTACTAAGCCGTGCTGCCGTAAGGCTGAAGTCTCATCCCTCCTGCGCTTTGCCGGCGGTCTTCATATCGCAGCGGGCAAGGTAGTCATTGAAGTTGAGCTCGATACCTCTCAGAGCGCTCGTCGCTTGAAGAAAGATATTGCCGATATTTATGGCCACGATAGTGATCTCGCAGTTCTATCTTCCAGTGGGCTGCGAAAAGGTTCACGTTATGTGGTGCGCGTTGTGGAATCAGGAGATGCTCTTGCTCGCCAGACAGGTTTGATTGATGCCAATGGGCGTCCTGTTCGAGGCCTGCCTCCTCAAGTTGTTGCAGCAAATGTCTGCGATGCTGAAGCTGCTTGGCGCGGAGCATTTATTGCACATGGTTCACTGACAGAGCCAGGTCGCTCATCATCGCTTGAAATTACATGCCCAGGACCTGAAGCAGCACTTGCTCTTGTGGGTGCCGCGCGTCGATTAAATATTGTTGCCAAAGCTCGTGAAGTACGCGGAGTTGATCGTGTTGTGATTCGTGATGGCGATGCTATTGGTGTTCTGCTCACACGACTTGGAGCACATGAAAGTGTTCTCGCGTGGGAAGAGCGTCGTATGCGCCGTGAAGTGCGTGCTACAGCAAATCGCCTTGCAAACTTTGATGATGCAAACTTGCGCCGCTCAGCACGTGCTGCTGTTGCAGCTGCCGCTCGCGTTCAACGCGCAATGGAGATTCTCGGACCTGAAATTCCTGATCATTTAAAGGAAGCGGGCGAGCTTCGCATCTCTCATGGTCAGGCAAGTCTTGAAGAACTCGGCTCTCTTGCAACTCCACCGATGACTAAGGATGCAATCGCAGGTCGTATTCGTCGCCTACTTGCAATGGCAGATAAGCGCGCACAAGAGCTCGGCATTCCAGATACGGAAGCAGGGCTATCACCTGATCTATTGGGTGAATAAACGGTGAAGAGTGGCCCTTCGCACGCGTAGCAACTGACCGGTAGCCATCTGCAGGCTGATAGACTTCGCACCAAGCCCCCAATGTTGTGGTGTTACAGATAGCCACCTAAATGCGGGGCAATTCACTTTCTAGAAGAGGTTTTACAATGATTAATGTCGGAATTAATGGTTTTGGACGTATTGGCCGCAACTTCTTTCGCGCAGCGCTCACCAACCCAAATATCAATATCGTAGGTATCAACGACCTTACAGATAATGCAACTCTTGCTCACTTGCTGAAGTACGACTCAATCTTGGGACGCCTCGGACTTGAAGTCTCACACACAGAAGACACTATTACTGTCGGCGGAAAGACCATCAAGGTATTTGCAGATCGCGATCCAGCAAACCTTCCTTGGGGTACAGTTAAGGCAGATATCGTCATTGAATCAACAGGTCACTTCACTAAGGCATCAGATGCCCAGAAGCACATCACAGCAGGAGCGAAGAAGGTCATCATTTCAGCACCTGCAACTGATGAAGACATCACCATCGTGATGGGTGTGAACCATGAGAAGTATGACCCAGCGAACCACCACGTTATTTCTAATGCATCATGCACAACAAACTGCCTTGCACCAATGGCGAAGGTTTTGGATGAGAAGTTCGGCATCGTCCGCGGTCTCATGACAACAATCCACGCATATACAAATGACCAGGTAATCCTTGACTTCCCACATAAGGATCTGCGTCGTGGACGTGCAGCAGCTACCAACATCATCCCAAGCTCAACAGGTGCTGCGAAGGCGATTTCACTCGTTCTTCCACAGCTCAAGGGCAAGCTTGATGGTTTTGCAATGCGCGTTCCAGTTCCAACAGGTTCTGCAACAGACCTCACAGTTGAACTTGCTAAGGAAGCAACTGCTGCTGAAATTAATGCAGCGATGAAGGAAGCAGCAAATGGTTCACTCAAGGGATTCCTTACCTACACAGAAGATCCAATTGTTTCTTCAGATATCGTGACTGATCCTTCTTCATGTATCTTTGATGCAGGTCTTACCAAGGCAATTGGAACAACAGTCAAGGTTGTCGGTTGGTATGACAATGAATGGGGTTATTCAAACCGCCTCGTTGACCTTGTTGGTTACGTTGGTAAATCTCTCTAATGTCTTCATTGGCTGACCTAGATGTAGCGGGTAAGCGCGTTTTCTTGCGGTGCGATCTCAATGTTCCTTTGAAAGAAGGAAAGATCACAGATGATGGCCGTATTCGCGCTTCACTTCCGACTATCAATGCACTCCTTGCACAAGGTGCCAGCATTGTTATTGCAGCTCATCTAGGTCGACCAAAAGGCGAGGCAAAGCCTGAACTCTCACTAGCTCCTATTGCTGTGCGCCTTTCTGAACTGCTGGGAAAGCCTGTGCAATTTGCTGGAGCAATTACCGGCGCAGATGTAACAGCGAAAGCTGCGGCACTCGGCGCTGGTGAAGTTCTTCTTCTAGAGAACATCCGCTTTAGTGCGGCTGAGACTTCTAAGGATGAGGCAGAGCGGGCAGCATTTGCTCAAGATTTGGCAGAGCTAGCCGATATCTACGTGGGCGATGGCTTTGGCGCAGTTCACCGCAAGCATGCATCAGTATTTGATTTAGCAAAACTACTTCCGCATGCAGCAGGCACACTTGTTGCAGCTGAAGTTGAAGTTCTCAAGCAACTGACCATTGACCCCGTTCGCCCTTATGGCGTTGTTCTTGGTGGCTCAAAAGTGTCAGACAAGATCGGTGTAATTTCAAATCTTCTCGGCAAAGTCGATGTTATGGCTATTGGCGGCGGCATGCTCTTTACATTCCTTGCAGCACAAGGCAAAGAAATTGGTTCATCACTCGTTGAACGGGATTTAGTTGACACGGTCAAGGGCTTGATCAAGCAGGCGGAGGATTCTGGTGTGAAGCTCATCCTTCCTACAGATATCGTCGTTGCTCCAACATTTTCAGCCGATGCAAAACCAACACTTGTGAGTGCAGATGCAATCCCTGCAGATCAGATGGGCCTTGATATTGGACCAGAGTCTGCTGCAGCCTTTGCAGCTGAGATCAAGAAATGCAAAACAGTATTTTGGAATGGCCCTATGGGTGTCTTTGAATTTCCTAACTTTGCTCATGGCACCAAGGTTGTTGCGCAAGCGTTGACCGAGGTCAAGGGCATCTCTGTCGTTGGTGGCGGTGATTCAGCAGCAGCTGTACGCGCACTAGGCTTTGCAGATTCAGCATTTGGTTACATCTCAACAGGCGGGGGAGCATCCCTTGAATACCTTGAGGGTAAGGAACTGCCAGGACTGACAGCGCTCGATCTCTAAGATTTCTCAACAAGTACCATCTACAAAGGAGTAATACATGCGTAAGCCACTCATGGCCGGTAACTGGAAGATGAACCTCAATCACCTTGAGGCCATTGCAGTTGCACAAAAGCTCGTGTATTCACTCGATGATAAAGATTATGACGCAGTAGATGTTGCAGTCATTCCACCATTTACCGATATTCGCTCCATCCAGACTATGGTCGATGGTGATCGCCTCCGTCTTCAATATGGCGCACAAGACCTCTCACCTGATGCCTCCGGTGCTTTCACAGGTGATATTTCAGGTTCCATGCTTGCAAAGCTTGGCTGCACATTTGTTGTCATTGGCCACTCTGAGCGCCGCGCAATCCATCATGAAGATGACGCTCTCGTTAATCGTAAGATCAAGGCAGCACTTGCCCACGAGCTCACACCAATCTTCTGCGTAGGTGAAGAACTTGCTATCCGCGAATCAGGAACTCACGTTTCGCATGTCATCCGCCAAGTACGCGCAGGCCTTGAAGGTTTCCATAAGCCAGAGCTGAAGAAGATTGTCATTGCCTATGAACCAGTATGGGCAATCGGAACAGGCAAGACAGCAACACCTGAAGATGCACAGGAAGTATGTGCTGCTATCCGAGAAGAAGTTGAGCAGATTGGTTCATCTGAGATCGCTGCCAATATGCGCATTCTCTATGGCGGTTCTGTGAAGTCAGCAAATATCGCTGAAATCATGAAGAAGCCAGATGTTGATGGAGCACTTATTGGGGGAGCAAGCCTTGACCCTGAAGAGCTCGCAAAGATTGTTAAGTTCCACGCTCAGGCGTAATTCAAGGCTTTCTTGCTCATTCGGGTATCCTGTACCCCTACCTCTAGAGGAGTTCTACGCATGGCTTTAGCGCTTTCAATCTTTCTGATTATCACCAGCATCGTGATGATTCTTCTCGTCCTTCTCCATAAGGGTAAAGGTTCTGGACTCTCCGATCTATTTGGTGGCGGAATCTCATCAAACTATGGTGGTTCATCAGTTGTAGAACGAAACCTTGATCGTCTCACCATCGTTGTTGGTGGCCTCTGGTTTGCAGGCGTTGTTGGTCTCTCTCTCGTTTTGAAGGGTTAATCCATGGCAAGTGCAATTCGCGGAAGTCGTGTCGGCGCCGGCCCAATGGGCGAGGCAGAACGTGGCGATCAGATTGAACGCGCATCGGTTTCATACTGGTGCGCCAATGCACATGAAGTACGTCCATCATTTGCTGTCGAAGAGACCGTTGTCATTCCTGATCAATGGGACTGCCCAAAGTGCGGACTTCCAGCAGGACGCGATAAGAGCAATCCACCCAGTGCAGTTGTAAACATTCCTTACAAGACTCACCTTGCCTATGTGAAGGAGCGCCGCACAGATAAAGAGGGCGAAAAGATTCTTGAGGATGCTCTTCGTAAGCTACGTGGAGATGATCTCGACTAAAGAAGTTTTAGAGAGATCTAGCTGCGGCTAAGATTTCATCAATACCCGCTTTTCGATTCTGCAGATGCAGACGAAGGAGCGGGTATTTTCTTGTGGCGAGGGCTCGGTTATCGCCAATTGCTTGGGCAAAGAGCAGCGTGCGTAAGCTGTAGTCACGCCCTGGAATCTCGTAGTCAGTTGATGTCTCACCGGTGATTTGTAAGAAGGAACCATTCTTCTGTCCACCCTTATGAAATTGTCCAGTGGAGTGCAGAAAGCGTGGACCCCAACCAAATGTCGTTGGACGAGCAGATTTCTCAGCCAAGATTGCGCGAAGTTCTGCAACCTTTACATCATCACGACGATCGAGGTAGGCCATGATGGCGATATAGCCGCCATCTTTCACATCTTCGATAAAGGTTGCTAGTGCATCTTTCAAAGATTGCCCATCTCCAAAAATTTCTACTGACTTATCTGTACACGCTGGAGTGAGTGTGGGAACTACGTTATTCCATTCAGTAAGCGCTGAAGAAGTTTGTTCTTTCGCCTCTGTCACATTCGGCTGATTAAAGGGATCGAGTTTCAGCGCTGCGCCCATGAGAGCTGTTACCCATTCCCAGAAGATGAAGTGAGCACCGAGTGAGCCTTCTACGATTAAATCTGTACCGCTTCCTGCAAATGCCACAGTGAATGAGCCACCAACGCGAGCACATGCTGCATCTTCTGTGGCAATCGGCAATCGTCCGACTCCATCTTTTCCAGTTGACTCTGCGATGAGCTGCTCAATCCAATCGGAGAGTCCAGGAACGTGTGATCCTGCATCGGTGAATGCAATGTATTGCTGTGCTTGTGTCACAAGCAGGTATGCGACATCAAGGATTGTTTGGTCATGATTGAGAAAGTCATTCTTCTCGGCACTTGCATCCTTCAAGATTTGGTCAACAGGTGCGCCAATCAGTGCTGATGGAACCAAGCCGAAGGCACTTAGAACGCTAAATCGTCCACCCACATTGGGATCGGCATTGATTACCGCATAACCTGCAGATCGCACTTGGATATCCAAGGGAGATCCTGGATCTGTTACAAAGAGCATGTGGTTCGCTGGGTTTAATCCAGCTGATTCAAACTGTCCTTGGAAGAGTGCGCGCTGTGAAGCTGTTTCTATGGTCGAACCCGATTTAGAGCTGACTACAACAAGAGTCTGTGCAAGATCTGCACCTATGGCATGGCGTGCATAGTTGGGATCTGTTGAATCAAAGATGAAGATATCTTTCTTATAGGTCAGGGCAATAACTTCAGGGCCAAGTGAAGAGCCGCCCATTCCACATAGGACAACGCGTGAGTGGGATGCAAATCTTTTTGCAATCTCGTCTATCTGGGGGAGTAGTTGCTGCGATGATTCTGGAAGATCAACCCAATTCAGGCGAATCTCTGCTTCAGCAGCTGCCTTTGAACCCCATGTGCTTGCATCCTTATTGGCAATACGAGGATGAGCCTCACGCAACTTGCGATAGATCTCGCTCTCGCGATCAATGGCCGCAAGGGAAGGACCAGAAATCTTCATTACGCAAGCGCCTTCTTTACATCTGCAACGACGCGATCTGAAGTCAGGCCAAACTCAGTAAAGAGTTTTGGAGCAGATGCTGATGCACCCCAGTGATCGAGAGAAATGATGATTCCTGAGTCGCCCACATATTCGCGCCAACCGAGTGCAATTCCTGCCTCGATGCTCACGCGCAGTGATGAGGCGGGTAGGACAGATTCACGATAGGAGAGGGGTTGTTCGTTAAACCACTCAAGACATGGTGCGCTCACAACGCGAGTTGCAACGCCTTCTGCTTCCAGTGCGATTTGTGCATCGAGTGCGATTCCAACTTCAGAACCAGTAGCAATGATGGTTACCTTTGGAGCAGATGATGCCTCTTTCAAGATATATGCACCCTTATCGACTCCTGAGAGTGCGCCATGCGTTGTGCGATCGACGGTGCGAAGGTTCTGGCGAGAGAGTAGGAAGCCTGCAGGCTTATTGCGCTTGATGACTAACTTCCAGCATTCGGCTACTTCATTTGCATCTGCAGGTCGCAAGACTGCAAAGTTTGGAATCGCACGAAGTGCTGCAAAGTGCTCAATAGGTTGATGCGTTGGACCATCTTCACCGACACCGATGGAATCGTGTGTCCAGACGAAGATAGATGGAATATCCATGATTGCTGCAAGGCGGACAGAAGGGCGCATGTAATCGCTAAATACTGCGAATGTTCCGCCGAATGAACGTGAAAGGCCATGCAGCGTGATTCCGTTAATGATGGAGCCCATTGCATGTTCGCGGATACCGAAGTGAATGATGCGTCCATAGGGATCGGCGTTCTTCATGGCACTCGTTGCAGGAAGGAATGAATTGCCACCTTCAATAGTTGTCATGTTGGAATCTGCTAAATCTGAAGAACCACCCCAAAATTCAGGGAGTGACTTTGCGATTGCATTGATGACATGACCTGATGCTGTGCGAGTTGCAACATCTTTTCCTGCTTCAAAGGTAGGAAGTGTCGCCTCCCACCCTGCAGGAAGTTCGCGAGAGACAAGGCGCTTAAGCAGGGATGCGCGATCTGGATGAGCCTTCTGCCACTGCGCAAATTTTCCATCCCACTCTTTACGAACGGCTGCCCCTCGAGTCTTAACCGCGCGCACATGAGCAAAGACATCATCTGGCATTGCAAACTTTTCATCGGGATTAAGGCCTAGCTCCTTCTTAGTTGCTGCAATCTCTTCGTCACCGAGTGCTGAACCATGCGATTTCGCAGTTCCGCGGAGTTTGGGCGCAGGCCACGCGATTGTGGAATGCATGCGAATGAGTGAAGGCTTTGTGGTCTCTGCTTTAGCTGCAATCATCGCCTTATCAAGGGATTCCAGATCTACATTTCCATCAGAGAGTGCTGGAACTTCTTGAACATGCCAGCCATATGCACGATATCGAGCAGCCACATCTTCAGTAAATGAAACGTGAGTATCTCCTTCAATAGAGATTCGATTGTCATCATAAATTAAGTTGAGATTGCCAAGTTCTTGTGTTCCAGCGAGAGATGAGGCTTCTCCAGATACTCCCTCTTGAAGATCTCCATCAGAACAGATAACCCAGATGGAGTGGTCAAAAAGTGATGTGCCAGCAGGTGCATCAGGATCAAGAAGCCCGCGTTCATAACGCGCTGCCATTGCAAAGCCAACAGATGTTGCAACACCGGCGCCTAATGGACCCGTTGTCATTTCAACGCCTGCAGTGTGGCCAAATTCTGGGTGTCCTGGTGTGAGCGAGCCCCATGTTCTAAAGGATTGAATATCTTGCATCTCAAGTCCATAACCGCTGAAGAAGAGTTGGGTGTAGAGAGTCATGGAGGAGTGACCGCATGACAAGATGAATCGATCGCGACCTAACCATTGTGGGTCTGATGGATCATGAATGAGATGACGCTGAAAGAGGTTGTAGGCAACAGGGGCAAGAGCCATCGCTGTTCCTGGGTGTCCATTACCGACTTTTTGTACTGCATCCATGGCGAGTGCGCGTGCGTAGGCAACTGCGCGGTCGTCGAGTTCAGTCCAACCAGCGATCTTCGTCATTTTCTTCTCCTTATGCGGGTTTACGTACTACAGATAGACGGACGCGCCACGCTGCGATCCAGACCAATACAGAACCAAGCAAGTGCATTACTACTAGCCCCTCGGGCACACCGAGGAAATACTGGATATAGCCGATTGCTCCTTGGCCAATTGCAAGAACAATAAAGATAATGAGCCAACGCTTGGTCGCATAGTTGAGCTTTCTTGAAAATAGGAAATACACGGAGACAATCATCAATAACCATACTGAAGCGCTGTGAATGCGAGTAATAGTTGTGATTGCAAAATCTAATCGTGGCGCATCAACATCTCCTGCATGTGGACCGCTGCCTGTGACAAGAGTTCCGATAGTGATTGCAATAAATGCGAGATTGATATGAGCAAGAGAGACTCTGGAGATGCGAACCTCAGTCGATGAGGTACGCACCATCGGATGATGTCTGCGTGAGTGCAGTGATGTTGCAGCAGCAATCAGAAGAATAGATAGAAGCAGGTGTGAACCAACAGCCAAAGGATTGAGATCGGTCAGAACTGTGATGCCGCCTAATACGCCTTGGCCCAGAATTCCTAGTACTTGTGTGGCGCCAAGAAATCTCAGGTCGCGACGGCCGGATCGAAATATTGCAATGACTGTTGCAAGGGCTGCGAAGAGAAGTGCGAAGGTGAGAAGTCTGTTTCCAAATTCAATCCATGCGTGCAATTGGCCTTCGGCCTGTCCGGGCACTGGTGTGTAGGAACCGGGAGTGCACTCTGGCCATGTTGGACAGCCAAGTCCTGAGCCAGTTACTCGAACTGCTCCTCCGGTAATGACGAGTGCGGATTGGAGAAAGAGAAGGAGTCCAGTCAAGGCAGGAAGGAGCTTGCTCGCTGCACTTCTTGTTCTACTCACGCTGCGTAGCCTATGACCTTGAGGGGCGCGCAGGGGATGGCTCTAAGTGGCGAGGCGGAGCGAATTACGACACAATAGTGTTGTGAAAATCGATGATCTCAGCACCCGTGACGCTGTCGCTCGCTCGGTTCTCGAAAATGGCCCATCGACTGCCGTCGTTCTCGGTGAGCGCCTTGGCCTTACTCCAGCTGGCATTCGCCGCCACCTCGATCTCTTAGTTGCAGATGGAATTTTGGAGGCTCGCGAGCCTCACCAAGCTCTGACACGTGGTCGTGGTCGCCCATCAAAGGTATTTGTCATGACCGATTCAGGTCGAGAGAAGTTTGAACATTCCTATGATGACTTAGCTGTAGCTGCTCTGAAGTTTATGTCAGCACAATCTGGCGAACATCTTGTTAAAGCATTTGCACAATCTCGCGCCGATGATATCGAGCGTAAGGGGAGTGTGGCTCTTGCTAAGAGAAGCAACAAATCTGAAGCGTTAGCGACATTTCTCACTGAGCAAGGATATGCCGCCAGCATTGAGAGCCGCCCGCTAGGTGAGCAACTCTGTCAACACCACTGTCCGATCGCCCACGTTGCTGCAGAATTTCCTGCGCTCTGTGAGGCAGAGACGGAAGCTTTCTCCCGCATTTTGGGAACTCACGTTCAACGTTTGGCAACTATCGCTCACGGCGATGGTGTCTGCACCACATACATCCCTAACACTGTAAAAACCAAACCATCAAAGAAAATAACTGCTGGAAAGGCACACTCATGACAACAGCACACCCAGAGCTCGAAGGCCTCGGAAATTACGAATACGGTTGGTCAGATAGCAATGATGCGGGCTCTAATGCACGTCGTGGATTGAACGAAGAAGTTGTTCGCGATATCTCATCTAAGAAGAGTGAGCCACAGTGGATGTTAGATCTGCGCCTCAAAGGCCTTGCACTCTTTGATAAGAAGCCAATGCCATCATGGGGTTCAGACCTCTCAGGTATTTTCTTCGACACAATTAAGTACTTTGTGCGCTCTACAGAGAAGCAGGCAACGACATGGGATGACCTGCCTGATGACATCAAAAATACATATGACCGCCTTGGTATTCCAGAGGCTGAGAAGCAGCGCCTAGTTTCAGGTGTTGCAGCGCAGTATGAATCAGAGGTTGTTTATCACTCTATCCGTGAAGATCTTGAGAAGCAGGGCGTGATCTTCCTTGATACAGATAGCGCTTTGAAGCAACATCCTGAGCTCTTTAAAGAGTATTTCGCAACGGTTATTCCAGTTGGCGATAATAAGTTTGCAGCACTGAATACCTCTGTCTGGTCTGGTGGTTCATTTATCTATGTTCCTAAGGGCGTTCACGTTGATATCCCACTACAGGCTTACTTCCGTATTAACACTGAGAATATGGGTCAGTTCGAACGTACTCTGATTATTGCTGATGAAGATTCATACATTCACTATGTAGAAGGCTGCACAGCACCTATCTATAAGTCAGATTCTTTGCACTCAGCTGTAGTTGAGATCATCGTGAAGAAGGGTGCTCGTGTTCGTTACACAACCATTCAGAACTGGTCGAATAACGTCTATAACTTGGTAACAAAACGCGCAATATGTGCTGAAGGCGCAACGATGGAATGGGTCGATGGAAACATCGGTTCAAAGGTCACAATGAAGTATCCAGCTGTGATGTTGATGGGTCCACATGCAAAGGGTGAGACTCTGTCTCTTGCTTTTGCAGGCCCTGGCCAGCATCAAGATTCTGGTGCGAAGATGGTTCACGCAGCTCCTTACACATCATCATCTGTGATCTCTAAATCTGTAGCGCGCGGTGGAGGTCGTACTTCATACCGTGGACTTGTTCAGGTTCAAGAAGGAGCACACCACTCTGCAAGCACCGTTAAGTGCGATGCACTTTTGGTTGACACGATCTCTCGTTCAGATACATATCCGTATGTTGATATCCGTGAAGATGATGTTTCAATGGGACACGAAGCAACAGTTTCTAAAATCTCCGATGATCAGCTCTTCTACTTGATGTCTCGTGGCCTCAATGAAGATGAAGCTATGGCGATGATTGTTCGCGGATTTATCGAGCCAATCGCACGCGAGCTTCCTATGGAGTATGCACTCGAACTCAACCGCCTCATCGAACTACAGATGGAAGGTTCAGTCGGCTAATGTCTTCATTGCAATCGAACGTACTAGAAAATCACACCCCAACTGGGCGTGAAGAGGCATGGCGTTTTACTCCACTCAAACGCTTGGGTGGAATGCATGATGGAACAGTTACTGCTGTTGAGCGCAATTCCTTGGCTGTGAAGGGTTCACTTCCAACAGGAGTGACTTTTTCTCACCAGGAGATTGAGGCTGTTACTGAAACTGATGATGCCATCGTCAATCGCATTCGCGAGTTCACCAGCAAGGCTGCAGTCCTATCGATCGCACCGAATGCGGAAATTGCTGAGCCAATCTTCCTTAACCGCACCTCATTTGGAACTGACTCTGCTGAATTCTCGCGAGTTCTTATCAAGGCGGGAAATCACTCCAAATCTGTAGTGGTCATTGAGAATTCAGGTGATACACATCTTGCTGAAGATCTCGAGATTGTCGTTGAGCCAGGCGCTCATCTGACTTTGATCGCACTCCAGGAGTGGGATGCAAAGACCATTCATGCAGCGCGCCACCACGCCATCATCGATCGTGATGCAACTTTTAAGTCAATCGTTGTCACAGTCGGGGGAGATGTAGTTCGTCTTCTTCCAACCGTTGATTTCATTGCCCCAGGCGCTTCATGTGATCTCTCAGGTGTGTACTTTGCAACTGCTGGTCAATTCTTTGAACACCGCATGTTTGTCGATCACAAGGTTCCTAATGCGAAGTCCCGTGTGAATTACAAGGGTGCACTAGCCGGAGATAAGGCACATACAGTCTGGATCGGCGATGTCTTTATCCGCGCCGCAGCTGAAGGTACAGATACCTACGAGCTCAACCGTAACTTGTTGCTCTCCGATGGAGCACGTGCTGATTCAGTTCCTAACCTTGAGATCGAAACGGGTGAGATTGTTGGCGCAGGCCACGCATCCACCACGGGTCGCTTTGATGATGAACAGCTCTTCTACTTAATGTCTCGTGGAATCACTATGGATGATGCTCGACGACTTGTTGTGCGCGGATTCTTCAATGAGATTGTCTCTGAAATTCACATTGAGGCGATTCAAGAGCGCATCATGGCTCGTATTGATGCAGAACTTGAAAAGGCAGGTAAGTAAATGTCTGACCTTACTTTCTCATCCCTTCAGGCTGGAAAGCCTGTGCGCATCGAGAAGAACGGCGAATCCATCTGCGTTGCTCGTGTGGGCGACCAGGTTTTCGCAGTCAATGATGTCTGCAGCCATTCCGATGCTTCACTTTCAGAAGGTGACATCACAGATTTCAAGATTGAATGCTGGCTTCACGGAGCTGAATTCGATCTTCGCACAGGAGAGGCGTTAACGCCTCCAGCTGTAGCACCCATTAAGACCTATTCAGTAACTGTCGACGGAGACTCCGTCACGGTAGAGATGTAACGGAGATAGATATGAGCACTCTAGAGATTCGCGGATTGAAAGTATCTGTCGAGACCGAGCAAGGATCGATTGAAATTCTTAAGGGCGTAGATCTGACTATCAAGTCAGGTGAAACTCACGCAATCATGGGACCTAACGGTTCCGGTAAGTCAACGCTTGCGTATTCAATCGCCGGCCATCCAAAGTACACAATTACAGAGGGCACAGTCACACTCGATGGTGCAGATGTTCTTGAGATGACAGTGGATGAGCGCGCAAAGGCAGGGCTATTCCTTGCGATGCAGTATCCAGTTGAAGTTCCAGGCGTTTCTGTCTCAAATTTCCTTCGTACCGCGGCGACTGCTCTTCGTGGAGAAGCTCCAAAGCTTCGTGAATGGGTTGGCGAAGTAAAGAGTGCGATGGAGACTCTGAAGATGGATCCATCATTTGCTCAGCGCAATGTCAACGAGGGCTTCTCAGGAGGCGAGAAGAAGCGCCATGAAATCATGCAACTTGAACTTCTCAAGCCTAAGTTTGCAATCCTTGATGAGACAGATTCAGGTCTTGATGTTGATGCGCTACGTATCGTCTCAGAAGGCGTTGTTCGTGCAAAGGCTGCCAATAACCACGGAATCCTTTTGATCACTCACTACACACGCATCTTGCGTTATATCAAGCCAGATTTCGTACACGTATTTGCAAATGGTCGTATCGTCGAAGAAGGCGGACCGGAGCTTGCAGATAAGCTTGAAGCAAATGGTTATGCGGAGTACGTAACAGCATAATTATGACCTTAGACGCACACGCAATCGCACAGGATTTTCCGATTCTTAGTCGGAAGATTCGCGATGGCAAGCGCCTTGTCTACCTTGATTCTGGTGCAACGAGCCAAAAGCCCAATGTTGTCATCGATGCAGAGAGTGATTTCTATCGTTTGCACAATGCTGCGGTGCATCGTGGTGCTCATCAGTTAGCCGAAGAAGCAACTGATGCTTACGAAGGCGCACGTGAGATTGTGGCTCAATTCCTTAACGCATCGGTAGATGAAATAGTCTTCACCAAGAATGCAACTGAATCTCTCAATCTCATCTCTTATGCGATGGGCAATGCGGCACCTGGTAATCGCTTCCACCTTAAAGCTGGGGATTCGATTGTGGTCACAGAGATGGAACACCATGCCAATCTCATTCCTTGGCAGCAGCTTGCAGCTCGCACAGGAGCAACGCTGAAATGGTTCACTGTCACAGATGATGGTCGCCTAGATCTCTCTCAGCTTAATTCAATGATCGATGAGAAGACAAAAGTTGTAGCTCTCACTCATCAATCAAATGTACTTGGCACAATCAATCCACTTGAAGAGATAACTAAGCGCGCTCATGAAGTGGGTGCGGTTGTGGTTCTCGATGCATGCCAATCTGTTCCTCACATGAAGACAGATGTGAAGGCGCTCGATATTGATTTCCTAGCATTCTCAGGACATAAGGCGGTAGGTCCTACAGGTATTGGAGTTTTCTGGGGACGGGCAGAACTTCTTGCTGATCTTCCACCTTTTCTTACAGGTGGCTCCATGATTGAAAATGTCACGATGGAATCTGCAACATGGGCGCCAGCACCAAAGAAGTTTGAAGCTGGTGTTCCCAATATGGCGCAAGCTGTTGGGTTAGGTGCAGCACTTACCTATTTGACAAAAATTGGCATGGATAACATCCATCAGCACGAGATAGTTCTTACCAAGTATTTGCTTAAGGGACTCTCTGCAATCACTGATCTGCGCATCATTGGACCGAAGACAACAGAGCTCCGTGGAGGCGTAGTTTCATTTACTCTTGGAGATATTCATCCACATGATTTAGGTCAGTATCTCGATAGCCAAGGCATTGCAGTGCGCACAGGCCATCACTGCGCATGGCCACTAACTCGCAAGCTTGGAGTTCCTGCAACTACACGTGCCTCTGTCTATCTCTATAACACAACTGACGATCTTGATGCATTGATTACTGGTGTGCAGGGCGCACAGAAGTACTTTGGTCGCTAATGCAGCTCGATAACCTTTATCAAGAAGTGATTCTGGATCACTATAAGAATCCTCAGAATAAGAAGCTCAACACCTCCTTTGATGCTCAGGTTCACCACATCAATCCCAGCTGTGGAGATGAAATCACGCTGAACGTCACCCTTGATGCACATGTGATTAAGAACGTTTCCTGGGATGGAGTGGGCTGCTCAATCTCGCAAGCAAGTGTCTCCATACTTACAGACCTTCTTATCGGCAAGAGCCTTGATCAGGCTCAGGTCATTGCAGACTCGTTCATGCACTTGATGCAGAGCAAGGGAACCGAAAAGGGCGATGAAGCAATCCTTGAGGATGCCGTTGCCCTGGCTGGAGTATCGCAATACCCGGCTCGTATTAAATGTGCGCTGCTGGGATGGATGGCATTTAAGGATGCAAGCGTTCAAGCATTGGCAAAGCAAGTCTAAAAAGAAAGTAGGATAGGGACATGGTTGCAAAAATCGAAGATATCAACGAGGCGATGAAGGATGTTGTCGACCCAGAACTCGGTATCAATGTTGTTGACCTTGGCCTGATCTACGACATGATGGTCGATGACAACAACATCGCAGTTCTTAATATGACTTTGACATCTGCTGCATGCCCACTCCAGGATGTTATTGAAGATCAAACTCGTCAAGCTCTTGCACCATTTACTGATGATGTGAAGATCAACTGGGTATGGATGCCACCTTGGGGTCCAGATAAGATTTCTGACGATGGCCGTGAACAACTTCGCGCCCTCGGCTTTACAGTCTGATTTTTCAGATCTGATATCTGATGTCTCAACATGCCGTCTGGATGACCTTTCGGTCAATGACTGCAGATCCATCTGTTAAATCTCAGAAACTTAAACCCGGAACCATCAAAAGAATCATCACCTATGGAAAACCGTATAAATCACAGATAACAATATTTCTCATCACTGTTGTTATTGAAGCGCTCTTGGTCGTTTCAACGCCATTGCTCTTGCGTGAACTCATTGATAAAGGTGTTTTGCCAAAGGATGCTGGTCTTGTTACAAAGTTAGCTTTCCTTGTGGGGCTCCTGGCTGTGGTCGATGCTGGGTTTAATATCTTCGGACGCTGGTATTCAGCACGTATCGGTGAGGGTCTGATCTATGACTTGCGCTCCCAAGTCTTCGCCCACATCCAACGGCAATCCATCGCTTTCTTCACGCGCACACAGACAGGTGCGCTGATCTCTCGAATTAACTCAGATGTCATGGGTGCACAACAGGCATTTACTGGAACGCTCTCTGGCGTTGTGAGCAATGTGGTCTCACTGGTTCTTGTTGTGACCACGATGTTGATTCTCTCCTGGCAGATTACGGTGGTTTCGTTGTTGTTGCTCCCAGTCTTTCTCCTACCAACGAAGTGGGTTGGAAAGCGCATTCAAGCCCTTACTCGGGATACTTTTAACCTCAATGCGACGATGTCGAGCACTATGACTGAGCGCTTCAATGTCTCAGGTGCACTTTTGGTCAACCTTTATGGACAACCTGCACAGGAAGAGCACTCTTTTCGCACTCGCGCACGTAAAGTCGCAGATATTGGGGTTCAGACTGCGATGCTCAACCGCGTCTTTTTTGTTGGAATTACGAGTGTTGCAGCGGTTGCAACAGCCTTTGCCTATGGCATCGGGGGACACCTTGCAATTAATGGATCCATCACCGTGGGAACGCTGCTTGCAATCACTGCACTGCTCATTCGTCTCTATGGACCGCTCACCGCACTCTCTAATGTTCGAATTGATGTCATGACAGCACTCGTCTCATTTGAACGCGTCTTTGAAGTACTAGATCTTCAGCCAATGATTGTAGATAAGCCAGATGCCAAGGTACTGAGTAAGAAGAATTTGCAGATTGAGTTCACAGATGTTGCCTTTAGCTATCCGCGCGCTGATGAAATCTCACTGGCATCACTTGAATCAGCAGCAAAACCTGAGACTGTTGAAAGTGGTGAAGTACTACGCGGGATCTCTTTCACCGCTCCTGCAGGAACTCTGACTGCAATCGTGGGCCCATCGGGTGCGGGTAAGACGACAATGAGTGCGCTGCTTCCAAGACTCTATGACGTCACACGCGGTGCAATCACAGTCGATGGCGAAGACATTCGAGAATTCACCGTTCAATCATTGCGCGACTCCATTGGTGTCGTCATGCAAGATGCGCATCTCTTTCACGAAACAATCGCTGAAAATCTTCGCTATGCAAAGGAAGATGCAACGGAGAATGAAATGATTGAGGCATGCAAGGCAGCGCAAATTTGGGATTTGATCTCAACGCTTCCTAACGGCTTTGAGACGATGGTGGGAGAGCGCGGCCATCGCCTCTCTGGTGGAGAGAAGCAGAGATTGGCAATCGCACGATTACTTCTTAAAGCACCCGCTATTGTGATTTTGGATGAGGCGACAGCTCACCTTGATTCTGAGAACGAATCACTTGTTCACGAAGCGCTTAAGCACGCACTCAAGGGGCGTACATCCATTGTTATCGCCCACCGACTGAGCACAGTGATGGAAGCGGATCAGATTCTGGTTCTAGAAAAAGGGCTGATTGTCGAACGCGGGAAGCATGAGGAACTTATAGCTAAGGGCGGTTTGTACTCAGAGCTCTTTACTCGACAGGACATCACGGCGAATTAAATACCGGCCATAAACAATTAGGCCGCCGAAGAAGACCCACTGCAACGCATATGCCATGTGTGGTCCATCAGAGAGTGCGGGAAGTGGCGCTGGAACCGCTGGTGTCAGAGAAGGTTGTGAACCGCTCAGGAGATCGAGATAGAAATTCTCTGTAGATGAACCAGATTGTGCATTTGCCTTTGATACGAGACCCTCAGATTTATTGGCAGGAATGGCAAAGAATGAACCCTGAGGAAGAGATGTATCAAGTCGCAACCTGCCCGTTATGGTAACAACGCCCGAAGGAATGTCAGGGAGTTTTGGCCGCGTTGTTGCATCCTCTCCCGCCTTCACCCATCCGCAATCAACCCAGAAGCTTTTACCATCAGCTGTTGTGAATCGCGTCAGGAGTTCAAAACCATAGACACCATCTTCTGAGTAATGATTACGAAGGAGAATTTGTGATGAGGTATCGAAAGCTCCGGTAGTTGTGGCTGGCTTCCATTCGTGCGAATCTACAGCTGAAAGTAGCGAAGAAAGATCGGCTACAGGCCTACTTGAATTGCTTTCAATCATTGCATTGCGAGCATGCCGTGCGACACCTCGGTCGTACTGCCATTGAGCGGCCCATAAGCAGAGCGCAATGAGAGCCAGGGCGATCAAAGATTTAAGAAGAGAGTAACTCTCCTTTGTGGTCTTGCTATTCAATTCCTCGCGGCCTCTTCTTCAAGATGGCATCACCTGGCAGAACAGTTTCGCGTCCTGCATTTGCAACGACAACTGCGATATATGGCAAGGTAACCGCACCAGCTAGAGCGAACCATCGATATGGGCTGGGTAGTAAGACAGTCAGGATGAAACAGGCTGTGCGAATCATCATAGAAATGAAATAGCGACGTTGTCTCGCAGACTGGTCAGTAGATAACCCTTTTGGGGCGCTAGTGATGTCGTAAACGTCATCTTCTTTAGCCATAGAGCAACAGTAGGGTAGTTTTCTCTCATGAGCGAGCCGACTTCAATCGCACTTGTTACCGGTGGAAATCGCGGTATCGGTTTAGCAATTGCAACCGCACTCAAGGCAGCAGGTCACCGAGTCGTCATCACCTATCGCAGTGGAACGCCACCAACTGGCTTTGATGCCGTCCAGATGGATGTCACTGATTCAGCCAGTGTTGATGCAGCATTTACAAAGATCGAATCTGAAATTGGTCAACCTGAAATCATTGTGGCAAATGCTGGGATTACAAAAGACACTCTTGTTTTGCGCATGAGCGCTGAAGATTTTGAAAGTGTGATTGATGCAAATCTCACTGGTGCATTCCGTGTTTCACAACGTGCAACAAAAGGTCTACTTAAGTTAAAGCGCGGGCGACTGATTTTTATCGGTTCTGTAGTTGGGGGAGTAGGGGCTGCAGGACAGGTTAATTATTCTGCCTCGAAATCAGGCTTAGTCGGAATGGCTCGCTCCTTTGCTCGCGAACTCGGAAGTCGTGGCATCACAGCAAATGTCATTGCACCAGGATTTGTTGAGACAGATATGACTGCCGAGCTCGATGAGAAGCGTCGTTTAGATATAGCCGCTCAAGTTCCACTTGGACGTTTCTGCTCTGCTGCTGAGATTGCAGATGTTGTTGCATTTATTGCATCCCCGCAAGCTAGCTATATCACCGGTGCCATCATTCCAGTCGATGGCGGATTAGGAATGGGTCACTAAGAATGGGAATCCTCAAAGGCAAAAATGTCCTCGTTACCGGTGTGCTGACCGATGGATCTATCGCATTTCATATTGCAAAGATTGCACAAGAAGAAGGTGCCAATGTTGTACTCACTGGCTTCGGTCGCGCACTTAGTTTGACTACTCGTATTGCAGGTCGCCTCCCACAGCTTCCTCCCATCATCGAACTCGATGTCACAAATCAAGAACATCTCGATGGATTGGCAGATGAGGTAAGAAAGCATGTTCCGCACCTTGATGGTGTTGTGCACTCCATTGGCTTTGCACCGGAGGCAGCACTCGGTGGCAACTTCCTCAATACAGCGTGGGAAGATGTCGCAACTGCAGTTCATGTCTCTGCGTACTCTTTGAAGTCTTTAACAATTGCATGCAGACCAACCTTTAAGAATGGTGCATCTGTTGTGGGTCTTGATTTTGATGCACAAGTTGCTTGGCCAAAGTATGACTGGATGGGCGTTGCAAAAGCAGCCCTTGAATCCACATCGCGCTACTTGGCACGTGATCTCGGTGCTGAAAATGTTCGTATCAACCTTGTTGCAGCAGGTCCTATCCGCACAATGGCTGCTAAATCGATTCCCGGCTTTGATGAATTTGAAAAGGTGTGGAATGAACGTAGCCCACTTGAATGGGATGTCACAGATCCTGTTCCCGCAGCAAAAGCCGCTGTTGCACTCTTAAGTGATTGGTTCCCAAAGACGACTGCTGAAATCATCCATGTTGATGGTGGCCTGCACGGTATGGGTGCCTAGTTAGGCGCGGATTTTTCATTCCGAGCCCCCTCGGGTAGCCTTGCCCCAGACCAGTAGCTCAGGCTGCTGCAAGAGGAGCTCACCGCTCCCACCTCTACTGCTTCGGCGGATTGGTTAGTCGGTAGTAAACCTGTCAAAGGTTTTACTCTTTCTATGCGGTGCGCGATTTTTACAGCGACTTGGATACTCAAGAACCGAACATAGGAGCAGAAATCACAACAGAGCCGCGCATTAACGACCGTATCCGCACACCCCAGATTCGTCTCATCAATTACACCGGTGAACAAGTTGGAGTTGTAGATATCGAAGCAGCGCTAGCAATGGCAGATGAAATCGGACTTGATCTCGTAGAGATCGCACCCGAGGCAAATCCACCAGTGTGCAAAATCATGGACTTCGGCAAGTACAAGTACCAGGAAGCACAGAAAGCTCGCGAAGCACGTCAGAACCAGACCCACATTGTGGTGAAGGAAGTGCGTATGACACCAAAGATCGAAAATCACGACTACGAGACAAAGCGCTCAGCAGTCGAGAAGTTCCTCAAAGGTGGCGACAAGGTGAAGATCACGATGAAGTTCCGTGGCCGTGAGCAAACACGTCCAGAGCTTGGGTTCAAACTCTTGCAGCGTCTTGCAGAAGATGTGAAAGAGATAGCGTTCGTGGAGTTCGCTCCTAAGCAAGAAGGTCGACAGATGACGATGGTCCTAGGGCCAACGAAGAAGAAGACCGAAGCAGTAGCAGAACAGAAGGCGGCGCGAGCTGCCAAAGTGAAGGCTGCTGAAGAGGAAGCAGCAGCAGCTACTAATTAAATTTACGTAGTACCAGTTTTTAACAACGACGAAGTAACAGGAGAAGATAGATGCCAAAGATGAAAACCCACAGTGGTGCGAAGAAGACCTTCCGCGTCACAGGTACAGGAAAGATCATGCACGAGCGTGCAGGCAAGCGCCACCTTTTGGAGCACAAGTCATCACGCGTTACTCGTCGTTTGAGTCAAGAATCATCAGCTAAAGCAACAGTCACAATGACAGCCAAGCGCATGCTTGGTTTGAAGTAAGGGAGTCGACCAATGAGAGTCAAGCGCGGAGTACACGCAGCAAAGAAGCGTCGCACAACTCTTGAACGTGCAGCCGGATATCGCGGCCAGCGTTCACGTCTTTTCACAAAGGCGAAGGAGCAAGTTACGCACTCAATGGTTTACGCCTTCAACGATCGTAAAGATAAGAAGGGCGATTTCCGTCAGCTATGGATTCAGCGTATTAACGCTGCAGCTCGCGAAAACGGAATGACCTACAACCGCTTCATCCAGGGCCTCAAGGCATCTGGTCTTGAGGTAGATCGTCGCGTTCTTTCAGATATCGCAACGAATGATCCAGCTGCATTTAAGGTCCTCGTGGATGTTTCACGTAAGAACCTGCCTGCAGCATAAGTAATACATACCCAATGATTGAGAGCCTTCACTCGCCACATGTTGCGCGAGTGAAGGCTCTTATTGGTTCTAAGGGTGCAAAGGAACGACGCGAGCAGGGACTCTTCGTTGCAGAAGGTGTGCAATGTGCTCGTGAGGCGTTGCTTTCACAGAGCGGTCCTCAAATCAAGATTATCTATGCGACCGGGAACGGTCTTTCTAAGATCTCAGAACTTGATCTTGATTCAGTTGAGATTGTCGAAGTATCAGAGCCTGTCATGAAAGCTATGTCTGACACAGTTTCACCACAAGGGCTTATCTCTCTTTGCTATAAGCCAGAATCAAAGTTTTCAGATCTGAAAGCAACTGGGTCTTCCCGATTTATCTATCTCCATGAGATTCAAGATCCAGGCAATGCGGGAACCATTCTGCGCACAGCTGATGCGATGGGAATTTCTGCGGTGATTACATCACCTGATTCAGTAGATATGTATTCACCCAAGGTTGTTCGCTCAACTGCCGGCTCTCTCTGGAACATTCCTGTATTTGAAGGGGTCTCCTTCGATAGAGTGGATAAGCAATTTGCTGGAATCCAGAAGTTCCTTCTCTCATCGCATGCAACAACATCAATTCTTGATCTCTCAATCCCGGGTGATTGCATAGCAATCTTTGGCAATGAAGCCAGGGGAGTAGATGCATCAGCTCTCGGGTTCAGTGTTACGGAGGTAACGATTCCTATGGGAGGGCGTGCTGAAAGTCTTAATTTATCGGCCGCCGCATCTATCGTAATGTTCACCCTTTCTTCAAAGGTGGCAGGTTAGAATTACCTCCATGAATCCGGCAGATATTGCATCGTGGATAAGCGATGCCGAGAAAGCATTTACTGCCGCATCCGACCTCGATTCACTCAAAGTCGCACGTCTTGCACATACAGGCGATAAGGCTCCTATCTCACTTGCCAGTCGATCACTGGGCTCACTCTCACCGCAGGAGAAGGCATCTGCTGGAAAGTTGATTGGTGATGCAAAGGCTGCGATTGCGCAAGCACTTGCAGTTGCTACAGAAAAGCTTGAGGCAGCGCGTGATGCGAAGGTATTACTAGAAGAGATTGTTGACATCACACTTCCTGTCCAGCGCACACACCGCGGTGGATTACACCCCATCTCAATTATCAAAAATGAAATTTCAGACTTCTTTATTGAACAAGGGTATGCAGTGGAGGAAGGACCAGAGCTTGAATCGGGTTGGCTAAACTTCGATGCTCTCAATATTCCTGCCGATCACCCAGCGCGCACCATGCAAGATACTTTCTTCATCGAGCCGGTTGAATCTGGCGTAGTACTGCGTACTCACACATCACCTGTGCAGATTCGCACCATGTTGACGCAGGAGCCTCCTATTTATGTGATCTGCCCAGGTCGCACATTTCGCGCCGATGAACTCGATGCTACTCACAGCCCTGTCTTTCATCAGGTAGAAGGTTTAGTTGTCGATAAGGGAATCACGATGGCGAACTTGAAGGGCACATTAGATAACTTTGCTCGCCACATGTTTGGTCCTGATGCCATCACCCGTCTTCGCCCATCATTCTTTCCTTTCACTGAACCCAGTGCGGAGGTAGATGTCTTCTTTAATAATCGCTGGATTGAATGGGGCGGTTGTGGAATGGTCAATCCACAGGTTCTTGCAACCTGCGGAATTGATACAGATATCTATACAGGTTTTGCATTTGGCATGGGGCTAGAGCGCACGCTCATGGTTCGCCATGGCATTACAGATATGCACGACATTGTTGAAGGCGATCTTCGTTTCACACGCCAGTTTGGAGTGGGTCTGTAAATGCGCGCACCTCTGTCGTGGATTAGGGAATTTGTTGAAATTCCAGCTTCAATTACCGCTGAGCAAATTTCGGATGCGCTTATTCGCGTTGGCTTTGAGGTAGAAGAGATTATCAAGCAGGGCGCAGATCTCACTGGCCCACTTGTATTCGCAAAAGTCTTGAGCATCGAAGAGCTCACAGAGTTTAAGAAGCCAGTGCGTTACGTTGGCCTAGATTGCGGAGAGAAAGCCACGCGCTATGTCATTTGTGGAGCAACTAACTTCGCAGTGGGCGACCTCATTGTTGCTGCTCTTCCAGGCGCAGTACTTCCAGGTGATTTCTCCATAGGTGCTCGTGAGACCTATGGCAAAACATCTAATGGAATGATTTGCTCTGCCCGCGAACTTGGTCTGGGTGAAGATCACTCAGGAATCATGACGTTTGTTGAAGGAACAGTAAAGATTGGTGAGGATGCGATTGCAGGGTTGATGATCAATGACATCATCTTCGATATCGCAGTCAATCCTGATCGTGGTTATGCCCTCAGCATTCGCGGAATCGCGCGCGAAGTTGCTGGTTCACTTGGTCTGAAATTCACCGATCCTGTTGATGCGTTACGTAACCTCACATTTGCTGAGACAGGCAAGGGAGTGAGCGCAAAGATTGCAGATAAGTCCACCGCGTCCGTCTTCTACTTGCGTACTCTTTCAAACTTTGATCCTTCGGCGACAACACCCTTATGGATGCGCCGTCGTATCGAGAAGATGGGCATGCGCTCGATCTCGCTAGTTGTTGATGTCACCAACTACGTCATGCTTGAACTCGGACAACCACTACACGCCTTTGATAAATCAAAGATCAAGGGTGGCCTCACAATTAAGCGCGCAGGTAAGGTGCAAGCTTTTACAACTCTGGATGGCCAGGTGCGCCAGCTTGATCCCGATGACCTGATGGTCTGTGATGATGCCCATCCTCTTGCATTGGCCGGAACTATGGGTGGTGCATCATCTGAAATCTCTGAGACAACGACAGAGATTGCACTAGAGGCTGTTCGCTTTGATCCGATCTGCGTTGCCAAGAATTCACGTCGCCACAAGCTCTCCTCTGAAGCATCACGCCGCCTAGAGCGAAGTGTTGATCCATCTCTTGCCCAGTATGCATCTGCGCGATTCGTGCAACTGCTTACTGAGAACAGTTCAGCCCAGCATGTGGCAACGGTGATCGATGGGGAGCCTCGCTTTGCACCTATCGTCAAGCTCGATCCAGCCTATGTTTCACGCATTCTTGGATTTGAAATTGCGCCAGCAAAGATTGCAGAAATATTGCGCACCATCGGTTGCGATGTGAATGAGAAGAACTTTGAAGTTGACCCACCAGCGTGGCGATCAGATTTACTTACTGCAGCTGACCTGACTGAAGAAGTTGCTCGCATGATTGGCTATGACAAGATTCCATCAGTTCTGCCACCCCGCCCATTGCACGCATCACTGACACCCACTCAGAAGCGTCGCCGAGCTGTTGCTGCGATGCTTGCAAGCCGTGGCCTAGCTGAAGTGCAGACATTCCCATTTACCAATCAAGAGACTATCGATTCGATGGGATTCGTAGGAGAGCGCGCATCTACCTATCGCATCGCCAACCCGATGTCTGAAGAGTTCCCACTCATGCGCGTTCACCTAGTCCCAGGTTTAATTGAAGTTGCCCAGCGCAATATCAGCCGCGGTGCGAAGGACTTTGCCATCTTTGAAATGGGATCTATCTTCCGCAGCTCTCAAAAGCTCGTTCCCTTCATTTCACCGGATCTATCTAAGAAGCCGTCACAGAAAGTTATTGATGAAATCTTTGCAAGCGTTCCACCGCAGGCGTATCACGTTGCAGGTCTGCTCGTTGGAAAGGTAGAGAACGAAGATTGGCAAGGAAAAGCTCGCGCCTATACATGGCAGGATGCAATCGCCTATGCACAAGATATTCTTCAACTCTGTAATCTTGAATGGACTGTTAAGCGCTCTGACTTTGCTCCATGGCATCCAGGACGTTGTGCAGAAGTGATAGTCGATGGAAAAGCTGTTGCACATGCAGGTGAGCTGCACCCACGCATCGTTGCAAAGTACGGACTGCCCGAAAGATCTGTGGCTTTTGCCGTCGGCTTAAGCGCCTTGCCTGATTCCGCACTTGTTCGTCCAACGACTGTGGGCACTATGCCTGCAGCGCTGCAAGATGTTGCTCTGATTGTCGATGCAAAGGTCACCGCCGCTGAAGTTCAGCTCGCACTGCGTGCTGGAGCAGGCGAGCTCCTTGAATCCATCACTCTCTTTGATCGTTACGACAAGTTAGGCGATGGCAAAATTTCCCTCGCATTCTCATTGGTATTTAGGGCCCCAGATCGCACTCTTACGGGAGCTGAAGTGAGCGAGATGCGTGAGGCGGCAGTGGCCGCGGCCGTGAAGGCGACAGGGGCCGTTCTCCGTACTGCATAAATATGCACCTTATTGCATAAATATGCTATTCTGCATCCATGAAAATTGGTGTCATAGGAGCTAGTGGATATGCAGGAGGCGAGTTACTACGTCTTCTTAGCGTCCACCCCCATTTCCAAGTTACTGCAATTACAGCGCACTCCAATGCAGGGGAGCAGATCACATCCGTGCATCCGCAGTTGCGCAGTTATGCAGGCAAGAAGTTCAGCGCATTTTCTCCATCTGATTTCACAGCATGTGATCTGATCTTCCTTGCTCTGCCGCATGGTGAGTCTGCAAAGGTGATTGCACAGCTTCCAGGAACTGCAAAGATTGTTGATCTAGGCGCTGACTACAGATTAGAGAGCGCGGATGCATGGGCTCACTACTATGGTGGCGAGCATGCAGGTGCTTGGACCTATGGTCTTGCAGATATCGAACCTTTTAAATCTCAGATCTCCTCTTCAAGCAAGGTTGCCAACCCAGGATGTTATGCAACATCGATTGCGCTAGGGGCAGCTCCGGCATCTGCCTTTGCCGATCTCAGTGATCTTGTTGTAGTTGCAGCCTCAGGAACAACAGGTGCTGGAAGAAGTGCCAAGATTAATCTGATTGCAAGCGAAGTTGCTGGCTCACTCACCTCATACAAGTTCGGGGGAGTACATCAGCACACACCCGAGATTGAACAAGCTCTCACCAAGGTCTCAGGAGTTGAGGCAAAGATCTCATTTACTCCGATTTTGGCTCCTATGCCAAGAGGAATTCTCTCAACAATCACAGCGAAGCTCACGAAGAAGATTACAACGCAGGAAGTCCATGCTCTCTATTCACAGTACTTTGCAAAAGCCCAGTTTGTCACAGTGTTGCCTCTTGGTGAGATGCCAAAGACGGCAGCTTTGACAGGTTCTAATCATGTGCAGATTCAAGTTGCAGTCGATGATCACACTTCCCGTCTTGTAATCTCTGTGGCTATCGACAATCTCGGTAAGGGTGCTGCCGCACAAGCAATTCAGAACGCTAATTTGATGTGTGGTTTTGATGAAGCGGCAGGACTTAGCTTTGATGGGCTCGGCGTATGAAATCGCTACCTCAAGGATTTCGCGGGGGAGCACTTGCAGCAGGCTTGAAATCAAGTGGCGCAATCGATCTGACCATTATTGAAAATATGGGACCGCGCTTTGATGCTGCTGCCGTCTATACAACTAATCAGGTAGTTGCAGCACCTGTCATCTGGTCTCGCGAAGTAACCAAAGGAAAGATTGTTCGCGCCGCAGTTCTTAATTCTGGTGGAGCTAACGCCTGTACTGGTCCTCAAGGTTTCGCTGATACTCACCACACGGCAGAAAAGGTGGGCGAACTTCTCGGTATTTCCTCAGGTGAAGTTGTCGTCTGTTCAACTGGACTGATTGGCGAGTTACTACCTATGCCAAAGATCATGGCGGGGCTTGAAGTTATTGCATCAAATCTTCATGATGATTCATTAGATGACGTCTCACGAGCGATTATGACAACCGACAGCGTTCCTAAAGTTGCCACAACAACTATGAATGGTGCGCAGTTTGCTGGTATTGCAAAAGGAGCTGGAATGCTTGCGCCAGCACTTGCAACAATGCTCTCAGTCGTAATGACTGATGCTGTGCTCCCCGTGAATGCACAAGATATTTTCACTCGTGTTGCAGAGCGCACCTATAACAGAATTGATTCAGATGGTTGTACATCAACTAATGACACAGTTCTTCTGATGGGCAGTGGTGCATCTGGTGTGAGCCTTACAGATAGCGAACTTGAATCTTCCTTGATGGATGTCTGTGGATCCTTAGCCTCCCAATTGATTGGCGATGCGGAGGGTTCAACAAAAACTGTCGCAATCACGGTTACGGGTGCGGCATCAGAAAGTGATGCGGTTGAAGTGGCACGTGCATGTGCTCGAAACAATCTTTTGAAGTGCGCCATCTTTGGTGCAGATCCGAACTGGGGTCGCGTCTTGGCAGCTGTCGGCACGGCGAATGCCCAGATGGATGCTTTGAATATCGATGTGATTCTCAATGGTGTTCACGTAGCGAAGGAGTCTGCCCCTTTTGAGGATAAGAACAAGGTCTCTTTTGCAGATCGCCTTGTCACACTTGAAGTCAATCTCAATGTTGGCAGCTCAAGCGCCACCGTGATGACCAATGATTTGTCCCATGATTATGTTCACGAGAATTCGGCCTACTCGACATGATCGTGATCAAATTTGGGGGTCATGCCATGAGCGATGAGCATGGCTCATTTGCGAAAGCTATATCGGAGGCTATTGCATCAGGAGTTTCTCCTGTGGTGGTTCACGGTGGTGGTCCTCAGATTGGGCAAGCTCTTGAGGCTGCCGGAATCTCTTCAGAGTTTGTTGGAGGATTTAGAGTGACAACACCTGAAATCTTCGATGTTGTTGAGAGAGTTTTAGCGGGAGAAGTGGGTCCTGCGGTGGCGGATTCGCTAGTGGCGCACGGTGTGAATGCAGTGGCGTTATCAGGGCGCACAGCAGGCACATTGGTTGCGCAGCCTCTTACATCATTAGTAGATGGCACTGCTGCAGACTTGGGTCTCGTGGGAGTAGTTACCTCAGTCAATATCGATGCAATTCTTGAAATGATGGCGAGCAAAAAAGTGCCAGTCATTTCTCCTATTGCATCTGATGCATCTGGATCTCTGGGATTTAATGTCAATGCGGATTTAGCAGCAGCGGCTATTGCTGGAGCACTTGATGCGCAGTGGCTGATCATTATGACTGATGTGGAAGGCATATATAGAAACTGGCCAGAAAAGTCATCTCTTATCTCAACAATTTCAGCAACAGAGCTAGAAGCACTCAAGGCTACATTTGCTGAAGGAATGGCTCCGAAAGTCCAAGCCTGTCTTGATGCTATTGCAGCAGGTGCGAAGGCGGTAAGAATTATTGATGGAACTAATCCATCAGCACTTAAGAGTGCTCTCATGGGCGAGGGCGGAACGTTGGTGGTTGCATGAAGCGTTGGCAGAGAGCTATTCAAGATAATTACGGTACTCCGACAATTGAACTTGTTTCTGGTAAAGGTTCTGTAGTCAAGGACTCTAATGGCAATAGCTACCTTGATTTCTTGGCTGGAATCGCCACCAATGTAATGGGCCATGCCCACCCTGCAATCGTGAAGGCTGTGACAAAGCAAATCGCAACACTTGGCCATGTCAGCAATTTCTACGCCCATCCCAATGTTCTAGAGCTTGCCGAGACTCTGCAGAAGATGACCGGCGATAAGAGCGCACGAGTCTTCTTCTGTAATTCTGGGGCTGAAGCGAATGAGGCAGCGCTCAAGCTCTCTCGTAAGACAGGTAAGTACAAAGTTGTTGCAACGAAGGATTCTTTCCACGGCCGCACGATGGGCGCCCTCTCACTCACAGGTCAACCATCCAAACGTAATCCTTTCAAGCCTTTGATAAAGGGCATAAAGCATGTTCCCTTTGGTGATTCAGCAGCGATGAAACGCGCAATTACAAAGAAGACTGCAATGGTAATCGTTGAGCCGATGATGGGTGAAGCAGGAGTAATCGTTCCACCTAGTGATTATTTGAAGAACTTACGTCAGTACTGCGATAACAATGGCGCGCTTCTTGTCTTTGACTGCGTGCAGACTGGAATGGGTCGCACAGGGGACTGGTTTGGTTATGAATATTCTGGAATAAAACCTGATGTCATCACATTGGCAAAGGGACTCGGTGGGGGATTGCCTCTGGGTGCGATGATCGCACTTGGTTCTGCACCCACGCTCTTTGCAGCTGGAGATCACGGCTCCACTTTTGGTGGCAATCCTGTGGCAACTGCGGCAGGTCTTGCTGTAATCAAATCTATTGAGAAGGAGAAGTTGCTCTCTCATGTTGATGCGGTGGGTGCGTTCTTATTGACAGAGCTTGCTTTGATTCCGGGTGTCGCAGAAGTTCGAGGTGCAGGGTTGCTGATCGGACTCACTCTGGATAAGCCAGTTGCGAAGCTACTCACAAAGAAGTGTCAGGAGTTAGGTTTATTGATTAACGCTCCCAGTGAATCAATTATTCGTATCGCCCCTGCGCTCAATGTCTCGATGAAACAAGCACAGAAGTTTGTAAAGATTTTCCAAGAAGCTCTCCAGGAGGTATCTCATGTCTAGTGTGACCGCTCGCAGAGCAAAGGCCATTGCACTGATTAAGGCTGGCCTTATTCACTCACAATCGGATTTGGTGAAGCAGTTGAAGAAGGCGGGCTTTGTCGTCACCCAAGCAACTGCCAGCCGAGATTTGGAAGAGATCGGTGCAGTAAGAGGACGTTCTACAACCGGTGAATCCGTCTATAAAATCTCTGATAGCGATGATGAATCGATCTCTCGCACCATGCCAGTCCCATCAGATTTGATTATCTCTGTTGAGGCCAGTGGAAATCTTGCAGTTGTCCGTACTCCACCTGGGGGAGCCCAGTTATTGGCTAGCTCTCTAGATCACTCTGGAATTGTTGACATTATTGGCACGATTGCTGGCGATGACACGGTCTTAGTTGTATCGAGAAAAGCCAGCGGTGGAGCCCAACTCGCGAGAGAATTGCTCGCTTACGGTGGAATCAAGAAAAGAGGAAGTAGATAATGGCGCTCTGGGGTGGACGTTTCTCACAATCACCAGCTGATGCTGTCTTTGCTCTCTCTCGTAGCGTGCATTTTGATTGGAGACTTGCTCCTTACGACCTGCGCTCATCACTAGCTCACCTAGCTGTTCTTCAATCAAGTGGACTTCTTGAAAAGTCGGTAGCAGAGCCCATTCGTGGCGCCCTCAAGGAACTCACTGCTGAAGTTGCCTCTGGAAAATTCGTTGCTATCGCAACCGATGAGGATGTTCATAGCGCACTAGAGCGTGGACTCACCGAAAAGCTCGGGGCAATTGGTGGCTCACTGCGCGCTGGTCGCTCGCGTAATGATCAGGTAGCAACAGACCTTCGCCTCTACGCCATTGACCACATGATTGAAGTGGCTCAACAAATTCTTGCTCTCCAGGACGCGCTGATTGCAAAGGCCTCTGAATATGGTGATGCGCCAGCGCCTGGCTTTACTCATCTGCAGCATGCACAACCAGTGCTCTTCGGCCATGAAATCGCAAAGCACGTTCAAGGATTCTCACGCGATTTAGATCGTATCCATGATTGGCTAGATCGTGCACAGGTAAGCCCGCTGGGTTCTGGAGCACTTGCGGGTTCCTCTCTTCCTCTCTCACCTGAAGCAACTGCAAAAGATCTCGGATTTTCATCAAGTGCTGCAAATTCCATCGATGCTGTCTCAGATCGCGACTTTGTAGCAGAAGCTCTCTTTATTCTTTCTATGGTTGGTATCCATCTATCCCGCATCGGTGAAGAGTGGTGCATTTGGGCAACGACAGAATTCGGTTGGGCAAAGGTTGCAGATGCTTACTCCACAGGATCATCGATTATGCCGCAGAAGAAGAATCCCGATATGGCAGAGCTTGCTCGTGGCAAAGCCGGACGGCTCGTAGGGAACCTAACTGGCGTTCTGACTATGCTTAAAGGTTTGCCTTTCGCATATAACCGCGATCTGCAAGAAGATAAAGAACCTCTCTTTGATTCCATCGACACCATCTTGCTTGTGCTTCCTGCCGTAACAGGAATGGTTGCAACAACAGATTTCGATCGCGAGAAGATGGCACTTGCGGCCCCTCTTGGATTTTCACTCGCAACAGAAATTGCTGACTACTTAGTTCGTGCGAAGGTCCCCTTTGCTCACGCACATGAAGCTGCAGGTAAATGTGTTGCACTCTGTGAATCATCGGGTCGACAATTGCATGAACTCACTGATCAAGAATTCGCAGGGATACATCCAGCGCTCAAGGGCGATGTGCGCGATGTGTTGACTGTGCGCGGGGCTCTGGAATCTCGCACAACCATTGGTGGAACCTCTCCCTCCTCCTTCAAGGCGCAGATCAAAGAAGCCACAGCTGTTACTTCTACATATACAAAAGAATTCACCGACAAGGCCAAGGCGTTTTCAGAGATGATGGGTGTGTGAAGAGCGATATGACTGACCTAATTGATGACCTGAAATGGCGCGGGCTGATCTCTCAGACTACCGATGAGAAAGAGCTTCGTGAGGCCCTTAAAAAGCCCATCACCCTCTATCTAGGTACTGACCCAACAGCTCCCAGTATCCACGTGGGAAACCTCGTAGTTCTCCTTGTTCTACGTCGCTTTCAATTAGCAGGCCATCACACCCTTCCTTTGGTTGGGGGAGCAACTGGCCTAGTGGGCGATCCCAGCGGCAAAAATGATGAGCGCACACTCAATACGACAGAAGTAGTTGAGCAATGGGTCAATCGCATTAAGGGTCAGCTCTCTAAATTTATGGACTTCGAAACAAAGCAGAATCCAGCGAAGATGGTCAATAACCTCGACTGGACTGCTCCAATGTCCGCCATTGAATTCTTACGCGATATCGGAAAACACTTCAGTGTCAATCAAATGTTGAATAAGGATGCTGTCTCAACTCGTCTTGAGAAAGATGGAATTTCTTATACTGAATTTTCCTATCAAGTTCTGCAATCGATGGATTATCTTGAACTCTATCGTCGCTATAACTGCACACTTCAAATTGGTGGATCCGATCAGTGGGGAAATATCACTGCAGGTCTTGATCTCATTCGTCGCGCAGAGGGTGGATCTGCTCATGCGTTAACAGTTCCGCTTCTTGCAAAAGCTGATGGTTCTAAATTTGGTAAGACTGCTGGGGGAGCGGTGTGGCTCGATCCAGAGATGACAACTCCCTACGCTTTCTTCCAGTACTGGCTTAACTCTGATGATAAAGATGTCATCAAGTTCCTCAAGGTATTTTCATTTAAATCACGTGTTGAGATTGAAGCACTTGAGAAATCACATAATGAAAACCCTGGGCTACGAGAAGCACACCGCGAACTTGCTCGTGAGTTAACTTCTCTTGTGCATTCACCGGAGATTGCGGTGCGCGTTGAAGCTGCAGCACGTGCACTCTTTGGGCAAGGTGATATCACTGAACTCGATGAAGCAACGCTTGCATCAGCACTTGCTGAACTTCCACGTACTCAGGTAAAGAGCGGCGAAGAAATCCCAACATGGGTTGATCTCCTAGCAGCAACCGGAGTAGTTGACTCGAAATCGGCGGCAAGGCGCATCGTTAAAGAAGGTGGCGCATATCTCAATAATGAGAAGATCGAGGGCGAAGATTTCCGCCTCGAGAAATCGCACTTTTTATGCGGTAAATATGCAGTTTTGAGAAAAGGCAAGAGAGACCTAGCTGCGGTCGAACTTGTTTAGTCATTTCTCTACCCCGAAAATCCTCACTTTTTACGCGTAAAAGTGAGGATTTTTCATTTTTGCGTCATTTTATGGGGTTCCAGGAGGGGGCCAGGGCGCGGATTTGACCTCAACCCAGCCCACGCCTATAGTTACGCTCCTTGCTGTGGAACGGACACGAGAGTGGTCGTACAGCATTACCTCCTAAATTAAGGCCATTACCGCCGTTTTGACGCGCGCGTAGCCATGGACTAGATTTGGCGGTTCAGCCCTGAAAAAGCCGGAGAAATCCGGCGGATCAGTGCGCATCCGTACCTTGAGAACTCAACAGCGTGCCATAAGTCAATGCCAGAGAATGGTGTGAATTCGCCATTCTCTAAATAAATACTTCAATGAAGTATGTACCAGACACTATTTATAGCGTCTGGAAATACTCGTTGATTTCCTTTGGTAAAGACAAAATAAACGACAGTTTGTTTGTCTCGTAAGCCATGAAGAAAACTTTCTATGGAGAGTTTGATCCTGGCTCAGGACGAACGCTGGCGGCGTGCTTAACACATGCAAGTCGAGCGATGAAACACCTTCGGGTGTGAATTAGCGGCGAACGGGTGAGGAACACGTGAA
>Ga0315905_10000218_pt1 | contig 62588 bp, 61 predicted proteins | sample LakEriMetagenome_5_FD_203522 | JGI IMG/M metagenome (GOLD analysis project Ga0315905, IMG submission 203522) | Freshwater fungal communities from buoy surface, Lake Erie, Ohio, United States - Buoy 4 MA121 | ecosystem: Environmental > Aquatic > Freshwater > Lake | place: USA: Lake Erie, Ohio...
GCGCGTGTCGTCTATTGCTTTTTCTATTGACCGCTGAACGAAGGCGGGCGTGCGTGCACCGCTCTCATTGAACTGGCGGCCTATCCAACGTACGCGCACGTTATTTTCATTCAATTCATCGATGCGCCCAAAGAGGCGCTTGTGCATCGACAAGATATGTCGCACCTCGGTACGAGGGCGCACCCAGTTTTCCGTGGAGAATCCATAGACGGTCAGCCATCCAATATTGCGTTGGGAGGCAACGCGAACGATGTTGGCAAGAGCTTCCTCACCGGCGGTATGCCCGTCGGTGCGCGGTAAGCCGCGACGGCGAGCCCAGCGGCCATTGCCGTCCATGATGCAAGCAACGTGGAGCAGATGGGGCATAGATCCTTACGCTACCTGTGCGAACATAGAGAGGTGATACGTCGACTGAAGGCTCGGGCAAAAGATCGCCTGCGCCGTGCCGTGGCCACTGGGGGGCGCACAGATAACCCAGACGAAGTTCTGGCACACGTAGTCATTGCAGGAGGCACGCACAAGGAATGGGCGTCTTTCAGCGCCAGCAAGTGGTCTCGTCGGTTAGAAGAGATGGTGCAGGCCGTGGAGCCCGAAGGCGTGCAGTGGCTCACCGTTGTTCCGGTATCTAGCGGGTATGCAAGCCATGAGACCTGCACAGAAGCAGAACAAAAAGCCTTAGACGACGCCATCGCGCGTGCCATACGCCATGTATCGGGTCGGGTCGATGTTGTTGTGCGAAGCGAGCCCGATGGTCAAAAGCGATTTGTTGAAGTTGTTAACCACCTACGAGTCAACAGCGACGATGCGACAAGTCGCACAACGTTGTCTGAGGTGCGTTTAGCGAAGGCGCTTTTGGCCCCTGCCGATGTAGAGCCCGACCTTGTTCTCGTGCTCGGACCTCCTACCCAATTACCCACATCGCTTGTGTGGGAAATGGCGTACAGCGAACTTGTGTTCCTCGATATTGGTTGGAACGATTTAAGTGAAGAACATCTTCTAATGGCCGTCGATGATTATCGTCGGCGCAATAGGAGATTTGGAGGAATTGACGCGTGAGTACCCGCCCAGAGCGTGTGTATAGCGATAAAGGCGTGGTCCTACGTACGTACAAATTTGGAGAGTCTGATCGCATTGTCGTGTTGCTCACGGAAGCAAATGGCAAAGTGCGGGCAGTTGCCAAAGGGGTTCGGAAAACAAAATCACGTTTCGGTTCCCGACTTGAACCACTTAGCCATGTTTCTGTTTTGTTTTATCGAGGCCGCGAGCTCGACGTTGTGAACCAGGTTGAGCCTGTTGAACCTGCTGGCCCGTTGCGCAACAATCTCGACAAAATGACCCAGGGCATCGCGATGTTGGAAGCCGTAGAGCAACTCACTCTCGATAGGGAACCAGTGCCTCACATTTATGCAATGTTGGTGGGTGCATTGCGAGAGCTTGCACGAAGCGGGTCGTCGCTTGTGGTTGCTGCCTTTTACTGGAAGCTTCTTGCTTCAGAAGGTCTGGCCCCCGAACTCTTTGTGTGCGTGTCGTGTGGTTCAGAGCTCGAAGAAGAGCAAACTCACTACTCATTCGATATTGAGCAAGGTGGCATTCAGTGTCGATCTTGTCGCTCAGGTAAAGCCTGTAGCGCAGAGGCTCTGTATCTGCTGCGCCTCATTCTTGGGGGTCGGTTGGGGGAGGCTCTGGCCCTCGAAGAGTCGCCAGCGGGTCATGAAGTAGGTCATCTGGCCACGCAAGCCGTGGAAAGTCACATAGAACGACGACTGCGAGCAGTGGGGATGTTCGAACGACACGACTAGCCTTTGATTCTTCTATGGCAGCTAAAGATCTCGACCAAATTGTCAACCTATGTAAGCGTCGCGGGTTTGTTTACCCCAGCGCTGAAATCTACGGGGGGTTCCGCTCTTCGTACGATTACGGCCCATTAGGTTCGGTGATGTTGCGCAATGTGAAAGACGCATGGTTGCGCTCTATGGTGCAAATGCGAGATGACGTGGTGCTCATAGACGCAGCAATTTTGGGTCCGCCTCAAATGTATGAAGCGAGCGGCCATCTCGCTAACTTCAGCGACCCTCTCATTGACTGCACTGTGTGTAAGCGCCGTTTCCGTGAAGACCATTTGGAAACACGCGATTGCCCGCAGAGCATGAAGGGCTGCGAGTTCACCGAACCGCGTGCATTTAACTTGATGTTTAAAACTCATGCTGGGCCCATTGAGGGTTCGGGTGCCGATGTTTACATGCGTCCTGAAACGGCTCAAGGAATGTTTGTGAACTTCCTGAATGTTTTGCAGACCAGCCGCAAGAAGCCACCCTTTGGTATCGCGCAAGTAGGCAAGAGTTTCAGAAATGAAATTACTCCTGGCAACTTTATTTTCCGCACACGCGAATTTGAGCAAATGGAACTTGAGTTTTTTGTACCGCCTGAAGAAGGACCAAAGTGGTACAAGTACTGGTGCGAAGAGCGCTTGAACTGGTACGTCAACTTGGGTATACCTGCCGAAATGTTGCGCATGCGCCCTCATGAATCAGATGAACTTTCTCACTACTCTGCCGGTACGAGCGACGTTGAATTCCTCTTCCCATGGGGTTGGGGAGAACTTGAAGGCGTTGCACAACGCACTAACTTCGACCTCACTCAGCACGCCCAATTTTCTGGTCAAAAACTTGACTACTTCGACCAGGCAACAAACGAGCGGTATGTCCCCTTCGTCATCGAGCCTGCTGCAGGAGCGAACCGCACAATGGCCGCTTTCTTGCTCGCTGCCTACGATGAAGACATCATCAACGATGAGCCACGCACCGTGTTGCGTTTGCACCCACGTTTGGCGCCGTACAAAGTTGCAATTTTGCCGCTGTCGAAAAAGGATACATTGACTCCATTGGCAAAGGAAATCTTTGCCACGTTGTCGGCTCACTACATGGTTGACTACGACGAAACCCAAGCAATTGGGCGCCGTTATCGCCGTCAAGATGAAATTGGAACTCCCTACTGCATTACGGTCGACTTCGATTCTCTCGAAGACGGCGCGGTCACTATTCGCGAGCGCGACACCACCGAGCAAGTTCGAGTACCAATTGCAGATCTTCTGCCAGAATTGCAGCGCAGGCTGAAGTTCTAGTCGTAGTACACTGGTCAAGTCTTCATCAATAAGGGGTAAATATGAGTGCTGGAAAAGTTGCTGTTATAGCCAAAATTACGTCGTTGCCTGGAAAGCGTGACGAACTAGCGAAGGCGCTCGATATCGCCTTTGAAAACGTCAAGACAGAAGCTGGCACTCTTTATTACATTTTGCATGCCGACAATGCTGACGAAACAGTGCTGTGGATGTACGAGTTGTACACCGGCCAAGATGCTCTCGAGTCACATATGGGTTCACAGTGGTTCAAAGAGTGGGGTCCATCACTTGCTCCATTTTTAGGCGGTCGTCCTGAACTCATTTTCGTTACACCGCTTGCGGGTAAAGGGCTCTAAAGCCTCTCAACTCAGGTGAAAACTTATCTCGACGCCATCTTGGCTTTTCATCGCCAGCGTGCGCTTGCCGACACAAGATCCTTCCAAGAATTGTTCAACTCCGCGTCGGCGGCTCCTGCGTGTCGAGGCTTCGCTCAAGCCATAGCTGTTGAATCAAAAACGCGTCTTGCTGTCATTGCTGAAATTAAGAGACGGTCGCCGTCTAAAGGCAATCTCAATATCGACGTTGACCCTGCGGTGTTGGCACAGCAGTACGCACTCGGCGGGGCAACGTGTTTGTCGGTATTAACAGACATTGAGCATTTTTCTGGTTCGCCGCAAGATCTACAGGTTGCCCATGGTGCTGTAGATCTGCCTGTGTTGCGTAAAGATTTCACAGTAGACGCTAGAGATATTTGCGATGCGCGACTAATGGGCGCCGACGCTGTGCTTCTCATTGCAGCAGCCCTCACTGCAGCCGAAATGGCAAGCTTTCATGAAATTGCTACAAGCCTTGGGCTCGATGTACTAGTTGAGGTGCACGACGAGCGAGAACTTGAAGTAGCCCTCACGGCCCAGGCAACCATGATTGGAGTGAACCAGCGCAATTTGGTGACATTCCAGGTCGATCACGAGCGTGCGGTACGCATGGGTGGCGTCATCCCTTCGGGAGTAGTGCGTGTAGCTGAATCGGGGGTACGTGGTCCTGACGATGCCCAAAGCCTTCGAGATGCAGGTTATGACGCCGTGTTGGTGGGTGAGACCCTAATGACCGCGAGCGACCCGGTCGAATCACTGCGTTCACTACGTTGTGCGTAGTACCTTCACATATATGTTCATAAAAATCTGTGGCATTACCAACGAGGACGACGCACTGCTATCGGTCGCTCTCGGTGCCGATGCTTTAGGTTTCGTCTTTGCGCCGTCTCCACGACAAGTAACCATGCAAAAGGTCTACGACATTACTCGTCGCCTTCCACCAGGAATTTTGACCGTCGGAGTTTTTCGAGATGAGCATCCGCGTCGCGTTGTGGAAATGGTGCACGAAGCTGGTCTCAAGGGTGCCCAGTTACACGGCCACGAAACGCCTGACGATGTTGTTGCTGTCTCGCGCTCGGTGCGTTGGGTTATTAAGGCCGTTGCAGCGGGCTCTGTCGACGCTCGCAATGCAAACCAATTTGCCACCGACATTGTTTTGCTCGATGCACCTCACCCCGGTTCGGGAAAAGTGTTCGACTGGTCACTTGCTGGTGAACTCGCAGCCGGGCCACGCGTATTGCTGGCTGGAGGTCTGACTCCAGTAAATGTGTCTGACGCAATATCTCAAGTACGCCCTTGGGGTGTCGACGTGTCTTCTGGGGTTGAGAGCGAACCAGGCAAAAAGGATGCTCGTCTCTTACGGGCCTTCATTGCCGCTGCGCGTGAGGCGACCCCAGAGCAGTTCCGTGGATCCGATGAAATGCCCTATGACTGGCAAGATGATGAATAACAGTTAGGCGCTTGTTCTCGTTACCTGCGAGAGTGTAGGTATGAGTGTGATGCAATCCCCAGGGGCAGACGGCCGTTTCGGTCAATTCGGTGGCCAGTATGTGCCAGAAACCTTAGTTCCAGCATGTCAAGAACTAGAGAGAGCATTCACCGAGGCATGGAATGATGCGCTGTTTCGTGAAGAACTGAATCATCTGCTGAAGACCTACGCTGGGCGTCCTTCAATTTTGACTGAATGTCACAACTTGGGTCGAGAACTTGGTATTCGTTTGTTCTTGAAGCGAGAAGATCTGAACCATACGGGCTCTCATAAAATTAATAACGTTCTTGGTCAGGCACTGCTTGCCAAGCGCATGGGAAAAAAGCGCATCGTCGCCGAAACTGGTGCAGGTCAGCATGGAGTGGCATCAGCAACTGCTGCGGCACTACTGGGCCTCGAGTGCAAGGTGTTCATGGGTGCAGTCGACATGGAACGACAAGAACTCAATGTATTTCGGATGCGCCTGCTAGGAGCAGAAGTGGTGTCTGCGCAGTCGGGTAGTCGCACATTGAAAGATGCTGTGAACGAGGCCATGCGCGATTGGGTCGCAACAGTTGAATCCACTCACTATTGCCTCGGTTCGGTAATGGGTCCGCACCCGTACCCGTACATGGTGCGCCAGTTCCATCGCGTCATTGGTGATGAAGCACGTGAACAGTGCCGTGAGGTTCTTGGTGGCGATGATCCAGATGCAGTTGTTGCTTGTGTAGGCGGTGGCAGTAATGCCATAGGAATCTTCTCGGGCTTTATTGATACTCAAGCCAGGTTGATCGGTGTAGAGCCAGCCGGTGGAGCAGCAGTGGGCCGTGGAGTGCCCGGAGTCGTGCACGGCATGAAGAGCTATCTCATGCAAGATGAAAATGGTCAAGTGCAAGAGGCTCATTCCATTAGCGCAGGCCTCGATTACCCAGGCGTAGGACCCGAGCATTCTTATTTATCTGAAATTGGACGCGCCGAATACCCAAGTGTCACCGATACGGAAGTAATTGATGGGTTCACTCTGCTGGCACGCACAGAAGGAATTATTCCTGCTTTGGAATGTGCGCATGCCCTGGCCTGGATCAAACGAGCCGCTCCAGAAATGCAAGGACAAGTAGTGCTCATGAACCTTTCAGGTCGTGGCGACAAAGACGTAGCGCAAATGATGGACATTCTGGGAAAGAAGTAATGCCAATGCATTTAGAGACACATTTACGTGCTCAGCGTGCCACTGGTAGAAAACTTCTCGTTCCCTACGTAACGGGTGGTCTTCTGAATTGGAAGGAAGCAATTCGTGCGGCAGCAGCCTCAGGTGCCGATGCCATTGAGGTAGGTATTCCTTTCTCTGACCCGGTTATGGATGGTCCGGTCATTCAAGAAGCGTCGTTACGTGCGTTGAAAGATGGTGCAACTCCGCTTGGCATTGTTCAAGAGATCTCAACGCTCGATATCGATATTCCTATTGCAGTCATGTTGTACTACAACACTTTGTTTCGTGCCGGACATGAACGTTTCGCAACTTCGTTAGTGAAGAATGGTGTGAGCGCGGCAATTGTTCCCGACCTTCCTTTGGAAGAAGCACGTGAATGGTGTCGCGATGCCGATGCTGCGGGAGTAGAAACCATCATGCTGGCGGCACCAACGGCGCCCGATAGTCGTTTGCCACTTGTTGTAGAACGAGCTCGCGGTTTTGTATACGCGGTTGGTCTCTTGGGTATTACTGGTGAACGCGATTCATTGGCGGCCACTGCAACAGCGCTCGCTAGTCGATTGAAAAAAATCACTGACAAACCTGTGCTCATTGGAGTCGGCGTATCGAATGCGGAACAGGCGTATGAGGCATGCAAAGTTGCAGATGGTGTCATTCAAGGTGCCTCAGTAGTGCGTCGCCTCATGGAGTCGGGTCCAGACGCGGTAGGTGAGTACATCGCCGAAGTACGCGCCGCAATAGATGCCCACTAAGAGATTCCACGGCTAATCTTTCACTATGTTGAAAGTTGGAGATCAGGCCCCTGCCATTGAATTGCTTGACCAAAATGGCAAAACCGTTTCGTTAGCAAAATTGGGGAAGAAAAAAGTGCTGGTGTACTTCTACCCGAAGGCCGATACTCCAGGCTGCACAACTCAATCCTGTGGGTTACGTGACATTAAGGGCGATGTTGGTCGAACCGCCATTATTGGCATTAGTCCCGACAAGCCCGACAAGTTGAAAAAGTTTGACGAGAAATATGAACTTGGGTTTACGTTACTGTCAGACATTGAGCACACGGTTTCGCTGGCTTACAAAGTGTGGAAAAAGAAAAGCATGTACGGACGCGAATACATGGGTATAGAGCGTTCTGCTTTTCTTATTGACGCCAATGGAATCATTCAAGAAGCTTGGTACAAAATTTCGCCGAAAGATACGCCATTGAATTTGCTCAAGGCGCTTGGCAAATGAGTTTCCCTCCCCCCGATGAAGTTCTGCCTCATCGGCCACCTTTTTTGTTCATCGATGAAGTCATTGAACTTGTCGATGGCGAATCTGCAGTGGGGTTATGGAACCTCAGCGGCAATGAATGGTTTTTCCCAGGGCATTTCCCTGGTCGGCCAACCTTGCCTGGCGTGTTGATGTGCGAAGCAATTGCGCAATTGGGAGCTTATGTAGTTCTTGGCAACCAGAAATATGTGGGGAAATTACCTCTATTTGGCGGGCTCGACTCTGCTCGATTTCGTAAGCAAGTTGGCCCGGGCGATCAATTGCGTCTTGAGGTCACGTTAGGAAAAATGTCTGCACGCGCAGGAAAAGGTTCAGGACGTGCTGTTTTGAATGGCGAAGTTGCATGCGAATGCGAACTGTTCTTTGTGTTGGTAGACGCGTAGTCCAACTAGTTAACGCGGTGGGGCAATAATGACCGAACCGTTATGACCACCGAAACCGAAGTTGTTCGACATTGTTGGTCCGGGATTCCATGGTCGCGGCGCGCCAATCACTAAATCAATATTGAGTGCAGGGTCTAGCTCTGTTGTTCCGGCTGTCGGTGGAATGAGTTTCTTGTCGAATGCAAGAAGAACAGCAGCTGCCTCAAGAGCGCCAGCTGCCCCGAGGGCATGACCAGTGACGCCCTTGGTAGAAGTGACAATGGGTCGTGAAGAGCCAAAGACCTCTGCCATTGCAAGACCTTCAGCAGCATCATTGAGCGGTGTTGAAGTTCCGTGTGCATTGATGTGTGCAATATCTTCTGGTCCAATTTCTGCATCGAGAAGAGCAGCGCGCATGCAAGCTTGTGCACCCGTACCGCCAGGAGCAGGAGCAGTGATGTGGTAAGCGTCGGCATTACTTGCCGCACCAAGAATTTCTCCCAAAATGGTTGCTCCGCGCTTTTCAGCAAGGTCGTAGCGTTCCAAAATGAAAACAGCAGCTCCCTCGCCCATGACAAAACCATCGCGAGTTGTATCGAATGGCTTGCTGCTGCCCGATGAAGACAACGCAGTCATATTTCCAAAACCAGCCATTGAGGTTGGGGTAGCCGCCGCTTCAGAACCGCCAGTAGCAACTGCGTCACATGTTCCGTAGGCAATGAGGCGAGCGGCGTAACCGATGGCGTGGCTTGAAGCCGCACACGCCGTGCAAATTGTTTCGTTCGGGCCTTGTAGGCCATAGCGCATTGAAATGGCAGCTCCAGAAGCGTTTGCCATCATCATGGGAACAAGGAACGGCGAGACTCGCCGAGGACCCTTTTCGATGAGAATAGCCACTTGTTCTTCAAGCGTGCTGAGCCCACCGATGCCGGTGGCAAAGATGGTGCCAAAGCGGCTTTTGTCGACAGCGATATTGCCTGCCTGAGCAAAAGCCTCTGCTGCAGCCGCAAGTGCAAATTGTTCAACACGATCGGCGCGACGGGCGTCTTTAGGGTTATCAAAATAGGGAAGTGGATCCCACTCGGGAATGTTTACCTGTTTTGAGTTGGTGATTCCCGGGCCGATGAGACCAGACCAAAAATCTTGCTTACCTAAACCACAAGGCGCAACAACACCGTATCCGGTGATTGCAACGCGATATGGACCGCCCGTGGTGAATGGGTTACGCATTAGAGCTTGGAGACCACCAGGTCATAAGCCTGACCAATGGTTTCAATTCCGTCGAGATCTTCTTCTGGAACTTCAACACCGAATTCTTCTTCAAGAGCCATCACCAGTTCGACGAGGTCGAGGCTGTCGGCATCGAGGTCATCACCGAAGCGAGCCTCTTTGGTTACCTTTGCGGCATCAACTGACAAAACATTGACGGCACACTTTGTAAATCGGGCAAAAAGATCGTCGCTCATAATTTCCTCCGGTTATTGAGAGCACATCGTGCTCGTATCTATTCTTACAATTTTTCACCCGCCAAAGAGGTATTACTGAGGGGTACTTGCGGTGTCCGTTGGCTCAGTGACCCATTCCTAAACCACCATCAACGGGAATAACGGCTCCGGTGATGTAGGCAGCATCGTTTGACGTGAGAAATGTCACTACTCCAGCAATTTCATCGGGCGTTGCCATGCGCTGGAGCGGAACTGCGGCCGTGAGTTCGGCAAGACGTTTTTCTCCGAGTGATGCTGTCATATCTGTTTCCACGGGCCCTGGCGCAACAACGTTGACGGTGATGCTGCGTGAACCAAGTTCTCGGGCAAGTGAGCGGGCAAACCCTACGAGGCCGGCTTTGGAAGCTGCGTAGTTCGACTGACCTGCTGAACCCAAAAGCCCCACGACCGACGAGATAAGCACGATGCGGCCACTGCGTGCGCGCAACATATTTTGCGAGGCCCGCTTAGACACCCTGTACGCGGCAGTCAAATTTGCGTCGATGACGCTGGTGAAGTTTTCTTCGCTCATACGCAAGAGAAGCCCGTCATGTGTGATGCCGGCATTAGAAACAAGAATTTCAATGTTGCCTAACTGCGACTCAACTTCGGTAAATGCTGCATCAACTGAGGTTGTTGAAGTGACGTCACATTGCACCGCGATAACTCCGAGGTCAGTGAGTTCTTTTGGAACAGGTGACGAATTGTATGTAACGGCAACTTTGTCTCCACCGGCAATGAAGCGACGCGCACACGCTGCGCCTATTCCTCGCGATCCACCTGTAATAAAAACAACCCGTGACATTACTTGCCCCATCTGATGACGCAACTTGCGGCGGTCATGCCAGCACCGAACCCGACGAGCAAAACGAGATCTCCATCGTTGAGGCGACCTTTATCGGCTGCATCAAAAAGAGCCAAGGGAATAGACGCCGACGATGTGTTTCCTGTTTCGTGTAAAACAGTGACGCATTTTTCAGGAGGAAAGCCAAGTTTTTCGCATGCAGAATTGATGATGCGTATGTTCGCTTGATGCGGAACCACAAGAGCGATGTCGTTTGCAGTGATGCCTGCGGCATTGAGAGATTTCTGACCCGAATCGACCATGATGCGTACTGCTCGACGAAAAACTTCTTTCCCGTCCATGTGTATCTTGCCGCCCACTTCGCTATACAAAATATTCTCTGCAGAACCGTCGGCATCAATATCCCAAGACAATAGGTTGCTTGGCCCATCGTGAGCTTCAATAACAGCTGCGCCCGAACCATCAGCAAAAAGAATTGCGGTATTTCGGTCGGTCCAGTCGGTAATACGCGACAAAGTGTCGGTGCCTATGACAAGAACCTTTTCTGCGCCCATTGCAATGAGCCCGTATGCATTAACAAGTGCATAGACAAAACCACTACATGCTGCATTGACATCAAATGCCCCACACGACAGACCGAGCGCATTTTGAACATTTGCTGAAGTAGCTGGAACTGTTCTATCGGGCGTAGTGGTGGCGAGAATGAGCGCATCGATGCTGCTGGGGTCAACACCTGCCATCTCGAGTGCTTTGGATCCACTTTCAATAGACAAAGAAGCGGTTGTTCCACCAATATGGCGACTCACTATTCCTGTGCGCTCACGAACCCATTCATCGTTGGTGTCGAGCGACTTCTCGAGATCGACATTGGTGACAACCTTGTCGGGCAGGGCGCGGCCCCAACCAGTAATGCTGCCGCCTCTTGTATTTGCAGGTGTACGTGGCATCGCTAGCTAGTTGCTCCGTAGCCAAGCAATGGGTTGACGATGAGTAACTCGTTCGCCTTCGACGGCAATAAAGCTTTGCAAAATTCCTGCGAACGGGCTGCGCACTTCTTGATCGGCAACTGTGCCAAGAATTTCGCCAACTGCGATTGCGGTTCCGGCGGGGTGTGCAGTATCGACGCTAAACACACCTGCGCAAGGGCTCACAATGAGACGCTCGACGGCGAAGAGATGCTCGCCGTCAAGAGGTGCTGGTGCAGTTGAAATGCTCTTATTGACCCAGTCAATGAGCTTGTCGAGTTCATCGGGTGTAGAAACGCTCATGGTGCGGGCGTTGTCGACTGTGCGCTTGGCCATGCCGGTGAGAACACCGCCTGGGCCGAGTTCAACAAAACCAGTGACGCCAAGTTCGGCCATGGTGAGAAGGGAATGCTTCCAGCGCACAGGGCTAGATAGTTGAGCCGACAGCAGCGATGCCCACTCTTCACCTGAACTGTGGGCGAGAGCATCGACATTGGAAATAACGGCAACTTCGGTATCGCGAGGCTGAGCAGAGGCAATGGCCAAGCGCAAGCGGTCGCGTGCAGCTGTCATGAAAGGAGTATGAAATGCACCCGATACCTGCAAAGGCATTACTTTTTTCGCGCCAAGTTCTTTTGCATGAATTGTTGCTGCAGCAACGCCGCTGGGCGAGCCCGCAATTACTACCTGGCCGGGAGCATTGAAGTTTGCAACCCACACATCGCTGTCGGCCCGGCGACAAGCAATTTCAACATCTTCGTCGTCGAGACCAAGCACGGCAGCCATGGTGCCAGGGTTTTCGTTGCCAGCGTCGTGCATCGCGGCGGCTCGTTCCACTACTAATGCAATGCCATCTTCAAAGCCGAGGGCGCCTGTTGCTGTTAATGCGGTGTATTCGCCAAGGCTGTGGCCAGCGCAAAAGCTGGGTTCAATTCCGAGCCGTTCAACGGCGTCTAGGACCATGAGGCTTGAAACGTAGGTGGTGAGTTGAGCGTTTCTGGTGTCTTTGAGTTCTTCAGCGTCGGCATCGAGCAGGAGGCGTGCAACGTTTTTGCCCGAAATGGAGGAGGCTTCTTCAACGAGCTCCCAGCTGTCGTGATCGACCCAAGGGCGACCCATACCGGGGCGCTGAGAGCCTTGGCCGGGGAATGTAAAAGCGAGCATTAGTGAGAGGTTAGACGTTCGGGGGGCTGTGGGCAGGATTCCACGTATCGCCTTGTACGATGCAGGCTCATAATTGGTTACTTGCCCGAGTGGCGGAATGGCAGACGCGGCGGACTCAAAATCCGTTGTTCGAAAGGACGTGTGGGTTCGACTCCCACCTCGGGCACGTTGTAGCGCAAGTACCTCCTTTTGGACTATACGTATCTCTAGGGGCTTTGCGGGTCGTGCAATCTCTACACTCTTCGTGTGGCTTCATTTTTTCTTGAACGGCGTCTGGCGCAATTGGGAAACCGTTTGCGTGTAGCCCGCGAGAAACTGCTTGTTGCCGAGGAACAGTGTTCCGCTATGGAAGAAGAAACGAACGACCAGGAATTACGTTCCTTGGTTGCGGAAACTCCAGATGCGTCATATGAGTACCGCCAAGCAAAGGCCCACAGCGATGCCTTAAGAAGATACTGCGAAGAATTGCGCGGCAGTATTCAGGAATTGCAAGTGCGTCAAGATGAACTACTCAACAAACTCTCAAAGAATCATCGTTAGGGCTGAAATTATGACAATTCGTATTGTTATTGCTGAAGACGAAGCAATCATTCGTCTTGACTTACGTGAAACCTTGATTGAAGAGGGCTATGAAGTTGTAGGCGAGGCGGCTAATGGTGATGATGCAATTACTCTTGTTAGAGATTTGCAGCCAGACCTAGCAATTCTCGATATCAAAATGCCAGGTCGCGACGGAATAGACGCAACCAAAATTATCAGTGCAGAAAAACTTTGCCCGGTCATTTTGGTAACGGCTTTTAGTCAGCGAGAAATTATTGAGAGTGCGCGCGATGCAGGTGCGTTGGCCTACATTGTGAAACCCTTTCAAAGAACTGATCTCGTTCCGGCGATTGAAGTGGCTCTTGGCCGTTTCCGAGAACTGCAGTTACTGAACGCAGAAGTTGGAGCGCTGGAAGAACAGTTAGAAACGCGCAAAGTGCTCGACAAAGCTAAAGGTGTATTGGTGTCGCAGTGGAAGATGACTGAAAACGACGCTTATCTCTATTTGCAAAGAACCGCCATGAGCACCAGGTGTAAAATGCGTGATGTCGCCGAGCGTGTCTTGGCTGGCGAAGTAGCGCTGTAGAAAGACGTATCTATGACTCTCATGACCCTGGACGGCAACTCGTTGGCGTATCGTGCCTTTTTTGCGCTACCCACCGACATGGCCACGGCGAGCGGGCAAGTAACTAATGCTGTCTTTGGGTTCGCATCAATGCTGTCGAACTTGTTGAAAGAACATCGCCCCGATGGCATCGTTGTTGTTTTTGACAGGCCTGAACCCACCTTTCGTCATTTGGCGGTTCCCGAGTACAAAGCTCAGCGAGAAGCTGCGCCCGACATATTGCGGCAGCAACTAGGTGTCATTCGTGAACTTCTCGATGCCCTGGGTGTTCACACAATCGATATGTCTGGTTTTGAAGGTGATGACCTCATTGCCACCATTGCTCGTCGCGGCAAAGAAGCGGGAAATGATGTGCTCATCGTTACTGGCGACCGCGACAGTTATCAACTAGTGAACGACCCACACGTGCGGGTGTTGTACAACAAGCGTGGTGTGAGTGATTACGCCATTTATGACGAAGCCGGAATTTTGGAGCGCACTGGTGTGCATCCCAATCGGTATGTGGAGTATGCGGCTTTGCGCGGCGACCCAAGCGACAACCTTGAAGGGACCCCAGGTGTAGGAGAAAAGACCGCGGCCAAGTTGGTGAACTCACACGCGTCGCTTGAAGACATTTTCGATAATGCGAGTAAGCAAACGCCAAAACTTCGTGCCTCTCTCGAAGAGAGCCGCGATCGTGTACTGCGCAATGCCTCCATCATGGTGTTGAGAGACGATCTCGACATCACCTTGTCTGAGACAGAAGTGATTCCCACCCCCAATATCGACCAGCTCGATCGTTTGCTCGATTTCTTGGAAATGCGAACAATGAAAAAGAGACTGCTCGAAGCATTCTCGCCCTGGATCACCACGAAGTCTTCTGCGGGTGAAACTACAAAAGCCCTGCAAACTTCCGAGGGCGATTCGGCTTTGTCTTCTGCGTCAACAGTTGTATCGAAAGCCATTCTTAGCGATTCCTTCACTGCACTTAGTCAAGAGAATCTTATGGGTATTTCGGCGGTGTGGAGAGACCTCAAAAAACATTCAGATCTCATAGGAATTGTTGTTGCCACTGGAAGCATGTCGTGGCAGTACGACAACTCTTCGTTGGCGCAACTAACAAACCAATTGCATAGTTGTGTGGAAAAGGGCGCATCAATTATTGCGTACGATGCAAAGCCGCTACTCAGAGCCCTGCTTGAGAGAGATATTGATCTTCAAGCAATTACTTTCGATGTTGCCATTGCTGGCTATCTCATCGACCCCGTCGAAGGTGCACATACCCTGAGTGGGTTGTTAGAGCGCTACACGCAATACGCATTGCCGCAGGTGTCGTCTGTTGTCGATACTGGTCAGCTCGATTTTGGTGGTCTCGACGATTCGCCCGATGCTTCTGTTTCGGTCGGGGAGTCTCAGGCGTGTCGGGTGTTATTCGAACCATTGCGTACGGCGTTGAACGAGTCGGGAATGTTGTCGCTGTATGAAGACATGGAACATCCTCTTATTCGTGTGCTCGCAAAAATGGAAACTTTGGGAATTGGGGTAGATGTTGCTGCGCTCAGAAACATCAACAATGACCTTATTGGTCGGGCAAGTGCTCTCAGCGAAACATTGCTTGCAGTAGTTGGGCGGCCCATCAACTTCAATTCACCTACGCAGTTGCAAGAGGTGTTGTACAAAGATCGGCAACTAACACCGGGTAAGAAAACCAAAACTGGATTTAGTACCGATGCTGCAACTTTGGAAAAGCTTCGCGGGGAATGGCCAGAATTCATTAATCCGCTGTTGGAGTATCGCGAAGTAGAGAAACTGCGGGGCACGTATGGGCAAGGTCTGCTTGATGCTGTACAAAAAGATGAACGCATACACGCGACATTTCAACAAGCTGTGGCGCGTACGGGTCGTCTGAGTAGCGAGAATCCGAATTTGCACAACATTCCGGTGCGTTCCGAATCGGGTCGAATTTTCCGCACAGCATTCGTTGCGCGAGCTGGGTGTGAATTGATGGTGGCTGACTACAACCAAATTGAATTGCGGTGCATTGCTCACCTCGCAAATGACCCCGGTCTCGTTCAGTCATTTATTGACGGAATAGATATTCACAACGCCACGGCGGCACGAGTGTTCAGTGTTGACCCGAAAAGTGTTACGCACGATCAACGTTCGCAGGCGAAAATGGTGTCTTACGGTCTCGCCTACGGCATGGAGGCCTACGGGTTGTCGCAGCGGTTAGCTATTGGGGTGGAAGAAGCAACAGGAATACTCAATGCTTATTTTGACGCGTTCCCAGCCGTACGCCAGTACATGGACGACACCGTTGTGGAGGCCCGCAAGAATGAAGGGACGGTGACCCTTTTTGGTCGTCGTCGTCCGATTCCAGAATTACGTAGCGACAACTTCCGCGTGCGACAAGCTGGAGAACGCCAGGCAATGAACGCCGGCATTCAAGGTCTTGCCGCCGACATTTTTAAAGTTGCTTTGGTGAGAATTGACGAAGCTTTAGAAAAAGGTAATTTTGAAAGCCGGCTTGTTCTTCAGGTGCACGATGAAGTCATAGTGGAAGCACCCAGCGCTGAAAAAGAAGCAGTGAACGAACTCGTGCTCAACATCATGTGTCATGCCACTGAATTGAAAGTTCCTCTTGAAGTGAATTCAGCATGGGGTCGTACGTGGTCTGAGGCGAAATAAATGACCGACCATTGGTTTGAGCCCATTGCAGATCACTTGGGCTCCGCCTACTTGAGGTATTCCTTCACCAAGGGCACGCGCCAAGAAATTGATTTCATTGTGTCTGAACTACATCTCGTGCCCGGGATGCGGGTGCTCGATGTGGGCTGTGGGCCCGGGCGACATGCCTTAGAGCTGGCACGGCGGGGTATTGAAGTGGTGGGAATTGATATTTCTCAGACATTTATTGATCTCGCTTCACGAGCCGCAGAAGGTGAAGGATTGTCTGGTCTGGCGTCATTCCACAGACATGATGCGCGCCTCATACCGTTGCTCAAGGGCTCTCATGGAGCCTTCGACGTGGTCATATGTCTGTGCCAAGGTGCGTTTGGGCTCATGCATCAAAATAGTGAAGATGAGCTTGTATTGAAAGGTATGGCTGAATCTTTGAAATCTGGTGGAACCCTTGTGTTGTCTGCCTTTAATGCTTATTTTGCGGTGAAGTACCACACTGAGGCCTATTTCGATGCCGACAGTGGAGTGTCGTCGGAATTGACAGAAATTCGCAATCCACAAGGTGAAACCCAAGAAGTTTCCTTGCACACCGGTTGCTATACGCCTCGTGAATTGCGCTTGCTGTGTAGGGAGGCCGGGCTAGACCAAATTCGGGTATTTGCAGCCGAACCAGGGGACTACGGGCATGCGCCTCCCAGCACGGAAACCGCGGAGTTTCTTGTTTTTGCTTCTCGGTGATAGGTTTTCCTAGTCCTATCCACCGATCACCGTCCCTTTTGAAAGCGAATTCCCCGTTGTCCGACACCACTATCTCTTCTGCTCCCTTTGGCACCTACGACGCAGAAGGTAACTACACCCCACGCCAAATCACTTCAAGCGACACATCTTTCGCCGATGCCATTGCAGGCACCATGGTGGAACTCAAAGATGGCCAGCTCGTTTCCGGAACAGTTGTCAAAATTGACCGCGATGAAGTGTTGTTGGAAATTGGGTACAAAACCGAAGGCGTTATTCCTTCGCGTGAACTCTCTATTCGCAACGATGTCGACCCAAGTGAAATTGTTTCCCTTGGTGAGCGCATTGAAGCATTGGTATTAACCCTCGAAGACAAAGAGGGTCGTCTCTTGTTGTCCAAGAAGCGTGCTCAGTACGAGCGTGCCTGGGGCGACATTGAGAAAGTTAAAGAAGTCGACGGCATGGTTGAAGGTCTCGTTATTGAAGTCGTCAAGGGCGGCCTCATTGTCGACATCGGACTGCGCGGATTCTTGCCAGCGTCACTCGTTGAACTTCGTCGCGTTCGCGACCTTCAGCCGTACATGGGCAAGGTTTTGCAAGCGAAAATCATTGAACTCGACCGCAACCGCAACAACGTTGTGTTGTCGCGTCGTGGTTTCCTTGAAGAGACACAAAAAGAGCAGCGCGACGATTTCCTCGTGCATCTCAAGCCAGGCGAAATCCGCACCGGAATCGTGTCAAGCGTCGTTGCATTCGGTGCATTCGTCGACTTGGGCGGCATGGACGGACTCATCCACGTTTCAGAGCTCTCATGGAAGCATGTCGATCACCCAGGTTCAGTTGTTGCAATTGGCGACGAAGTAACCGTTCAGGTTCTCGATGTCGACATGAGCCGCGAGCGCATTAGCTTGTCGTTGAAGGCCACACAGCAAGATCCATGGCAAGAATTCGCTAGCTCACACGAAGTGGGTCAGCTTGTTTATGGTCGCGTAACAAAGCTCGTTCCATTTGGTGGTTTCGTGCAGGTAGGCGACGGCATCGAAGGTCTTGTTCACATCTCGGAAATGTCGGCTCATCACGTCGATTCACCCGAGCAAGTGGTTACACCCGGTGAAGAGTTGTGGGTCAAAATTATTGACCTCGATCTTGCACGCCGACGCATCAGCATTTCCATCAAACAAGCTGCCGAAGGCGGAGAGCTTGCCGAAGAGTACCGCAGCCACTTTGAAGTGGACGAGCAAGGTAACTGGGTTGGCGGCGACGATGCAGAGCGTGAAGCAGCATGGGCCGACTACTACAAGGAATACGGCGAAGGCGAAGCTCCACCTGCAGTAGAAGGTACTGAAGCAGTAGCTGAAGTTGCCGTTGCAGTTGAAGAAACACCTGCCGCACCTGCTGAGTAATTTTTCAACAACATGATACTTGTGGGTCTCACCGGGGGAATTGGCTCCGGTAAGTCCACGGTGTCGCAGTTGTTGTCAGAACATGGAGCCATCATCGTCGATGCCGATGCGGTCGCCCGAGAATTGCAGCAACCAGGTACCGAAGTGTTGCGTCTTATGACGGAAGCTTTTGGTCAAGAAATTTGCAACGATGACGGTTCGCTGAACCGCCAAGCCGTCGCCGACAAAGTATTCGGTAACGCCGAAGCGTTAAAGGCCCTGAACGCAATAGTGCACCCTGCCATTGGTAAAGAAATGAACAGGCGCATTGAAGAGCAAAGAAGTACCAGCAACGTCGTTGTGCTCGATATTCCGTTGCTCTTTGAGAACCCGCGCGAGGGTCTATGTGGGGTCATTGTTGTCGACGTGCCCGTTGAGATAGCCGTCACTCGCTTGGTGAGTTCTCGTGGCATGAGCACTGCAGACGCCGAGGCACGCGTATCTCGCCAGGCATCGCGAGAAGACCGTCGGTCAATTGCCGACAAGGTGATAGATAACTCCAAAGATGTTGAGTTTCTTCGTCAACAAGTTGATGAAGTGTGGACTTGGATGCAACAACTTCCTGCAGCTGCACCAGACGCGGGCAAGCAAATACGTCCTAATGTGAAGAAATGACAGAGGCTCGGCACTCCTTCCAAGTCGTGTCTGATTATTCGCCTGCAGGCGATCAGCCCCGAGCAATTGCAGAACTCTCTGCGGGTATTGAACGTGGAGAAAAGTTCCAAACTCTTTTAGGTATTACGGGTTCGGGTAAGTCGGCCACTATTGCCTGGACTATTGAAAAAGTTCAACGCCCAACACTTATTCTTGCTCCCAATAAGAGTTTGGCAGCGCAGCTCACACAAGAAATGCGAGAGTTTTTTCCGCACAACCGCGTTGAGTACTTTGTTAGCTATTACGACTACTACCAGCCCGAAGCGTACATTGCGTCAAGTGACACCTTTATTGAAAAAGACTCTTCGGTCAACGACGAAATTGACCGTTTGAGGCACTCGGCTACAGCGGCTCTTCTCACACGGCGCGACACCATTGTGGTTGCCAGCGTGAGTTGCATTTACGGAATGGGCGACCCAGAGGAATATCGCGGGCAACTGCTCGAACTGCATACAGGCGTCGACTACGACCAGCGCAGCATTTTGAAGCGCCTTGTTGAATTGCAATACGACAGAAATGACATTGCGCTTGGGCGAGGCAACTTTCGTGTGCGCGGCGACACCATCGAAATTCACGCGGCGTATGACGAAAATGTTTTGCGAGTAGAAATGTTTGGTGACACTGTCGACCGCATCACCACCATTGACCCTGTCACGGGTGAAAGCCTTAGCGAACTGACGGAAGTGGTCGTCTTTCCTGCCACGCACTATGTGGCAGGCGATGAACGCATGCGCCGTGCAGTCGTTGGCATTGAGAAGGAATTGCAAGAGCGGCTTGCAGTCTTCGAGTCACAGGGGAAGCTTCTGGAAGCACAGCGCTTGCGGATGCGCACCCAATACGACCTTGAGATGATGCAAGAGATGGGCTACTGCAACGGTATTGAGAACTATTCAATGCACATTGACGGTCGCGAGCCAGGGGAGCCACCCTTTACACTGCTCGACTATTTTCCGAAGGACTATTTGTTGGTTATTGACGAGAGCCATGTGGCAATTCCTCAATTGCACGGGCAATTTGCCGGCGACCTCAGTCGAAAATCGAATCTTGTAGAACACGGTTTCCGACTGCCGTCGGCAATTAACAACCGCCCACTGCGATTCGAAGAAGTAATGGAACGGATGCACCAAGGAATATTCATGTCGGCAACGCCAGGAAAATTTGAACTGGCAGAATCACAAAGCATTGTTGAACAAATTGTGCGACCAACAGGGCTCGTTGACCCCGAAGTAATTGTGAAACCAACCAAAGGTCAAATTGATGACCTAGTGGAGTTGGTAAATGACCGCATTGAACGCGGCGACAGAATTCTTGTAACAACTTTGACCAAGAAAATGGCAGAAGATCTCAGTGAATATTTGCTTGAACAAGGTTTGCGTGTGCGTTACTTGCACTCAAATATTGACACCATTCAACGAATTGAAATTTTGCGTGCGCTTCGGCTCGGTGAATTTGATGTTCTTGTAGGAATTAACTTGCTTCGTGAGGGTCTCGACCTTCCAGAAGTGTCTCTTGTTTGCATATTGGATGCAGACAAAGAGGGGTTCTTGCGCAGCGAAACATCCCTCATTCAAATGATCGGGCGTGCGGCTCGAAACGTTGACGGCCAAGTTGTGATGTATGCCGACAAGATGACCAAGGCAATGACAGCAGCCATTGGCGAAACTCAAAGGCGCCGCGAGCGACAAATTGCGTACAACCTAGCCAATGGCATTAACCCTCAAACCATTCGCAAAGCAGTGGGCGACATTCTGCATTTATTGCGACCAGACTCTGGAGCGCCTGTACCTGGTAAGGGTCAGCGCAAAGACAGAGAACGCGACAAGGTAAAACGTGAATTGAGGTCGTTGCCCGAGCAAGAAATGTTGCGCCTCATACAAACCCTTGAAGAAGAGATGAACGAGGCCGCTGGAGACCTGCGATTTGAGTATGCAGCGCGCTTGCGTGATGAGGTCAATGAACTGAAGCGGGAATTACGCGACGCGGGTTAGCAAACTTCCCCATATGTAAGTAATCTCGCTGGAATGGCTGACAAAATCATCGTAAGAGGTGCTCGCGAGCACAACTTAAAAAATGTCAGTGTCGAGTTACCGCGCGACAAGCTCATCGTGTTCACAGGGTTGTCTGGTTCGGGCAAATCTAGCTTGGCCTTCGACACCATTTATGCAGAAGGTCAGCGCAGATACGTAGAGAGCCTGAGCGCTTATGCGCGCCAATTCCTTGGGCAGATGGATAAACCAGATGTAGATCACATTGAAGGTTTGTCTCCAGCTATCTCTATCGACCAGAAATCGGCCTCGCGTAACCCACGATCAACTGTAGGAACCATCACAGAGGTCTACGACTACTTGCGCTTGTTGTATGCCCGCATTGGCGTTCAGCATTGCCCGAAAGATGGAACTGCACTCAAGAGGCAAACTCCACAGCAAATTGTCGATCGTGTCTTGCAAATGCCCGACGGCACTCGCTTCCAGGTTCTTGCGCCCGTTGTTCGGGGCCGCAAAGGTGAATACGACACGTTGTTAGGCGAACTTGCTGGCCAGGGTTATGTGCGCGCCAGAGTCGACGGCGAACTTGTAGATATCTCAGAGTTCTTGAAACAAGAAAAACGCTTGGCACGCTACGAGCAGCACTCCATTGAAGTGGTCATTGACCGTTTGGTGAAGAAAGACAATATTCAGCGTCGCCTCACCGACAGTTTGGAAACTGCACTGCGGCTTGCAGAAGGTGTAGCCGAAATTGAGTTGATGGGTGTGAAAGGTGACGAGAGTGAGATTCTTACCTTCAGCCAGCATCTTGCGTGCCCAAAATGCGGCGATAGTTTCGACGAACCCGCGCCAAGAAACTTCTCGTTTAACTCGCCATATGGCGCTTGTGAAAACTGTGATGGCTTAGGAACAAAGTTTGAAGTTGACGCCGATCTGGTGATTCCCAATACCGATCTTGCTATTACGGAGAGCGCAATTGCGCCTTGGCGTTCAGCGCATACTCAATACTTCAACAGAATGCTTGAATCTGTAGCCGAGAAGTACAAGATTCCGCTCACAAAACCCTTTGCAAAACTCAACGACAAGCAAAAGAACATTGTGCTCAACGGTGTTGAAGAGGGCCTTGTTGTTAAATACAAAAATCGCTACGGACGCACGCGGACTTTCAACACTCATTACGAAGGCGTTATTCCCTGGATCAAGAGGCGTCACGAAGCTGCAGAAAGCGATTGGTCACGTGAGCAGTACGAGACCTACATGCGGGAAGTTCCTTGTACCGCCTGTAAGGGTGCGCGATTAAAGCCGTCTTCTTTAGCTGTAACCATTAATGACAAGAGCATCTCTGAAGTCTGTGAAATGCCTATTGCCGAGTCAGCGAAATTTCTCGAAGAGTTGGTGCTCAGCGACAGAGACAAAATGATTGCCGAGCGTGTAACAAAAGAAGTCAATGCTCGGCTCGGATTCCTTCTCGACGTGGGGTTGAACTATCTCTCGCTCATGCGCAATGCTGGAACGCTCGCAGGTGGAGAAGCGCAACGCATTCGCTTAGCAAGCCAAATAGGTTCGGGTCTTGTGGGCACTTTGTATGTACTCGATGAGCCGTCAATTGGTCTTCATCAAAGAGATAACAAACGACTCATTGAAACCCTTATTAGGTTGCGAGACCTCGGTAATACCGTCCTTGTTGTAGAACACGATGAAGACACCATTCGAGAAAGTGACTGGATTGTTGACATTGGCCCAGGTGCTGGTGAACACGGTGGCGAAGTGGTGTACAGCGGGCAAGTGTCTGGCATTGGAAAAGTCGCTGAGTCCATCACCGGTCAATACCTGTCGGGGAAGCGTTCCATTTCGGTTCCCGAAGTGCGGCGTCAGCCAAACAAAGAACACATTGTGGTGCGCGGTGCTCGCGAGCATAACTTGCAAAACATCGATGTGAAGTTTCCACTTGGTTGCTTGGTGGCAGTCACAGGTGTGTCGGGTAGCGGCAAGAGCACATTGGTGCGCGATATCTTGCTGCCAGCATTGATGCAAAAGATCTACAAGTCGAAAGACGCCCCAGGGCGCCATAAGTCGGTTGATGGTATTGAATATCTTGACAAAGTGATTGATATGGATCAGTCGCCAATTGGTCGTACGCCTCGTAGTAACGCGGCTACGTACACAGGAGTATTCGACAACATTCGTAAATTGTTTGCTGCAACACCTGAAGCAAAGGTTCGTGGGTATCAACCTGGGCGCTTTAGTTTCAACGTGGCCGGTGGGCGATGTGAAGCCTGCTCTGGTGACGGCACAATCAAAATTGAAATGCACTTCTTGCCAGACGTTTACGTTCCGTGCGAAGTGTGTAAGGGCGCTCGGTACAACCGCGACACGCTTGAAATTCAGTTCAAAGGCAAGAGCATCGCCGACGTTTTGAATATGCCCATCTCGGAAGCTGTTGACTTCTTTGACAACCAACCCGTCATTAGTCGCCACATGAAGACCTTGGTCGATGTAGGCCTCGGGTACGTTCGTCTCGGCCAGTCGGCCCCAACATTGTCAGGCGGCGAAGCGCAGCGTGTGAAATTGGCTGGTGAACTAGCGAAGCGCAGTACGGGTCACACCATCTATCTTCTCGATGAACCAACTACTGGTCTGCACTTTGAAGACGTGCGTCGCCTTCTCACTGTGTTGTCACGGCTTGTTGACCAAGGAAACACGGTTCTGGTCATTGAGCACAATCTCGATGTTATTAAGACTGCAGACTGGCTCATAGACCTTGGGCCCGAGGGCGGCTCTGGTGGTGGCTTGGTCATTGCAGAGGGCACCCCAGAAGAAGTGGCCAATACTCCTGGCAGCTACACAGGGCACTTCCTGCGCCCATTGCTCGGTTTGGAAGGCGATGTGCCAAAACCTGCGAAGGTTGCTGCTGTGAAGAAGAAAACAACGAAGGCGTTAGAACCCAAAGCGAAAGTTGCTCGAAAGAAGTAATGCGTGGTTACTAAACCACCTACCGGTTCCATTCCCGAAACGCCGGGGTCGTACCATTTTCGTGACGCAAACGACAAAGTAATTTACGTTGGCAAAGCTAAAAACCTCAGGCAACGGTTGTCGAATTACTTCCAAGATCCTCGCATCTTGCATACGCGTACTGCGGCAATGGTGGCTGCAGCTTCCACTGTGGAATGGATTGAGGTACGTAACGAAATAGAAGCTTTGATGTTGGAGTTCAACCTCATCAAAGAGCATCGACCGCGTTTCAATGTCCGCTTGCGTGACGACAAAAGCTACCCATTTCTTGCCCTGACCCTCGATGAGCAATGGCCACGAGCGGTGGTGATGCGAGGAAGAAAGCGTAAGGGAACCAAATACTTCGGTCCGTACCCTCATGCTTACGCAATTCGCGAAACGCTCGACTTGCTGTTGCGCACTTTCCCCGTGCGTACGTGTGCTCCCTCGAAGTTCAAGGAGCACGAGCGCTTGGGTCGCCCGTGTCTGTTGTTTCACATTGAGAAGTGCTCAGGGCCATGCGTTAATGAAGTGTCGGCAGATGAATACCAAGTTTTTGTTCGCGGTCTGACAGATGTGTTGAACGGCGATGCAGATGGGATCCTTAAAGATCTAGAAGTCGCCATGCGTGAAGCCTCTAGCGCTTTAGATTTCGAAAAAGCTGCACGTTTACGCGATCGCCTTGCTGCAGTAAAGCGAGCAACAGAAAAGCAACAGGTTGTTGGCGACAATAACGACAGCGTTGACGTCATTGGAATCTTTGACGACGATCTAGAGGCATCTGTGCAAGTCTTTTATGTGCGCCATGGTCGCGTGGTAGGACGTCGCGGCTTCATGGTTGACAAAGTTGAAGATCTCACACCTGGTCAGTTTCTCAACAGAATTTTGGAGAACCTCTACGGAGACGAGCCCGCAATGGGCTACCCGAAATCGGTCTTGGTTCCTTACTTGCCAGACGACATGGACACCTATACCGAATGGTTGTGTGGCATGCGTGGAAGTGCTGTCGATATTCGTATTCCTCAACGTGGAGACAAGCGGTCGCTTCACGAGACCGTGACCATGAATGCCCGCGAAGAGTTCACACGTCAACGCATGAAGCGGGCGAGCGACCACAACGCTCGCAGCAAGGCGCTGAGCGAAATACAAGATCTTTTACGTCTACCTGAAGCACCTCTGCGTATTGAGTGCTACGACATGGCCCACTTGCATGGCACCGACTACGTGGGGTCAATGGTTGTGCTTGAAGATGGGTTACCTGCAAAGCGTGAATATCGGCGATTTAAAATAAAGACCGTCGAAGGCAACGACGATTACGCAGCCATGAGGGAAGTTCTGACTCGTCGCTTAAGTGCCTACATTGCAGAACGCGATGAACCAACCGGCGATAAACCAGGACGCTTTGCCTACCCTCCACAACTGCTTCTTGTTGACGGCGGTAAAGGTCAGTTATCTGTAGCCATTGAAGTGGTGAAAGAACTTGGTCTTGAAGATGAAATTCCCGTTGCTTCTTTGGCGAAGAAGTTTGAAGAGGTTTTTGTACCCGGGCAGCTGCACCCGGTAAATGTTCCGCGGGGTAGCGAAGCGCTGTATATGTTGCAACGTATTCGTGACGAAGCACACCGTTTCGCTAACTCATTCCATAGAGAACTTCGCGATAAGCGAATGAAAGAAAGTGTGCTCGATGGTATTGCGGGCCTAGGTGAGTCGCGTCGAACACGGCTCGTGAAAGAGCTCGGCACATTGAAAGCAGTGAAGGAAGCGCCACTTGAGCAATTGCAGGCATTACCGTGGTTGCCTGACGCTGTTGCCATGGCAATATTTCAAAAAATTCATGGAGACAGCAGCGATACCCCTACAGAGTGAGATGAGTAACTGTTGAACCAGCCTGCACAATATTCATGGGAAGATCATGCGCAATGGTGGATTGATGGTTTTACAGGTGGTGTTGACCCAGAGTATGTAGAACAAATCATTCCAATGGCGCTTCGCGAACTTGACGGCTATGCGCGAGTGCTCGATGTGGGATGTGGCGAGGGCCAAATTGCTCGTGTACTGCAAAGCCGTACAAGTGTGCAGTCGTTCGTTGTAGGTGTTGACCCAACGCAAGGTCAAGTAGACGTGGCTGTTGAAAGGTCTGTTGGCGAACAGTATTTGCGTTCAGGCGCAGACGCCCTTCCGTTCGCCGATGGAAGTTTTGATGCTGTTCTGGCCTGTCTAGTTTTTGAACATATTGATGCACTCGACGAAGCCATTAGTGAAGTGGCTCGCATTCTGAGGCCAGGTGGTCGCTTTTCGTTTTTCCTCAACCATCCTTTGTTGCAAACACCAAACAGCGGCTGGATCGACGATCAGATGATTGACCCCCCAGAGCAATACTGGCGAATTGGTTCTTATCTCGATGAGGCCATCACCTTTGAAGAAGTTGAGCCAGGGGTAAGGGTTCGGTTTTTGCACCGTCCGTTAAGCAGATATGTGAACACCCTGGCTGAACACGGCTTGTTCCTCGAAGCCATGTTCGAACCAGCACCGCCTGCAGGATTCCTTGCTCGAAGTGCCGATTACGCTTTTGCTGCTTCCATCCCGCGGCTCTTGTGTTTGCGATTGTGCAAATTCAGCCCACCTCCTTCGTTAGTCTGACCTTGTGACTGACGTTCTCGTAATAGCCGGGTTATCGGGTGCAGGGCGTTCGCAAGCTGCCGACGATATTGAAGACCTCGGCTGGTTCGTCATCGATAATCTGCCTACTTCATTGGTGGAAAAAGTGGTCGAGTTAGCTAGTTCACCTCTTGACCCACATTCGCAGTTGGCCTTGGTAGTGGGCAACGTGAGTCAGCAAAGTGACATGCTCGAAGTGCTACGAAACTTGCGCCAAAATGGGCACCGGGTAACAGTGTTGTTTCTCGACTCATCAACAAGTGAATTAGTAAAGCGCTACGGAGCCACGCGTCGTCGACATCCGTTAGACAACGAAAACACTGCGTCGGGTTCTGTGCAAAGTGTGGGCATTGCGTCACTCATTGAAAAAGAACGTGCCTTGTTAGAGCCCGTTAAGGCCGTTGCCGATTTAGTTATCGATACTTCATCGCTCACTGTGCACCAGTTGAAGGCGAAATTGGTCGAGATTTTCAGCGACCAAGGTGCATCCGATGCAATACAGGTGGGTTTGGTCTCCTTCGGTTTTAAACAGGGCCTGCCGCTCGATGTCGACTTGGTTTTCGATGTCAGATTTTTGCCGAACCCGTACTGGGACGAAAACCTCAGGCCGCTCACCGGAATTGATGCTTCGGTCAGCGCCTACGTGTTGGAAAACCCCATCGCCGAACAATTTTTGTCACACCTAGAGGGCATGCTCGATTTACTGTTGCCTGCCTACGTAGCAGAGGGGAAGAGTTACCTCTCAATTGCTATTGGGTGCACTGGGGGCCAGCACAGGTCGGTTGCAATGGTGGAACGCCTTTCACAATGGTTCACGGAAAGAGCCATGCACCCGCGGGTTACCCACCGAGACCTGCCCCGCCACTAAGGTTCTAGAGGCACCGTTTTGGGTGCAGAACGCGAAAGGGCAAATACATGACCATCAAGGTAGGCATCAACGGTTTCGGGCGCATTGGTAGAAACTTCTTCCGCGCTGTTCAGGCATCACAGGCTGACATTGAAATAGTCGCAGTGAACGACTTGGGCTCTATCAAGACCATGACCCACTTGTTGAAGTACGACTCGGTTCTCGGTGTGCTTCCCAACAAAATTATCGCTCTCGAAGACGGCATCAGCGTTGATGGCAAAGTTCTCAAGGTTCTGCAAGTACGCGACCCGAAAGAGCTGCCTTGGAAGGCGCTTGGTGTAGATCTCGTCATTGAATCAACTGGTATTTTCACCGACCGCGACAAAGCAGCAATGCATCTCGATGCTGGCGCTCCACTCGTCATCGTGTCAGCCCCATCCAATGGAGCCGATGCCACCATTGTCTACGGCGTTAACCACAACGATTTCCAAGCAGGTGTTCACAAAGTCATCTCGAATGCTTCTTGCACCACAAACTGTTTCGTTCCGTTGGTGAAAGTTCTCGACGATGCCTTTGGTGTTGAAGGTGGCCTCATGACCACAATCCACGCCTACACAGGCGACCAGGCCTTGGTAGACGGCCCACACAGCGACTTACGCCGTGCTCGCGGTGCAGCAATCAACATCATTCCTACAAGCACTGGTGCAGCTCGCGCCACAAGCCTGGTGATGGAGTCAATGAAGGGGAAGCTCGACGGCACATCGTTGCGCGTTCCAATTCCTACCGGTTCTATTACAGACTTCGTTGCCAACTTGAAGAAACCAGCAACGGTTGAAGAAATCAATGCCGCCTACAAAAAAGCTGCTGAAGGTGAACTCAAAGGTATTTTGGAATACACCGACGAGCCAATTGTTTCCAGCGACGTTGTCACCAACCCGCACTCATGTGTGTTCGACAGTGGTCTCACCATGAGCATGGGAACCATGGTGAAGGTTCTTGGTTGGTACGACAACGAATGGGGTTACTCCAATCGTCTCGTAGACCTCTCGTTGTTCGTAGGCAAGAAACTTAAAGGTTAAGCATGGCGCGTTTGCCTCTACTCGAAGACCTTGGTGATGTTGCAGGAAAGCGCGTCTTGGTGCGTACCGATTTCAACGTTCCAATGGAAGGGCCCGATAATGCTCGAGTCATTACCGACGACTTTCGCATTCGCGCGGCACTGCCAACCATCAACTGGCTCACTTCGCGTGGAGCAACGGTGGTCTGTGCGAGTCACCTTGGTCGCCCCAAAGGTCAAACAGTAGAGAAGTACTCCATGGCCCCCATTCGTGCGCGGTTGCAAGAATTAGCACCTGGTGTTGAGCTCCTGGAGAACCTTCGCTTCAATGCAGGCGAAGAAGCAAACAGCGAGGCCTTTGTTGCACAACTCGTGCAAGGTTTCGACATGTATGTCAACGACGCTTTCGGTGCCGCACATCGTTCGCATGCGTCGGTGTCTGGTCCTCCGAAAACATTGCCATCTGCTGCAGGGCGACTTTTGCAGAAAGAAGTTGAAGTACTGGGTGAAATGCGCAACCACCCAAAGCGCCCTTTCATCGCCGTTCTCGGTGGAGCAAAGGTCAGTGACAAGTTGGGCGTTATTGAAGCTTTGTTGTCAACAGTCGATGCGTTGGTCATCGGCGGGGGAATGTGCTTCACCTTTCTTGCAGCCAAGGGCATGCCTGTGGGCAGTTCAATCTGCGAACTCGATCAAGTAGCTGTATGTAAGCGTCTGCTCGATGGGTCTAAGCCAATTCACTTGCCAGAAGACATTGTTGGTCTCAACGCTGAAGGAAACTATGCAACCTTCGGTATACGTCTTCCTGAAGGCGCAAAGGGTCTCGATATTGGCCCGGGTACAGCTGCAGCATTCACCGACGTCATCATGGATGCGCGCACGGTTTTCTGGAATGGTCCAATGGGCATGTTTGAAGACCCTCGATTCGCAGCTGGCACTAAGACAGTTGCTCAAGCAGTTGCCGATACGAAAGCTTTTACCGTGGTGGGCGGTGGCGACAGCGCCGCAGCGCTTGCACAATTTGGTTTAGACGATGAAGTAGATCACGTGTCTACCGGGGGCGGGGCGTCATTGGAATTTCTGGAACTTGGCGACTTGCCGGGTCTAGCTGCATTACGAGGAGCACCAAATGTCCGTTAACTCTCGGCGTCCACTCATCAGTGGCAACTGGAAGATGAACCACAATCATTTTGATGCAATTCAATTTGTACAAAAGCTTGCCTACCTCGTCACTAAAGAAGACTTTGAAGTAGTTGATGTTTCCCTCAACGTTCCCTTCACCGACATTCGTAGTGTCCAAACTCTCATCGATGCAGACGAATTGCGCTTCCAACTTGGTGCACAGCATTGCCACTTTGAAGAAAAGGGCGCATTCACCGGAGAAGTATCGGCGGCTATGTTGTCGAAGCTTGGAGTGAAGACAGTCATTGTTGGGCATAGCGAGCGTCGCGAAATTTTTGGTGAATCAGACGAAATGATTTACAAGAAAATTTCAGCAATTGTGAAGTACAACATGACCCCCATCATTTGCGTCGGTGAAACTCAAGCCGAGCGTGAATCTGGAGCAACTGAAGAAAAGGTTCTCGGTCAATTACGTTCGGCACTTGCTCAGCGTTCTCCTGAACAAGTTGGCAAGTTTGTTATTGCGTATGAACCCATCTGGGCCATTGGTACTGGGCTCACGGCCACTGCACAAGATGCGCAAAGTGTTATTTCAGCTATTCGCAATGAAGTGCTCGTTTTAGCTGGCGCTGAAGCGGCACAAAGCGTTCGCCTGCAGTACGGCGGCTCTGTGAAATCAAGCAATATTGCCGAGATCATGGAACAACCCGATATCGACGGGGTATTGGTGGGTGGGGCAAGCCTCGACCCCGACGAGTTCGCACGAATTGTCCGTTACCGGCTCCTTGTCTAATCGGCCCCGGCAGCCTGTCATTTCCCTGAAATCAGCAACTAGGCTCTACTACCGTGCGTGACATCATCACTATCCTCACCGTCATTATCAATGTAGTGGCAATGTTCTCCCTCATCGCAGGGGTTCTTTTGCACAGCGGTCAAGGTGGTGGACTTTCCGACATGTTTGGTGGCGGAAGTGGTGCTGGGCTCGGTTCGGCCGCAGCAGAGCGCAACCTCAACCGCATCACCACCGTTATAGCGTTGGTCTGGTTGCTGACGGTTATTGCACTTGCACTTCTTTTGTCGAACTAGAGAGAGTTTTAAGAGTTATTGGTGTCTTAGTTGGTGCTGAAAGCGCATCAATGTAAGATGCAAATCCACGTCGAAGTGGCGAAATAGGCAGACGCACCAGCTTAAGGGGCTGGCGCTCGTAAGAGCGTGGGGGTTCAAGTCCCCCCTTCGACACTCTGAATGGTGAGCTTGACGGCTGTGTAAAGTGTTTTGATGCCTGAGGCTCCGAAATTGAAAATACGTCGCACCTTGGTGGTGCTGTTCGTCTTTTCGCTCTTATCGGTCGGTGCCTATGCGGTAGAAACACCGTCTGCATTCCTGTTCGCCCTGATTCCGTTGGCCTACACCATTCCGGCCTTCATTTGGCTCGACAAGCTCGAGCCTGAACCTCGTGCGATGCGCTGGAACGCCTTCTTGTGGGGTGGCGGTATCTCGGTGCTCGTTGGGGGGTTGGCTAACGAGTTTACTGATGCTTCTTTTGGCACTACCGCGGCTCTCGTTATTAGCGCCCCGGTGGCGGAAGAGATTATGAAGACTTTAGGAATCTTGGGAGCTGCTAAACGAAATCAGATTGACAGTCCGCTCGATGGTGTTGTCTACGCGGGTTATGTAGGCCTTGGCTTCGCCATGGTGGAGAACATCATTTATTTCTCGCAGGCAATCGCCGACGATGATCTCGGTTTGGTGTTCGTGATGCGTGGGCTGTTCTCGCCGTTCGCACATCCATTCTTCACCCTTTGGGTGGGTCTCGCCATCGGCACTGCGGTTCGTAAAGGACGCTCACCTCGCTTTGCAGCAATGCGTGGGATTCTCTTGGCGATGGCGTTGCACGCTTCCTGGAATGCATCGGGTGTGAATGGCTTCTTTGCATTTCTTCTGCTTGGTCATATCGTGCTTTTCGTTATCGTTGTGAGGCGTCTGCGACGAATGCGACGTGAGGAAATTGAGCTGGTCCGCAGCCGCTTGCAGCAACTTGCCTTCTCTCACAATTTGTCACCAGTGGAACTCGAGGCCTACGGCGACCTTCGCGCCACCCGGCGTTTGCGCCAGACGCTCCCACGCAATGATCGCCCGGCGTTCGACGAGCGCCGCGTGATAATTACGAAGCTCGCTTTGCGAGAGCAACAGGCATAGGGGATATATGGGCGTTATGGCGCGAAACCTGTGGAGGGTCACCGAGCCTTTCCACCAGCTGGCTTATCGCTCTCCGGAGGCTGTAGCGGCCTATGAGACTATTGGTCTTAAAGTTGGCCCACATCAGTACTTTGCAAGTCGCCTAGCAGCGGCTGGGGAAGTAACCCATGGGGTAGCAGTGGCTTTGTTGTTCGGCTTTGCGCCCGACTACGTTGCACAGGCCATCCCCGAGGTGTGGAACATTGTTGACGCGAAAACAGTGGTCAATACGCGAACACAGGGCGCAGATTCCACCTTGCGGCGCATCTTGGGGGATGCTTGGAATGGCTCGAATATGGAACGGGCGAACTCCATTGCGCAAAAGATGATTGCCCAAATTTCCTTTTCCGGGAAGCCGTTTGCCGCTGCTCAAAATGATGTTCCTCAACCAGATACTGCCGGATTGCAGTTGTGGCGAGCCTGCACCATTTTGCGCGAGTATCGAGGCGATGCGCATTGGGCGGCCACTGCTGCTTCGGGCATTGATGCCGTTGAATGCCATATCTTGCATGCTGCAGATGGTGCGATGCCAGAAGACTTGTTGCAGCGAGTAACAGGTTGGCAAGACAGTCATTGGGAAGAAGCAAAGGAGCGATTACGCGCACGCGGATTACTGCAGAGCAGCGATGCCAAACTTGCACTCACAGTTGCTGGCGAAGAAGTGAAGTTATTCATTGAGCGTTCTACCGATAGTGGTTCTTCATCGCCTGTCTTGGCAGTGGGCGACAAGCAGACAACTGAACTCACGCAATTGATGAAGCCGTGGATTGTTGCCATTATGGACGCAGACGTTATTGGGGCGTGGAAAATGCGTGAACAGTTGTGGCGCGATCTACCTGAAGAGAAGAATGTCTAAAGCGCTCTTAGCAATACAAGAAGTTCTGTGTTGCCCACATTGTGCGGGTTCGGTGAAAGTTACCGGCAGCACTGTTCAGTGCGAAGCTGGTCATAGTTTCGATATCGCTCGTCAGGGCTATGTGAATTTTTTGACTGATCAAACCTTCATTAGAAATGCCGATACGGCCGAGATGGTTGATGCTCGTCAGGCAATGCACGAGCGTCCTTTCTTTCAGGGTCTCGCAAATCAGATATTAGATATCTGTGAAGGTATATTCCAAAATATTCCAGCTCCAACTGTTGTTGAACCTGGTGGTGGAACGGGCTTTTATGCGAACGCAATAATGACGAGATTCGACACCGCTTCGGCGTTGAGCTTCGACATCAGCACGCATGCAGCGAAAGTGTGTGCGCGGCAATCTGAGCGTGTTGCTTCTGTTGTGGCCGATGTGTGGCAGCGGTGGCCAATTGCTGACAACAGCGCCGATGTTGTGTTATCGGTCTTTAGCCCGCGCAACTTCATTGAAACCGAACGTGTAATGAAAATAGGTTCCGTGCTCATTGTGGTGACGCCAGAAGATAACCATCTTGTGGAGCTGAGAACAAAGTTCAATGCGCTAGGAATTGAGCGCGATAAAGGCGTAAGGATCGCCAAATTATTGGAGAACTTCACGAACATCCACCAGTCGGTGCATGAATCTATTGAGTTGCTCGATGGCTCAGCCCAGTGTGATTCGCTGCTGTCGGGCCCCAATGGGCATCATGTTTCTGTCGAAGATATTCAATTGTTCAGTCAAGCGGAGCCAATTAAAGTGACGCATTGCGTAAATATCTCGGTCTGGAAACTAGGTTAAAGATGTCTTATGTATACACCTGAAGATCTTGCTGAAATTCAAAGGAAGACTCTTCGTACATTGGTCGCTGGTCAGGTTATTGCGGCTGCGTCTTTAGCTTCTGCGGTCACAGTAGGTGCCTATGTTATTCAGAATATTTTGGGAGCAGATACTGCATGGAGCGGTATCGCCAGCGCGACCGTAACCATTGGTACTGCATTTATGGCACAATTGCTGAGCTTGGTCATGATGCGCAAAGGACGTCGTGTCGGATTGCAAACTGGCTATCTCATTGCATTCGTTGGTGGAATCATTGCTGGTATCGGCGCAGAGAAATCGCAATTAGCTATTTTCCTGTTCGGGCTTTTCCTCTTTGGAAATGGTCAAGCGGCCAACCTGCTTTCGCGCTATGCAGCAACCGACTTGGCCGACGTTAAGTCGAGAGCATCTGCGATGAGCAGAATCTTGTTTGCATCTACTTTTGGTGCAGTGTTCGGGCCGATTCTCGTTGTTCCAGCAGAACGCATAGGTGAATCGGTTTTTGGTTGGGATCAATACACGGGCCCCTGGATTTTTTCTGCGTGCTTCTTTGTTTTCGCAGCAGTCAATGTGATGATTCGGTTGAGACCAGACCCGCTTGAAGTGAGCGGAGGCCTAAGGTCTCAAAGTGCTGCAGGGGTGAAGCCACCTCAGTTTCGTGTTGCGATGAGCACTATTGTGAAATCTCCGGCCGCAAAGATTGCGATTTTTGCAATGGTCATTTCACAGGTAACAATGGTTGTTGTCATGACAATGACCCCAGTTCACCTCAAAGCCCACGGACATGAATCTGTAAGCCCATTCGTGATCTCGCTGCACATTGCTGGCATGTATGCATTCAGCCCTTGGGTGGGGCGCTACTGCGATCGTAGGGGTCGGTTGTCTGCGATAGCAGTGGGGTCGGTACTGTTGGTGTTGGCCGCGGTGTTTGCCGCTTTAGCTGGTGAATCTGCGTTTTTGCTCTTTCCGGCCCTCTGGCTCTTAGGAGTCGGTTGGAGTTTCGGACTCATTGGCGGCTCAAACCTTTTGGTCGATTCTGTGCCGCTTGAATCGCGGGTTCAGGTGCAAGGGACAGCCGACTTTCTGATGAGCCTCTGTGGGGGAATAGCAGGCTTCTCAAGTGGTTTCATTCGCCGAGCGGTGGGGTTCCACATGTTGGCGAACTTCGCGTGCTTGTGTGCCTTTGCAATGTTTCTCGTTGTGCAAAACGCCCGCAGAAAACAGCCTGTTACTCAGGCACCCGCGTTATAACCACTCGGTGCCGAATTGCCCGTTCACTGCAACGATGAGTAGCTTCGCCCCATTTGGTCCGGCCCACTCTGGGCCATACGCGTGCCCCTTTGCGACAAATCGCACATCGCCGGGGTAGTAGACGCGTTCACCTTCAATGTGGAATTCTCCTTCTTTAACGATGTACAAGGTGTCGGATCCGTGTTCATGCTTTCCCAGCCATGTGTTCGGAGGAAAAGTATTTTCGAGAACGGTTGGGTTGCGAGACAGTACGCGAACGATGACTTGACCTTTGATGTGTTCATTTTCAGCAGTGATTGGCTCGACCGTGTCGGGATGAACTGCCCAAACCTTTTCGTTGTTTTCCATTGCTCAACTGTAATTGGTTTATGACATTGAACGGAAGTCGCGTTGTGTCACAAGAGTGACCAGTAATAGTACGAGCATTAATGCTCCGGTAATGGAAATTGTCTCTGGCAATGAATGCAAGTGTCTTGCCGCATAGCCAACGACGAGCGCACCCATAGGAGCGATACCAACCATCATTAAAGAATGCACAGACATGACTCGGCCCATTATTTGCGGGGGCGTGTTGTGCTGGATGAGGGTTTGATTCAAGTTGAGGTAAAAGCCCCCAGTGAGACCCCATGCAAAAAGTACGAGAGCGAGGTACCAATAGTTTGTGGCTGGCCCAATAAAAATTTGCACAGTAGCGCCAGTGCACAGACCGCAGATGAACCACAGTCCTTTGCGCACAATTTTGTTGCTGTTACGCAAGATCCACATTGAAGTGCAGAATTGACCCACACCAAGAAGCGAATAAAGAATGGTTGCTTCACCACCCGTCGCGCCAACTTGCTCACGAACGAATTGTGGGCCGAGTACCATCCATGGCGACATCATGAAGAGCACTGAACCAGAGAGCAAGATGAAGAGCACTCGAATGTTTTTGTTACTCCAAATGAATTTCATTCCTACCTGCAGTTCTTGACGCAGATCTCGGGGCTCGTCGGAATGGGTGGGCGGCGGAAGCTTCAAAGGAAGAAGAGTGAGCAGTCCCAAACCGTACAAAATTGCTTGCACCCAAAATGCACCTTCAATGCCCCAACGAGAGATGGCAGGCCCAGCTATTGCAGGTCCAAAGATTAACGCGAGGTTGGAAGCAACAGTAGAGACGATGATGGCGTTCATCAATTGCTCTTTTGGTACCAAGGTTGAAACAGTTGCACTGCGTACTGGCTGCCCAATTGCAATGAATACGCCAAGAATTGCCGCACTAATGGTTGCTGAAAGAGTGGTGATATGGCCGGTACTGACGTATATGGCAGTGCATAGTGTGATGCCGAAAGCCCCGATTTGGCTAGATATAAGTATGACTCGGCGATTCATTCGGTCGGAGAAAACGCCGATAGGTAAAGAGATGAAGAGTGCAGGTAGGCCCATGACGAAGAGCAGCATTCCACTCACGTCAGATTTGGCACCAAGTTCCAAAATAAGCCATACGAACGCAAAGCGCTGAGTGGACTGTACGAGTGTGAAGCCGAGGGTGTTGAGCCACAGCAACCGAAATGGCTTGAGACGAAGTACGTCGAAGTAACTTTCGCTCACTTGGTAGAACTGACGCTGTAACTCACGGGAAGACGCTTGAGGCCTCCAACAAAAATTGTTTTCATAAAGGCTGGGTCGCCGTTTAGTTCAATGCTGTTGAGTCGTGGGACTAGTTCAGCAAAAAATGCCTTTAATTCCATGCGAGCGAGCATTGCCCCAAGGCAATAATGGATACCGAAGCCAAACGAAAGATGCTTGTTTGGGGAACGTGTGATGTCGAACATGTTTGGATTCTCAAACACTCGCTCGTCACGGTTCGCAGACGGGTACGACAGCAGTACTGACTCGCCTTTGCGTATAACGGTGTTTCCTACTTCTGCATCTTCTGCAGCGGTTCGCATGAAGTGTTTCACCGGGGTAACCCAGCGAATCATTTCGTCAACAGCACTGTTAACGAGTTCTGGGTGCTCTTTAAGTAATTGCAGTTGACTTGGGTTTTCAATGAGGGCAAGCATGCCGCCAGCCATGGATGCCGAAGTTGTGTCGTGGCCAGCAGTGGCAGCGATGACGTAATAGGAAATGGTCTGCATATCGGTAAGCGGTTGGCCGTCGATAATTGCATTCGCAACAACAGAAGTGAGGTCGTCTTGGGGGTCACGGCGTCGAGCATGAGTCAACTCAGTGAAATAGGCAAAAAAATCGCTGACCACAGCTATGAGATCTTTGCCAGATGGCCCACGCTGTAGCTCTTCGTCGGCGCTGCCAAAGAGTTCTTGAGTGAGTTGCAACATGCGGGGATAGTCAGACTCGGGAAGTCCGAGAATTGCCAGAATGACATTGAGGGGGAGTGGTATTGCAATATCTTTCGCAAAGTCGCAAGAGTTCCCTAATTCGGCCATTTTGTTCACTGATGCATGTGACAGTGCAGCTAGTCGTTTTTCGAGTCGTTGCAGACTCTTTGGCAAGAACCAGTCTGAAGTGACACCTCGTAATGCCCGGTGCTCTGGGTCATCAACGTGAATGAGCGTGCGCAGCAAGCTTCCTTGTTCAGCAGCGCGCTGGTCACTCGCCTTGTCACCTAATACAGGACGCGGTTCATTGAGAAAGATGGTGTTACGTGCCTCAACGGAAAGCACGTCGGCGTGTCTTGTGATGGCGTAGAAGGAGTTGTACTTATCGTTCTCTACGTAATGAACGGGGCTGTGCTCGCGTAGCACGGAACAAGAATCATAGAAATACCTTTCGTCGGCGTAAGCAGACGGCGTGACAAAAACTTGCCCTGCATCGTGAACTGACAACATGCTTACCCCCTAAGGGACAACATTAGTTCATCAGTGGGCTTATTCGTTACCGACCAAATACTGAGCGACTTCATCTGCTGAACGACCTGCTTCAGCAAGACCTTGCAAGATGAAGGTGTCAATGATTTTGTGCATGTGACGAAGACGGCCCTCTTGGTAGTTACCAAAGGTGACGGTCTTTTTGCCAGTTGACTTCAGACCTTGTTGTACGAAACCAAAGTTCGACATGTCTTGTTCAAAAACATCGGCAAGACCTGCCATGCCAGGAGCTTCTTTCCATGCTTGGTCTAAGCGCAACTTTGTAGTTACTGCTGGTTCTGGAATGTCTTCACCATCTGGCAATGGAGCCATGCGGTAAACGTCCATGAAGCAGGAGTCTGGTGTGCGACCAGGGCGCCAGCGGTACATGAGTGGTTGACCAATACCTGCCCATGGGGCAAAGGCGGGGAAGAGGTGATACAGAATTGCATCAATAATTTCTGCGTCGGTATAGGACTCGAGGTCGGCGCGGAACATGCCCGACATGCGTTCACGGAAGGTTGCTGCCACATAAGCACGAGCTTGAATGCCGTCTGGTGGCTGTACTTGGCTTTGGTCTGAGTAACCGCGTGAGCGGCTGGAGAACGCAACGAATTCTGCGGCAACTGTTTGCTCGGTGAGTTGTTCAACGATGTGTGGGCTTTGTACACCAAAGGGGTTGAAGAAGCGAGAAACAAATGGCGACTCTGGATAGATGGAGTACTCACTGTTTTCATCGCCGCAGAAAGGCTTGATTTGCGGGTGGGTCGCGATGACGTGGTAGCCCTCGCTGAAAGCTTCCATAACAACTTTCCAGTTAGCTGGAACTTCCTTCACAGCATGGAATGCCTTGTAACGCTTTGAGAGTGGGAAGTCTTTGAAGTGTTCAATGAGAGTAGAAGCAACGTTTTCGAATGGCTCACAGTTTGGATCCATGTTGACGAAAACGAGACCGTCCCAAAGGGCAACCTTTGCTTGTGGGAGGCATGTTGGCTTGCTTCCGTGAGTGAACTGTGGAAAGTCCCATTCTCCGGGAACATTCTTCAAGTCGCCTTGAATATCCCATTCCCAACCGTGGAAGGGGCACACGAACGAAGCAACTGTGCCGTCGTCATCTTTGAGGCGAGTTCCGCGGTGCATGCAAGCGTTGTGCAGTGCACGAACCACGCCGTCATTGCCACGAGTAACAATGAGAGATTCATCGGCAATGTCGTACACAACGTGAGAACCTGGTTCAGCAATTTCTGCTTCCAAACAGGCGAACTGCCATGTTTTTGACCACATGAACTCTTTTTCCAGATCGGCGAAGGCTTGTGAGGTATAGCGAGCCTTTTTAACGTCTTCTGAACCAACGTAAGGGCTGGCGAACTCGGTCAGGGCCTTTGGAACAGGGCGCGTGTCGGTCTTCAAAATTTCTTGAACTTTGGGTCCACGTGAATGTGAAACGCCTGGATCGTTATCAAGTGTTGTCATGACTGCCTCCCGAATAGATCGTGCCGAGGCACGAATCAAACTTTTCTCTTTACCTACCGTAAACCATAGGGCTTGTGAGGGTGCGAGTTGGAATATGTGCGTCAAAGAGATAGGTATTTTTTCCCCTGCTACTGTTGTTTTCGAGGTACGAAAATGGGCAAAACGTGGACCAACTGGGCGGGCAACCAAAGGGCGAATCCCCAGTCTTGGGTCAAGCCAAGAAACCTTGGAGAAATTGCTGCTGCCGTAGGTGAGGCAAGTGCTCAAGGCAGGAAAGTCAAGGTAATCGGCTCAGGGCATAGCTTTACCGGTGCTGCTGTAGCGCAAGGTGTTCTCGTTGACCTCTCGCACATGTGCCGCGTTGTTTCTGGGCCCAATGAAGACGGGGTGGTCGAGGTAGAGGCCGGAATCACTCTGAGTGCTCTTAATGAATACCTGTTCAAACAGGGCCGGGCCCTGCAGAACCTGGGCGACATTTCCTACCAGACGGTCTCTGGGGCAATTTCAACAGGAACCCATGGCACGGGTGTGCATATAGGTGGTTTGGCCCAGCAGGTTGTGGGCCTGACGTTGATTGATGGCTTGGGGAATATCGTTGAGATCAATGAAGAAGATGCGCTTCTGCATTTTGCTCGTGTAGGTGTGGGAGCACTGGGAATTATTGGTCACGTGAAAATTCGTACCGTACCGAAGTTTGCTTTGCATGTAGAAGAGAAGCCGATGCGACTGTCGCATGTGCTTGACAACTTGGAAGATCTTGTTGCTCGCAACAATCACTTTGAGTTCTTTTGGATACCGCATACGAAGTGGGCCTTAACGAAACAAAACAACCGAACAGATTTGCCCCTTGCGCCAATTCCGCCCTTGAAGAAGTGGTGGCAGAAATCTTTCATGGAGAATACCGCGTTCGGACTGGTGTGCAGACTGGGCAAACTTTTCCCCGCTCTTATTCCGAGGTTGGCGACAGCGTTGCCTGGTTCGGGGAGCACTAGCTACGTAGATGAAAGTTTCCGCGTGTTCGCTTCTGAGCGAAAAGTGAAATTTGTCGAAATGGAATACTCAATTCCCTATGAGCACTGTCGATCGGCAATTGAAGATATTGAACGCGTCATCACCGAGAATAACTACAAGGTGAGTTTCCCCGTTGAAGTTCGTTTTACGGCGGGTGACGACAATGTTTTGTCTACGGCTCATGCGAGGCAGTCGGCCTACATTGCGGTTCATATGTTCAAAGGCTGCGACTACGGTCCGTACTTTACTTCGGTCGCTGAAATTATGGCGAAGTATGAAGGGCGACCCCATTGGGGGAAAATGCACTTTCTCACAAATGAGCAGTTGAGCCGTCTGTACCCTCGGTGGGCAGAGTTCCTGGTGGCACGAGACCAACTCGATCCGCATCGCACTTTTCATAATGAGTATTTAGGTCAAATATTTGGCGAGTAGTCCTATGAGAAATGTAAAGTTCAGTAATTCCTATCGTGAAATGAGTTCGTATGTCTTTGCCAATTCCTAAGAATCGTTCAGAAGTATCAGCTCAGTGGCTTGAATCGGCTCTGAAGGCCGGTTCCGAAAAGAACCTCGGAAGCATTGCCTCTATTGAACTCAAACAAATTGGTGAAGGCATTGGGGTAATGGGAGAGCTCTTCCGAGCATCAATTACCTATTCATCGGGTACGGGCCCTTCTGCGGTCATTGTGAAGCTGCCATCGCAGGCCGAGGCAAACCGTCAGCAGGGTGTAGATCTGGGTATGTACGAAGCTGAAGTGAAATTTTACGATTCACTCGCTGCACAAACCACTGCACGTTTGCCGATCTCGTACTACACAGCCTCAGAAGCAGGAACAGCAAACTTCGTCATTTTGATGGAAGATCTTGGGCACCTTTCAATGGTTGTTCAGATGGACGGAATGAATGCCGCACAAACCTCTGCTGCTATTCGTTCGTTAGCAGCGCTTCATGCCAGTTGGTGGGGAAAAGTTGAAACTACTGAATTGGAATGGGTGCCGAGCGTTATTCACGACCGTATTGTCAACTTTGGTCAGATGTGGCCAATGTTGTGGGAGATGTACCAGCCGAAGTTCGGTCACGTTCTGCCAGAAGGTGGAGTGGAGTTCGGAAATTGGTTGAGCGTTAACTATTGGGAAGCTGTTAAGGAATTTGCCACAAGCCCTTGGACTCTGTTGCACCTTGACTACCGCGTAGACAACTTGATGTTCGACACAGATCTCAACTCCTCCGATGCAGTGGCCGTTATTGACTGGCAAAGTGTTGGTAGAGGCCCTGCAGGTTACGACCTTGCTTACCTGCTAGGCGGAAGTGTCACCGTTGCCGATCGTCGTGAGCATGAAGACAAATGGCTCCACGAGTACCACGATGAAATTACCCGCCTAGGCGTGACTTACGCCTTCGAGGACCTGTACAAAGACTATGTACGCGCCCACGTTATTGGTGGTACATCAACCGCAGTATTAACTGGTGCAACCTTCGACCTTGGCAACGAGCGCGGAGTAGCACTTATTGCCTCTATGGGCGAGCGTCACTTTGCCGCTCCAATTGATCACAAAGGTCGTGAATTCTTCTCTGTCTAAGAGAGAAGGTTTACAGACAAATATCTTGTGGGCGTACCGGCGTGCGCTTCAGGTCAATGCCGGTGGCGTCTCTTATGGCAGCCACAATTGCTGGCGTCACTGAAATGCATGGAGGTTCGCCTACGCCCTTAGCTCCGAGTGGAGCCTGGGGGTCTGGTTCCTCAATGGGAATGAAGAGAACATTTGGCGCATCGAGTGCTGTGGGCAACAGGTAGTCGGTGAAGCTCGGATTTTTTACAATTCCGTTTTGAACAATAATTTCTTCCATGACGGCGAGCCCAAGACCCTGCGCTATGCCACCTTCAATTTGTCCGAGCAAGGCAAGAGGGTTCAGCGAGCGCCCGACGTCTTGAGCAGTGGCGATTTGTACAACTTTTATAAGGCCTAGTTCAACATCGACATCAACCACCGCACGGTGTGCAACGAACGCGAAAGCTACGTGACAATTGCCTTGACCATTTTCGTCGAGTTCTTCTGTTTTACGGTGCTGATGAAGGAAGGTTTGGGCGATTTTCAAACCTTTGCTCGCCTCACTCACGCTGATGCGTAGCGGCCCCATGGTGTCAACAATGTCGGTATCTTCAATGACTAATTGCAAAGGGTCGAGACCATGGTTGTGAGCAACGTGTTCAAAAAGGCGCTCACGCACCAGTCGGCACGCTCCATCGACGGCACCACCGCTCATCCAGGTTTGACGCGAAGCCGAAGTGGAACCAGCAGAACCGATGTTTGTATCGATGCGGTCAAGCACTACTACGTCGACACCAAGGACTGTTCGTGCAATTTGCTGAGCGAGCACAACGAAACCTTGCCCTACCTCAGATGTTGCAAATTTAAGAGTGGCGACTCCGTCGGCAAGAGTGCAACGGGCTTCGGCGCTGTCATCGAAACCTTCGCTGTACATCAAGTTCTTAATGGAAACGCCCCAACCAATACCGCGTTTGATGTTGTGCAGTTCTGAAGTGCGACCCGAACCTCCGGGCAGTTCCATTGTTTCAGTGCTCTGTGACAATGGGGCGGGGAGGGGAAGTGCATCGGTTTCACGAATGCAGCGAGCAACAGGTGCAACGCTTTCCACTGCTTGACCAGTAATGAGGGTGTCTCCCTTTTCCATCGCGTTGAGTAGGCGTACTTCTACAGGTGACTTGCCAACAGCTTTGGCTATTTTGTCCATTTGACCCTCGTGGGCAAAACATGCCTGCACAACACCGAAGCCACGCATGGCGCCACATGGGGGGTTGTTGGTACGAACTGCGTAACCATCGAAGACTGCATTAGCGCACTTGTATGGGCCTTGAATATGTGTGACGCCATTAATGAGAACAGCTGACGATGTAGAAGCGTAAGCACCACCATCGAGCTTCATTGTTCCTTCAATTTTTACAATGCGACCTTCTTTGGTGACATGGTGCTTCAGCGAAATGACGCCAGGATGACGATGCACGTGACCGAAGAAACTTTCCTCGCGCGTATATTGCATTTTCACTGGTCGACCAGTGCGCAAAGCGAGAAGGCACGTGTGCACTTGGAGACTGATGTCTTCGCGTGCACCAAAGGCTCCGCCCACTCCGCCAAGTTGCAGACGAACTTTTTCTTTAGGCATGGCGAGGCAATCGGCAATTTGCTTTTGATCTTCGTGTAACCACTGCGTGGCAACAACTAGTTCAATACCTGACCCATCGGAGTCGGGGTACGCAAGTGCTGCTTCAAGACCGAGGAATGCCTGATCTTGCATTCCGATTTCATATTCACCCTCGACCACAATGTCGCCAGTGGCATTGGCATCGCCATGGAGGATGTGTTGATGTCTAAATACATTGCCGTCGGGATGGATGCTTGGCGTGTTTGGGTTGAGCGCATCTTCAATAGATGTGAGTGGTTTTAAAATTTCATAGTGAACGATGATGGCGTCTAACGCGCGGCGACATGTTTCTGGATGATCTGCAGCAACGGCTGCGATGGGTTCGCCCATGTATCGCACATAGTCTGAGGCAAACACAGGCTGATCGGAGGCGATGAGGCCGTATGTGAGCTTTCCAGGAACATCTTCAGACAAGAGGACTGTCTCTACACCATCTATTTTTATTGCTTCAGATATGTCGATGGAAATGATGCGGGCGTAGGGGTGTGGTGAGCGCAGAGTGGCCCCCCACAGCATGTTGTCTGCTGTGTAGTCCGATGAGAACGAGAATGTTCCTTGCGTTTTTGCGATGCCATCGGGCCGTAGAGCTGAAACCCCAAGTACATCTCTTTGCTTGCTCGTTATGCGCGTGCTCACGAGTTGCTCTTTTCTCTTTGGGAAATGACGAGTTGTACTGCTGAAAATATGCGTCCATAACCGGTGCACCTGCAGATATTCCCCGACAATGCTTCTTTTACTTCAATTTCTGTTGGCGAAGTGTTTGCTTCTAAAAGGTGATGCACGGCAACAATGAGTCCTGGTGTACAAAAGCCACACTGCACAGCACCTTCTGTAACGAAAGCTTGCTGAATGTCGTTCGGTGTATTGGTTGCTGCCAAGCCCTCAACGGTAATGATGTCGGTGTCGATTGCGCTTGCTGCCATGACTAAACACGAACACACGGCATCGTTGTTAATGAGAACGGTGCAACTGCCACATTCACCCTGCTCACAAGCACCTTTGGCGCCCATAAAGCCAAGCCGTTCGCGCAATACATACAGAAGGCTTTCGCCAATCCAGGCATCTTTCACGTGTTGTTCGGTTCCGTTAACACGTAATGAATACATTTCTGAAGATGAACTCATTTCATTGCTCGTTTCAATAATCGTTGGGCAAGTACGCCAACGGCGTGTTTGCGATATTCGGCAGTAGATCTGTGGTCTGTAATGGGGCGCGCCTCTGAGGCGGCGATGCGAGAGAACTCTTCGACAATATTGGCGGGGAGAGATGCGCTTGCAGATAGATCTGCGTTCTCTACAAGCCACTTTTCTGCTTCATAACAGCGAATGATGGTTGGTCCAACTGCTCCGAGGGCAAGAGAAATGCGTTTGTTCTCTGTGTCGTGTATCAGGCATGCGCTAGCAATAGAAATAACCATTGCATTACGTACACCAACTTTTGCATACCCTTGAAAGCCATTTACCTTGGGTATATGAATTGCAGTAATAATTTCGTTAGAAACCCTTGCATTGCGTTTTACGCCAAGCATGAAGTCGTGAATACTTAAGATGCGAACCCCTTCAACAGAAGCGAGTTCTATTTGTGCATCAAGCGCACTGAGAACAGGAAGTGTGTCGCCAGCAGGCGAGCAGGTTCCTAAGTTGCCGCCAATTGTTCCGGTGGCTCGAATTTGGGGTGAACCCACCGTGCGTGCCGCCTCACTTAAGGCAAGTGAAATGTGTGTGTACGTGCCGTTCTCAAACTCTTTATACGGAATAGACGCCCCTACGCGATAACTGCCGTTGAGGGTTTCAAACGCTTGCAACTCTTGAACGTGGCGCAGTGAAATGATGTCTCCCGGTTCAAAATGGCGAAAGTTAATTTCAACCATGGTGTCGGTGCCACCCGCCAGCAGGCGAGCAGCGGGGTGTTCATTTACTAATTGCAATGCTTCCGTCAAGGATCTAGGGGAGAAAATACTCATGCAACTTCCCAGCCTTCGAATGCGTCAATCATCGCTTTCACATCTCCGAGTGGATACAAGATAGGTGATGTGCATCCATTGTCAATGTAATGCTTTACTTTTTTACGTGCATCGTCTGGTGTGCCGCTCGCGGTGAGCATTTCCACAATTTCATCGGGCACAAGTTTCGAGGCTTTTACAACTTGTTCGTGCGTAGCCGGCCAAGTGAGAACCTCACCAACTTTGTCGAGCAAACTTTGCGGCACTCCAGAGGCCTTCATAATGTGCGGCTGCTGTCCTAAATATTGGGTCACCATTAATCGTGCCATGTCTAAAGCAGTCTGTCGATCTTCATGAACGCTGCACACCACAAGTTGAGGGCGGTCTACATCGTTGAGGGTGCGCCCAGCTTTAGCTGCGCCATTGCCCAGAGCTTCAATAGCTTGCTTGTTGTACTCGGGTGAAACGAGGTAGTTCAAGACAACTCCATCGGCAATTTCGCCCGTGAGTTCCATCATTTGCAATCCGGTAGCGCCAATGTAAATAGGTACATTTTTTGCACGCCGCTCTTGGTAGACATAATCGAGTTCAACGCCATCGAGTTGAACAAATTCACCATTGAACGTAACTGTCTCGTTGTTGAGCAGGGCTCTGACGGTGGTGACAATTTCGCGCATTGCTTTCAGTGGTTTGTGTCGACTAATGCCAACCTTGGCTGCGAGAGGATCCCACCAAGCTCCGATGCCCAATATGACTCTGCCTGGAGCGAGGTCATCCAAGGTGGAAAATGTTGCCGCAAGACGAGCGGGGTTGCGACTCCAGCAATCGACGACGCCTGAACCCACTTTGATGTGATTTGTAACAGAGGCGAACGCAGCCATAGGAACAGTTGCTTCGCGCACAAGACGGCTTTCGGCCTGCCACACAGCGTCGAAACCTTTTGACTCGGCGTATTGAGCAAATTCCATGCCTTCGCGGATGCGATGTGCATCTTGTAGGTAGAGAGCCATAGGTATTTTCATAAAATTTCCTTGATCGTCATAGTGGCTATTCGGATATTGCTAAAGCGTGGTGCAAGCGTTGAGATTGCTCTTCGGCCTTGCGACGTATTTCCCCGAGATCAACTTTGGTGAGGTTTCCATGAGAAAGAACATATTCGTTATTGATGCTGACATCTGTGACGTGCAGTGAAGTTGTGTAGGCAACGTGCCAGGAACTATCCATGTGAGGGTAATTCCATGTGACAACGTCATTTTGGGTTTCTGGCACTAGTTGCGAGCCATTGAAAAGCCAGCCCCAAGCGAGGTCGGGTGAGAAAGAGATGTCGTTGGCACGACCTGCGACAAATGCCAACTGGAACTCGGACATCATGTTGCTGTCGATTCCATCTGAACCAAGCGCAATACGGTTTGTCCATTGTGCTGGGCGAGCGTAACCAACTGCGTTGTTCATATTTGAGCGTGGGTTATGAACAATTGTTCCGGCAATAGGTTCTTGTAAATGCACTCCGTGAACTATGAGCCAATTGTCTTTTGTGTATTTTTTTAAACGAGTTTCAGCGCCGTGGTCATCGGGGCCTTCAGCAACGTGAACATGTACACCGGTCTGAAACCTTGTAGATAGTTCGGAAGCAGTTTCAAGAGTTTCATCGGAGCAGGTGAAGGCTGCATGTACACCCACCATTGCGGGCTTGCCAGTGGAGAGATATCGCTCTGTCTCGGCAAAACCTAAGCGTGCACCACGTGTCATGGGGGAGGACGCCTTGACCTTTTGTAATTTCCCGTCGTCATTCCATCTGTCGGTCACTCCGTAACACGGAATAACGCGAACACCAATGTCGGTACAAGCCGCATGGATGACGTCTAGCGACCCTTCAATGCAGTTTGGAGATTCATGATGGTCGATGATTGCAGTGGTTCCCGATAAAAGTGCCTCCGCCGCGCCTAATGCAGCCGACCAATAGATCATGTCGTGATCGAGAGCAGCGTCTAATTTCCACCAGATATTTTCCAATACAGAAAGGAAATTGTGGGGCGCAATTTTTGGTGCAGGCATACCGCGAGCTAAAGAGCTATACAGGTGATGATGTGCACACACAAGTCCTGGTGTGGTGTTCGCACTAGTCATCGTCACGAGCCTTTGGCCGCATCGGCAATTCGTTGCGCCATATTCCGTCAACATTGCGCATTGCTTCTGCGACGGCGCCTGCGGTGGGTACCAAGCCAATTTCTCCGACACCTTTAATGCCATAAGGCGAATTGGGTTGAGGTGATTCAACAAGTGTCACTTCAATGGGGGGAACATCTTTCGGACGCAGTATGCCAAGCGAACGCAATGTTGTGTTTGTGGGAAACGCAGTCTCTAGGTCGCTGGGGAATTGCTCGGACAGCGCGTATCCAAGACCCATGTGCACGCTGCCTTCAATTTGTCCTTCGCACAGCATGGGGTTCACTGCACGGCCCACGTCGTGAGCAGCAATGACACGCTCAATTGCCCCCGTTGCGCGATCCATTACAACTACTTGTGCGGCGTAACCGAAGGTGGAATGAATGATGGGGTTCTCAACACCGGGTTCACCCAACTTTGTTGTCCAGTCCACCCGGTACTCGCCAATGTGGTCAATTTCTTCGGCACAGTTTGCGGCACGCGCTGCCTCACAGGCAGCTTTCACAGCGCCAGCACCCATGAGGGTTCCGCGCGAACCAGTGGTTTGACCCAGACCGAGTTCACGAGAGGTATCGACGATGACTTTGATTCTGAGCGGGTCGATACCAAGTTCCTCAACGGCGACCTGTAGCGCAACAGTGTGAATGCCTTGACCCATTTCAGTCCAACCGTGACGCACCTCAACGGTGCCATCGGAACAAAAACGAATAACGGCTTTTGTTATTTCTTTGAAGCCGTTGCCGAGCCCTGAGTTTTTTAGCCCCAAACCGAGGCCGACGGCCTTACCGTCATGAACCGCTGCTTCGTAGGCTTCGCGCACTTCATCGAGGCAGAGTTCAGCACCAAGACATCCGTCATCCATTATTTGACCAGGGCCCCACACCATGCCGGGTCGAATAACGTTTCTCTTGCGTATCTCCCAGCCAGAGATGCCTACTTGTACGGCTAAACGATCGAGGATTCCTTCCATGGCGAATTGTGCCTGGTTGGCACCGAAGCCGCGAAAGGCTCCACAGACAGGGTTGTTGGTGCGCGCTGCAATTGCCTCAACATCAATGTTGGGCACAAAGTAGGGGCCACTTGCATGGCCCGCCATACGTTCAAGCACTTTCATGCCAACGCTGGCATATGCACCGCTGTCTCCCAATGCACGTACGCGAAGTGCAATGAGTTTGCCGTTCTCGTCACAACCAGCTTCGTAGTCCATGGTGATGGGGTGACGCTTGGCGTGCATGCGAAAACTTTCTTCGCGGCTCAAAGTGCATTTCACGGGCGCATTAAGCAGCCATGCGGCCAATGCGGCGTGTGCCTGGTTACTCATGTCTTCTTTGCCGCCAAAAGCACCACCGTTGGAAACCAATTCAACAGTTACATTTTCGTTTGTGATGTTTAAGACACGGGCAATGTCGTTTCGGTCATCCCAAACGCCTTGACCACCCGAGTATACATGCAGTTTGCGAACTTCTCCTACGAGGCTGGGAACGGCGAGTGTGCTTTCAGGTTCGAGAAAAGCGTGTTCTATGCGTTGAGTAATGAAAGTTTCTCGTGCAACAAATTGAGCAACTTTGAGAGCTTGTTCTGTATCGCCGCGTTGGTATGTGCTGGTACTCAAAATATTGCTCTCGGTCTTCCAGACAGCAATATCTTTTGAAGCAATAGCTACAGCCGGATCTGTGATGGGTTGCATCACGTCATATTCCACATCGAGCAGTTCGGCAGCTATACGAGCCTCTTCACGTGTGTCAGCAACAACAATGGCTAATACATCTCCAGCATATGAGGTGAGTCCACCCGCGGGAATCATGACAGGCCAGTCTTTATAAATGATGCCGACGTATGTTTCGCCAGGTATATCGCTTGCGGTAAATACTGCACGAACGCCTGAAGAGGCAAGTGCACGTTCTGTGTTGATTTTCAAAACCTTTGCGCGGGCGTGAGCAGTGAGATGTAACGCTGCATGCAGTAACCCGGGAACGCGAATATCGTCTACGTAACCACGGTCTCCGAGTGTCAGTGATTCGCCTTCGTACTTTGGTCCGTTACTTCCAATGCCGCCAGATACGAGCGGTGGAGGAATATTGCCTTTGGCGACGCTTTCAATCGCGTCAAGCACTTTCACATAGCCAGTGCATCGACAGAGATGAGCACCAAGATGACGTGCCATATCTTCTCGTTTGAGACCAGCACCCTTTTTGTCTACTTGTGCTTTCGCTCGCACCACAATTCCTGGAATACAAAAACCACATTGCAGGCCTCCGCATGCTGTGAATGCATCGGCATAAACTTTTCTCTCGGCATCATCAATGCCTTCAAGGGTGACAATATTGGCGTCGCGAACTTTTTCTACTGACTGCTGGCAACTCACTACTGCCTTGCCATCAATGAGTACTGTGCAACATCCACACTGGCCAGAGGGGGAGCAGCCATCTTTTGCTGAGGTCACGTTCAGCTCTTCGCGCAGTGCAGACAACAAATGCGGGTGGCGGGAACTGATGGTTACTTGAACACCATTGACGGTGAGAGGCACACGAGAAGAGGAGTTCCAGTAGTCGGCCTCTGAGTGAGTGGATGGTGAAGATGTCATGCTTGCCCCTTGTTCTTTACATTTTGTCAAAGAATGAGAGAAAGCGGTAGTTCATTTCGTTTCGGGACGATTAATCCTCGAAAATAACTCCCTTTTGGGCGGTTATTGACCCGTAAACCTCGGGGCGACGGTACTTATCGAAATTGAAGAGGGTGTCTTTATATTTGTTGCACCAATCGAGGTCGCAACGGGCCACCACTAGTTCGTCGTCTGTTGTGTACGCCTGAGCCACTATTTGGCCAGAAGGGGCGACAATGCAGGTTTGCCCAAGAGAATCGACGCCCTCTTCAGTGCCGCCTTTGGCAACGCCAACTACCCAAGTGCCGTTTTGATAAGCGCCAGACTGCATGACGAGGGCGTTGTGAAAGCCCTGCAGAATATCTTGGCTCGGATCGGGCACATAGTGGATGGGCGTGTTGTAACCACACAGAATCATTTCAACACCTTTAAGTCCCATGACCCTGTATGACTCTGGCCAACGCCTGTCATTGCAGATCATCATTCCCATTCGTGCTCCGAATGCTTTCCACACACCAAAACCTTCTGGACCCGGCTCAAAGTAGTAGCGCTCGGCATGTTGGAAAGGCCGGTCGGGTTCATGATGTTCGTGACCAGGTATGTGGACCTTGTGATACTTGGCTACAACAGTTCCGTCTTTTTCTACCAAAATTTGTGTATTGAACCGATGACCATCGGGAGTGAGTTCTGCATAGCCGAGCGAAAAACCTATGGAGAGTCGGCGTGCTTCATCGAAGAGGGGTTGCGTCTCGGCAGAGGGCATTGAGGTCTCGTACCAATGGTTGGCGTCGGTGATGTCATCAACAAACCAGCGTGGGAAAAAAGTAGTGAGCGCCAATTCGGGGAAAACTACAAGATCGCAACCATGGTGACTTGCCTGACGCAAAAGAGCAATGAGGCGCTCGACGGCAGAGGCTCGGGTGTGTTCTTTTTGAATGGGTCCAAGCTGCGCAGCGCCGACCGTGATGATTCTGCTCATGAGAAAACAGTATCGGCTAATTCCAGCATCACATGCAATAAAACGTTTGCCCCGGTTACAAGGTCTTCTTCATCGGTATGTTCTGCGGGGTTGTGCGAAATACCCTTATGGCTGGGTACAAAAATCATGGCTGACGGGCACATTCGAGCCAACATTTGTGCGTCATGACCAGCACCTGAAGGAAGCCTGCGTACTCGCTTGCCCGTAGACAAACAGTGACGTTCCACAATTTCTATGACGCGTTCATCGAATTGCACAGGTTCAAAACGAGCCAAGGTTCTTTTCGAAATAGAGACACCCTCATCTTGCTCTAATTGGAAGCAGAAGGTGTCGAGCAAACGTTCTGCATCGACAAGCGAGTCTTCGTCGGTATTTCGCATATCGAGTGTAAGAGTTGCTCGAGATGGAATCACGTTCACGAGATTCGGATGTAAATCAATCTTTCCCACTGTGCATACTTGGTCTCCTGCAAAACGTTCGGCAATTTCTCGCAAGTACACGGTGAGCATGGCAGCAACATAGGCAGGGTCGTGGCGCAAATTCATTGGCGTTGTGCCAGCGTGGTTGCTCTGGCCTTGAATGGTGACTTCCTGCCAAGAGATCCCTTGAACCCCGGTGACGGCTCCAAGCGTGAATCCTTCTGCTTCTAACACCGGACCTTGTTCAATATGAATTTCTACAAACGCATGTGGAGCCTCACCGGGGCATGGAGCGCTTCCTGCGTAGCCAATATTGAGCAATTCGTCACCAACACGTTTGCCGTCAATTCCAACGATATCGAGTGCCTCTTCAAGGTTGAGACCACCAGCATAAACAAGTGAGCCGAGCATGTCGGGTGAGAACCGTGCACCCTCTTCATCTGTAAAAAATGCAACCGAAAGTGGCCGCGACGGAGTGAGACCAGATTCCTGACAAGTCTGAATAACTTCTAAGCCCGCAATAACCCCGTAGTTACCGTCGTATATGCCGCCGGTTCGAACGGTGTCAATGTGTGAACCAGTGAGAACGGGTTTGCCTGTTCCCACATTCCAGGTACCTAAAACATTGCCAATTGCGTCGGTAGTTACCTCGAGACTGAGTTCTTTCATCCAAGACACGACAAGATCTCGTCCATCACGATCTTCCACGGTGAGTGCGATGCGACAACTGCCGCCATCACCAGTACTGCCGACGTCGGCAAGTGCTTTGATGCGCTGCATCATACGGTTGCCATTAATAGCTATAACTTCAGACTTCATTTGAATAGTGTTTCACATTTTCTAGCGCGGCGAGGTTATGAGAATGAACCTTTCAACTAGAGTTTTTCCATGATCAATGACCTGTTCGCAGTAATCGTCATTATCTGTGTTGCAGCTGCTCTGCAGTCAATTTCCGGCTTCGGTTTTTCATTGCTTGCTATGCCGCTTCTCTCGGCGGTGGTCGACATTCGCGAGGCAGTTGTAGTTGCAACAATTTGTGGCCTTCTAACGAACGTTGTGCACCTTACAAACGATCATCAGTTGGCCGATCGATCAATTGCTCAGCGCATATCGCTTTCGGCGCTTATCGGTATGCCGTTCGGCGTAGTTCTTTTGTCTGTATTCACTGCGACGCAGATGCGTGTGGCCATTAGTTCTGTCACGATTATTTTAGTTGTGCTGATGATACTTAAATTCTCAATAAAAGAGGAGAACACCAAAGTAGACCTATTGCTGGGCGCAGTGTCGGGGGTTCTGGCGACTTCAGTTTCCACTAACGGACCACCGCTTATATTTCTCTTACAGTCGAAGCGTCTCGACCCATCGCGTTTCAGAGCCACGTTGGCCTACGTTTTCACCATTTCTGGGTTTGCGTCATTTGTTACTTTGATGATTGCTGGGAAGGGCAGTGTTGCGGCTTTTCAATTCGCTTTACTATCAATTCCCTCGATGTACTTAGGAACATGGTTAGGCCGCCGAGTGAGGAGTGCTGTTACTGAACAGGCTTTTCAACGTTTGACCTATGTTTTGCTGTTAACCACGGCAGTGAGCACAGCACTTGCAGCTTTTATCTAGCTCTCAACTCCACCGAACCATTGCATCCAAGCTTCTTTATTTCTCGTGCGGTACACGTAGTTTGCTTGCCGTACGTTTTCCATTGGCGAACTCGAAGGAGCTGAGTATTGATGGCCTGGGTAGACAACAGTTTGATCGGGCAACTGTGCCAACCGTTGCAAGCTGTCGTACATGTCTTCAGGGTTGCTACCTGGTAAGTCGGTACGACCACATCCATCGAGAAAGAGTGTGTCGCCCGAGACCAGACATCCATTGGCGAGGAAGCACTGGCTTCCCGGCGTGTGGCCAGGGGTATGGATGAAAGTGATCTCCATATTCCCGACCGCAAGAGTGTCTCCACCTTTGTGCTCGACAAGGTCAGAGCGTGTTACTCCGGTTGTCTTCATGACGAATTCGGATTCAAGAGCATTTACATGTATCGGGAGAGATGTGCTCTCCAGCATCTTTGCAATACCTTCGATGCGAAGACCCATGATGGACCCGCCAATGTGGTCGGCGTGATAGTGAGTGGCAAGAACACCTGAGACCTTCATGCCGTCGTTATGAGCTATGGCGATGATGTCGTCTACGGCATATGCGGGGTCGATGACTACGCATTCACCCGTTTCTTTGTCGCCGAGCAAGTAGACAAAGTTGACCATTTGCTGCGCGGCTTTGTTGCCAACGGCAAAGTCTCTGCCGGAAAGTAACTGCCGGAAATAGATATTGCTGGAATTCTGCATGTTTGCCACACTATGTCGTAATCTGCTCCTATATGAACTCCGATGTATCTGGCGTGGAAAAAGTTGATTCACTCGAGGCTGGTCAGCGCATTTTGTGTGGAAATCAGTGGGTACGCGTTTCTCAGGAACTTGCCGATGCATTCCAGCCGGGTGACTCTCTTATTGCACTGCAAGAAATGGGGGAGCTGCTACGAATATCATCTGCCGATTTGAAAGTTGCAGATACAGCAGTCTCTGAAGCGGCCGAAGCTTTCACGACACTGGCACATGTGGGCGATGAGCAAATATCGCTTTTCTATAGAAAGTTTTCCGAATTACTAGCCGACAACGAACTCTTTCACCATGTTCAGGCGGCTAACGATGAAGATGTTGAAGCAGCATTATCAAAAGGCCGCTCGGTAACACGACTACGTATTGATGAAAAAATGCGTAATGACATGGTCGAAGGTCTTCTGATGTGGGCACAATTAGACCTCGCCCGAGATCTCGTCATGAACACCGTTGAACACGACGGATGGAATGTTGAAGTGGTGCGTGCGCCACTTGGAGTAGTTGGTTTCGTTTTTGAAGGTCGCCCCAATGTGTTTGCCGATGCGACTGGCGTTCTGCGTACTGGCAACACTGTTGTTTTTCGTATCGGCAGCGATGCATTAGGCACCGCACGTGCAATCTCGGAACACATGCTGGTGCCTGCACTCATTGCCTCTGGATTACCAGAGAAATCTGTGGTGCTCATTGACAGTCCAACACATGGTGCTGGTTGGGCTCTATTCGCTCACTCGGGGCTATCACTAGCAATTGCCCGAGGGTCTGGCAAAGCGGTAGCTCAGTTAGGCGCTGTTGCTCGTCAGTCTGGCACGGCGGTGAGTTTGCATGGAACGGGCGGGGCGTGGATGATTATTGGTCAATCGGCACACGCTGAGGACATCGCTTCATTCGTTCTGAACTCTTTAGACCGCAAGGTGTGCAACACACTGAATGTAGTCGCGATGACTCTCGATTCTCCTGAGAACAATATTCAAGCTGTTTTGAATGGCGTTTCCGATGCAGCGACGCATCGCAATACTCAAGGCGTCGTTCATGTGCACAGCACATCAAAGAAATTGCTCGATAGTTGCGTTATTCCGGTCAACGTCATCATTCAATGGAGCGACAATATTGACTATGCACTGGAATACGAATGGGAAAATCAGCCAGAGCTGGCGCTTTCATTCGAGTCCAATTTGCATCACTGCGTTGCATCTTTTAATGCCCATAGCCCGAAGTTCATTGTTTCGTGTCTTTCTCAAGATCAAGGAGACCACGACCTCGTATGGCGCGAGTGCAATGCACCATTTGTGGGCAACGGATTCACGCGTTGGGTAGACGGACAATATGCATTGAATAGACCCGAACTTGGTCTCTCTAATTGGCAGGGCGGGCGGCTGTTGGCCCGCGGGGGAGTTCTCTCTGGAGACGGTGTACATACAGTGCGTTTGCGGGTACACCAAACCAATACAAATGTGCGCCGTTAACTATTCAACGATGTCGTGAAGAGGTAGTTCCATATGGGACAACAGCGGGAGAATGCGCTCAAAGTCACCTTGCCATGGATATGCCAATAGTTGCCTCTGAGAACGTCTGCTTCCTGTTAGCCGTATGAGCTCAAAAATAGGGTTCGCTGTTGCGCTGAGATCGAGTGTTGCAATTACGTCACCCGATCCACACTGCCACTCGTTGTCATTAGCAACGAGTAGGAGCGAGCCAACTTCAGCCTTCGAGATATCGCCATGGAGGATGAGTGCTGCAACATTCATTGCGAGAAGTAGTGCATTTTCATCTTCGAGGAGATTCGGTTTTTGTAGTGCATGACTTAGGTCGAATTCATGCACCAGTAAGTCGTATGTGAGCGGCATCGCTAATCGCATGTCGGAAGTCGCCACTTCGCAGAAACTGTCTAACGATCTGTTCCACTCTGCAGTTACGTTTTCCGAAGAAAGATCCCTTCTTGAGATCACTTGCTGATCGACCCAGCTCTGCGTATCGGCAGGTGGTGCATCACCTTGTGATATTGCCACGCAGAGCCCAGTGACATGACTCAAAAGGTCGTGAACAGTCCAGTCGGGACAGCTTTGTATCTCTGATAATTCTTCGACTGTAGAAAGTCCATTCATGGTTTTTACGAATCGATCTTGAGATTCTTTGTAGGTGCTGGCATGTTGTTCAGCTGTGAATTTGGGTGCATTTGACTTCATGTCACTGCAATTCTTGATTGTCGATGAGGCGTACCTGTGAGCCCAATATTGCACCAAGTGCAACTAGGCGCTTGCTTGTATCGCGAGAGGGTTGCAGCGAATCTTGTTCTGCAATATCGAAGTAATCGAGTTGAAAGCACTGCAAGCTAAGCAACTGTGCTTTTGCGTCCGAGATTGCTTCGTTGAGACTGTCGGTGCTTGAAAAAGAGCGATTGAATGCCTGAAGGATTTCAAAAAAACGGGGCGCTTCTTTTCTTTCTTCATCAGTAAGTTGGGCATTGCGGCTAGAGAGTGCGAGTCCGTCGACTTCCCTAACAGTCTCCATGCCAAAAATCTGTATTGGGAAATTAAGGTCCGCAACAAAACGCCGAATAATAGCGAGCTGTTGGTAGTCCTTCTTGCCGAAAAAAGCAACGTTGGGTTGCACAATATTGAACAGCTTTACAACAACCGTTGCCATGCCAGCAAAGTGCCCAGGTCGCGATGCGCCTTCAAATAGCGAACCGAGTGATCCGGGTGTAATGAAGGTGTCGAAACCTTCGGGATAAATATCTGATATTTCGGGCAAGTAGACGAAGTCAACGTTAAAAACCTTGCAAGTCTCCAGATCTTCTTCAACAGTACGTGGGTACTTCGCTAAGTCTGATGCAGAATTGAATTGCTTTGGGTTAATGAAGATTGATGCAATTGTTACATCCGATTTCTCGGCTGAAACTTTTAATAACTCAGCATGACCCAAGTGCAAAGCGCCCATCGTGGGAACAAATCCAATGGTTTGTGAACTGGCTAAAGTTTGTGCACGTAATAAGCGCAGTTCTTCAATGCTCCGTAAAATGTGCATTATTTAGTGGAAAGAATGTTTGTCATCGGGCCACGAACCGTTGCGGACGTCTTGAGCGAACTCTTGGAATGCATTTGTAGCCAATGATTTCATGTCAACGTATTTTTTGGTGAACGTAAGTTCGCGCTCAGACAGACCGAGAATGTCGTGCATTACTAAAACCTGGCCATCGCAAAACAAACCGGCGCCAATACCAATTGTTGGGATAGATATTTTTGAAGTGATTTCTTGGGCCAACTCTGTTGGTATGCCTTCAAGAACAACTGCGAAGGCACCTGCTTGTTCAACTGCGTGCGCATCGTCAAGCAGCCTTTGACGGCCACCAGGCTCTACGCCTTCTTGTCGACCTTGAACTTTGTGCCCACCCATGCGATGAACGCTTTGTGGTGTAAGGCCAATATGGCCCATCACGGGAATGTCGGCATGAGTAATTGCTTCAATTGTCGCAGCAACAGTTGTTCCACCTTCAAGCTTGACACATTGAGCGCCGGCTTTCATGAGCACTACGGAACTCTCGATGCCTTGGTGTGCGCTCACTTGGTAACTACCAAAGGGCAGGTCACCGACTACTAAAGCTTTTGGCTGAGCGCGGCGCACAAGTGTGGTGTGGTATGCCATTTCGCTCAGAGTGACGGGAATGGTGTTGGTGTGCCCTTGCATGACGGTGGCAACTGAGTCGCCAACGAGAATTGCATCAACGCCAGCGTCGTCAACAATGCGAGCGAATGTTGAATCGTAAGCGGTGACCATAACGATTTTTTCCCCAGCTGACTTCATCATTTGAAGCATGGGAACAGTGACAGATTTGCGTGTAGGTGTTGTCATGGTTTTCCTTGAGAACTGGCTTTTAAACGCTACTGCCAGAGTGGCTTTTCAACTCTCCACGGAACAGGATTTCCCCAAGTGTCTTGGAAGGTGACCTCATGTGGCGGCTGACGTTGCGCAACACCCCAACGGCCAGTTGGGTACCCGAGAGTAATCATGGCCATAGGTACCCACACGCCAGGCTCAGGGGCGCCGAGCAACTCAAGTACCTGCTGTGTGTGATTCTTGAAGAGCAGGGTGGTGAGAGAGGTGCCAATGCCTTCGGCCGTTGCTGCCAATTGGAGGCTCCACAGGGCAGGGTAGATGGAGCTTTCGCCATTTGGCTTTCCCCATGCGAAGAGCAGGGTAGGCACGAGATGCAAATTGTCGGCCAACCATTCAGCAGAGGCATTTGTTTTCTTAGCTTGTATGACTTCTGGGTCCGTTGGATCGCCTTCTTTGATGAGGTCCATGACAGCTTTGTACTTGGTTGCGTTTAAGTCGGTGAGACCTTCGCGGTACATTTTTTGTAGTGCGATGCGCTTCTCAGGGTCTGAGACAAGAAGAAATCGCCAGCTTTGAGTGTTGCCGCCTGATGGAGCGCGAACCGCTGCATCGAGGAGTTTTGCAAGAACTGTATCGGGTATTGGGTCTGGCTTCACTCGACGCATTGCGCGGGTGGTGTACAAGGCTTGAGAAAGTTCCATGTGTGAAGTTTATGGTGTTACTGAGCAGTATTTCTTCCTCGGGCCATTTCAAATATCGCTTCATTGCCGAGTCGCCACCGAACAGTGAGAGCGCATCGCGCTATTTTCCATGTTTTGCCCTCGCGCACCAAATCATTGGTGTAATGGCCGCCAAGCTCACACCAGTTCATTTCGCCTGAGTGCCCCAACTGAGCCATGGTGTCTTGAGAGAACCAATGTTGAGCCCTCAGTTCCGTGATGCATGTTGCGCTCGACTTTTTTAACCTACTAATGACATGGTTTGTCATTTGATGAGCGGTCGCATCGAAGTTGCCATTCAGGGACTCTACGTTGGTTCGCCATTGTTTCGCCGTGAGAGTTGTGGCTGGTTTGCCAGAGAAAGATGAAAAGTCAAACTCACATTCATCGGTGAAACAGGTTTCATAAAGATCCCATTGGCGGTGATCAATACCTAGTGCGTATTTATAACTCACTTGAATAATGTCGTAGCGGGCAGTCAAACGCTGAGATTTTCTATTTTTCATTGTTATTAACTCTTTCATTGCCAAGCCAACACAAAGTGTTGCTAATGAGTTTGCGGTAATGGTTGTTATTGAAAGCGAGAGGCCCATCGCCAGGTTGTAGGTAAACAACTGTGCTGTTTTCGTATTCGTGAGTCCACGCCACAAGTCGCGACTCATCGTCATGCGACCAGTTGCCTTGTTCCTCGCGTCGGATTGCGGCATATGCAGATGCAAAGTTTGACGAGAGGCTTGATGCCCGGGTGGAGATGAGTGCAGTTACTTCACTTTCAAAAATAGGGCAGAGGTATGTCTCATCTGTTAGTTCAAAAGATGCTGGTAAGCCATCACATATAGGGTGAGAGGGGAGAAGCACGTCGAACACCTGGTGAACAGGGTTTGCCCAACCGCTATCTGGGTAATTTTTTCCGCGCAGTTCTGCCGGCACGTAGTGAAAGCGTCCTTTCAGTATTTCTGCAAAGAGGGGCCAAGTAGGCCAAGACGCAATGGCGTGGTGCATAGCCAAAATAGGAATGCCCAATTGTGTGAGCCGTTTCCAAGCTTCAATAACATCGGGCATCGGGTCAACGAGGTCGGGTTCGCTGCCACGGTTGAATTGAATCCCGGGCAGATCGTAAAGGGCTAAGACCCGACCTTCATGATGCATCTGCTCGATGGCCTCTGTTGTGAAGAGCGCAGCCGCTTCAGGCCACTTCAGTACCTTCGACTCAATGCCATTCAGACTCGTCAGCATGTCATTGAATGCAATTTCGTCGTACGGGTGACCACCAACAATCCATGTAACACCTAAAGAACTCACAACCAGAGCGTAACTCGTTCTATTAGGTAGATTTCACATGTGAGGAACCAGCGAATGAATAACATTTTGCATCAAGTAGTGCAGTCATTGCGGCAGCGAACTGTTTTGTATGGGGCAATCGGAGCGCAAAATGCTTCTGGTAAAAAGTTTCTGCAATTTGGAGATCGCAGCGTTATTTGCTTCCCTCAAACGACAATCTTCAACGAGCAATACATTTCAATTGGTAGCGACACAATGATCGGTGAGCACGTTGCACTGTCAGCAGGAATGGTGCCAGGGCAAGAATGTGTAGTTTCACCGGTCGTCAGCATCGGCGACAGATGCCTTATTGGCCGAGGCAGTGGCATCGTTGGGCATTTTTCAATACTTATTGAAGACGATGTATGGACGGGGCATCATGTGTACATCACCGACCAGAACCACGGGTACGAAGACGTTTCGCGTCCGATATCGCAACAGAGTCAACCTGAGCGGGCAGTGCGCATTGGAAAAGGAAGTTGGATTGGTCATGGAAGTGTTGTGCTTCCAGGGTCGAATATTGGTGAACATGTGGTCATTGGAGCACAGTCGGTTGTCAGTGGTGTTATTCCCGATTACTGCGTAGCCGTGGGTGCACCAGCACGCGTTATTAAGCAATATCGCGAGGGTGAAGGTTGGGTTGCTATACCGAAAGATCAATAGGCGGAGCGCAACTAGGTGCTGCGTTATCTGCAGCAAAAGTTGCAATCTTTTCGCTGATGGGTAGACCCTCGGTCACAGTTTCTGAAAATGGCTCATTCACGCCAGCACGAAGGTCGTCTGCGTATGCACGCCTATCGGAAATATGGGTTCGGTAATCGGCCAACCAAAGGGGAACTAGAGCTTGTCCTTTGGAGTCTGACACCGACAGTGAGGCTAAAGAGTTCACCGCACGCTCGAGCGAATCGGTTGCCTTGTCAATAATTTGAGCACGCTCGGTGAGCGCATTGTCTCCTGAGTCTTTAACTTTTCTCAGGTCTATTAGTTCTAAACGTTCTTTTTCAGAAAGGAGACAAATTTTCTCTGCATTGGCTTTCCACGAAGCATCGTCAATTTTATTAATCGACACTTTGCTCGCAAAGAACAGTGCATAAATCCACATTGCGCCAATGAGAACGCAGACAACGATTAGAAGGGGTTTGATTATTCGACGCATCGTGAAGAAGTCGTTTCTTGTTATTTGGATGTTGGGCGATAAAAAAGGGCGAGATGCAGGGACGAGCCAGCGACGGCTATTGCTGTACACAGAGCGAGTGAGAACCAGCCGGTATTGAATATGTCGAGAGCATGATCAATTGAGTATTTACCAGATCCCATTGATGCCAACGCCAATGCGGCCATGCTAATAAAGCCACAATATTCCCAACCCTGTCCTTCATTAAAAATGAAAAAACCTGACTTGCGATGAGAAACAACGATTGCGACAATCATCGTAGAAATAAGCGCCGCACAGGCAAGGGGAGTGAAAAGCCCGAGAAGTATGAGAAGGCCACTAAGCGTTTCGGTTACAGCTGCAAGGAGCGCCTGTTTCTGTGGCTGACGCATACCGATTGAGGCGAACCACTGACCGGTTCCGTTGAGACTTTGTTTGCTCTTCATTTTGTTCAAACCATGAAGAACAATCATTCCGCCAAGAGCTAGTCGCAGCAATGACGATGCAAAATCAATAGACGACATATGCATACGTTAGATGTTTAGGTGCACCTGCGACAACGATAGGAGGCATAAACTAACCAATATGTTACGCAAATCACTGTACTTCGTCACGCTGCTTGCGTTCGTTGTGCTAACAGTGGGTTGCAGCGCAGGAGCAATACAGAAAAATGCACTTTGCCAGCGTTCAAGTCGCCTCGACACCGCCAACAATAACTCTGGAAATATGCCACAATCATTCGGGTCTTACACGGGCCTCTCGTTGAAGTCGCAAATACTTGATGATCTTGACGCAATGACGGTTGCGAAAGACGTTGGTCCAAAATCGCTAGATGGCGACTTCGCGTATCTCATTAGAGTAAATCAATCTTTATACGAGTTGATGTCTGACTTGGCTTGGGATTCATCTGTAGCGGCTACGAATAATTCAGTAGAAAAAGTTCTTGGTGAATTCGCATCAATTACCACGACGCGGCACATAGCTCGTATCTCTGAATACTTACTTAAAAACTGTGAGTCGGAAGTTCAGAACAACATTGCTCCTCCAGACAGCGTTGTAGAAGAGATTGCTACGTCTACGTCACTGTTGGCCGTTGTAAACGATCGAACTAATTTAGACCCACCAGCTGTTAGTGCGAATATTTCGCTGGGGCTCACCATCGCAGAGTCTTTAGGTATCGAAGTGACCAACGATGTCGCCCAATGTTTAGGCGAAAAAGCCCAAGTGATTTCACAGTCGCAGACAAACAGTGATGACTTGCAAAAAACGTTCGCGCCAATATTTTCAGCTTGTGGTGTCGACACCACGTCAACTACATCGGCAGGTTAGGAATTCGGATCTACCAAGATCTTGACCGCACTTGACGGGTTATCGGCGAGCGCTTCAATAGCTGCGGGCAGCTCTTCTAGAGACACAGTCTTGTCATGCAACGGTTCGACGAGAATACGACCGTCAGCAATGAGGTTCATTACCTCTGAGAATTCATGATGCATATATCCAAGCGAAGACACCACAGTGGCTTCTTTTAATAGCCAAGTGTGGGGGCTAATTGACGCTGACCCGCTAGCAAGACCAACTAGGTTGACAACTCCACCTCTGCGAATCATGTCGACTGCCGATTGGATTGTTGGGGGAATGCCAGCGCATTCAAATATGAGGTCGGCACCCTTTTGCCCATATCGCTCTTTTGCCTCTTCAGGCGTAATTGCCTCGTGCGCCCCAACCGCAAGAGCTTTTTCTCTGCGTAAGGCGTTGGGCTCAATTGCCACAACTCGACCCGCTCC